>Ga0193694_1000101_pt1 | contig 9787 bp, 11 predicted proteins | sample L3s1metaG_FD_160567 | JGI IMG/M metagenome (GOLD analysis project Ga0193694, IMG submission 160567) | Soil microbial communities from a riparian zone of the East river system, Colorado, United States - L3s1 | ecosystem: Environmental > Terrestrial > Soil > Riparian zone | place: USA: East River... | reverse complement strand
TCTCCACAGTTCAACTGTGGAGAACTGTTGCCCTCTCTCGCCGTGGCCTTCGAGCGCTTTGTTCGCCTACCTCCACCCGTATTCTCCACAGTTGAACTGTGGAGAACTATCGCCTCTTCTCGCCGCCGCCTTCAAGCCCCGCGTTCACCTACCTCTGCCCGTTCTTCCCCCCTCTCGCCATCACCTTCAAGCTTTGCGTTCGCTTACCTCCGCCCGTGTCCTTCAAAGTTAACCTGTGGGGAACTATCGCCCCTTCTTGCCGCCACCTTTGAGCCCTGCGCTCGCCTACCTCCGTCCATGTTCTCCATAGTTGAACTGTGGTGAAGTGTCTCCCCCCCCCGCCATCGCCTTCAAGCTTTGCGCCCATGCTCTTCTCAGCTGAACGGTGGAGGGCTACCACCCCTTCTCACTGTCGCCTTCAAGCGTTGTGTCCACCTCCCTCCCTTGTGTTCTTCACAGTTGGACTGTAGAGAACCGTCGACCCTTGACCCGCCCTTTAAACCCCGTGTTTCCTCCCTCCACTTTTGTTGTTCACCCTTGCCGTGTTGCCCTCAACTCTCGCATTCATCTCCCCTTCCACCCCCTCCCTCCCGTGTCCTTCACAGTCGAACTGTCTATCGCCTCTTGGCCCCCATTGCCTCTAAACCCTGCACTCTCCTCCCTATGTTTTTCTATGTTGGTTTTGTTTCTCCCCCGCCGTCGACACATGCTGCTCAATTTATTTTACACATGCTACTATACCAGTGATTATCAAGAACAATGCTATTCTTGCATGCGCTGGCGATCTCATTTGATTCGGTAGACAGGTAGCAAGTTCATATATTCGCAACAGCAAGTGTAAGTGTAACGTGTGGTAAATGCAGTGGCTCTTTTCAAATAACAAGCAACAATAGCAGAGTTTAACTTCAAGACATTAAAGCTCTAGCAGCTAAATCCCTATTCGCCGCCGTCACCTTTTTAGCTTTGGTCTCTATCCTTCCAATTGCCTGGGTCCATTGTTGTCCTGACCGAAGGTCTGCTTCACCTGAACGGATGCTCTTAAGTCGTAAACCGAACCATGTTTCGCAGCTCTCGGACCAATACCCGACATCAAGACCGCTCTTGACCCAAGCTGATTGCTTTGGCCACCATGACAAGTGAGAATCTTGCATTCCTTTACCTGAATAATACATTGATGTTCAATCAATACAGAAGTCGGTACGATATGGCAACTTGCCTGTGAAGACTTTGTAGACTCCTGAAATGAGATTCAGCTCATCGTCGCTCAGTTCATCATCCACCAATGTGCCACTTGAGCATATAACTTGTCCACCTGTGTGATAAACCTCGGAAGAAGGACCCGACAGTACTGCAGCTTCAGTGACGATGTCCCTCGCCAATCGCCACACGATACCACCTTTTAATAACGCAGCCCGGGCCCGAGGGGTACGAAGAAAATTATTTCGGATGCTTTCATAAGTTTCATAATCACGCTTCAAAGGAATATAGCCTGACAAGCGGTAGCCCAGACCAAGGACTGTGGGTTGAGATTGATCTATCGCAACATGACGTTCGCTGGCGATGCAGGTTTTGAAGGCAATGCCTCGAGAACATAATTCGGCAGCAATATCAACCAGATGAGGACCCCATCGCCGTCGGAGACATTCGATCGCAGTTGCAGGATTTGTGACGAGAAGCCTCCAAGGGGCGTTGCGCGATGGATGAAGGTCTCGAGATTCGATCCAGCAAATAGTACCAATATTCGTTTTCTCCGGGTGCAAAGAAATCACAAAATTACTCCTCCCAAACAGATATTCGTCGCCATGCTTGTTTAAATCCCATATGGCTTTAGGCGGATATCGAACAACATCATTCGCAACCTCAAGAAGACTTCCAACCAACTCGCGTATCGAATTTTTTGCATGTGGGTTGATTGTATCTTGAGCCTCACTGCCAAGGGCCCTCCTCGCTACGTCCCAACTCGGTAGTGAAGGATTGTCGCGTAAGGTGGAATCGATGATAAGACCATATCTACAACGTGCGATATCGATGATCGTGTCATGGGATGTAGTGTTCGTCATCCTTGAGGAAAGCTCTGGTTGGTACCCGGAATTCTCTTCAGTCCAAACAGACATGTCGAGGTGGTCATGTGAAAAACCAAAGCCAGATGTGGTAGGGGGGATGTTTGGGCATTTGGACGAGGACGTCGTGCCATCTGTAGCGAGCTGAGTTTCGGGCATATCGTCCTCGTCCTCGTCCTCCGGATGAACCGCGCTAGGATCAAACTCCGTGCAAATATCCCATTCGTCTGTAAATCCATCGTAGCGCCTTTGTGCTGGAGCGTATTCCTCCCACAATTGAGCAACACCAGCTCTTGGAACCTGCCTGCGAAAGCGAAAGCCGCTATCATGCCTTTCCCAGTAGAACACAGTAGCACCCTTCCTCCCGGGAGCTTCACCCGTTCTGCTGTGGTTCTCTCTTGCCAACCGCTTTTTTTTTTGCAAAGTGGACTCTTTCTGCTCGAAAACCGAGTGATTTGCCGCCATCCTAGTGAAATACGACCTCCATTCCTCGCCTGGCATCTGCCTTGTTCCTTGAGGAAGACTGATAGCTGGAGTGATCATGTTTCTCTGCTTCAAGGAAAGGCCTGCGGCGTGAACTTGAGTTGTTGTGGGTCGATATCTTTCAAGAGATCGATCATACGACATGGTTGGCTTTGATAAGTCACCCCAAAAGATCCAAATGGGGGCATTTGCTCTAAGCATGGGACCGATAACACGCTTGACTTCTTCATCAGTACATTCCATGAATGAGCCGGTTCTACGAATGGTAAAATCAGCTATCATGGAATGCGCGAGGTCTTCAATCCAAGATGGAAGGACGGTCGGGTTTGCTTGAAGCATATCGACCCATCGTGGAACTTTGTTCATGGCCATCGAATTACCGACAAGGGCAATAGACCACGAACACAACGCCATAAGCGGAACAAAAGCATCCCTCGATTTTATCGCACAATGTCGAGCGAATCTTTCCTCGGCATGATTGTTCAAATATCCACATGAGGTCGGGAGTGGACCTGGGTCGAATCCGAGTGGTAGATTAGCCCGACTTCCACTAAGTAGCGTATTTGCCATCCACAGTAAGGACTTCTCGAGTCGAAGCCATTTATCTTGGATTTCTGGATCAAGAAAGTGCCAACCGCCGTTCTGTTTGATTGACACCGTACGATACGTGCATATCAGGCACTGCAGGATTGGATTGTCAAAATTTGGGTGACAAGCGATATATGGAAGATGCTGAGACATGTTTGCATGCCATCGGATTTTCGATGCATCTCGAGGGACGTGGACATCGCACGAAAACACATCCTTCTCATCGGGAACGACCGGGAGATACTCAGCATTTGGAGACGAGAATACTTTGTGCTGAGGGGAAACAAAGACTTTAACCTGGTCGAAATCTGTGCAACAGGTTAGTAAACACCTGCTCTATAAAAGCTCAGACACTCTTACTCATGGCGAACAAGCAGATGATGCAGATACTTGATGGTAGTTGTGAGGCGATCCAATCAGTTGTCCAATGATAAACCCCATCAGTAATCACATGATTCAGAGCTGGGCATCTGTCGGAGCACCGAAGAAGGCAACATTGCATAATATTGTTCAAAGTAGAAGTGGTATCTAACCTGCGTTCAGGCCATGGAAAACTACGGAAAAAACCGGAACAACTATGGTATCATGCGTTGGGCGGAACAGAAGCAACAATCGCATAGAAGAACAGGACAGGATTCAAGACATACGGAAATTGAAAGACTCTTGGCCAAGCTACGAGATTACAGACAGCACAACAAAGAGAGGGACCGACTCCAGACAGCACGCACTATAATGAAGTTTCAACCATCATGCGAAACAAGTCGTCATCATGAAAGAAAGACAGAGGGATGGGAGAGGGGCGTGGACTAGCTATAACAAGCTGAAGTCAGTATCAGATGACAAGGGGAAAAAAGCCATAACACTGACGCATCACTCCCACAAAGGACTGCAGCCCACAAGATATTCAAGGATGCGAAAACCTCGTTTTTTTCGTATTTGGAGACAGTGTAGCAGGCCAGGATAACTGAATCCTGAGGCACCGAACCCGAGAAGCGAGGAAAAGTCTCGACGATGGTCTTGATACCTCCCGGTAATTGAAGTTCCCTGTTACGAGCATCCAGGATTGGCACTAATTTGATATCAGATTTAGTATCAAGTATAACCAAGGGCTATCTAAACGCACCATCCTCTTCTGGTCCACGGACACTAATTAGAGACGTACGAGAAGGATTACCGATGACTGAGGTAGGTTTCGCAAATCTCCCTCGTTTGATCTTCGAGCCAGATGCTGCCCCTTGATCAGTTGCTAAAAGAAAAAGAAAAAGATCAAATGCATTGCGTACAAGCAAACATATGAACGGATAGACCTTTACCTAATATTCCTTGACGCGTCGAAAAGTTCAAAATGTTTCCATCCAGAAGTTGACCACGGAACTGCTCTACGCCGAATACTACAGCAGTGGCTGCAATCATGCGATCAGCTTCGAGAGTGAAAGGTACGAGGGAAATTGATTTCATCCATTTGCCGTTTGTAAGTTGATACGCCTCCCGTGTCTTGTCCTCATGCACCATTCCCATCATGAGGCAGCGAACTGGTACCGTACTCCCTCTGTAGCAGATATAGGGAGATGTGTACACTGGGGATGGAACTTTGAGGCAGAGCAATGATGGGTCCACACGAGAGAGGTTGACAACGTTCATGGACTTTTCAGCACGGAAAAGAAGAAGCCCGCTCAGATATCTTCAACAAAGTCAGTTTGTTATCTGAAGTAAATGAAATTAAAAAGTAACTCACTTCATGTTAGCGTCTGGAAATACCTCTTTGATATTCGAAAAGTACCCAAATCCATTTAACAAACCTTGGTTGACCGGATTGGTCCAACCTATCATCCTCTTTCCTCTGGAAAAAAATGTCAAAAGGCCAACTTCAGCAATCATAGTACGGCAGACTTACCCAGGTAACATCGGTAAGTCAGAGTACGATTTTTTCAACCACTTATCGACCAATGACTTGTCAAAAACCCCACAACGCTTCAAGGCAGGCAACCTAATACATAGTAAGCCAAGTGTTCTGATCATTGACAAGAGCGACTTACTCAACCTTCGGATCAAGGTCTTCGTAATAGGTTGTTTTGTGATCAAGTCGAACCTCACTAGCGAAAACGATAGCATATATAATATATAACAGATAGTGAACCCATGGTACGCACCTTACATTCTTTCCTTTTGGGTTGTCATCCTCGTCAGCATCGTCAGCATCGCTTGGATCATCGTCATCTTCAGTTGGCTCTTCATCGCTAACATCTTCATCCAAGTCATCGATATTGTCTCTCCCAGAATCCTCCAGCTCATCATCACCAGCATCCGAGTCTTGACTCTCTTGTTCTTCATCAACCTCTCCAGTATCGTCGGCTACTTCAGTGATTTCAGGCCTGCACACCATAAGTCCAACATCAAAGCAGATCTAAAGGCACTCACTTTGATATTTTCTGACTGGACAAAAACGAATTGATCAAAGCGAAAACAAAAGGAGCAACGAATTGAGACTCACGTCTTTTTACGACCCGATTTGTTTCCCACCGAGGTAGTCCCCTTGGTCTGACCCCCAGCTGCGTTTTGCTGGGTTTTCTTTGCAGACGCTTTGGCAGATGACAGCCTACAAAATATGGTAAAGTACATTGTTTTGAAAATGGGGCACTTTCACCTACTTTGCACCTGCAGGCTGCGGTGCACGGCTATTGGCAACCTCAGGGGCCTGGACCTTTTTGGATACTCTCCTATAGTCAATGTAAATTTTCATGGGCTGCTGGCAGTACAAGCATACACTCACCCCTTTGCAGTAGTCCCTCCCTGACCGGACGAACTGACGTTGGCAGGTTTAGATGGAGAAGCCTTACTTTGAGCCTTTTTGACTGGTCTACCATAAGTAAAGGGATGGTCAGCGGTACGTTAGCATTCCTTTAAGAGAGGTGACGTACGACTGAACTCCCTTCGCAGAGCTGCGCGTGTCAACCCGCTGTTTCTTTGGAGACTTTTGATCAGGGCTATATGAAGAAATTAGGTATATTGCACGGTGAGTAAATGGGGGCATACCTCGGCGTCTCATGATCTACATTGGGCCTGACCTCTTTGGCTGTGCGTTTTTTCCCTCTAATGCCAAGTCAAACAGAACCCAAGGGACAAACATATCATGTACGCACCTTGCTGGCGTCTTTTTAGGCGTAGGTGTAACGGGAGGCTCTGTTGCTTGTTTGCGAGTGCGACGCTTAGGTGGTGTCTCACTAGTATCACATCAGCGTAGAGAATCTCGGCAGGATCACGATATCTCACATCGCTGTATCAGAAGGCATGCTGCAGAACCAAGTCAAAACATAATGCATCGCTGTTGAACACAAGACTCACGTCTCCTGATCACTGACAGCTTCAGATCTATAGCCAAGTCAAATAACGCGTTTTTGCAAACATGAAATCCATACCCAGAAAATTCGGATGCAACATAGTCACCATCCGAGTTATCAGAAGCAATGAATTCAGGAGAGATCGCCTTCTTCGTTTTGCGGACCATCTCAAGGGGCTGGATGTAAGGGGGGAAAACGAGCGCAGTAGAAGAGAGCACATCCACAAGGCTTTTAGAGCGCACTATAAGGCACAACAATCAAACCATGAGGAAATAGTTTATCCACGGACTCCAAACATGATAATGAAGCCAAGCCAGAATTGTATTAAAAAGGGGAAATTTTGAGCACGAGGATCCCATAGTTGAGCAACCGACATCTGGACACCATCGCCAAGTGGTGCTATCAAAGGCACAGAAGAATACAGGTACGTAATATTGCGCTCATCAATGCTGCCGTATTGCACAACTAATGGATCCCAATACCTCCTGCTCTATAGACAAGATGGCACACTCATGAATAGCTATGCATGGTTACAGTGTAACACCAGAGCTGTTGGATGATGACAACCACAGAGCGACCATTAAGAAGAAAGAAAGAAAAAGGGGGAAACGGGTTTCCAACCCTCTCCTGTTTGCCGCCACAGGGAAGGCGCGTCCCTTAATAAGGCGGCCATCAGCTGAGCCTCCACAGGCTCCATTTATCAAATATTATTACGGCACTCAGAATGCACTAGCCTCCTGGTGTAGGAGGTGGAACATATCCGAAAACATGGCGTCGTACCACAGGACCCCGGTTTCTCAAACGAAAGACCCAAAACGTGCGCCATCCGCTGATTGGATCTCAGGACAACAGCTTTTTTTTACGATCTGCTTGATCATATTGAATCCCAACCATGTGCGGCAGAAGCCAAACATCGTGGGTTCAGTGGGATGGAAATATCAACCCTGAAAAAAATGAACGGGCCTTGGTTGTAATGGATAGCATCAGAAAAACACCCATTACTATTAATATTTACAGGGCGCAAAGAAGCAGTCGCGACTTCACTATATCCTTTTCGACTTTTCGACAAACCAGCTTGCGAATATGGATCAATACTATGACAAAAAGACAGCCTGTGAGTAGTCTTACTGTTCTTATTTTATAACAGGCTAATTATTAACATGCGCAACAGGTGCGCTACTACTGCAAATTATCAATGAACGCGCTGAACAATGCCCAATGCATCTGCAGCTTATGGAATATAGCCATGTAAGCCAATGCCTGCATTAGTATGACAGAATTGTATATCGTTAATTATCGTAGGAAGACAAAAGCGTTAAATACGCTCAGCCTCTACAAGTTACTATCCGACCACAATGCTGGAAGTTTGTCACGCCTCCTGATGACCAAGGCGCGCAAGAGGAATTGGTTTTGCGAATCCAGGGGATTATCTGCGACAGAAATTTACCGCCCGTCAAGAATCCACAGACCATGTAAGCCAACGATGAGGCATGACACTAGCTGACGGATATCGTAGTGCCCTACGTGATCGCAAGTTCAAGCGCCAGTCCATCATGCTCACTGGATTTGGCGTTGACAAGATGGAAACTTGCATCAAAGGCGTCCAAGCTATTTTTCGTAGATTCGAACGCATGCTTCCAGCAAATACCTTAGAGGAATGGACCCCAACCCTCTTTAATGGTTACAATGCGATCGACATGGGCAACAGGTTCTTCACAGGCCGGCACGAGCAATCAAACCATGAGATAGTTCCCTTCAAACCATCCGTGGACCCTGATGGCATACTTGAACAAGCGATGGGATCGGATTTTGTTCATCTGCGCGAGAATGAAGTTGAGTATTTTGAATGTGTAGACGACGGAAGCAGGAAAAGGTGAGAGACAACTGTTGCCAGTTAATCGGGGTTGCTGAGCAGGGACAGCTATAATGTCATTGACCCGGCCAAGCTGAAGAAGGGCAACATAGTTGAGGCGCAAATTTCATTATTGGTTGTTCCGATCAAGAACAAAAAATTCAAGCCGCTCATTGTCTTGAGAGCTATCACGCTTCTTGATGACCAACTGACTAGGGTGAGTCAAGTAATAAACCAGCATAAAAGATATCGCGCTGACACCTTTACGTAGGATGCTCTGCTCAAGAGAACTCGAAATCATCATTTAATAGAAGAAGCGATCGTCAGACCATCCATTCTGAAGAGAAGCGTAGGGTATATGCAGGATGAAGTTGAAGCGACGGAATCGCAGACAAAGAAGATGAAAATGGTAATTGGATAAGTTCACACAAGTCAGTTCACGTATGAAAGATTTGGGCCATATACCTAGCTAGGCGTTGTGTAGATCCATATCGGATTTGTGCAATAAAATACCCTAAGGCCATCTTATACATGAACCGAGCGTTGAGGGGAAAGAAATAACATTGCCGTTCAGATACCGTATGTTATTACAGGTGAAGACAGTGGGTGGAATATGGTTATTAGTGTGTTAAGTCACTGATCATGATATCCAGTTGTTCCTTCTCGAATCGACTTGCAGCCGATTCGAGAAGAACCTTAACAGGATATCATGATCAGTGACTTTACACACTAATAACCATATTCCGATACAAATGATCATCTGAGCGACTACAGTGGTGACCACTAAGGCATCAAGAAACAACACTGGAGATGAGACCAAAAAATACAAACCGCAAGATTCTCAGTGGTTCAAAGACGACAATGAAATGGCAAAGCCAACATACCGGTGCTGCAAACGCCTATCTATAGAAAGCCAGATATGCGAACCATCAGAAAGACCAAACACAGATGAGAACGCCTGTTTATTCTCTATGGTTCAACCATGGAGAAACTAGAAAGAGGGACACAATGATGAAGAGCAGAGGGAGTAGAGGGGTGACGATTAACCAGAAGACCATGAAAAAAAGGCAAAATCAACATACCTATATGGCAAACACCAGATACATGAACCATCGGAGGAACCAAGCACAGATAGGAGGAAGACCAGTCCTCTATTCTCCATGGTTCAACCACGGAGAAACCAGAAAGAGGCGTGTGGACATGACGATGTAAGAACGGAGAGAGAGGAGTGAACTTTATATTTAATAGAGGAGCATGAAAGGGGTAGGATACAGCATTCTCCAATGTTCAACAATGGAGAAGACTGGTAAGGCAAAGTTTGCGTAGAGAGAGGTAAGAAAGCCAGTAGAGAAACGTAGGTGGGGCGGAGGAAGGATAGCAAGTAGTCAATATGAAAAAGTAAACTGTGGGAAAAAATTAGTGACCGTGGGTAAAACAGCACTGAGTGAAATGGTGACGCGCTGAAT
>Ga0193694_1000100_pt1 | contig 9792 bp, 5 predicted proteins | sample L3s1metaG_FD_160567 | JGI IMG/M metagenome (GOLD analysis project Ga0193694, IMG submission 160567) | Soil microbial communities from a riparian zone of the East river system, Colorado, United States - L3s1 | ecosystem: Environmental > Terrestrial > Soil > Riparian zone | place: USA: East River... | reverse complement strand
AGCCTTTGGATGCGCGGATTTTGGCGGATAAGAGCGGATTCGTCCGGTAGGACAGTTGGGAATTCGCTGAACGAAGCGACGCCAATACATCTACTCTATCCGCATTGATCCGCGTTCATCCACGCAATCCGCGTCTAAAATTTGCTCAAGCGAAGCTCAGCCTACTGCCCCACGACTTGCGGCTTCATCGGCCCGAGCAGCGCGAGCAGTTTTTCCTGGCTGGCTTTCGGTACCTTGAGTTCATCCATCGCGGCGATCAGGTCCTCGACGAATGCGGCGAAGTCCGCGTCGGTCAGGTTCTGGCCGCTGTGCGCCTCTTCCATGCTGCGGCCGCTGTAGACGCACGGGCCGCCAGTAGCCTGGCAGAACTGGTCGATGACGAGATTGCGCAGATCCTTGTGGTCGGTTTTCTCGAAGAACAGGTTGATGCGCAGGTCGTTGTCGACCTTGGCGAGGAACAGATCGACGACTTTCGTGATGCCTTCCTTGCCGCCGAGTTCGCGATACAGCGCGTCGTTTGCGCCGGCCGTGGCCTGCGCCGAATCGGTTTTCGCGGACCGGTGCGCCGGCGGAGCGGCGCAACCGGCCAGCATCAATACCGGCAGGACAAGCGCGAAAAGGACCGCCGCAGCGAGCGGCGGTGCGGCGGCTTTGCGAACCGGCGTCGCCTTGTACATGAGATTCACTCCCCTTTTGGCGCAAGGTTAGCCGATTTTCCGGTTGCGATCTTCTGCGCTGGCGCGGGAGGTCTCCATTCAACGTCCAGAAAGTCTGATGCGCGCCCTCACCCCCTTGCCCTCTCCTGCGAGGGGAGAGGGGGAGTGATCGTCGCGCTGACGCGCGACCGCGTTACTTGTATAAGATCGGCGCATGAAAACTTTTCTTGTCGGCGGTGCGGTGCGCGACCGGTTGCTCGGCCTGGCCGTGCGCGATCGCGATTACGTCGTCGTCGGCAGCCGTCCGCAGGACCTGCTCGACCTGGGCTACAAGCCGGTCGGCAAGGACTTTCCGGTGTTCCTGCATCCGCAGACCGGCGAGGAATACGCGCTCGCGCGGACCGAGCGCAAGACCGGACGCGGCTACCATGGTTTCGCCTTCGACACGGCCGCCGACGTAACGCTCGAAGACGATCTGCGCCGGCGCGACCTGACGATCAACGCGATTGCCGAAGACGACAGCGGCGCGCTGATCGATCCGTTCGGCGGCGCCGCCGACCTGCGCGACCGCATCCTGCGCCATGTCTCGCCGGCCTTCGCCGAGGATCCGGTCCGTGTGCTGCGCGTTGCGCGCTTCGCCGCGCGCTTCGCCGCGCGCGGTTTCCGCATCGCCGACGAAACGCTGGAACTGATGCGTCAGATCGTGCAGGCCGGCGAGGTCGAGCATCTGCAGACCGAGCGGGTCTGGGCGGAAACGAAGAAGGCACTCGGCGAACCCACGCCGAGCGCGTTCCTGCACGCGTTGCGCGACTGCGGCGCGCTCAAGGCGCTGTTTCCGGAAGTCGATGCCTTGTTCGGCGTACCGCAACGCGCCGAATATCACCCGGAGATCGACACCGGCATCCACACCGGCATGGTGCTCGACATGGCCGCGCGGATCGCGCCCGGCGATGCGCTGATCGGCTGGTGCGCGCTGACCCACGACCTCGGCAAGGCGTTGACGCCGGCCGACAAGCTGCCGAGCCATCCGGCGCACGAACATGCCGGCGTCGCGCCGGTTGACGCTTTGTGCACAAGGCTAAAAGTACCGAACGAATACGCCATGCTCGCGCGGCTGGTCTGCCGCCTGCACCTGCTCGCGCATACGGCATTCCAGCTGCGCCCGGCGACCGTGCTCGGACTGTTCGAACAACTCGACGCGTTTCGCAAGCCCGGGCGCCTCGAGCAATTCCTGCTCGCCTGCGAAGCCGACAAGCGCGGCCGACTCGGGCTCGAGGAATCGGAGTACCCGCAGGCAGGCTTTCTGCGCAGCGCTTTCGCCGCGGCAAGACAGGTTGCCAGTCAGGCGTTCGTCGACCAGGGCCTGAGCGGTCCGGCGCTCGGCGAGGCGATCCGCGATGCGCGCGTGCAGGCAATTGCGGCCGTATCGCCGGAGCGCGGCGACAGCTAGTGGTAGCACTAGGAAACGTCTGAATTAGGTCGTCATCCCCGCGAAAGCGGGGATCCATCTTGATTCCTTGTCTTTGAGCAAAGAGCAAGATGGATTCCCGCTTTCGCGGGAATGACGACACCATTTGAACTTTGTTCTGCGCTTGCTACGGCGTGCAGGTAGCGAAAGCGTCGGCGAAAATCAGATCCGGATTGGCCTGGACCGAGAACGGCGTGCTGTTGACGCCGAGACCGATCGATGCCTGCGCGATCAGCTGGCGGCTGCTGCCGGCCGCGTAGAAGCGCAGGTTCGGGAACTGCGCGACGCCGGCACCGACCGTCACGGTGCGCAACACGGTGTTGCCGCAGATGTTCGTGCTCAGTGTGATCTGCGTCGTGCTGTCTGCCGTTTCGACATTGCCGACCGCGTCCTCGATGCTGACCGCAACGCCGAAAGCCGCCCCGGCGAGCGGATCGATCGGCTGGGTCGTGAACACGATGCTCGCTGCCGCTCCGGGCGTGATCGCGAACGTGCTGCTGGTTGCCGAGGCCAGCGCGCTATCCGTTGCGGTCAGCGAGTAACTGCCAATCTTCGTGACAGCCAATCCGGAGAACGTGGCGACACCGTTCAATGCCGCGACCGACTTGGTCCCGTTCAATGTTGCGCCGTTAGCCGTGGTCAGCGCCACGCTGACTTGCGAGCTGTTGCCGGTCACCGTGTTGCCGGCCGCATCCTGCACCGTGACGACGGCACCGAAGCCCGCAGCGGTAGCGATGCTCGCCGGCGGCTGCGAAGTGAACGCCAGCTTTGCCGCGGCGCCATGCGAGATCGTGATCGAACTGCTGAGCGCCGTGGTCAGTGCGCCGGCGCTTGCCGTGAGCGTATACGTGCCGGCCTTGTCGATCGACAGCCCGCTGAACGTCGCCACGCCGGCCGATGCTGCCTTCATCGTCGTACCGCTCAGCGTTGCGCCGGCCGGCGTCGTCAACACGAGCGTCACGCTCGAGCTGTTGCCGACGACGGTGTTGCCGGCTGCGTCCTGCACGCTCACGCCCACGCCGAAACTCGCGCCGGACTGCGCGGTCGACGGCGGCTGTGTCGTGAACGCGAGCTTGGCCGGCGCGCTGCTGACGATATTGAACGCCGCGCTCGTGTCGCTGGTCAACGTCCCGTCGGTGGCGGTAAGCGTGTAACCGGTGCCGGCCTTGCTGACCGTGATGTTGTCGAACGTGGCCACGCCGTTCACCGCATTGCGTGTCAGCGTGCCGCCGAGCGTGGCGCCGGCCGGATTGTTCGCGAACTTCAGCGTGACCGCCGACGTGTTGCCGGCGACGACCTTGCCGCTGGCATTTTCCACGCTCACGACAATCGGCGCGAGCGCGCTGCCAGTGACGCCGTTTGCCGGCTCGGTCGTGAACTGCACTTGCGTCGCCAGTGGCCAGTTCGCGACGAGATTGGCCGCGTTGAGCGTGCCGATGCCAGTCGCGAAATCCCAGCCGCTGGTCGCGCGAAACGCAGGCAGGTAGGAGACAGCCGAAGTCGACAGCACGCCGTTCGTGCCGTTCGGGCGATAGCAGCCGGGCGAGCTGCTCGCACAGTTGATGTCCATGTCGCCCTGGGTGACGTCGTAGAACGTGCACGAACTGCCGACGCCATTGCCGTTGCTCGAGTTGCAGCTGGCGTTGCCGCTCGCGCCATACTCGGCGGCAGCGAGTGTGTAGTAGGCCGGATTCGGATTGCCGAGACTCGTACCGTTCTTCTGGTTCACCAGGGCCTGGATGCCGGCCAGGATCGGCGCGGAGAATGAGGTTCCGCCGGCGCCGGACCAATTGCTCGGCGCGCCGATGCACGGCGTTCCGTACACCGCGTTGCTGTTGGCCGGATCCGGGCGCGGATCGGAGAAGCAATAGACGTAGTAGTGGTTCCACACGCCGTTGGCCGCGAACAACGAAACGTCCGGCAGGTCGCGCACGCTATCGCCGGGGTTGCCGAACAGGCCCGACTGCCAACTCGGCTTCGCCCGGCCCGCGCAGCTGCCGCCGACAACGCCGCTCGCCGACGGCGTGCCGCTCGAACATCCACTCGGTCCGCCGCCGGCGGAAACGACAGTCAGGAAGTTCGCGCCGCTGGCGACGTTGCAGAAACCGGTCGTGCCCCAGGTCTGCGTAAACCCCTTGAACGAAGCGATGAGCTGGCTCGCACACGAATCGTTCCACGGAATCTCGTTGATGTACGACTTCGCCGAACCATCGTTCGCCGTATTCGTGTTGTTCCAGTAAGTGCTGGTCGTGTGCGCAAACGTGTCGCCGAAATCGGTGCCGCCGACGGCGACGTTGTACGGCGTCGAGGCCAGGCCGTTGACACCAATGCCATGCGTCGACTGGCTCGCCCCGGCGTCGCACCCCGCCGCGCCTTCATCGCCCGATGAGACGAACACGGAAATGCCCTTGGCGACGGCCAGCTGATAGGCCGAAGCGATCGATGCGTTCGCGGCCGCGCCGAGCACCGCCTCGCACTGGCCGTAGCTGACGCTCATGATCGCCGGCGGCGTCGTGTTTGCGTTGACGAGATTGGTGATCGCCTGAAACAGATCCGGGCACGACACGAGCTGCAGGGTTGCGCCCGGCGCCGCAGCCGCGGCCCATTCGACATCGAGCGTGGCTTCGGCATCGCGGCCGATCACGGCGCCGGGATCGGTGCAACCCGGATGGGTCTGCGTGAACGTCGCCGCCCCGAGGCCGAATATGGAGCGGAACGTCGTGATGTCCGCCGTCGAATAGACGTCGGTATCCTCCATCAGCGCGATCGTGATGCCCTGCCCCTTCGTGCCGGCGGCGAACAGCGGCGCGAGGTTGTAGATCGTCGCGAGATCTGCGGGCACGACGGCCAGTGCGCCGCCGCTGATGGTGTAGGCCGGCGCGGCTTTGGGCTGCAGCTGCGGCCGCGGCCGGAAATCGTGCAGTGCGACGACGCCAGCGACCGCGCCGGCCAGCGCGGCGGGAATGCGCGGATTGCCGACGTTGGCGTAGTGCATCTGACCGTCGACGTCGAGAAAATGGATGTCGGCGCCGAGTGCCTTGCGTACGAGCCCGGCTGTTCCGGAGAACGCGATCGTCATGCCGCTTTCGTAGACGCGGTCGACGGCGAAACCCTGCGCCTGCAGCCACGCCACGATCGTGTCGATATCGGGCTGGGCCGGCCCATACAGGAGACCAAACTGCTCGGCGCTGAGCCAGTTGTGGTAGTTCGGTGACGATGGAACCTGCTGTTGTTCGATCAACTCGGACAGCGCCGTCTCGCGTTCAATCGGCCGCCGCAACTGCAACAGCAAATGACTCAGCGCAAAATCAGCCGGAACCGGGCCGCGGTCGTAGCGCGCGTTCGCCGCCTCCGGGCGAACGTTGCCGGACAGCTCGACGGTGCGGGCCGGATCGATCGCCTGCGTGATCAGCCGCGCCGCCGGCGGAGAAGCCGGTGGCGAGGCCCCGACGGCGGACACTGCCAGGACAAAAAGGATGAACAGACCGAAGAGGCCAGAAATGAAACGGATCATGCGTGAACTGTACCCCACGCCGAGGCGGCGGTTCAGAGGGAAAATTTAACGTGCGGGCCGGCGCTGGCGAAGCGTGCGATTCGACCGACCAACGGACCTCGTGGCCGGCGCCGGAATGCGGCGCCGGCATGTGAAATCAGAGGCGGCAGCCCTCGAAGCCGTCGGCGAAGGCGACATTGCCATTGGCCTGTACGACGAAACCATTGCTGTTTGCCGTCAGCGCGAGCACCTTGGCCGTGACCTGCAGCGTCGACGGATCGGTGACCGTGTAGAACCGCAGCGACGCGTCCAGCGTCGCCACGCCATGCACCATGACTGCGCTGCCCAGGGCGATCGGACCGCCGCAAGCCGTGATCGTGAAGGTGACGACGCTGACGTTGTCGTCGGCCGTGTCGCCGAGCGGATTCTTCTCGGTCACGGCGATCGTCCCGAGCACGCCGCCTGCAGTTACCGCGCCCGGCTGCGTCGTGAAGATCAGCGTGGACATACCTGCCGCAATTGCAAATGACTGCTGCGCCTGCGCGGCCGCGTTGTAGTTGCCGTTGCCGGCCTGGTTCGCATTGATCTTGCACAGACCAGCGCCGATGAACGACACATGCGATCCGCTGCCGCTTGCGTCGATCGCGCAGATCGTGCTCGAACTCGCGTCGATCGACAGGTCGACAGGCAGGGTCGAACTCGCCTGTGCCGTGACTGTGTATTGCGGAGCACCCACGGCTGCGCCGACTGGCGCGGTCGAGCTGAAGTTCACGGTTTGGTTGGCCTTTCCGACAGCGAACGACTGCTGGTTCTGCGGCGCTGCCGTGTAGTTGGCGTTGCCAGCCTGGTTCGCGTTGATCGTGCACGTGCCGACGCCGATGAACGACACCTGCGAGCCGCCGACCGAACACACGGTCGATGACGCCAGGTCGATTGCGAAGGTCACCGTCAAGCCGGACGTTGCCGCCGCTGTCACGCTGTACGTATCACCGAACTTCGCGCTGGCCGGCGCCGACGACGTGAAATTGATCGACTGGCTGGCCTGTCCGACCGGGAACGACTGGTGCACCTGCGGCGCGGCGTTGTAGCCGACATTGCCGGCCTGGTTCGCGTTGATCGTGCAAGCGCCGACGCCGATGAACGACACTTGCGAGCCGCTGACCGAACACACGGACGCCGATGCGGCATCGATCGAAAACGTCACGGTCCGGCCCGAGGTTGCCGTCGCTGCAACGGCGTAGGTGCCGCCGACTTTCGCGGCGCCCGGCGGCGTCGACGTGAAACTGATCGTCTGGTCCTGTTTGGCCATGGCGCAGCCGGCGAACTTGAACGAAGCGATGCGCGTGCTCCAGTTGAACGTGCCGTTGGCCTTGAGGTATTCGCTCGTGAACCAGAACGTGCAATCGTCGACCGGATCGATCGTCATCGCGCTGTAGTCGCCCCAGCGGTCGAGGCCCTGGGTTTGCGAACCGCCGCCTTCGATGATCGACGTCTCGGCCTGCATTGTGTTGACCGTATCGCCGACCTGGCGGCCGGTATAGCGGATCGCCGGGAACATCGTGGCACTCGACACGCTGTAGCCCAGCGCCATGTTGCCCTGCCCGTCCATCGCGATCGAGCCCATCCAGCGATAGCCGGTATCCGGCGCAAAGGTCGACTGCTGGAATACGACCGGCGTCGTGCCGGGGCTGCGCAATTCGTACCAGCGCACGCCGCTGTACGGATTCGCATCGCCGCCAACCGTGACCGAATGATTGACGACCAGCGCTTCGTACGAACCGAAGTTGCGATAGGCGAGCCGGAACATGAGGCGGTCGGCAAGCGAATCCAGCATCTCAGGCGTCCCGGATTGCGGAACGCAGCCACCGCCGTTGCATGCGGCAGTAAACGCTGCGACTGGAATATTGACCGGTGCGCTCAGCGTCGTGTTCGCCGGGTTGGCCCAGTCGACGTGGAACTTCCACAGGTTGAGCGAATTGGCGTCGAAGTTGACCATGTAGTTCGGCGCGCCCGCAGGCGGTGGCGTCGAACCGTCCAGGTCGGCGGGCAGCACGCCGCCGAAAGTAACCGCCAGCTGGAAGCACTGCTGGGTGGCGCCCGCGCCCGCCAGCATCGACGCGCGATCGTACGCGCATAGTTTCGATCCAATGAAGCGATTGCCGTTGAACATGTTGAATGTTTCGTAATACCCGTCGGGCCACACGCCCATCTTCGGATAGTCGGGAAACACCTTGCCGTAGAAGAACGCGTAGCGGTTGTACGCACCGGTCGCGTCGCTCGTCTGCGAAACCGCGACACATTGAAAATACGGCTTCGACGCGACCGCGAACTGCGAGATGATCCAGCGGTCTGCTGCCTTGTCGTAGACGACGACGGCATCGCCGTCGTTGTCGGCTTCGCAGGCGCCGCCGAAACCAACCCAGGGCGTGTTCGTCGGCACCGGACCATAGACGACGTTCTTCGTCGCCTTGTCGAATACGGCCAGGCCGGAATTGACGATCTGCACATATTGCGTTGAGCCGATCGCGCCGACTGTGTCGGGCGGCGCGTACTGGACCGTGAATGATCCATTCGGTCCGGTGAAGCCCTTGCCGACCCCATCGACACCGGTCTGCACCGTCGGTGCCGACCGGCCTCGCGCCGCGGCGCTTTGCACGGCGCCATCGGTCTGGCCCGGCGGTGTAAGCGGCAGCGGAATCATGTGCTCGGCGCGGAAGTGCCAGCGCGCGTACCCATCCTTTTGCGGCACGACGTTGCGCAGCGATGGCAAGACGTCGTGACGCTCCGCGGGCGTGACCTCGGGTCTGGCCTGATCCTGCGCGTGCACCGGCACGGCAAGCACCCCGGCCAGGACAGCGCCGATCACGAGCAGCTTCATTGACACAACCCCGTTCAGTTTCGCGGACTTACACTCGAATTGTAGCCTCCCCGGGTGCCGCGAAGTGCCTGCATCCTGACAAACGGATGCATTCGCCTGCGGGGCGCGCATCGCCTCGGAACCGTCCGGCAAATATCAACGGCCCCGTCGAAACTCCACGACCCGGAAGCGTTCGCCCATTTCGCCGGGCAAGGTCAGCTGTTTGACTTCATGCGCCAGCCGGTATTTTGCCGCCTCGTCCGGCGCCCGCGCATAGGCGTCGGTAAACACCGCGTCGAGGTCATGTTCGATCAGGAAGCGGGCCTGGGTCAGGTTCGCCGAGCATGCAAACCCGGCAGCGGCCGCGCTCTCGGCCAGCGCGTCGAAATTTACCCAGGCCGTGATGTCCTGCAGGCCCGGCCAGAGCAGCGGATCATCATGCGCGCGGTGACGGTAGTGACAGCGCAGGGTGCCGTCGCGGCGCTCGGCGGCGTAGTACGCGTCGCGCGCGTAGCCGTAATCGATGAACCAGGCGCTGCCGCGTTCGAAAGAGCGCGTCACCTCGGCGAACCACGGCGCCAGCAGCACACACACCTCGGACGTGTAGGGAACTGGCAGTCGCTCGCACCGGCAACGCGTCGACGACTTCATTCGCTATGAGCGCGCCGCGCCACGGCTGCGCCGGCGGCGCATCGAGCCACTCGGTCAACTTTTCCAGATGTGGACAACGCTGCTGGATCAGGACCTTCTGGCGTTCGCGCAGGTCGGCGCTGCGTTCGAGCAGGCGATAGCGGCCAGGCAGCGCGTCGAGGCGTTCGAGCTCCGCCAGCAGTCCGGCCGCGAGCGCGCCGCTGCCGGGGCCAAGTTCGAGAATGTCGCCGCGGGTTTCGCGCAATGTCGGCGCGAGCGCGCGTGCCAGGCAGCGCGCGAACACGAAGCCGAGTTCCGGCGCGGTGATGAAGTCGCCCTCGGCGCCGAACTTCGCCGCGCCCGCGCTGTAGTAACCCAGGCCCGGCGCATACAGCGCCAGTTCCATGTAACGGGCGAAGTCGAGCGCGCCGCCGGCAGCGGCGATTTCCGCGCGGATCAGCGTGGCAAGGCGCTCGCTGTGGGCGCGCGCATCGGCGTCGGGTTCGGGCAAATCGGCGTGCATGCGCGGTACTATCGGCAGGTCTGCCGCAATCCTAATGCAATCCGCGCCGCTGAACGAACGCATGCCGCCAACCGAATCGCCACGTCCCGTTGTCCTGATCACCGGCGCCGCCCGGCGAGTCGGCGCGACGATCGCGCGCGCGCTGCACGCAGCCGGCTACGATCT
>Ga0193694_1000099_pt1 | contig 9797 bp, 8 predicted proteins | sample L3s1metaG_FD_160567 | JGI IMG/M metagenome (GOLD analysis project Ga0193694, IMG submission 160567) | Soil microbial communities from a riparian zone of the East river system, Colorado, United States - L3s1 | ecosystem: Environmental > Terrestrial > Soil > Riparian zone | place: USA: East River... | reverse complement strand
CACTGCCGCTGGATGAGGCCGGCAAGTACATCGCCGGCGCCTACATCGTCTTCCTGGTCCTGATCTTCGTCTACGTGGCGATCATGGCCGCCAAACTGCAGCGGATCGAGCGTGACCTGCGCGAGCTGGCCGGCTTCGCCGAGCAGCGCAAACGCGAGGAGGAGCGCCCCGAGGTGAGCAGCGGTGTCTGAGCTCCTCGCCCTCGGCGTCTCCCACAAGACCGCCCCGCTCGACCTGCGCGAGCGGCTCTCGCTGACCGAGGGGCGCGCCGTCGGCGCCCTGCACGAGCTGACCGCCGCCAACGGGATCCACGAGGCGGCGGCGATCTCGACCTGCAACCGCACCGAGCTCTACCTGATCGTCTCCGACCCGGTCGAGGCCGAGTCGACGGCGCTCGGCGTGCTCACCCGCCAAGCCGAGATCCGCCCGACCGAGCTGCTCGGCCACCTCTACTCGCTGCGCTCGACCGAGGCCGCCCGCCACCTGCTGCGGGTGACGGCCGGGCTCGACTCGATGATCGTCGGCGAGGCCGAGATCCAGGGCCAGGTCAAACGCGCCTACGAGCTGTCGATGGTCGAGGGCGCCACCGGGCCGATCCTCAACCGCCTCTTCCGCGGCGCCCTCAACGCCGGCGGCCGCGCCCGCGAGGAGACCGGGATCAGCGAGAAAGGCGTCTCGATTCCCTCGGTCGCGGTCGAGCTGGCGCGCCGTGCCCTCGGCGACCTCTCCGAGCGCCGGGTGCTGGTGGTCGGCGCCGGCGAGACCGCCGAGCTGGTCGCCCGCGCCCTCGTCGCCCGTGGCGTCCGCACCGTCTTCGTCGCCAACCGCCACTACGACCGCGCGATCGGTCTCGCGCAGCGCTTCGGCGGCGGCGCCGTCCGTTTCGAGGAGCTGCCCGAGCAGCTGGCCGAGGCCGACATCGTCCTCACCGCGACCAACTCTCCGCACCACATCGTCGAGCGCGACGGACTCGCCCAGGTGATGGCCGAGCGTTCCGAGCGGCCGCTGCTGATGATCGACATCGCCGTCCCCCGCGACATCGAGCCGGCCTGCCGCGAGGTCACCGGGGTAAGCGTCCACGACATCGACGACGTCCAGCAGATCGTCGAACGCAACGCCAGCGGCCGCGAGGCGGAGGCCACCCGGGCCGAGCGCATCATCGAGACCGAGCTCGACCGCTTCGAGCGCTGGCTCGGCCTGCAGGAGGTGGTGCCGACGATCAGCGCCCTGCGCGAACACGGCGACGAGGTCGTGCGGCGGGTGCTGGCCGAGAACGAGGGCCGCTGGGAGAGCCTCTCCGACGCCGACCGCGAGCGGGTCGAGAAGCTGGCGGGGGCGATCGCCTCCCGTCTCCTCCACGACCCGACCCTGCGGATCCGCCGCTCGGCCTGCTCCGGCGAGTCCTATTTCTTCATCAGCGCCCTGCGCGAGCTGTTCGGTCTCGACGTCGAGACCGAACCGGAGGGCGAGGCGGGAGCCAATGTGACTGAGTTGCGACGAGCCAACCCCGGTAGGGGTTCCACTTAACTTTTTCGAGCCGCGTCTGTGGCTACCGACAATGGCGAGCCGCGAAAAAGTACAAGACGTTCCACCCCTACCGGGGTTGGCTCGACCGAGCGCTTTCCGATGATCCGCATCGCCACTCGCGGGAGCAAGCTTGCTTTAACCCAAGCCCGTCAGGTGGCGGAGCTGCTTGGCGGCGCGGAGTTGGTCGAGGTCTCCTCCGACGGCGAGGCCGGCGATAAGTCGCGCTTCGTGCGCGGCGTCGAGCGGGTGCTGCTCGACGGTGGCGCCGAGCTCGGGGTCCACTCCGCCAAGGACCTGCCGGGCGAGATGCCGGCGGGCCTGGAGATCGCCGCGGTGCCGCCGCGCCAGGACCCGGCCGACGTCTGGATCGGCGCCGGCGCCTCACTGGAAGAGGCGCCTGAGGGCGCCCGGGTCGGCACCGCCAGCCTGCGCCGCCGTGCCCAGCTGCTCGCCGCCCGTCCCGACCTGCGGGTCGAGGAGCTGCACGGCAACGTCGACACGCGGCTGCGCAAGCTCGCCGAAGGCGAGCTCGACGCGATCGTCCTCGCCGCCGCCGGACTGCGCCGGCTCGGCCGCGAGGACGAGATCGGCTTCGCGATCCCGGCCGAGCAGATGGTCCCGGCCGCCGGCCAGGGCGCCCTGGCGCTGCAGGTCCGCGACGACGACACCACGACCGCCGCGGCCGTGAGCGCGATCGGCGACCGCGACGCGCTGCGTGAGCTGACCGCCGAGCGCGCCGCGATCGCGCCGCTCGGGGCGAACTGCGCGACCCCGGTCGGCGTCCACGCCCGAATCGAGGGCGAGAGCCTCGTCATCACCGCCTTCGTCGGCCTCGCCGACGGCAGCGAGTGGCTGCGCGACCGCGTCGAGGGCGAAGCGGCGGAGCCCGCAGCCGCCGGCAAGCTCCTCGCCGAGCGCCTGCTCAGCGCTGGCGCCCGCGACCTCCTCGACCGCGCCGAGGCGGCGGCGTGAGCGCCCGCGGCGGCGTCGTCTACCTGGTCGGCGCCGGTCCCGGCGACCCCGGCTTGATGACGGCGCGCTCGCTGGCCCTGATCGCCGACGCCGACGCCGTCTTCTACGACCGCCTGATCCCGCCCGGAGCCCTCGCCGGCGCCCGCGAGGAGGCCGAGCTGGTCTACGTCGGCAAGCAGCCCGGCGTCCCCTCGGTGCCGCAGGAGAAGATCGGGGCGCGGCTGATCGAGGCCGCCCAGGCCGGCAAGAGCGTCGTCCGCCTCAAGGGCGGCGACCCCTTCGTCTTCGGCCGCGGCGCCGAGGAGGGCGAAGCGCTGCGCGCGGCCGGGGTCGAGTTCGAGATCGTGCCGGGGGTGACCGCCGGGGTCGCCGCCAGCGCCTACGCCGGGATCCCCGTCACCCACCGCGACGACGCCTCCGCGGTCGCCTTCGTGACCGGCCACGAGGACCCTGAGAAGACCGAGACCGCGCTCGACTGGGATGCCCTGGCCGCCTTCCCCGGCACCCTCGTCTTCTATATGGGCGTCAAGCGGCTGGCCGAGAACGCGGCGGCGCTGATCGCCGCCGGGCGCGACCCCGAGCAGCCGGCGGCGGCGATCGAACGCGGCACCTGGGCCGGGCAGCGCACGGTCAGCGCGAGCCTCGGAACGATCGCCGCGACGGTCGCGCGCGAGCGGGTCGGCGCCCCGGCGCTGATCGTGATCGGCCCCGTCGCCGCCCGCCGCGAGGGGCTCGCCTGGCTCGAGCGCCGGCCTCTGCACGGCCGCCGCGTCGTCGTCACCCGCGCCCGCGCCCAGACCAGCGGCCTCGCCGCGACCCTGCGCGATCTCGGGGCCGAGGTCGTCGAGCTGCCGGCGATCCGCGTCGAGGCGCGCCTCGACACTCCCGAGGTCAAGAGCGCGGTCGCCGCGATCGGCGACTACGCGCTGGTCTGCCTGACCAGCCCCAACGGCGTGCGGCTGCTCTTCGAGGCCCTCACCGAGGCCGAGCTCGACGCTCGCGCCCTCGCCGGGGCCACCGTGGCGGCGATCGGGCCGGGCACCCGCCGCGCCCTCGCCCAGCGCGGCATCGCCGCCGACGTCGTCCCCGAGCGCTTCGTCGCCGAGGCGCTGCTGGAGGCGCTGGCCGGCGTCGAGGTCGAGGGCAGCAAGGTCCTCGTCGCCCGCGCCGTCGAAGCCCGCGAAGTCCTCCCCGACGGCCTCCGCGCGCGCGGCGCCGAGGTCGATGTAGTCGCCCTGTATGAGACCGTGCGCGAGCAGCCCGACGCGGCGGCGATCGAGGCGGCCCAGGGTGCCGACTACGTCACCTTCACCTCCTCCTCGACCGTCACCAACCTGACCGAGGCGCTCGGCGAGCGCTTCCCCGCCGGCGCCCGCGTCGTCTCGATCGGCCCGGTGACCAGCGACAGCGCCCGTGCCGCCGGCCTCACGGTCGACGTCGAAGCCGAGCGCCACGACATCGACGGCCTGATCGCGGCCCTGCTGGCGGACGCCGCAAGGTGACTGCCTCACTCCGGTTGCCATTTGTCGCCCACAGGGCTACTAACGACAACCGGAGTGCGCGATGAGCTTCGGGGCGCCACACCGCCACTTCGCGCGCACCGACTCGACCAACACCCGCGCCCGTGAGCTGGCCGCGGCCGGGGCGCCGGCGGGAACCGTCGTCACCGCCGCGGAACAGACCGCGGGGCGCGGGCGCCAGGGCCGGGTCTGGACCGCGCCTGCCGGCAAGGCGCTGCTCTACTCGGCGATCGTGCGGCCACTCGACGAGCGCCACCTGATGCTGCCGCTGGCCGTGCCACTCGCGGTCTGCGCGGCGGCCGAGGAGCTGCGGCCGGGGATCGAGTGCGGCGTCAAGTGGCCAAACGACGTCCTCGTCGAAAGCCGCAAGCTGGCCGGCGTCCTGATCGAGGCTCGCCCCCAGGACGGCTGGGCAGTCGTCGGCGTCGGCCTGAACCTGACCGTCTCACCAGAGGAATTCCCTCCCGACCTCCGCACGAGAGCAGTCTCGATCTTCGACCCCGGTCTGGGGGATCGGGGGAAGTCCCGGCGGAGCCTCCCCGCTGTTGCTCAGACGGGACTTCTCCCGATCCCCTTCGCTGCGGCCTCAGTCCTGAGCAGCCACCTGGCCCAGTGGGTGGAGGCAGATCAGGAAACGGTGCTCGATGCTTGGCGCCAGCGGGACGCGCTGCGCGGCCGCGAGGTCGCCTGGGAGGGTGGCTCAGGCGTCGCCGACGGCATCGACGACCGGGGCTACCTTCTTGTCCTTACCCCCGGCGGCGACCGCGTCGCCCTCGGCGCCGGCGAGGTTCACCTCAGCCGCGCCTGACTCGGCTTTCGCCCGCGCCGCCGATTTGCGGCGTTTGCGCGGTTTCGATTTGCGGCGCGGTTTCTCGTTGCCCTCGCCGTTCTGATTCGCGTCGCCCTCGGGCGCACCGCCGTTCTCGCCCTGTCCCCCCTGGCGCTTGCCGCGTTTGCGGCGGCGCTTGCCCCCTTTGGGGAAGTTGCGCAGCAGCTCGCGGGCGACGCCGGAGGGTTTGCGGGCCATCCGCATCCGGGCGCCGCGCAGCACCTCCTCGCCCTCGGGCGTGTGGGAGACGGCGGCGGCGAGCAGCGACACGGCCAGGCGGCGGTCCTGTTTGCGCGAGGCGTGGACGAGACGGCGCGCGTTGCGCCCGTGCGCCCGTCCCGAAGAGTTGACCAGCAGGCCCAGCAGCCGCTTCGTCTCCGGCCAGCGCTGCACGGCGTACTCCTCGTGCAGTTCGCGGGTGTAGGAGGCGAGCCGCCAGACCCAGGCCTGGGCCTGGTCGCGGCGGCCGATCCGCTTGTCGATCAGCGCCTGCAGCAGCGTCTTGGTTCCCGCCCGTTTGTCCTCGCGGCTCCAGGTGCCGACGATGTCGATCGCGTCATCGAAGGCGTCGCCGTCACCGAGGTCGGCGATCTCGCCGAGCGCTTTGAGGCGCAGCTGGGCGTTGCGGTTGCGCTGCACGCAGGTCAGCAGGAAGCGGCGGCGCAGTTCTTTGCTCTGGTCGTTCTGCAGCATCGCCCGCGCCCGGCGCCAGCCCTGGGTGTTGACCCGCGCCCCGGCCAGCGCCGCCCAGGCGTGCTGCTCGGGGTAGTCGAGGTTCTCGACCGCGATCCGCCAGATCTCCCGTTCCAGGACCTCCATGCGCTTCTCCTCGACGTCGGAGACCGGCACGATCCGGCGCTCGACCCGGACCTTGCGGCCGCGGCCGCGGCGCACCGGCCCGACGACGATCGCGCCGCCGCGGTAGACGTCGCGGTCGAGCAGGCTGTGCAGGGTGACGATCGACTCGTCGTGGGTGGTCGCCGGGTGGACGAAGTCGATGACCAGCCCGGCCTCCTTGCCCGGCGCCCGGCGGGTGACGCGGCCGACCCGCTGCTGGTAGATCCGCCGCGAGGCGGTCGGCGCCAGGTGCATGCAGATCGTCGCCCGCGGCGAGTTCCAGCCCTCGGCCAGCAGCATCGCGTTGCAGAGCACATCTACGTCGCCGCGCTCGAAGCCGGCAAGGATCTCCGCCAGTTCGCGCTTCGGCGTCTCGCCGGAGACGGCCTGGGCGTTGATCCCGGCGGCGCGGAAGGCCTTGGCGACGTTCTTGGCGTGCTGGACCCCGGCCGTGTAGAGGACGCCGGGGACTTTGCGGAAGCGCGAGCGGTAGAGGTCGGCGATCGCGACGTTGAAGGGCTCCTGGTCGAGCAGCGCCGCCAGCTCCTCCTGGTCGAAGTCCTGATCGACCTCGCCTTTGCGCAGCGGCACCTTGGCGATCGTCCGCACCCCCGGACCGGGCGGGATGCGCAGGCAGCGCAGCGGCGAGATGACGCCGCGGCGAGCCGCCTGGGCGAGGTCGAAGCGCGAGGTCTGGGTCGGGAAGAGGTCGGCGACGTGGCGGGCGATCAGCGCCCCGGTCGCGGTCATGCCGATGAAGACGGGTCCGTCCCAGGCGCGGATGCAGGCGCTGGTTTTCTCGCCCAGCGCGGTGTGGGCCTCGTCGCAGATCACGACCGCGTAGGCGTCGGAGACGCGCTTGTGGTTGCGGACGAACCACTGGTAGGTCTCGACGGTGATGGCGCCGTCGGGGTCGTCGCGGCCGTCGAGCAGCGGCGGCCGCAGGCGGTCCTTGTAGCCACGGTCGGAGATCTCGCCGATGAACTGGTCGACGAGGTTGCGGCGGTGGGTGAGGATCAGCACGCCGCCGGTCTTGGTCGCCTCGATGAAGCCGACCGCGGCGACGGTCTTGCCGGCGCCGGTCGCGTGCTCGAACCAGAAGCGGCGGGCGGCGCCAGGGTCCTCCGGCGCGTCCTCGACCACCTCCTCGTCCTCGTCGGCGGGAGCTTCCTCCCAGTCCTGCGGCTCCTCGTCGGCGGCGAGCTCCTCGTCCTCCTCCTCCTCGAGTTCTTCCTCGTCGGAGTCCTCATCGTCATCGTCGTGCTCGACGGCCTTCTCGAGCACGCGGACCGGCTTCTCGCCTTCGTCCTCGTCCTCCTCCTCGAGCTCCGGCTCCTCATCGGCCTCCGCCGTGGCGTCGTCGCCGTTGCGGCGCTCGTCGTCGGTGATGACCTGCTGCTGGGCCATCAGCTCGGCCAGGGTGCCGGAGAGCGCGTCGACCTGGTGGGGGTTGAGTTCGGCGCCGTCGAGCAGCTTCGGCGGTTCGTCGGCGAGGAAGCGCTCGAGGCCGAGCAGCAGCGAGAAGTCGCGCCGCCACTCGATCGAGGGGTACTCGGCACCGGCGTCGATCTCGCTCAGCGCCGCGTCCATCGCCCGGCGGCGGGCGGTCCCCGGGGCGAGCGCCTCCGGACCCTCCCCGTCGAGCAGGAAGGGCTCGCGGGCAAACTCCGCCGCGCGCTCGATATCGGCGCTAGTTGGAACAGCCGCTCTCGCGGCAACGTCGCTGGTCTTGGCCATAAAGGCTTCTGTAGTTAGCCCCCGCCGAGCACGAGACATGCGGCCGGGGCAAGTGAACGAGGCTGCCGGGAGTTCGTTTCCTCTAGTCCCCCCAACGATCTCAGCGGCTCGCATACCAGCGAACCGAACGTACGTATTGTAATCACGGATCAGATGAATTCGGCGCGGACACTCTCGATGGCGATTTCCCTGCTCGCCTCGCTGGTTCTCGTGGCGAGCGGCTGCGGCTCCTCTGGCGGCAGCGATTACGGCGGCAAGCCGCCCGACTACGAGCGCGCCCTGGCCGGCTCGCCGGCACCGCTGGCGTCGCTGCACGCCCAGGCCGACAAGCTGCTCCCCGGCGGCGCCGGCGCCTACGAGAAGCGGATTGCCGCGCTGCGCGGCTACCCGGTCGTCGCCAACGTCTGGGCCTCCTGGTGCGGGCCCTGTCGCTTCGAGTTCCCGGTCCTGCAGAAGCTCGCCGCCCGCTACGGCAAACGGGTCGCCTTCGTCGGGATCGACTCGCAGGACTCCGCCGACGCCGCGGCGACCTTCCTCGCCGAGGCACCGGTCCCCTATCCCAGCTACAGCGACCCCGACAAAGAGATCGCCAACTCGCTCCACGTCGCCGGCTTCCCCGGCACCGCCTTCTACGACCGCGGCGGCGAGCTCGTCTACTTGAAGCAGGGGCCCTACTCCAAGGACTCCGAACTCGAAGCCGACGTTCGACGCTACGCGCTGAAGAGCGGATAATCGAGCCATGGAAGCCTTCGTCATCGTCGCCTTGGTCGGCTTTGTCCTGCTCTCGGCCGAGTTGCTGCTGCCGACCGGCGGCGTCCTCGCCGGGCTCGGAGTGATCGGTCTGATCGCCGGCGGCGTGCTCGCCCTCGACTCCGACAGCAGCGTCGCCGACACCGTCGGCCCGGCGCTGATCACGCTCGGCGTCCTCTCCGCGATCACCTTCTACTACGTGACCCGCAAAGTGATCGCCGCCCACCACGATCAGCCGGTCCGCACCGGCACCGAGGAGCTGATCGGCTCCGCGGCCGAGGCGCGCTCGGCGCTCGACCCCGACGGGCAGGTCTGGGCACAGGGGACCCTGTGGGGGGCCCGGCTGGCCAGCGGCGCCGGCCCGGTGCGACTGGGGGATAGAGTCACCGTCGAGGCGGTCGAGGGGCTGACCCTGGTGGTCAGCCCGGAGTCGCGGTCCGCGCCCCAGTCCAACCAAGGAGCCAGCTGATGGATGTCGTCGCCGGTGTAGTCGTCGTCCTCCTCTTCTTCGGCCTGATCGCCGTCGGTACCTCGGTGCGGGTTCTGCGCGAGTACGAGCGCGGCGTGATCTTCCGGCTCGGCCGCCTGATCGCCCAGAAGGGCCCGGGGCTGATCCTGCTGATCCCGATGGTCGACCGGATGGTCAAGGTCGACCTGCGGACGGTGACGCTCAACATCCCGCCCCAGGAGGTGATCACCCGCGACAACGTCCCCGCCAGCGTCAACGCGGTCGCCTACTTCCGGGTGATGGACCCGCGCAAGGCGATCGTCGAGGTCGAAAACTATTTGCTCGCCACCTCGCAGATCTCGCAGACGGCGCTGCGCTCGGTGCTCGGCAAGGCCGAGTTCGACCAGCTGCTCTCCGAGCGCGAGCGGCTCAACGAAGAGCTGCAGGGAATCATCGACGAGTCGACCGAGCCCTGGGGCGTCAAGGTGACCGCGGTCGAGATCAAGGACGTCGAGATCCCCGAGCAGATGCAGCGCGCGATCGCCCGCCAGGCCGAGGCCGAGCGCGAGCGGCGGGCCAAGATCATCAACTCCGAGGGCGAGTTCCAGGCGGCCCAGAAGCTCACCGACGCGGCCGACATCATCAGCACCAACCCGGCCTCGCTGCAGCTGCGCTACCTGCAGACCCTGCTGGAAATCGGCAGCAACCAGAACACCACCGTGGTCTTCCCGCTGCCGATGGACATGCTCGAGCCCTTCCTCGGTCGCTCCGACCACAAAACCGGTGGCAGCAAGGCCAAGCCGCCCACGCCCCCGGTGCCCCCGGTCGCCCCAGCGCCCGAGCTTCCCGACGACCTTCCCCCTTCTCGGTCCTGAGCGCTCCCCAGCTACGCATCGACCAGCTGAGCGGGCTGCGGACGCTCCTCGCTCCTGGACGCGCCGACCGGCCCGACAACTTCTCGGCGCCCGCCAGCGAGCCCAAGGGTCCTGAGAACTGCCCCTTCTGCGAGGGCCACGAGGACCGCACCCCGGCCGAGCTCTACGCCCTGCGCCCGGGCGGCGGTGAGGCCAACGGTCCCGGCTGGCTGACCCGCGTCGTGCCGAACCTCTACCCGGCGCTGGGCGCCGAGGGCGACGGTGCGGCAACCGGCGCCACGGCCGCCGAAGCCGGCGCCTTC
>Ga0193694_1000098_pt1 | contig 9800 bp, 6 predicted proteins | sample L3s1metaG_FD_160567 | JGI IMG/M metagenome (GOLD analysis project Ga0193694, IMG submission 160567) | Soil microbial communities from a riparian zone of the East river system, Colorado, United States - L3s1 | ecosystem: Environmental > Terrestrial > Soil > Riparian zone | place: USA: East River... | reverse complement strand
TGCTGTTCCTGCCATACAAACTCGATGTCAGCCTGTACCGGCTGCCGTTCCTGACGATCCTGGTTTGCCTGATCTGCGTGGCCACGTTCCTGTCGCAGATGAGATCCGGCGCGACGTTCGAAGGCAACCTGCGCAACTACTGCACGCAGGATCTCGACACGAACCTGCATGCGATGCTCGACAGCATCGAAGAGAGCGGCGTCGGCACCGGCTGCGAGAACGTGTTCATGGCGATCCGCCAGTCGCATGATCGCGACGCGACGATCTCGGAGCTCGCGCATTCGGTGCGCAACCTGGATTTCTATCGCGACAAGGCCGCGGACCTGAAGTACAAGCAGGACACGATCACGAGCGCCTACGCGGATTTCGAAGCGCTGGTGCCAAAGGCGCTGACCGAGAAGATCGCGTACCGGCCCGACCAGTACAACGTCGTGACGATGATCACGTCGACGTTCGCCCACGCCAGCTGGGACCACCTGCTCGGCAACCTGTTCTTCTTCTTCATCTTCGCCTCATGCGTGGAATGCGTGCTCGGTCCGCTGCATTTTTCGCTGAGCTTCGTCGTCATGGCGGTCGCCACGAGCCTGGCCTACAGCTACAGCGCATCGGCCGCCGAAGGCCTGCCGGCCGTCGGCTTGTCCGGCGTGGCAATGGGGATGATGGCGCTGCTGACGACGCTGCTGCCGCGCGCGCGCATCTGGTGTTTCTTCTGGTTCCTGTTCTGGGTGCGCTGGTTCACGCTCCCGGTGCTCGTAATCGTCGCCTGGCAGGTTGGCTGGAACGTCTACGACCTGCATCATCACGACGCCTCGTCGCACATCAATTACATGGCGCACGTCAGCGGCGCGATCACCGGCTTCGTGCTCGGCATGCTGTATCGGCTGTTCGCGCAGCAGCGGCTCAGCGAAATGACGGTCGAGGTTGGCAGCTGACGACGACGTAGGGTGGGCCTTGGCCCACCGCTGTTCGCTTTTGCGCCAAAGGAAAAACGGTGGGCCAAGGCCCACCCTACCGCGGCGACGACAGCTCGACGTGGTAGATGAACGGCATTGCGCACGGCTGGCCGCGGCAGATACCTGGCTTGTACCTCTCGCGCTGCAAGGCGACGGCCGCGACGCGCGCGATGCTCGGATTCGGCGAATGCACAGTCGTGACCGCAGTCGCTTCGCCACTGCTGCTGACGTCGACCTGCATGACGAGCTCGCCATCGACGCTGGCGCTGACTTCCGAATTTGCGATCCGCTGCGAGATCACCTTCAATCCGTTGAGCGGATACGGCGGTTCATCGGACGCGCCGAGGTTGCCATAGTTCGCCTTGACCATACCCTGCTGTTCCGGCGAAAGCTCCGCATAAGTTTTGTCGATCGGAATTCCGGTAACGACCGGGCGCTCGATCATCGTTCCGGTAACGGGCCGCTCCGGGGTCGGCGAGTACGGCATGTTTACTTCGCCAGCCTGGACGAATCCGGCGGTGGCGACGGCAAGTAGGGTGAAACCCAGCACTGTGGTACGCATGATGACCTCCTGACAGGCAACGCCAAAGGATCGGTCGAGGCACCCCCGCCCGGGACCGGCGCGGACGCACTCCCCAAGAGTCAGGACGCTCGCGGCATGGCCAATCGTCGCAAGCGCTTCGCGATTTGTGTCGCGTGGCAGGCGGGTCGGCAGTCTTCAGCCGACTACCACGCAGTTACGTCCGTTGGCCTTGGCGCGATAAAGCGCCTGGTCGGCCACCTTGAGCACCTCGGCCGGCGCGCGCGCGGTTGCGTCGCGCTCGGCCAACCCGGCGCTGATCGTCACGCGCACGTCGCTGGCTTCGCTGCGTTTGACTGCCTGCGTGCGCCGGCGTGGCGGAGGCGCCGAGCGAATCCGCACTCGCCCCTGTTCGATACGCGCTCGCGCGCCTTCCAGCGCGGCCGCCGCGCTGCGGCAGTGGGCGCCGGAGAAGAGTACGCAAAACTCCTCGCCGCCATAGCGATAGGCGCGGCCGCCGCTGATCTTGCGCAGCTGCGGCCCGATCGCCTTCAGGACAAGATCGCCGGCGGCGTGCCCGTGCGTGTCGTTGAAGCGCTTGAAGTGATCGATGTCGATCATCGCGACGGAGAAATTGCCGGACAGCCGCGCCAGTGCTTCGTCGAGCGCGCGCCGGTTCGGCAGGCCCGACAGCGCGTCGACGAACGCCATGCGGTACGACGCGTACAGCACGGCGAGCAGGGCGCAGACCCCGGCGAGCGCCATCGCCGTGATGCTGTATTCGGAATGGGCAACCGGCAATGTCGAGGCTGCGGCGCAAACCAGCACGATGCTCAGGCCGGCTTCCATCGGCCCGCCGCGCAGCAGCCAGCGCAGCAGGCACAAGCCTGCAGCCATCAGGATCAGGATCGCCGCAACCGTGCCGGCCGTCCACGGCAAGGCGCCGAATGGCAACGCGCCGCGCAAGGCCGACCACACGTGCGCGGGCGCATCGATGCTCAGCCAGACGGCCACGACGATGACGAACAGCAGCAACAGATTGCGACGCGCGAGCAGGCCACGTTCCGGCATTGCTGCCGCCGCGAGCAGCAGCCACGGAGCGAACATCAACACGGCGTCTTCATGCCCGCCGGCCGGATAGCCAGCCCAGGCCAATGCGCTGAGTGCGAGCACGAGCAGGATAAGGACGGCGCGATTGCGCCGGAATCCGAGGGCGAGCAGGAGCGCGACGCCATTGACCAACGGCGCGATCCACAAAGGAGACAGAGTCTGGATTACGGCTGCCGGCACTCGAGTTTCCGTTCTGTCATCTTGAAGACCTGGTTCGGCTCGATCGACCGGGAGCCACCCCGAACGGCGCGCGCGCGATTGCTCCGCCATGCTCGGCCGTTTCGACGCAGCAAAAACCCATCGCTGACCGAGCCCCCAAGCGCCATGGCAAGCTCTTCAGCTCCTGCGGCATGTTGCCACGAAACCACCCAGCTTACCGTGACCGAGCGCGCCAGTGCGCCGGTCCGCTGCTGCGGGGCATGAGCCTGCAACACCCTGGTCGCACTGGCTGATTCACGCGGCCAACCTACGGTTCGCTTGAAATTAATTGCACGATTAATTTATAGTCTGGCGATGGCAAGAGCAACGCACGCCAGACTGCGCCAGCCCGGCCGTCCACGTCTTACCGCGGAGCCGGATTTGCGCGCGCGCGGGCTCGACGCCGCGCTCGACCTGTTCGCCGCGCGCGGCATTGCCGCGACCAGCCTGCGCGACATCGCCCGCTCCGCCGGAGTCACACCGGCCCTGTTGCACTACTACTTCGGCGGCAAGCCGCAGCTCGTGGAGACCCTGATCGCCGAGCGCCTGATGCCCGTCGTCGGCCAGATGCGCGAGGCAATGCAGCAAGCCGATGGCAACAGCGCTGCGTTGATTGCCGGGTTCGTCGGCGCCGCCTTCGGACTGATCGAGCGTTACCCGTGGTTTCCGCCGCTATGGGCGCGCGAGGTGCTTTGCGAAGGCGGTGCGTTGCGCGAACTCGTCATGCAGCGCATCGCGCCGCTGATTCCGCAGCAGCTGGAGCAGCAATTCCGCGCGGCGCAGAAGCGCGGCGAGCTCAATCCGGATCTCGATCCGCGCCTGCTCGTCGTTTCGCTGATTGGCCTGACGCTGTTCACCGCCGCCAGCGCGCCGCTCTGGCGCGGCATGTTCCGCGCCGACGACATCGACAATGAGGCCCTGCGCCTGCACACGCTGGCTTTGCTCGATCGCGGGATAGGACTCGGTTGAGCGCATGGAACCTACGAAGATGAAGACAATGCTAAAAAGTATATTCTTCGCAGCAACGGCGATTGCGGCGCTGACCGGCTGCAACCGCAGCAGCGCACCGCCGCCGCTGCTCGGCACCCTCGAATGGGACCGCATCGCGGTGCCGGCGGAAGTGTCCGAGCCGATCACGCAGATCCTGGTCAAGGAAGGTGATCTGGTCGAAGCGCATCAGTTGTTGTTGACGCTCGATCCGCGCCGCACTCAGGCACAACTCGACGCTGCCCGCGCCGATGAGCAGCGCCTGGCCGCCGCGCTCGATGAACTGCGCCATGGCGCCCGAGTCGAAACGATCGATGCCTCGCGTGCGGCGCTGGCACGCGCGCAAGCCACAGCGGCGAACGCCCGTATCGCGCGCGACCGCGTCCGCAAAAGTGCGCAGGCCGGCGCTCAACCGCAGGCCGATCTGGACAATGCGAACGCTGCGCTGCGCCAGGCCGATGCCGACGAGAACGCGGCTCGCGCCAATCTGGCTGAATTGCTGCATGGCACGCGCCCGGAAGATCTGGCGCAGGGCGAAGCCGCGCTCGCGCAGGCGCAGGCAAGCGTCGCGCAGCTTTCGGTCACGCTGGAACGGCTGAGCGTACGCGCGCCGCGCGCCGGCCGCGTCGACACATTGCCGTTCAAGCTCGGCGACCGTCCGCCGCAGGGCGCCGGTGTCGTCAGCTTCCTGGTCGGCGACGCGCCGTATGCGCGTGTGTTCGTTCCGGAACCGCAACGTGTCGGCATGAACCAGGGCGCGCGCTTCAGCGTAAAGGTCCAGGGCATCGAGCATGCATTCACGGCGACCGCGCTGCGCATTGCCAGCGAAGCGAGCTTCACGCCGTACTATGCGCTGACCGGCGACGACGCCAGCCGCCTCGTCTATCGCGCCGAACTGGGTCTCGACGGCGACGATGCGCGCAAGCTGCCCGCGGGGTTGCCGTGTCAGGCGACGGCGCTTGCCGGCAAGTAAGATGACGCCGCAAGAGCGCCCCCATCCCAACCTTGTACTCGCCACATCCATGTGGTTCGCCCTTCGGGCAGCTTCGCTGCAAACATCGGCAATCCTGCCGATGTTTCCCCGCAAGCGGCGCAAGGAAATGCTGTGATATGACACAGCAGCCCTCCCCCCTTCCGGCCTCCGGCCACCTTCCCCCGCAAGCAGAGGAAGGAAAGGAGCTGGCGATCCGCGCGCGCGGGCTGACGCGCAAGTTCGGCAACGTCGTCGCGGTCGACCACCTCGACCTCAATGTCGGCCGCGCGCAGGTTTATGGTTTCCTCGGCCCGAACGGCTCGGGCAAGTCGACGACGATCCGCATGCTCTGCGGCCTGCTGCTGCCGACCGCCGGCGAGATCGAAGTGCTCGGCTTCCGGATTCCCGAACAGGCCGAGCAGCTGAAGCGCCGCATCGGTTACATGACGCAGCGGTTTTCGCTGTACGAAGACCTCACCGTCGACGAGAACCTCGACTTCGTCGCCGCCGTGCACGAGTTCACGCGCGCGCAAGCGCGGACGCGCATCACTGAATTGCTCGATCGCTACTGGCTCGGCGACCTGCGCGGCCGGCTTGCCGGCACGCTGTCGGGCGGACAGAAGCAGCGCCTCGCGCTCGCGGCGTCAGTGCTGCACAAGCCCGATCTGCTCCTGCTCGATGAACCGACCAGCGCGGTCGATCCGCAATCGCGGCGTGAATTCTGGGACTCGCTATTCGATCTCGTCGACGCCGGCACGACGATTCTCGTGTCGACGCATCTGATGGACGAAGCCGAACGCTGCCATCGCCTCGCGATCCTCGATCACGGCAAGCTCGTCGCCGACGGCAGTCCGCGCGAGCTGATGGACGCACTGCCCGGCGTTGCCCTTCTGGTCGAATGCGACGCGCCGCGCAAGGCGCAGGCTGCGCTGACCGGCTTCCCCGATGTCGTCGCGCTCGCGCAGGTCGGCGCGAACCTGCGCGTGCTGACCCGCGATGGCGACAACGCCCGCGACGCGATTGCGCAACACCTCAAGGAAGCCGGCATCGATGCGCGGGTCGAGCCAACCCCGCCGAATCTGGAGGACGTGTTCGTCGCTGCGACCAAGCGCGAGCCGCGCGCGCCGAAGCCGGCGGAGGCGCACGCATGAACCTGCGCCGCCTGCTGTCAATCGTCGTCAAGGAACTGCGCCAGCTGCGCCGCGACCGCCTGACCTTCGCGATGATGGTCGGCATACCGACCATGCAGCTGCTGCTGTTCGGCTACGCGATCAACCTCGACATCCGCAATCTCGACGCGGCGGTGCTCGACCAGGCGCAGACCGTGCACTCGCGCGAGGTCGTCGCCCAGCTCGGCCAGACCGACGTCATGAACTTCAAGTACCGGCTCGCCGATCCGCAGCAGATCGACGAACTGCTGCGCGCCGGCAAGATCAGCGCCGCGCTGGTGATCCCTCCGGATTTCGAACGCCGCCTGGCGACGCGCGACCGCGTGCCGCTGCAGATCGTCGTCGACGGCTCGGACCAGGTCATCCAGCAGGCCGCGCGCCAGCTCGCCGGATTGCCGCTCGACTCCGCGCTGAATCCCGGCGGCGCGGTGAACCCGAACCAGACCCTGGGCAATGTGGAAATTGTGAACTTCTACAATCCCGAGCGGCGCGCGCCGGTCAACACCGTGCCCGGCCTGATCGGCGTGATCCTGACGATGACGATGGTGCTGTTCACGGCGATGGCACTGGTGCGCGAACGCGAACGCGGCAACCTCGAGTTCCTGATCGCCACGCCGGTATCGGCGGGCGAATTGACGATCGGCAAGGTGCTGCCGTTCATCGCCATCGGCCTGGTCCAGGTTACCGTCGTGCTCGTGCTTGGCGTGCTGATCTTCAACGTGCCGATCCGTGGCAGCCTGATCGACGTCTATACCAGTTCGCTCGTCTTCATCGTCGCCTCGCTCGCGCTGGGCGTATTCATATCGACCCTCGCGCAGACGCAATTCCAGTCGATGCAGATCGCGTTCTTCACGTTCCTGCCGCAGATCCTGCTGTCCGGCTTCATGTTCCCGTACGCCGGCATGCCGTGGCCGGCGCAGTGGATCGCGGAGATCCTGCCGATGACGCATTTCATCCGTCTGATCCGCGGCATCATGCTGCGCGGCGCCGGCCTGCGCGACCTGTGGCCGGAGCTCGCGGCGCTCGGCATGTTCATCGTGATCATGATGACGATCGCGATCTCGCGCACGAGCAAGCGCCTGGACTGACGCCGGCGTCGCACGCAACGCGCCGGCGCACAGCGATCAAGTCGCCCGGTTCATCGATCGATCAGCAGAAGCCACGGCACTTCGTGCTCCACGGTGATCAGCAGGTGGGTCAGGCGATTGGGCACGACGCGCGCATCGATGAGCACCGCCGGGCCGCCGCCGGTCGCGGCGATATAGCCGTCACGATGGCCGTCGGAGGCCGACTGCCAGGCAAACTCCAGCAGATGGTGGCTCAGGTCTACGATTTGCCACTCGGACATCTGGTTCACGCCACGCACGTCGGTAGCCAGTGTACGCAGTCCGACGTCGCTGCCGAAACGGGCGAGCTGCAACGTGAACAGGCGTTTGCCGTCCGGCGAACGGCCGCTGGCGATGTCGACCGGCACGATGCCCAGATGCGCGAGCAAGCCGGCATCGACTTGCATTTGTGCCGCGACGTAGCTCGCGCCGGCCGCGTTGACGTTGGCAAGCAACGATGCGCCGCCGTCGAAGCCGTCGCGGAAGATGACGACGGTGTCGGTGTCGCTGGCGCTGTTGTTGGCCGGTGACGGATCCGATCCGCTCGCAAGACTCGCCGACGCCGTGTTGACGACGAGGTCGCCCGCGCCGTCGGACTGGACGACGGCCGAGTAGAGATACGAGGCCTTGCCGCCGACCGGAATCGTCGCCGTGTCGCTGAGCGTGTTGCCGGCCCCGTCGTGACAGATCGTGCCGGGATTCGGGCTTGGGGTGCATGTCCAGGAGCCGCCGTCCAACTCGGGCGGAAGCGCGTCGCTGACATTTGCGACCGCGGTACTCGGTCCGCCCGGATTGGTGACCTCGATGAGGTAATCGAGCACATCGCCGATTCGTGCAAACGAGCGGCTGTCGCTCAACGTCACTGCGATGTCGGCCTGCACACTTAGCGTGTCGGTATCGATTGCGCTGTTGTTGGCAAGTGCCGGATCTACAACACCGGCTGGCGCAGTCACCGTTGCCGTATTCACCAGCGAACCGGTCGCGCCCGCTCCAATCGTGCACGCAGCTGTGTAGATCACGCTGCCGCCGTTCGGCAGATCGACCGGGTCGTTGATGTTGCCGGATCCCGACGCGGTGCAGGTACCGCTACCGGAACCGGCGCACGTCCACGAACAGGTCAGCGAGGGCGGGAACGTATCGGCCACTGCGGACGCCAGCGCGTTGCTCGGCCCCGCGTTCGATGCAGTAATCGTGTAGTTCACCGATCCGCCCGGTGCCGCGGTGACGACACCATCGGTATTCGTGATGCCGAGATTCGCGCTCAACGACAGCGTGTCGACGTCGGTTGCGCTGTTGTTGGCTGGCGTCGGGTCCGTGACGGTGCCCGATGTCGACACCAGCGCCGTATTGCTCAGCGAACCGGTCGCGTTCGCTGCAATCGTGCAACTGGCCGTGTAGGTCACGCTGCCGCCGCTGGGCAGATTCACCGGATCGTTGATGTTGCCCGATCCGGATGCCGTGCACGTGCCGCTGCCGGATCCGACACAGGTCCACGAGCACGTCAGCGATGCCGGGAAAGTATCTGTCACGGTCGAACCCGGCGCGTTGCTGGGTCCGGTGTTCGACGCGGTGATCGTGTAACTCGCCGAGCCGCCCGGAGTCGCCGTCGTCGCACCATCGGTGTTCGTGATGCCGAGATTGGCGCTTGGCGACAATGTGTCGGTGTCGATCGCGCTGTCGTTGCCCGGTGTCGGGTCGGTCGTGCCGACCGGTACGGCAACCGTCGCCGTGTTGCTCAACGAGCCGGTAGCCGAAGCGGAGATGTTGCAACTGGCGGTGTAGGTCACGCTGCCGCCGCTCGGCAAGTTGACTGGGTCGTTGATGTTGCCGGACCCGGACGCCGTGCACGTGCCACTGCCGGATCCGACGCAGGTCCACGAACACGTCAGCGCTGCCGGGAATGTATCGGCGACCGTCGAACCCGGCGCGTTGCTGGGCCCCGCGTTGGACGCCGTGATCGTGTAGCTCACCGAGCCGCCTGGGGTTGCCGTCGCCACGCCATCGCTGTTCGTGATGCCGAGATTGGCGCTCGATGAGAGCGTATCGGTATCGCTTGCCGTGTTGTTGCCGGGCGTCGGATCAGTGACGCTGCCCGGCGGCGCGACGGTTGCCGTGTTGCTCAGCGAACCCGTTGCCCCCGCCGCGATCGTGCAAGTCGCTGTGTAAGTGACGCTGCCGCCGCTCGGCAGGCTGGCCGAGGTATTGATATTGCCTGAGCCGGATGCCGTGCACGTGCCGCCGCTTGCTCCAACGCAGGTCCAGGAACAAGTCAGCGATGCAGGGAATGTGTCGGTGACCGTCGAACCGGGCGCGTTGCTCGGACCGGCATTCGACGCGGTGATCGCATAGATCACGGAGCCGCCCGGCGTTGCTGTCGTCACGCCATCGGACTTCGTGATCGCAAGGTCGGCCTTCGGCGCAAGCGTGTCGCTATCGGTTGCGCTGTTGTTGCCTGATGCCGGGTCGGTCGTGCCGACCGGCACCGTCACCGTCGCGGTATTGCTGAGCGACCCGGTGGCCGACGCGGAAATATTGCAGCTGGCCGTGTACGTCACGCTGCCGCCGCTCGGCAAGTTGACCGAGTCGTTGATGTTGCCAGACCCGGACGCCGTGCACGTGCCACCGCCGGATCCGACACAGGTCCATGCGCACGTCAGCGACGCCGGGAATGTATCGGCCACCGTGGAGCTTGACGCGTTGCTCGGACCAACATTCGACGCGGTGATCGTGTAGCTGACCGATCCGCCCGGAGTCGCCGTCGTCACGCCATCGCTGTTCGTGATA
>Ga0193694_1000097_pt1 | contig 9838 bp, 5 predicted proteins | sample L3s1metaG_FD_160567 | JGI IMG/M metagenome (GOLD analysis project Ga0193694, IMG submission 160567) | Soil microbial communities from a riparian zone of the East river system, Colorado, United States - L3s1 | ecosystem: Environmental > Terrestrial > Soil > Riparian zone | place: USA: East River... | reverse complement strand
GAGATTTTCCGAGACCAGCGGGAGAAAATCTGCTTCAATCCTGAAAATCCTGATTATCTTTGTCGGTGGGTCCCGGTTATGGCTTTAAATCCCAAGGTACACGAAGAAGTAAAAAAAATTTTCACAGCCTATTTAGAAAAGAAGGAGCTGCGGAAAACCCCTGAGCGCTATGCGATCCTGGAAGAGATCTATTCGTTCGAAGGGCATTTTGATGTGGAGTCGCTCTACATCAACATGAAAAATAAGAACTACCGCGTGAGCCGGGCTACGGTGTACAACACGCTGGACCTATTGGTGGAATGCGACCTGGTGAGTAAACATCAATTTGGAAAGAACCTGGCGCAGTACGAAAAGTCCTATGGGTACAAACAACACGATCATTTGATTTGTACCGAATGCCATACGGTCGTTGAGTTTTGTGATCCCCGGATCCAGAATATTCAAACTACGGTAGAGGAATTGTTGCAGTTTAATGTAATGCATCATTCCTTAATATTGTATGCGGCTTGCACGAAGAAAAACTGTGAAAATAGAAAGACATGACGTTTGCACAAGAAATACGATCCAATGCTTTAATCCTGAGGATATCCGGTGATCTGATAGGAGAAGACAACGGGGCCTTGTTAGTAGGCGCCGTGAACGACGCGATGAGCCATAAGGTCCTTTCCTGCATTGTGGATATTTCCGGGCTTCGCTATATCAATAGCAGCGGCATCGGCGTGCTCATTACCATTTTGACAAAATTCAGAAACAAAGGCGGAGAGGTATACCTGATGAAGCCTTCTGAAAGCGTGAAGAAGCTTCTGGTGATTACCAAGCTGAACGCTATTTTTCAGGTTATTCAATCCGAGCAAGAAGTTATTCAATCCAAATAGAAGTTTCCGGCCTCTCGCGGGGCAGCGTGGACGCAAAAAATCTCAATGAGTAAAGTCGATGTGTTATTAGGTCTTCAATGGGGCGATGAAGGCAAGGGAAAGATTGTGGATGTGCTGGCGCCCAAGTACGATGTCGTGGCACGCTTTCAGGGAGGACCCAATGCAGGGCATACGTTGGAGTTTGACGGGATCAAGCATGTATTGCACCAGATTCCATCGGGAATTTTTCGTGAAAAGACACGGAATGTCATTGGAAACGGGGTGGTTCTTGATCCGATTGTTTTTAAGGCCGAGATCGAAAAACTGGAGAAATACAAGCTCGACGTTAAGGCCAATTTGTTCATTTCAAAGAAAGCCACGTTGATCATTCCCAGCCATCGTTTGCTGGATCAGGCATATGAAAAAGCAAAAGGGGCGGATAAGATTGGTTCAACGCTGAAGGGGATCGGGCCTTCCTACCAGGATAAAGTGGGAAGGCAGGGGCTACGGGTAGGAGATATTCTCTCGCCCCAGTTCAGGGACAGACTGAAAAAACTGGTCGATCAACACCTCGAGATTCTCAGAAATCATGATTTGATTTATCGTTGGTCCGAACTGGAAGCGGAGTTTTTGGTTGCGGTTGATTTTCTTAAACAATTCAAACTGATTGATAGTGAATATTTTCTAAACCAGGAATTGATCGCCGGTTCCACGATCCTGGCCGAAGGAGCGCAGGGCTCGTTATTAGACATCGATTTTGGTAGTTACCCTTTTGTAACCAGTTCGAGTACAGTGACGGCCGGGGCGTGCACCGGATTGGGGATTGCGCCGCGTCACATTGGCGAGGTTTTTGGAATATTCAAGGCCTACAGTACCCGCGTCGGAAGCGGTCCTTTTCCTACCGAATTGTTGGATGAGGAAGGGGAGAAAATGAGAAAGCATGGAAATGAATTCGGCTCCACGACGGGCCGCCCACGGCGCTGTGGCTGGATTGATTTGCCTTCGTTGAAATATTCGATCATGATCAATGGAGTGACGCAGCTGTTGATGATGAAGGCAGATGTGCTCAGTGTTTTTCCGGTGATCAAAATGTGCACAAAATATCTTTTGAAGGATGGCACTGTCACAGAATTTCTTCCGTACGAACTCGTTAACGAAAAAATTACGCCTGTTTATTCGGAAATGAAGGGTTGGAGCATGCCCCTTTCCGGAATTAATGAACAGAATATTCCTGTTGAGCTTTCACAGTATATCTCCTTTCTGGAGAAAGAGTTAAGGGTTCCGATTACGCTGGTTTCTACCGGCCCGGACAGGACACAAACAATTTACCGGAGCTAAAAGCCGCGAAATTTTTCCATACGGGCTTGCTTTGTCGCCTCTTGGCGGATACCTTTGCACTCCCAATTAAAGGAAGGTGCTTAAATCGTACGGATTCAGGCATTGAAGGGAGAGGGTTAGAGAATAGGCTGACCACTAGTTTAAACCTGATAACCGATGGCTAACAGGCCTGAGGTTTAAGAAAGAGAAAGGTTTAAGAACGTTCTTTGAATAGATGGTAATTGATAGCGGACCCGTTGTAACTCGATAGAGGGTTACAGCGAGTCGATTCTTAGAAGAGTGGTTCAGCTGCGAAGTTGGACCAAAAAAAGAGGAAGCGATGAGACCGAGGAAAATGACATAGACTGCCATAGGGAAGCTGAAAGGCGGAGCTAGGGAGCAGTTGGAGAGAAGGGGAATGCGAAAGCAGGAACTGGAACTTTAAGACTATACTATGGAGAGTTTGATCCTGGCTCAGGATGAACGCTAGCGGCAGGCCTAATACATGCAAGCCGAACGGTAAGTTTGATAGCAATATTGAACCTAGAGTGGCGTAAGGGTGCGTAACACGTATGCAATCTACCCGCAACAGGAGGATAGCTCCCCGAAAGGGGAATTAACCCTCCATGATATCACACAAGGGCATCCGCGAGTGATTAAATTTGAGGAGGTTGTGGATGAGCATGCGACTGATTAGCTAGTTGGCAGTGTAACGGACTACCAAGGCGATGATCAGTAGGGGAACTGAGAGGTTGATCCCCCACACTGGCACTGAGATACGGGCCAGACTCCTACGGGAGGCAGCAGTAGGGAATATTGGTCAATGGGTGAGAGCCTGAACCAGCCATGCCGCGTGCAGGAAGAAGGCCTTCTGGGTTGTAAACTGCTTTTGCCGGGGGATAAAAGACCCTTGCGAGGGAAATTGAAGGTACCTGGTGAATAAGCCACGGCTAACTACGTGCCAGCAGCCGCGGTAATACGTAGGTGGCAAGCGTTGTCCGGATTTATTGGGTTTAAAGGGTGCGTAGGCGGTTGATTAAGTCAGTTGTGAAATACGGCAGCTTAACTGTCGAGGTGCAATTGATACTGGTTGACTTGAGTACAGACGAGGTAGGCGGAATTGACGGTGTAGCGGTGAAATGCATAGATATCGTCAAGAACACCGATAGCGAAGGCAGCTTACTAGACTGTAACTGACGCTGAGGCACGAAAGTGTGGGGATCAAACAGGATTAGATACCCTGGTAGTCCACACTGTAAACGATGATTACTCGATGTTGGCGATACACAGCCAGCGTCTTAGCAAAAGCGATAAGTAATCCACCTGGGGAGTACGCCCGCAAGGGTGAAACTCAAAGGAATTGACGGGGGTCCGCACAAGCGGTGGAGCATGTGGTTTAATTCGATGATACGCGAGGAACCTTACCTGGGCTAGAATGCCCTTGACACTTCCAGAGATGGGAGGTTCCGCAAGGACAAGGAGCAAGGTGCTGCATGGCTGTCGTCAGCTCGTGCCGTGAGGTGTTGGGTTAAGTCCCGCAACGAGCGCAACCCCTATCTTTAGTTGCCAGCACGTCAAGGTGGGGACTCTAAAGAGACTGCCTGCGCAAGCAGAGAGGAAGGAGGGGACGACGTCAAGTCATCATGGCCCTTACGCCCAGGGCTACACACGTGCTACAATGGCGCTCACAAAGTGTTGCAAGCCGGTGACGGCAAGCCAATCACAAAAAGAGCGTCTCAGTTCGGATTGCAGGCTGCAACTCGCCTGCATGAAGTTGGAATCGCTAGTAATCGTAGATCAGCAATGCTACGGTGAATACGTTCCCGGACCTTGTACACACCGCCCGTCAAGCCATGGGAGTCGGGAGGACCTGAAGGCAGTTGCTGTGAGGCGCTGTTTAGGGTAAAACCGATGACTAGGGCTAAGTCGTAACAAGGTAGCCGTACCGGAAGGTGCGGCTGGAACACCTCCTTTCTGGAGAACTTGAGTACTTACTCTGAGCAAGCTCGGAGAGAAAGACTTGAGAACAACCTTGGTTAGGTCTGCTATCAATTACGTTTATTCAATATTATTATAGGAGGCTGCAAGCACAGCCCTGGATCGGAGGTCGGGACTTTGAGAAGTAGGCAATAGGCAATGGGCAGTAGGCAAAGCGCCTGGTACTGTTGAGAGTTGTTTACTAGCTTGAGGTGGAATAGTCGAGGAGATAGATAAGGCATTGCCTACTGCTTCTTGCCTACTGCCTACTGATTAGAAGGGGCTTGTAGCTCAGGTGGTTAGAGCGCGACACTGATAATGTCGAGGTCCGTGGTTCGAGTCCACGCAGGCCCACCTACGCCTTCCGCGCACATGCCATCACTATGGCTACGGTGGGCAGGCCCATATAAAGTCTGCTTCGAAGCAGTGGGGCCTGCCCGACGAAGCCATAGCGGTGGGGGGTGCGGTGGCAAGGCGCAGTCGGGGGATTAGCTCAGCTGGCTAGAGCACCTGCTTTGCAAGCAGGGGGTCATCGGTTCGAATCCGATATTCTCCACTTTATGAGAAGTTGAGAAGAGAGAAGTTGAGGAGATGAGAAGTAAGGAGTTAGAAGAGAGCATCAGACAAACGAGTTTGATGGGAATATTTAAGGGGATTAAAAGTTAAGGGGTACAGGTGAGGGTTGGCACATTGCCTACTGTTTATTGCCTACTGCCTCCTGAACCTTACGTTGTCAGAGGTTTTCACCTGGATCTGGAAGAGCCGTTTCAGAACAGGTGGGGGCTAGAAAGCCTGACGAGAAGTTCATTGACATACTGGAGAAAGAGTAGAAGAAGAGTTAAAAGAAGCGAGCACATAGGTAGCATCGTAAAGTATGACGAGCGGGATTACCGCGAGGGAAACCGATTGTTAGTATAGAAGAAGTAAAATAAGAGCGTATGGGGAATGCCTAGGCTCTCAGAGGCGAAGAAGGACGTGATAAGCTGCGAAAAGCTGCGGGGAGTCGCAAATAGGCTGTGATCCGCAGGTGTCCGAATGGGGCAACCCACGATGCTGAAGGCGTCGTATCCCGAGCAATCGGGAAGCAAACCCAGGGAACTGAAACATCTAATTACCTGGAGGAGGAGAAAACAAACTAGTGATTGCGCAAGTAGTGGCGAGCGAACGCGCAGGAGCCCAAACCTTATTAGTTACGGCTAGTGAGGGGTAATAGGACTACATAATTGTAATCTACGTCGACATGAACCGGGTGGGAAACCGGGCCATAGAGGGTGAGAGCCCCGTAAAGGAAGACAAGGAGGAGAGGTAGTATCCTGAGTAGGGCGGGGTCGGAGACGCCCCGTTTGAATTTGCCGGCACCATCCGGTAAGGCTAAATACTCCTGAGAGACCGATAGTGAACCAGTACTGTGAAGGAAAGGTGAAAAGTACTCCGAACAGGAGGGTGAAAAGAGAACCTGCAACCATACGCTTACAAGCGGTCGGAGGGGAGTAATTCCCTGACGGCGTGCCTTTTGCATAATGAGCCTACGAGTTACTCTCACTGGCAAGGTTAAGTGGCTTTGAGCCATGCAGCCGGAGCGAAAGCGAGTCTGAACAGGGCGTGCAGTCAGTGGGAGTAGACGCGAAACTTTGTGATCTACCCTTGGTCAGGATGAAGCCCCGTTAACCCGGGGTGGAGGTCCGAACTAGTAAACGTTGAAAAGTTTTTGGATGAACTGAGGGTAGGGGTGAAAGGCTAATCAAACTGAGAAATAGCTCGTACTCCCCGAAATGCTTTTAGGAGCAGTGTGAGGGTTAAGTTTGCCACAGGTAGAGCTACCAATTGGACTAGGGGGAGTCACATCCTACCAAATCCAGATGAACTCCGAATGGTGGTAAATATACCTTGCAATGAGGGCGCGGGTGCTAAGGTCCGTGTCCGAGAGGGAAAGAACCCAGACCTACAGCTAAGGTCCCAAAATCTATACTAAGTTGAACTAAGGAGGTCCAGTTGCTGAGACAGCCAGGAGGTTAGCTTGGAAGCAGCTATTCCTTTAAAGAGTGCGTAACAGCTCACTGGTCGAGCGACAGGGCATCGATAATAATCGGGCATCAAGTATAGTACCGAAGCTTAGGATTTTAGTAGCAATACTAGAGTGGTAGGGGAGCATTCTAACAGCGGGGAAGCCAAGGGGTCACCTGAGGTGGAGCGGTTAGAAAAGCAAATGTAGGCATAAGTAACGATAAGGCCGATGAGAAATCGGCCCACCGAAAGACTAAGGGTTCCGCGGCAATGTTAATCAACCGCGGGTAAGTCGGGGCCTAAGGAAAAACCGAAAGGTGTATTCGATGGATCACTGGTTAATATTCCAGTACTACCGTAATGAGCGATGCGAAGAAGGAGGAGTGAAAGTCCCGCCCTGAAACGGAATTTGGGGTTGAAAGGCGTAGGTATATTTTCTGTAGGCAAATCCGCAGAGAATGCTGAAACCCAATAGTACTGCAAGGCTTCGGCTGAGCAGATAGAGGACCTAAACAGACTTCCGAGAAAATCCGCTAAGCATATTGTTATGGTACCCGTACCGTAAACCGACACAGGTAGTCAAGGAGAGAATCCTAAGGTGCTCGAGTGAATCATGGCTAAGGAACTCGGCAAAATAACCCTGTAACTTCGGGAGAAGGGGTACCCCGACGTAAGTCGGGGTCGCAGAGAAATGGCCCAGGCGACTGTTTAACAAAAACACATGGCTATGCGAAATCGTAAGATGAAGTATATGGCCTGACACCTGCCCGGTGCTGGAAGGTTAAGGGGGGACGTTAGCTCGCAAGGGCAACGCGTTGAACTGAAGCCCCAGTAAACGGCGGCCGTAACTATAACGGTCCTAAGGTAGCGAAATTCCTTGTCGGGTAAGTTCCGACCTGCACGAATGGTGTAACGATCTGGGCGCTGTCTCAGCCATGAGCTCGGTGAAATTGTAGTCACGGTGAAGATGCCGTGTACCCGTCACGGGACGGAAAGACCCCATGAACCTTTACTATAGCTTCACATTGATATTGGGAGGATGATGTGTAGAATAGGTGGGAGGCAATGATCCTGGGCCGCTAGGTTCAGGGGAGTCACAAGTGAAATACCACCCTTTATTTTCTTGATATCTAATCCCGAGCAATCGGGAGACATTGTGTGGTGGGTAGTTTGACTGGGGTGGTCGCCTCCGAAAGTGTATCGGAGGCTTTCAAAGGTACCCTCAGCACGGTTGGTAATCGTGCGTGGAGCGCAATAGCATAAGGGTGCTTGACTGTGAGAGAGACGTTTCGAGCAGGGACGAAAGTTGGATATAGTGATCCGGTGGTTCTGCATGGAAGGGCCATCGCTCAAAGGATAAAAGGTACTCTGGGGATAACAGGCTGATCTCCCCCAAGAGCTCATATCGACGGGGAGGTTTGGCACCTCGATGTCGGTTCGTCACATCCTGGGGCTGGAGAAGGTCCCAAGGGTTGGGCTGTTCGCCCATTAAAGTGGCACGCGAGCTGGGTTCAGAACGTCGTGAGACAGTTCGGTCCCTATCTGTGATGGGCGTAGGAAGTTTGAGAGGCTCTGACCTTAGTACGAGAGGACCGGGTTGGACTAACCGCTGGTGTACCGGTTGTAGTGCCAGCTGCACTGCCGGGTAGCTATGTTGGGACGGGATAAGCGCTGAAAGCATCTAAGCGCGAACCCCACCTCGAGATGAGACTTCCATAAAGGGGCGTCAGAGATCATGACGTTGATAGGCTGCAGGTGTAAAGTCAGCAATGACAAAGCCGAGCAGTACTAATGACCCGAACGCTTCAAGAACGATAATCTGTGTGCTTGCGATCTTAACTTTATTCTACTTTTTACCAGGTGTCAACGATATTAAATGTGTTTAGGTATTGAAGTGTTTACGTGTTGAAGTCGTTTGCGATAGCAAAAGCAACTTCAACACTTCAACACATTACCCCTTCAACACATGAAGACCTTAAGGTGACTATAGCGGTGGGGATCACCTCTTCCCATTCCGAACAGAGCAGTTAAGCCCGCCCGCGCTGATGGTACTGGGGTAAAACCCGGGAGAGTAAGTCGTTGCCTTTCTTTTTTATTAAGACCCTCCCCACAAGGAGGGTCTTTTTTTTGCCACGAAGACACGAAGACACGAAGCTATTTTCTGAAGTCTTATTTACTGGACTGATTTCCGGTAGTTATCCGGCATTTTATCTTTCTAGTTTCAGTCCCGCAACTATCCTTATAATGGATTGCCAAGTCCTTCATGTCTTCGTTCGATTTTTTAAGTTCCGCTATTAGCACCGCTGCACTTGTCTTTGATCGTTCGGTTTGAAGTGTTACATACTCTTTCATTTCATTTTCATTCAATTTTCCATGCAAATACTTCGTGTCCAAATAGTAAAATCTCATTGCATTTTCGTCCAGGCTTGCATTGTAGCGCTGTTATCTGCACCACTTCAGGGCTGATGTGATTTTAATTTTGACGCTGATCCATGCAAATTGGTGGAGTTTTTATTTCGCCCTTTCAGGGCTTACTTTTCACGTTTGTTTTATACGCAGGGCTTCACCCTGCGCTGATATATTCCGCCCCCTTCGGGGCTTGGAAGAGATTGTCGTCAATTTAGTTTTTATTTCGCCCTTTCAGGGCTTACTTTTCACGTTTGTTTTATACGCAGGGCTTCACCCTGCGCTGATATATTCCGCCCCCTTCGGGGCTTGGAAGAGATTGTCGTCAATTTAGTTTTTATTTCGCCCTTTCAGGGATTACTTTTCACGTTTTTTTTATACGCAGGGCTTCACCCTGCGCTGATATATTCCGCCCCCTTCGGGGCTTGGAAGAGATTGTCACCAATTTTATTCTCTTGGGGCAGAAATTGGAACTAGGAAATCTGACGGTTAGAATAATAGGGACCAAACCAATTATCTGTTTATTCAAATAAATAACGGGCTCAGTTAATTTTTGACAACGACAGGTAGAATCAATTAGTTGGAACGGCACTAGGGACTAGGACTCAAGACTACCCTACGGCTACCTCAAAAAGAGCATCATCCTGGAAATACTTCGCCGCGATGCGCAGGATATCTTCCGGACCCACTTGATCAACCCGATTGAAAAGATCCTGGTAATAGCCTGGAGGAAGATGATGGAGGTGAATATTCTTTATTTTTTCAATCACCGAAAACAAGTTGGCCATGTCTGCCTGTAAACTCCCGATAAAATGATTCTTCGCCAGGCGTAGCTCCTGCTCGTCGACGGGCACGTCCCGCAAATTGCGCAACTCACTTCGTATCTCCTTGATCGCAAATTCGAGATTCACTTTATTCACATCGGCCCCGATCACAAAAAAACCATCCCGGACAAACGCATTAAGAGAGGAATAGATTCCGTAGGTAAGACCCTTTTCTTCGCGAATGTTTTTCATTAAACGCGAACCGAAAAATCCTCCCAGCACGTGGTTGAAAATCTGAAGATCGAAATAATCCGGATCTTTCTTCAAAAGACTTCTTTTCCCCAGCCGGATGGAAGACTGTAAACTACCTTCCTTCTCCACGTAGTGGGCAGGGGCAGAAGCAGGCGGATGAACAATGCACAAGGACGAAGTGGTTTGAGAGGGCAAGGTCTGAAAACCTTGCTTCATGGACTCTATCTCGGCGACTGTGAAATTACCCACGCCGTAAATGCTGTG
>Ga0193694_1000096_pt1 | contig 9865 bp, 7 predicted proteins | sample L3s1metaG_FD_160567 | JGI IMG/M metagenome (GOLD analysis project Ga0193694, IMG submission 160567) | Soil microbial communities from a riparian zone of the East river system, Colorado, United States - L3s1 | ecosystem: Environmental > Terrestrial > Soil > Riparian zone | place: USA: East River... | reverse complement strand
CGCGATCCCCTCCTTCGACGCCGACGAAGCGAAGGGCCTGGCCACCCGCAAGGCCTCCAACAAGGTTCAGAACGCGATCGCCGAGCGGGTGCCGTGGATGATCTCCGGCTCCGCTGACCTGACCGACTCGACCTCGGTCCGGCTCACCTTCGACGGCGCCGTCAACTTCGAGCCCGGCAGCTTCAACGGTCGCCAGATCCACTTCGGGATCCGCGAACACGCCGCCGCGGCGGCCTGCAACGGCCTCTCGCTCTCGAAGATCAAGCCGCTCTGGTCGACCTACCTGACCTTCTCCGACTACGGCCGCCCGGGCATCCGCCTCTCGGCGCTGATGGAGCTGCCGGTCATCCACCTCTTCACGCACGACTCGATCGGGCTCGGCGAGGACGGCCCGACGCACCAGCCGATCGAGCAGCTCGCCTCGCTGCGGGCGATGCCGCACCTCGACGTGATCCGTCCCGCCGACGCCAACGAGACCGCCGAGGCCTGGAAGCTCGCCGTCGACCGCACCCACAACCCGGTCGCGCTGGTGCTGACGCGCCAGACGGTGCCGATCTTCGACCGCTCCAAATACGCCTCGGCCGCCGGGGTCCAGAAGGGCGGCTACGTGCTGGCCGACTGCGAGGGCGAGCCGGAGCTAATCCTGATCGCCACCGGCAGCGAGGTCCAGCTTGCGCTCGGCGCCCACGAGACCCTGAGCGGCGAGGGAATCCGCTCGCGCGTCGTCAGCCTGCCCTGCTGGGAGATCTTCGACCGCCAGGACTCCGCCTATCGCGACCAGGTGCTGCCGCCGAGCGTCACCGCCCGGGTCGCGATCGAGGAGGCCTCGCCGCAGGGCTGGGAGCGCTACGTCGGCACCGCCGGTGCCATCATCGGTATGACCACCTTCGGCCAGTCGGCGCCGTTCGCCGACGTCGAGGCCGAGTTCGGGTTCACCCCGGACAAGGTCGCCGAGGTGGCGCGTGAGGTCGCGGGTCGCGCGGCCGGCAAGTCATCCACGACCTGAGGAGGTCCTCGTGAAGGCAACCGCACGACTGCACGAGGTGGGCCAGAGCCTCTGGCTCGACAACATCACCCGGACGATGCTGGGCGACGGCACCCTGGCCGGCTACATCGAGGAGCTCTCGGTCACCGGCCTGACCTCGAACCCGTCGATCTTCGAAAAGGCGATCTCCAGCGGCGAGACCTACGACGAGCAGATCGCCGAGGTCAGCGCCGCCGCGGACGCCGGCGAGGGCACCGGCGCCAACGCCGACGAGCGGGTCTTCTTCGAGCTCGCCGTCGCCGACCTGCGCGACGCCGCCGACCTCTTCGCCGCCGTCCACAAGCGCACCGCCGGGGTCGACGGCTTCGTCTCGCTCGAGGTCTCGCCGCTGCTGGCCGACGACGCCGAGGCGACGATCGAGCAGGCTGCCCAGCTGCATGCCAAGGCCGAGCGCGAGAACCTCTTCATCAAGATCCCCGGCACGACCGCCGGCCTGACCGCGATCGAGGAGTCGATCTTCGCGGGGATCCCGATCAACGTGACGCTGCTGTTCGACGACAAGCAGTACCTCGCCGCCGCCGACGCCTACATGAAGGGGATCGAACGGCGGATCGAGGCCGGGCTCGACCCCGACGTCGCCTCGGTCGCCTCGCTCTTCATCAGCCGCTGGGACGTCGCCGTCGCCGAGGAGGTCCCGGCCGAGCTGCACAACCGGCTCGGCATCGCCGTCGGCGGCCGCGCCCACCGCGCCTACCACGAGCTGCTCGACTCCAACCGCTGGCTGCGCCTGCTCAACGAGGGCGCCCGCGCCCAGCGGCTGCTCTGGGCCAGCACCGGCACCAAGGACCCGGACGCCTCCGACACGCTCTACATCGAGGCCTTCGCCTCGCCGTTCACGGTCAACACGATGCCGGAGCCGACCCTGCACGCCTTCGCCGACCACGGCGAGGTCGGCGAGCTCTTCCCGGCTGACGGCGGCAACGCCGAGCAGCTGCTGAAGGAGTTCGGCGACGCCGGGATCGACGTGGCCGCTCTGGCCGCCCGTCTCCAGGAGGAGGGCAAAGAGAGCTTCAACAAGGCCTGGGAAGCGCTGCTGAAGTCGATCGAGTCCCAGCGCGGGGTCACGGCAGGGTGAGCGAGCCGGCGCCGACCCTGCGGGACGCGCCGGCCTGGGCGGACCTGCAGGCCCACTACGAGCAGATCCGCGGCACCCACCTGCGCGAGCTGTTCGAGGCCGACCCCGAGCGCGGCGAGCGCCTCGTCGCCGGCGGCGCCGGCCTCCACCTCGACTTCTCCAAGAACCGGGTCAGCGACGAGACGCTGCTGCTGCTCGGCGAGCTGGCCCGCCAGCGCGGCGTCACCGAGCGCCGCGAAGCGATGTTCGCCGGCGAGCACATCAACGTCTCCGAGGACCGCGCCGTGCTGCACGTGGCGCTGCGGATGCCGCGCAACCGCTCGCTGGTGGTCGACGGGGTGGACGTCGTCAAGGAGGTCCACGAGACCCTCGACCGGATGGGCTCCTTCTGCGAGCGGGTTCGCTCCGGCGAGTGGCGCGGCCACACCGGCAAGCCGATCCGCAACGTCGTCAACGTCGGCATCGGCGGCTCCGACCTCGGCCCGGTGATGGCCTACGAGGCGCTGCGCCACTACTCGCGTCGCGAGATGACCTTCCGCTTCGTCTCCAACGTCGACGGCACCGACTTCGCCGAGTCGACCCGCGACCTCGACCCCGAGGAGACGCTCTTCGTGATCTCCTCGAAGACCTTCACGACGCTGGAGACGATGACCAACGCCCGCTCCGCCCGCGAGTGGGCGCTGGCCGGCCTCGGCGGCGAGGAGGCGGCGGTCGCCAAGCACTTCGTCGCCGTCTCGACCAACGCTGAGGAGGTCGCCAAGTTCGGCATCGACACCGACAACATGTTCGGCTTCTGGGAGTGGGTCGGCGGCCGCTACTCGATGGACGCGGCGATCGGGCTCTCGACGATGCTGGCGATCGGCCCGGCCCGCTTCGCCGAGATGCTGGCCGGCTTCCACGCCATGGACGAGCACTTCCAGGCGGCGCCGACGGGCTCCAACCTGCCGATGCTGATGGGGCTGCTCTCGGTCTGGTACTCCGACTTCTTCGGCGCCCAGACCAGCGGCGTCTTCCCCTACGACCAGTACCTGCACCGCTTCCCGGCTTACCTGCAGCAGCTGACCATGGAGTCCAACGGCAAGCACGTTACCGTCGACGGCGCCCATGTCGACTACGACACCGGGGCGATTTACTGGGGCGAGCCGGGCACCAACGGCCAGCACTCCTTCTACCAGCTGATCCACCAGGGCACGCGGTTGATCCCCTGCGACTTCATCGGTTTCTTCCACTCCAACAATCCGCTGGGGCGCCACCACGACCTGTTGATGTCCAACGTCTTCGCCCAGGGCGAGGCGCTCGCCTTCGGCAAAACGGCGGAGCAGGTGCGGGCCGAGGGCACGCCCGAGGCGGTCGTCCCGCACCGGGTCATGGAGGGCAACCGTCCCTCCAACACGATCCTCGCCGAGCGCCTCGACCCGAAGACCCTCGGCACCCTGGTCGCCCTCTACGAGCACAGCGTCTTCACGCAGGGGGCGATCTGGGGGATTGACTCCTTCGACCAGTGGGGGGTCGAGCTGGGCAAGGTCCTGGCGGTCGCGATCATCCCCGAGCTCGAGGCCGCGGCCGAGCCGAAGCTGCGCCACGACAGCTCCACCAACGCGCTGATCCGCCGTTACCGCCACGCCCGGCGCGGCGAATAGGGTTTCCGGCCATGCTCTCGCTCGACGCGCTCCCCCTGGCCGCGTCGGCGTCCAACCTGCTCGCCGCCCGCGAGCAGATGGCCTTCACGCTCGGCTTCCACATCGTCCTCTCCTGCCTCGGGGTGGCGCTGCCGGCGACGATCATGGTCGCCAACTACATCGGGTTGAAACGGGGCGACAAGGACGCCATGGAGCTGGCCCGGCGCTGGTCGAAAGCGATGGCGGTGACCTTCGCGGTCGGCGCCGTCACCGGCACCGTGCTCAGCTTCGAGTTCGGGCTGCTCTGGCCGAACTTCATGGACCGCTTCGGCGCCGCCTTCGGGATCGCCTTCGGGATCGAGGGGATCTTCTTCTTCCTCGAGGCGATCTTCCTGGCGATCTACATCTACGGCTGGAAGCGGCTCGGCGGCTGGGCCCACTTCTGGGCCGGCGTGCCGATGGTCGTCACCGGCATCGGCGGCGCCTTCTCGGTGGTCGCCGCCAACTCCTGGATGAACCAGCCGCAGGGCTTCACGCTGAACGCTGCCGGCAAGGTCGTCGACACCGACCCGCTGAAGGTTCTCTTCAACCCGGCGACCGGCTACGAGGCGCCGCACATGATCCTCGCCGCCTACATGGTCGTCGGCTTCCTGGTCGCCTCGATCTACGCGGTCGGGATGCTGAAAGGGCGCCGCGACCGCCTGCACAGGCTGGGGCTGCTGATCCCCTTGACGATCGGCTGCATCCTCACCCCGGTCCAGCTCTTCGTCGGCGACACGGCGGCGCGTGAAGTCGCCGACCACCAGCCGGCCAAGTTCGCCGGCATGGAGTGCATCCAGAAGACCGGTGGCCACCAGACCGAGTACGTCGGCGGCATCTGCACCTCCGACGGGGTCAAGGCGGCGATCCCGATCCCCGACCTCGACTCCTTCCTGGTCGGCTTCAGCGCCGACACCAAGGTGATCGGGCTCGACGACATCCCGGTCGACGAGCGGCCGCCCGCCAACACCCTGCTGCACCTCTCCTTCGACGCGATGGTCGGGATCGGCACCGCCCTGCTCGGGCTCGCCGCCTGGCTCGGCTTCTTCTGGTGGCGCAAGCGCGACATCCCCCAGACGCCCTGGTTCCTGCGCGCCGTCGTGGTCTCCGGCGCCGGCGCGATCCTCGCCCTCTGGTGCGGCTGGATCGTCACCGAGGTCGGCCGCCAGCCCTGGATCGTGCAGGGCTACATGCGCACCTCCGAAGCGGTCACCGAGGCCGACGGGATCTGGTTCAGCTTCGCCGCCGTGCTGGTCCTCTACATCGCGATCGGCACGATCGCGATCAAAGTCCTGCGCCGCATGTCGCGCCGCTGGCGCGAGGGCGGGGCGGAGCCGGAGGGCACTCCCTACGCACCGCCGACGACGAGCGGGGAGGCGGGCCGATGAGCAAGGCCGACGCCGCCGCGGCGATCCTCTGGGTCGGCGCGACCTTCTACGCGCTGTTCGGCGGCGCCGACTTCGGCGGCGGCTTCTGGGACCTGGTTGCCGGCGATGCCGAGAATGGCGAGCGCCCGCGAGCGCTGATCCAGCGCTCGCTGACCCCCGTCTGGGAGGCCAACCACGTCTGGCTGATCTTCATCCTCGTCGTCCTCTGGACCGCCTTCCCGCCCGCCTTCAGCGCCGTGATGTCGACGCTGTACGTGCCGATCGCCCTGGCCGCGGTGGGGATCGTCCTGCGCGGCTGCGGCTTCGCCTTCCGCAAGTCGATCGAGGGGCTGGCGGCGCGCCGCGCGGCTGGGGCGACCTTCGCCCTCTCCTCGGTGCTGACGCCGTTCTTCATGGGCGCCGTGGTCGGCGCGATCGCCTCCGGCAACGTCCCGGCGGCGGGCAACGGCGACGCCTTCTCGAGCTGGCTGGAGCCGCTGCCGCTGCTGACCGGGGCGATGTTCGTCGCCACCGGCGCCTACCTCTCCGCCGTCTTCCTGGTCGGCGATGCTCGCCGCGCCGGCGAAGCGGACCTCGAGCGCTACTTCGTGCGCCGGGCGCTGGCCGCGGCCGCCGTCGCCGGCATCGCCGCCGCGCTCGGCCTGGTCGAGCTACACGCCGAAGCCCGCTACATCTTCGACCGCCTCGTCGACCAGGGCCTGCCGTTGGTCGTCCTCTCCGGCCTCTGCGGGTTCGGGCTGCTGGTCGCGCTGCTGCGCGGCGCCCGGCGGCTATTGCGCCCGCTCGCGGCCGGCGCCGTCGTCGCGATCATCTGGGGCTGGGGCGTCGCCCAGTTCCCCTACCTGCTGCCGACCAGTCTGCGGATCGATCAGGCCGCCGCGCCCGACCCGACCCTGACCACGATCTTCATCGTCTTCGCCGTTGCCGCGGTTCTCGTCCTGCCCTCGCTGGGCCTGCTCTACACGCTCAGCCAGCGCGACCTGCTCGAGGGCGAGCATTGATCGCGACGGTCCTCTTCGACATCGACGGCACGCTGCTGGTCACCGGCGGCGCCGGCGCGGTCGCCTGGCAGCGCGCTTTCCGCGAGCTGCACGGCATCGACGCCAACATCGAGGAGCACACCCACGCCGGCATGACCGACCCGGAAATCGCCACGATCGTCTTCCGCGAGGTGATCGGCCGCGACGGCAGCGAGGCCGAGCGGGCCGCGGCGATCGCCGGCTACCTCAGCCACCTCGGCGACGCCGTCGCCGAGTCCGACGGCTACCGGGTGATGCCTGGCATCGAGGAGCTGCTGCCGCGGCTGACCGCGCAGGGCCTGCTGCTCGGCATCGTCACCGGCAACATCGAATCGGCCGCCCACATCAAGCTCGCCCGCGCCGACCTCAACCGCTTCTTCGCCTGCGGCGGCTACGGCTCCGACTCCGCCGACCGCACCGAGCTGACCAAGAAGGCGCTCGAGCGCGCCGCCACCGTCACCGGCTCGCCGCTCGACCCCGCCACCGCGATCGCCGTCGGCGACACCCCGCGCGACGTCAAAGCCGGCCACGGCGCCGGCATCAAAGTCGTCGGCGTCGCCACCGGCGCCTACAGCGTCGAGGAACAGCGGGAGGCGGGCGCCGACTGGGCGCTGCCAACCGTGGAGAACGACTTCCCCGTCTAGTGCTCAGCGTTTCCGACTTTGACCACCCTATGGCGGGGTCAAAGTCGGAAGCGGTTCAGGCCAAGCTACATCTGGCTTGGTAAATAGAGGTGAAGCCGCTTTCGAAGCCGTTCCTCGCTGCCCGCAGGTACAGCCGCCAGACGCGGACGCGTTCGGGGCCAGCGAGGCGGATCGCCTCAGTGAGGTTCTCGTCGAGACGGCGGATCCAGTGGCTCAGCGTCTCCGCGTAGTCGGCGGCGAAGCCCTCGACGTGGTGGGTGACGAAGCCGGCCCGTTCGAGCGCCAGCAGGTTGCGCGAGAGGTGCAGCGGCGCCGCATCGGGGAAGACGTAGCGCTCCGAGAAGGCGCCCGCCTCGGCGTCGCTGTGGCGCAGGCGGGCGATGCCGTGGTTGAGCAGGCGCCCGCCCGGCTCCAGCAGCCCGGCCAGGGTGCGCGCGTAGACGTCGATCTGGGCGGCGCCGACGTGCTCGACCATGCCGATGCTGGCGATCGCGTCGAAGCGCTCGCCGGCGAGGTCGCGGTAGTCCATGACGCGGATCTCAACCCGGTCGGCGACGCCGGCCTGCTCGGCCCGCTGGCGGGCTTTTTCGGCCTGGGGAGGGGAGAGGGTGATGCCGACGACGCTGGCGCCGTGCTTGGTCGCCGCCCAGAGCGGGAAGGCGCCCCAGCCGCAGCCGACGTCGAGCACCCGCTCGCCCTCCTGCAGCGCCAGCTTGCGGGCGACCGTCTCCAGCTTCTCTTTCTGGGCCTCCTCCAGGGTCTGCGCGCCGCGCGAGAAGATCGCGCAGCTGTAGGTCATCGAGTCGTCGAGGAAGAGGGCGAAGAACTCGTTGGAGACGTCGTAGTGATGGCGCACGGCGCGGGCGTCGCGCTCCTTGCTGTGGCGGCGACCGCTGGGGCGCAGCTCGGCCCGCGGTCGCTCCGGCGGCAGCGCCAGCCCGGCGGCGCGCACGGCGCCGAGCAGCAGCGCCCGCTTGTCGGCGCCGTCTAGGGCGGGCGGTTGCCAGCCGTCGAGCAGCTCGATCACGGCGTCCATGTCGTCGACCTCGATCTCGCCGCTGACGTAGGCGCGGCCGAGGCCGAGCTGACCGGGAGCGCGGAGGACGTGGGCGGCGGCTCGCGGCGAACGGACCTGAAAGGTGGGGCCGGTGCCGGAGGTCGAGGCAAGCCGCGTGCCGTCCCAGAACTCGACGGCGAAGGGACGCTCGGGAAGCCGAGTCTCGATCTCGCGTCGCAGCCGGGCCGTGTTGGCGAAGGCCATCGAAGTCCACCCTAACAATCAGCTTTCTTCCTCTCCAATCATTCGACACGATTCGGTGACATCCTCGCTGCCGAGTCGTATCATCGAGTGATGTCCTCCAGCGCCGGTCCGCTCCCCTCCGACGTCCAGCCCGTCGCCAACGAGACCCGCGACCGCGTCATCACCGGCCTGGTCACGGTGATTCCGTTCCTGGCGATCGGCCTGGCCGGCTGGCAGGTCTGGGGCAAGGCGCTGCACTGGAGCGACGTCTTCCTCTTCCTCGGCTTTTACGTGTTCACCGGGCTGGGGATCACGGTCGGCTTCCACCGCCACCTCACCCACCGCGCCTTCAAGACGACCAAGTGGCTGCACGGGCTGCTGGCGATCCTCGGCTCGGCGGCGATCGAGGGTCCGGTCATCTCCTGGGTCGCCGACCACCGCAAGCACCACGCCTTCGCCGACGTCGAGGGCGACCCACACAGCCCCCACGTCGACCACGGTCACGGCTGGTCGGGCGCGATGAAGGGCCTCTTCCACGCCCACATGGGCTGGCTCTTCATCCACACCCAGCGCGGCAACAAGGAGCGCTTCGCGCCGGACCTGATCAAGGACCCGACGATCGCCTGGGTCGACCGCACCTTCCTGATCTGGGCGATCGGCGGCTTGCTGCTGCCCTTCGCGCTCGGCTGGCTTGTCGGCGGCACCCTCTTCGCTGCCTTCACCGGCCTGCTCTGGGGCGGCCTGGTCCGCGTCTTCGTCCTCCATCACTTCACCTACAGCATCAACTCGCTCTGCCACGTCTTCGGCAACCGCGACTTCGAGACCGCCGACCACTCGCGCAACCTGGCCCTGATCGCGATCCCGACCTTCGGCGAGGCCTGGCACAACAACCACCACGCCTTCCCGACCTCCGCCACCCACGGCCTCGGCCGCTACCAGCTCGACATCTCCGCCCTGGTCATCGACGGCCTCGAGAAGGTCGGCCTTGCCTGGGACGTCGTCCGGGTTTCGCCTGAGCGCATGCGCGCCAAGGCGACTTAGGGCGCCGCGGGGGATTCGTACCAGTCGATCCAGCCGTCGCAGGCCTGGGCGAGCGGGACGATTCGGTGGGGCTTGGCGGGGACGGCGATCAGCTCGCCGACGTAGGCCTTGCCGTCGTAGCCGCTGAGGCTCTGCAGGCCGCTGGCCGCGGTGCTGGCGAGCGTGAACTCGACCTTGCCGCCCTTGCTCTCGTAGCGGCCGGCGGGCCAGAACTGGCCGTTGTTGCCGAGGCTGATCGTGTTCGGCCGCTGGCCGTCGAGCGCCGCCGCCAGCGGCTCCTCGAAGCCCGGCGCCGAGAGGGTCAGGTCGAAGGGGGAGAAGTACTGCAGCGAGAGGTTCCAGTTGCCCGCCGGCAGATCCAGAGCCTGCGAGGTCGCGGCGCCGGTGCCGAGCACGCTGCCCTCGCTCCAGCGGCTTTTCTGGCCGATCACGGCGTCGGGGAAGAGCGAGGCGCGGCCGGGGCTGGCGAGCAGGATCCGCAGCTCCGGCGAGGCGCAGCCGGCGAAGGCGCCGGCCTCGGTCCCCTCGAGCAGGACGTGGTGGTCCTCGGGCGTCGGGCCGGTCCGTTCCCAGAGCACGTAGGAGGGCGTCGCGGCGATCCGCTTGAAGTTGGCCGGTGCCTGGCTGTTCCAGGCGGCACGGCCGGTGACGACGTACTGGAAGCGGTTCAGCGTTCCTCGTGAGAAGGAGTCGAAGTCGATCGGGCTGTAGGCGTCGCCGGTGTCGAACGGCTTCTCGGGGTTCTGGGAGACGCC
>Ga0193694_1000095_pt1 | contig 9869 bp, 9 predicted proteins | sample L3s1metaG_FD_160567 | JGI IMG/M metagenome (GOLD analysis project Ga0193694, IMG submission 160567) | Soil microbial communities from a riparian zone of the East river system, Colorado, United States - L3s1 | ecosystem: Environmental > Terrestrial > Soil > Riparian zone | place: USA: East River... | reverse complement strand
AGGAGGAGGACATGCCCAGAATAAATCAACGGGACCTCCGTTCTCTACCAAGCTTGGGTCAACATTGGGGACCATATATGAGAGGACACACACGAAATATGAGAGGATTTGGTGCCACGGCTGTGGAACAATGGGGGTGCCGATGTTTTTTGATCCTAGGGGCAGGAGGAGGACATGCCCGGAACATATGAATAGGACCTCTGTTCACTATGAAATTTGGGTCTACTATGGGCACCATACATGAGAGGACACACACCAAATACGAGAGGGTCTGGCATGGTGATTGTGGAACAATGGGGGTGCCGATGTTTTTTGATTCTAGGGGCAGGAGGAGGACATGCCCGGAACATATGAATGGGACCTCTGTTCACTATGAAATTTGGGTCAACTATGGGCACCATACATGAGAGGGCACACACCAAATACGAGAGGGTCTGGCATGGTGATTGTGGAACAATGGGGGTGCCGATGTTTTTTGATCCTAGGGGCAGGAGGAGGACATGCCCGGAACATATGAATGGGACCTCTGTTCACTGTGAAATTTGGGTCAACTATGGGCACCATACATAAAAGGACACACACCAAATACGAGAGGGTCTGGCATGGTGATTGTGGAACAATGGGGGTGCCGATGTTTTTTGATCTCAGGGGCAGGAGGAGGACATGCCCAGAATAATGGAACGGGGGTTCCGAACCCTATGAAACTTGGGTCAACATTGGGGACCATATATAAGAGGACACATACCAAATCCGAAAGGGTTTGGCTGGGTGGTTGTGGAACAATGGGGGTGCCGATGTTTTTTGATCTCAGGGGCAGGAGGAGGACATGCCCGGAATAAACCAACAGGACCTCCGTTCTCTACAAAATTTTGGTCAACCATGGGGACCATATATGAGAGGACACACACCACATACGAGAGCATTCGGTGCCACGGTTGTGGAATAATGTGGGTGCCGATGTTTTTTGATCTCAGGGGCAGGAGGAGGACATGCCCGGAATAATGGAACGGGAGTTCCGTTCCCTATGAAACTTGGGTCAACATTGGGGACCATATATAAGAGGACACACACCAAATACGAGAGGGTTTGGCCCAGTGATTGTGAAACAATGGGGGGACCGATGTTTTTTCAACCCAGGGGCAGGAGGAGGACATGGCTGGAATGAAGGAATGGCTGATCCGTTCTCTACAAAAATTGGCAGAAACATGGGGACTATATATGAGAGGACACACACCCAATACGAGAGGATTTGGTGCCACGGTTGTGGAGTACTACCCACCCATGTTTTTGAGATTTCAAGTAACATACACATGGAAAAAAAGCAACTATCTAATCAAGCATTATAGGCAGCTTTGAACTGAATGAGGGTATCAAAACCTATAGAAATTGACAACAACAAGGCAGGCCACTCACCAAAGCTGTGCCCATCTCATCCACTTCAGCAATATTTGCCAGCAAGTCCTTGGTGGCCTGCTGTGCTTCCTTTCTTGCCAACATCAGAGCATCAAAGGCTACATCCCACTCTGACTGTGTCTCCATCACTTGTTGTTCCAGCCATGTGGGGAACCCCCAGGACTTGTCAATGTATATGTCCACCAGCTCACCAGCTTTGGTAAAGGCTACACTGCTGGCAGTGTATTGGCAAGTGGCCTGCTGGAGTGTGGCCTGGGCTGCCTCAAATATCTGGGTGGAGTTGAAAAACAACAACATAAACACCATCAAAGAAACTCACCAGCAATTGAGTAAGAGTGGGCAGAACCATTGGATGTGTGTAGAAGAGAGATGAGTAGTCACTGGGCATGTTCAGCTGGAAGACATCAGACATCACATGTAAACAAAGATCAATACATGTCATAACAATCCACATAGAGAACCCACAATGGCTTGCCTCTCCTTCCAGTCAATAGCCTGGCATGTTTGTCAATACATTTTACTCTGCAGTCCAGGTTAAATTAAAAATCCACTCAGGTGAGACAGGCATTAAACATATTTTAGTCTTCTCAACCTTGACCAGATGCTCATCCTCCTGCTTCTGGATGTTCTGCTCCTGTCCCTCCCCCCTGGTTCTCCTACTCTCCTTCCTCCTGCCTATCCATCATGACTTTTGGAACCTTTGTTACATAGATTTCTTTGCTAGCCAACCCCTGGAGGCACTAGAAGGTGCAACAGGCAACCAGCTATTGCAAAGGTCATATGTCTGCAGACTTTGATGTTTAGGCTCAGCTTGTTCTATATTTTAAGCTGCCCAGCAGATTAGAATGTAATTGTACTAAAGATACAAAGCAGAGAGATTGCAGGGTTATGCTTTGCAATAGATAATTATTCTACTGGGTTTTAACAAGGCACTTGTAAATTACAATATGAAATTACATCTACCATGCATTCTGAGTATACCAAAGGAATAATGCTGACAGATTACTTTGGTGTCCTTTGCATGGTGGTCCATTCAACCAAGCAACAAAATCCACAATGTTTGGCCAGCATACTCCAAACTCCTTTTCTGCACCAGTTTTCCAATCTGGATTCATGTAGACACCATATCCTATAGGCCCCACCACATCTTCATGCTCACATCCAGAACCAAAGGTAGGATGGAGCAGATCATTGTATTGTGGAATGTGGCAAAAGTAGCAGATTTTTGAATGAAACCTGTCATCATAGCTGAGTTGCCTTTTCCAGTTGAGATAGTCGTCTTTGCTGGACCCTTCTACATCATGTAGCAAGGTATAGCACCTTAGGATCGAGTGCTTTGGATTTTGCTTGTGGAACATTTGGCAGAAAGCACATGACCCTAGATATTTGGCCAATGCCTCTTTAAATGTATCCACATATTCATTTTTATCACCAAGTCTTGCAGTGCGGCGTCTCTTGCTGCTTTCAAATGCCTCTTCAAAAGTGTTTGTTGCATCTCGTTTTGCAGATCTGTAGACCATGTTAGAAATCAAAGTGAGTTAGCAGAAATAATAACTCACTGCTGGTGGTGGTGGCTGGTGGACTGGATATTTGTTTCATCTTGCTTTGCAGATCTGTTGACCAAATTACAAATCATGAATAAGATAAATAAAACGACCACTGACATTGTTTCTATCTTCCGACTGGTGCGTTCCGTTGCTTTACCCTTCTTTCTGCAATAGTTGCAGGAATAAGCTCCAGGCTGCTCTTTGCATAAAATTCCCTTGCCATCACAAAACAATGTGATTTGGAACCTTATGCACTGCTGGTTTTTGTGCACCAAGTTGTGCACATCCATAACGCCTTTAAGATCACCAGGTAAGGGTGCTGGATGATTACTGCTTTTGGGAAGAATGTAGCATCTTGCATGCCGATGATCTCTTCCCCCTCTCGACATCTCTTGTATAAAACCTATCATCTCCAGAGGGGTTCCGGCATGTATGACCAGTCTTGTATGGCTGTAATCATTTCCAGCACTAAATGCGGATGTGCAGACCATGACCTTGTGAGACCCAGAAATCCAACGCTGATAAATGTTTTCCCGTTCTTCATCTGAGAGGCTCTTCCTATCACCATTGTAGAATTCACAGCCTAGTGCCTTGGCAATTTGTATCCCATTATCCAGATATGGCACGTAGATCAAAGTTCGGTCACGATGAGCAAAACAGTCTTGATGAGCACGAACGATGTTTACAGTCTCGTCCAAAACAGCCTCGTTTGACGAGAATCTTGGCCTGAGAAGGTATTCCAGTTCAGGACGATCTGTGCTTGTCCGCAATACCAAAGCATTGGAACTGAGACCGTATGCGTTCTTCATTGGATCTTCAGAGCGGGGTGGAATTGTTCCAGAAAGTATAATGAGTGGGACTGGGCCTATCCGCACCTCATACACATTCTGAAGGGCAGGTCTGAAGTCGTCACTGGTTATAGCATAATGTGCCTCATCCACCACAATGCGACCAATTGGGACTTTGGCATTGATCTCCCCTATGCACTGCTTCCAATGGGAAGTTCTGGCCACATCAATGGTGACCAGAACAAGATTGCACCGTCCACTGACAGAGCGGGATTGGCTTCCTTTGAAGTGTTCGTAAGGTATCCCCATCGTTTCCAACTTGCGCTTATAGTCTGTAACCAGGGACTTGAGAGGGAGGATTACAATAGTAATCATAGACTCTTCAAGTACTGCAGGAATAATGGGCAGCATCGTTTTGCCAGAACCAGTTGCCATGATTGCAAAGATGTCGGTGTCCCGGCGAACAGATGCAAGTATACCCTGCTTCTGTGCATCACTCGTCCATGTTGCCTGTGGATTTTTCAGCACTTTGCGTAGTGCAGACAAGGCAGAAATTTCCAATTGTTCTTTTTTATATTTCAAACTTTGAGTTAGATAACGTAAAGTAAACTTGAAAAGTCACTCACGTGCACAACCAGAATCAGAAAAAACTTGTGATTTTCTTGAAGAATATAATGTGGCTTCTGACATTTAATTTTTTAGACCACAAAGCAAAGTAGAATGTTAGAAGACACACCCGAGACACCACTTGGTTGTGTAGATGGTGGTAAACTAGTTAAATCTATATGATTCCATATTATAAAGTGCACTGCAGAATAGAATGGTTGGAGCCATACCTGAAACACTAGCTGGCTGTGTATGTGGCAGGGGTGGACTGCTCAAAACTGTATGCTATTAACATCTTTTTCTTTTAGATTGCAAAGCACATTAACATACCCATGGTGCAATCAGAATCTTGTTGCTGGTTATTTTTCCTGTGATCAAAAGATGGCATAGACCTGTTCCAGGCAGTTGGCTCTTGTCTTTTACAGGGAGGGGTATACACAGGATCTGGAAAGATTCTGTTATTTTAAACTTCACTGCAGGATGGAATATATCTCTCACCTTGTGGTTCTGCCATTGAAATCACTTCTGGTGTCACTCCCATAGAGGATTGCTTGGATGATGGAACCATTTTAGGTTGCACTGCAGGTTGAAATACCACTGTGTCTTGTAATGACTCATCAGGGTTTTCAATGGAAACACATGTTTTTCCAAGACCTTTGGAGTACTATTACAACTCTGTTGCTTCTGGTGAATGCAGGAAGGGACTCACCCATCTGTTGCATGGCTGTTTTCATGGAATCTTTTATCATGACCATCAATGCAGGTTGTAATTGCTCCATAATAGTGGTGGCTATGGCAGGCTTTAGCTGAGTCACCACATCCATCACTATATTATGTGACAAGTCCAAGTGACCAGCTGGGATATCAATGACCTTTCTTTTGACCAAGTCCTTGAATAGGTGGGACCGGGCATCCTTATATGGTAGGAGAATTCCTCCTGGAACAACCTCAGTCACCTTCTGCCAATCAGTACTGGCATCCAAGTATAGTGGAAGGATGTCCTCTGCCACTCCTATGGCATCGCGGGACAAGCCATATATCCGAACTTCTGTTGCCCTTGAGTGGCCAGCTTGCAGTGCTTTAATGGTATCAAGCTTGTCCTCCTCTATGAGCTCGTCCAGCCTGGGGCAAAGTTTTTGGCTATAAGCAATTTGTATATGCCGCCAATCATTGGAGCCAACACCAAAACCCATCACTGGTTGGGTGACATGCTGCATCTCTTGGGTGATTTGGGGGGTATCGAAAAGCTTGGTGTTATTGATCCACAAAGCATTCCTATAGAGCTTGGCATATTGTGAATGGCCAGGATACACAATGCCAATGGCCAATTCTGCAAAAGGTCTTGCAATAGCAAGGTCTTGAATGACCAGGTCGGCGGTAAAGGCATCCAGTGCATGTGGAATCAGCTTGTCTTTTCCGGTGATGGCACTTCCCTTGTGGTACCGGCAGAGCACACCAACATAGTTCCCAAATCCATAAAGACCCCTCTGCTGGGTCTTTGTATTGCAATAGGTCATTGCAGTCATTTCTGTGATGCGTCCAGGTGCACCACCAATGGTCTCCATTCGCAAAAACATGATGCCATGGTGTTTTGCATATTTATGCAACCATGTGCGCAAGGCAATCGTGTTCCACTTTGGGAGTCCATCTTCATCTTCCCCCCATACAAATTTTTTCTTGAGTGTAGGGTTGTTCAGAATGGCTTTGCAAAGCTGGTCCCTGATATGAAAGCATGTATTGCGTGGATCTGTGAGAAAGGAATAGCCAACATCTTGACATGTCAGATCATCTGCAAGCATTGCATAAGACACATGCAGGTTGAGACCCATCAAGATATCGCTTTCCCAGCTTTCCACTGCTGCTTGTTCCAAATTGGAAAACACCTGCTGGATGTTTTCAAAGTGTACTGGATGGCCCCTGTAAAGCATAGATTTGTGGGTTTTCCTATCTGTCCACCAAATGCGAGGCATTCCCTGTGTAGCATAGGCAATGGCTGAAGCTCGGTGTTGTAGTGACCGAATTGAATTAAAAGTCCCTTCCACCTTTTCAGTGTACCATTGCTCCAGTGAACTGGCAGCTTCTTCATATGTGCTGTAGGTGGTGCTGGAAACCAGCCTTTCAATAGCCACAGCAAATACGGCCCGCATGTCCCATTCAAACCTGGCAAAGATCTGAGTGATTTGGCTGGCATCTTGAAATGACCCATCACGCCGGAGGGTGGACAGGACAATATAGCATATGGTGGGATCTGTCAGCCTCCCATCATCTCCCTTCACCCATGCTCGTGTCCAGAGACCCAGAACGACATCCAATATTTTGAATGTTGTAATCCGAGTTATTTTTTGCTGCAGAGCTGATTTAACATCTTCCAATGCTGACTTGATATCAGTTGGAAAATCCATCTGATAATTCTTGTGGGGGCGAAGAAGCATGGCCAGTAGTCCAATCAGGGGAAGTGCATAGTTGTCCACGGTTTTATCCTCCTGATGACAATGGAAAGGTGTGTTGTTGATGCCACTGTTGAACATATTTTATCTTGCATTGCAGGTTGAAATGAAAGAAAAAGAAAAAAACTTACGTTTTGGCAGGATCTGGTGTATTCAACCGTTGCAATACCAGCTCAGGCATTTTTTTGATCACATCCAATGACATGGACAGCAAATCAAATACTGCTGCCTTGAGTTCTGGATATTCTTCTTTGGCCAATGGTGCTACAAGCTGCCGCAGCTCCTCAGTTTTGTATGGCTCGACATGTTCATGCCATCGAGTACTGCGCAGCCAAGCATTGAGAAGTCGGTCCTCTACTTCTCCTTCCTCTCTGTCCTGACTATCCCATATTTGTTGCACCTCCTGCCTGTAATGCTGGACAACCTGGTCAACCTTTGATGGGACTACTGGATTTTTGGGAATTATTTGAAATGCAGATTTAGCTGCCCCTTGGTTAAGCCTTTGAACCTTGACTGTTTTCCATTCACTAGGCCTGGGAAAAGATGAATGATTTTTGGAATGGTGCCTCTGCATCTTGTCTAGAGCTCCAGAAAGTGCACCACATATGCCACAGACTAGGTTTTCTGCTATGGTTAGTCCCTCTACTTCATGTATAGGGCCCAAGCCAATGGTGGGAAATTCAGGTAGCAGACTAAAGGCACTGCATGCCTGATTTAGTTTGGTCTGATCAACATGGATGCCACCTCCACCATGGATATTCTTGATATGGGCTGCTACTTGGGCTTGTAGAACTGCCACCTGACATGATGTGCATATCAGAGTTTTCAAGAAAGTATTGGCAACAAGCCCCAGTGTATTCAGATAAGGGTGTTTTTCAATCTAATCTATATTCAGTAAACAGTAAAGCTCAGACATCACCAAAATGAGCCAACCTGTGACCCATTGTTTTCCTTGACTGGAGTGACTTCATTGTCTGTGACTGTAACTGTGCTGGCTGGTGGCTTTATATCAATGTCAGAAATTTTACTCTGGATTTGCATGATCAAATATTGTCTCACTGTATTCTGGCCAGAACTTTTAATTGGCTAAACTATCAAGTTAGAGATTTTAGAATGCAATACAGATTAAAATTTCTTGCCTGCTGTATGTTGGATATTGCAGAACCCTTTTCAATATATTAATTGTCAGCTTTATTGCATAATAAAATATTGTCTCACTGCAACCTGCACAGATCCAATTGTCTAAAAACATCAAGTTAGATATTTTAGAATGCAATGCAGATTAAAATGCCATGCCTGCTGTGGGTTAGATATTGCAGACCCCTTTTCAACATATCAATGTCAGATTCATTGTATAATAAAATATTGTCTCACTGCAATTGACTGAACAATCATCAAGTTAGATATTTTAGAATGCAACACAGATTAAAAACCCTTGCCTGCTGTAGGTTGGATGTTGCAGACAACTGACATGTTTCAATTGGCTATATAACCAAGTCAGAGATTCTAGAAGGTAATGCAGGTTAAAATATCTTGCCTGACTAGTTGTGGTTTCAGCCTATAAGATAGATGTTAGAACTGTTAGCTAATATTTGAGTACTAGTTGACTTGCCTGTGTACCAATCCAATCAGACAGCTTAGTTTTGGCATGGTTCTGAATAGTTCTGATATTGATAAACTCCTTTGGACATCCTTGGGCAGAGCAGTAACAAATGAAATTTCCATTCTTCTCCCTTTTCAGCTGCACTGTTTTGTTAGCAAAAATTACCTCTGCCACTTGGGTACAGATGGAATGCTGGTGCTTTTCCCTCTTATATTTGGATTCAAAAACCTCTTTGCAGCTGGTGCATGCAAAAGACATGATAGAGGGGAGGATTGGAAAGGGTGGGAAAATTGATGAATGGCTGCCTGGAATATATACATTATTTAAAACTCAGTTTGAGACCCAGCTAAGAACAATGGATTCTGAAAAATGGATTCTGAATTTCAATCTCAAGAAGAAAGCAATTCATTGACCTTGGAAATGTGGTGAAACAGCATCATACATATATATTGTAACTTGCTTTGCAGATTGAAATATCTCTATCTGACATAAGATTCAGATTAGTCAAAAAGCTCTTTCCCATCAGGTGGAATCAATCCAGGCAGATTTTACATTCCATCTTGTGGACAGTTGGCAGATGAACAGCAACATCTAAAGGCCCTATTGTCCTCCAGATGTTGTCAGACATGGCTGGAAAGTGGAATGACAGTTGGATGAGAAAAAAGGAAGAATAGAAAGGTTGGCAGATGTATCAATCTCATATGTGGTGTCAATTGAAACCCAGCTGAAACACTTTGGATTATCAGATTCTGATGGAAGTTCTAATTTTGAATTGCATCACCAGGCACTGATAGCTGACTTTGGACTGAGTTGGAAATTATATAAAGCTGGGCTGGGGGTTTGGTTCTGTTCATCTTTCTCCCCCCCATCATTACTTCATGTTTATTTTCTGGATACTCTGGTTAATGTCTTATCTTGGGATGCTATTTTATGTGTTATTACCTTATGAAATATATGCAAAGTAAGTATTTATCCTGTGATTGGTTGTACAATTTTTTATATTGTGACATAGTGGAATATTTTAGGCTTGAATTCTATAAGAAACTCTTTGGGTATATTTAAACTGCAATTCTAAACAGCCATACAGTAAAATATTTCAATCTGCAAGGCAAGTTAAAATATTTGTAATGTTAAACACTATGAGAAAATTATTTCAATATATGGGATCAAGTGGATGAGGCAGCATTGGGTAGCACTGGGCAGCACTCCAACTGCTACTCATGTGCATTTTAATCTGTGTTACAGATTAAAATCAACCAGGTGGCACTGCAGCACTAGGCAGAGCAGCATTGGGCGGCACTGCGGCACTGGGCAGGGCGGCATTGGGCAGCACTGTGGCGGCACTGGGCGGCACTGCAGCACTAGGCAGAGCGGCATTGGGCGGCACTGGGCGGCACTGGGCGGCACTCCTGGCGGCACTGGGTGGCACTGGGCGGCACTCCTGGTGGCACTGGGCGGCACTCCT
>Ga0193694_1000094_pt1 | contig 9896 bp, 11 predicted proteins | sample L3s1metaG_FD_160567 | JGI IMG/M metagenome (GOLD analysis project Ga0193694, IMG submission 160567) | Soil microbial communities from a riparian zone of the East river system, Colorado, United States - L3s1 | ecosystem: Environmental > Terrestrial > Soil > Riparian zone | place: USA: East River... | reverse complement strand
TATACCAATACGCTATATATCTGTCCTAACAAGCGTCTATCGCTTTGTAAAGCACCGGGGATTATCAAAAACAAGCTAGAAAAACTATTCTTCGATTACTTCGATAATGTCCCTGTTGAAGCTGATACTTATATTCCAGATCCGTCACCACAAGAAATCAAACAAGCACAGAAAGAAAAGGCGAGACTTGAAAAAGAAATCAATAAATTAGAGAAACGTAAAAGCGGAATGATTGATTTACTAGCGGACGGATTAATGTCTCGTGATGAATATAAAACTAAGATAATTGAAATTAACGAATCACTTTCAAATCTTAGTGTAGAGCTAAAAAAGATTGAACCAGAGAAGCCAATGCAAGAGAGATCATCCGAGGAAGTCATAGATATGATCCGTAATTTGCGTTCCGAATGGGCGTTTATGGAAGATCAAGATAAGAAATTCATTATACAGATGTTGTTTAAGCGGATTGTGATAAAGAAGGAAGGGAAGGAATGGAGGATTATTGACGTAGAGATAGCGTAATAAAACAAAAAAAGCTTACTGAGATGTTCTCACACATCTTTGTAAGCTTTTTTAAAACCCACTCTCCAATAGGTTTTAACATTCGCTCAGGAATGATTAAATAAATCATACCATAATCAATTAATCATGTAAAATATTATGTCTACATATACAACTGCCACTCGTACGTACTGTCAATCATGGTAATAGTATTGTTATTTCCATAATCTGTGTTATACTTAAATAAGTAAATACTTATAGGAGGATGATGTATATGAAAGATAAAGAAATATTAATGAATGCTGCTATAAAAAAATTAATGGAACCTGTCACATGGACTACTACAAAGACGTTGAAATTCAATATGAAAAATGAACAGGAAAAAGAATTATTTGAATGGTTACAATCATTACCACATGGAAAGTTTACGGAGTTAACAAAAGAGTATTGGATTGGCAGGATGAATTATGCATATTTATTTTCAAAAAAGATTGAAGAATTTGAAAGAAAACTAAATGGTTCAAAATATTTACATGAATCATTAGATGAAGTTGTGGAGGATAAGAAGTGAAATGGTTGAGACAACTATTTTGTAGACACAACTTTTTTATTATCGCATATGATCCTAGAGCAAAAGTTACTACTTACGAATGTCCCAAATGTGGAACGGTTAAAATAGAGTTGTAGGGGTGGTTATGTGACAAGGATTGAAGAGATTAGAAAAGTATATGCTACACGATATAAAGATTCACTTGAATCAAAATATTGGAATCCAAACGAAGCGGATATTTGGACAATCAGCATGGAAAATAATAAAGAAGGATGGGAAACTGATTCTGGTTGTGATGGTTATGGATTACCAAAAACATTAGCTGAATACTATGTAAAATGTATTAATGAATATCCACTTCTCCTATCTCAACTAGACATTGCGGTTAAGGCTTTGGAACAGATTGCATATTATGATGATGGTATTATAAGACAGTATGAAGAAGTCGGAGAATTTACAGATATATTTGATCGTATTTCAAAAGAAGCGTTGGAAAAGTTGAGAGGATGATGGGGAATGGATGAAGAGAAGCCAAGACTAGTCAAACGTTGGAATCCTTATACAAGAGATTGGATAACATCTTATTTGCTTGGTGAATGTTTACATGAGAAATTTAATTTAGATGGTGCGATATATTGCAAGCATTGCGGTGAAGAATTTAAAGAAGAATATAAAGTGACACGGATTGAGGAATGTTCAGTAGATCAACAAGAAGTTAAAAATAAGATGAGAAAAGAAATGTATAAACATTGGTTTGGTGATAAAAACAACACGCCCCCGGCTGAATAGCTAGGGGCATTTTTATTATGTCGTTGGCAATCCTGCTGCTTTTCTAACTTCATTGGCTAAGTAATGAGCTTGTTCTTGGTCAAATCCTGCTGAGTGAAGTCCTTGTAATATTGCGATTAATTTATTAGCATCTTCTTTACTAAGTTTGTGCAAATTCTCCGCCTCCATTTTATTTCCGTCTACGATTCCTATTCCTTTCACCTGTGCCTTATCTGAGTACTGCCAACACCAATATTTACTCCAAGGACCTATAGGCATGTTTACATGATCTGTATAGGATGCTATCCATAAATCATATTCGGCTAATCGTTCATCCATATAATTTGTGATGTAATATGGAAAGCTATAAATACCGCAACGAATTCCTGTTTTACTCTCGATATTATCGATAAATTCTTTTGTCATAGCGGATGTAACATCTCTGCTAAAATTAGCTGCGCCAATCGTTTCAACGTCTACGAATGGCATGAATCCAAGGTTTTCAAATCCGATCTGTTCTAATATGGATAGGAAAAAATTAGATTCGTTAACCGCCTCTGCAACTGTATTAGCACGCAGATAATGATAGACAGAGAAAGGAATGTCATTCTGTTGGCAACCAGTAATATTAGCACCTAGATAGCTATCGGTTATATAATCCCCTTCGGATGATTTTATTATGGCAAATCCTATATTATCGTTCTTAACTTGTTTCCAATCGATCAGTCCTTGCCAATGCGATACATCGCAGCCACTTATCATGTTTTCCATAACTCACCCCACTATATATTTTTCTTCTTTAACAAATCACTAATTTCTTGGTATATCTCTACTGAATTTTTCATACTATCGGTATACTTTCCGCTCTTTAATTGTTCAGACAATGTGCTTAATTGGCTGTGTACATCATTAACAATAGGTATAACCTCTTGATACGTCTTAGGTGCTTCTTTAACGGCTTGTTTGATATCTTCAATAACTGGAACCACTTCTGGCTTATGATGGCTGAAATAGATTCCTAGAAGTGCTAGGATTCCGGCTAATACGTTGGATACTTCATTAATCATTTCATCTGTGAATTGGATATGAAATGCGTTTAAAATTAGCTTAACGGAACCTAATAAAGCGGGGACTAGCGTCATGTAATTAAGTTGTGGCATTTTAAACCTCTTTTCAATTGGGATTTTGATATCTAACTTTTCCATAATCATCTTAATATAATATCGATCTTGTTTCTTCAATCTATTCTTGCGATAAATAATAAATAGGGTTAACAATGTTGCCCATGACAATCCTCTGTTCTCAACAGTATGCAAGGCTTCAATCAATGTATCGATCATCTAACTCCCTTGGATCATATAAAAGCTGATCGGCTATTGATTGATCCCATGTTTCTAATATGAATTTATAAGTGTCTAGTGAAACAGCTCGTTCCATAGCAACGATTTCTAACATATAAGACCTCCGTTCGGCAAAATTTGCAGTAAGGATAAAATAAAAAGCCACTCATTGAGTGGCTCTAATCATTACATCCATACATATCAAACGATGAACATGCTTCATTATGGGTATTCCATTCCATAAAATTTGTGAACCACGATAAAATTACTATGAATAATATGCTAGTTGCTATTGTTAGTAAAGTTTTATAATCTCGTTTTTTATACATTTTATAAATTTGAATTCCTGAAAATATTAAATATGCAATTATTAAAATATTTACAATCATTTTAAACCTAACTCCTTTTTTACTTTATTTCTTTCTATCTCTCTTACATCTGAATATATCTTTTCTAGTTTTGCAGATGCTTTGTCTGGTGTCAATCCTTTTAATTCTGTTAATACACGTTTAGCGATTTCTTTTCCTGTAGATTGTTGCAAATCTGCTATCTGTTTGGTGGTTAACTTAATTGTTGTAGATTTGTTGTCTTTTTTACCTGTAACGGTTTTCTCTACTGGTGACGGTGCTAGTTTTTCGTCACCTGTCTTTTGGATAAGATCATAAATGACTTTTGAAGCTTGATTATAAGGTGCTTCGCTTTTTTGTAGTGGATTCAAATAGTTGCCAATAATACCCGGCGTATTTTTAATTGTCTCTCCTAAAGTAGTAACTTTAGGCGGTAATTGTTGAGATTGTCCGGGTAAACGTGACTGAAAATATTGTGTAACTGGTTCTGTTAATCCTTGTGTTGTTACTTGTCTTTGCTCTACATCTTGTCTACGTGCTTCCTGCGCTAATGCAGATGGTGCAAATGACTTCAAATAGTTTTGACCGATTTGGGTAAGTGTACCGCCTATTCCTTCCCCCGGATTAACGTCAAAAGCATCCTGCAAACCTTTAAGAAATGACATATCATAAATAGATTGTCCAGATGCAGCTAAAGAATTCAAAAGCTGATCTCTTAATGAAATACCTTCTTCTCCCCTTGCTTGTGCTACTTCTGCTTGTTGTTTCTGAGTTGCAAAAGTTGCTCCTGCTGCAATAGGAAAGGCGAGTGGCTGAATCTTGTTATAGTTTAATTGATTGTCACCCGGTTGGAACTGTGACACCTCTTTTACTTGATCTACATTGCCATGAATAAGTGCATCCATCATACGAGCAAAAGCGGTAGTGTTAAATTTGAATTTACCTTTACCAACATCTGCTTCTAATGCTTTCATATCTTTTTCTTTACTTGCCGTATCTCCTGTGAGTATACCAAGATTTCCAAGCACATAACCTGTTCCAGTCAATGCTACTGATCCAAATAGTGCTTTAGCAAAAGTATTCTGAATTTCAGCAAGCGTAATATTCGGATTTTTAGCCATTGTACTAAGTTGATAAATACCTTTTAAGAATCCGGCAGGTGTACGTTCTAATCCACCTGCTAAAATATTCATTGGCGTTTTAACAAATGGCAAAATAGCACTACCTAAACCAGTTTTCATTCCTAAATTTAATCCTCTTTGGACCATTTGTCCGGCTTGTGCTAGTTTTCCTTTTGTTTGGAATGTCATTTCTTTTCCGAATCTGTCCGCAACATCTACAATGTTTGAATCAAGATTATTCAAATAACGATCCATATAGTTCTTAATTTCTTGTGTATCTTTTAATCCTGTATTTAAGGCATCCAGATAAGCCATTTGACGTAGTTTCATTTGAACGGCAGAATTATATGAACCATAGTCTGCACCTTTCATAACAGCTCCTAGACCGCCCTCTGCCCATCTAGCCGGATTCCATTTAGACTTAAATGCTAATCCCTTAATATCAGTTTGAGAGGTTATTCCATTCGGATCAATACCTCTCCATCCTGATTCACCACCTATTTTTGCGCCTTTTGTATAATCAGAAATAGGCGTGAAAAAGTTATTCCAAACTTCTGGACCTTGTTTGAAAGTAACTCTGCGTGGACCACCTGTAATTTTTGATCTTGCTATATCAAAAGGTGTTTGAATGGCATCTAACATATACCGTTCGAGCATCATAATAGGAGAAGAAATCGCATTGACAAGCTGAGTCGAAGTATTCCCAAGCATAGCTATATAACGCAAAGCATTTACTTTGTCGCCAATAGAACTCTTTTCATATGTGTTTAAGATTGATTGAATTTCTCTTGATGCTGCTTGTTTATCGTTTGTACTCATCTTTCCAATACGTGAAGCTAAGTCATGAATTGACTGTGCATCTTTTGGCGTTAGTCTATCGGCATCGATATACTTTTGCGCTACTTTTTCGGCTGCTATTTTATCCGGCATTAAGTGTTGCAATTGCTTTGCTTCTTCTTGTGAACGGTCAAACAAATTAGATAAATGAGGCTTTATTCCTTCTCCTACATCTTTTATCATTTGTTCATACCATTTAGAAAAGGAAATCGCACCCTTTGCCATCTTAACCGCACCAAGAGCAGCATATGCACCCCATAAATCTAATGGAGTAGAAGAAACACGCTTGCTATTTATACGAATAAATTCTTGCAATGCTGCTTCTTTTTCGTTTAACGATGTTAATAGTTGTTCCCTTATTTTCTTATCAGAAGGTAATTTGACTGGTTTTTCAGTCTTAACTTTTTTTGGTGTTCCTAGCATGCTTTTCGTATCTTCAACAAATGAAGTCAATTTATGCAATTCATCTGTAGTCAATGTTTCTTTTCTTTTCAATTTATCAGCAATATCCATAACATTAGTTGATCGTTCCACAGATATTCCGGCTTTTTGACTAGCATTAGCCAAATCTAAAATCTTACTTGCATCTTCTGTCTTTAATGTCTTACCTATCTCATTAACTCTTCTAGTTGCATAAAGCAATGCACCGTCAGGAGATAAACGATTTACTATTGAAGCAGCTTGTATAGTTTGTCCTGCTTCTGTTAACTGTTTAGACAGGTTCTCCGCTACTGTCACAGCTCTTTGTACATTACCACTCTTTTGTAATTCGTCAATCAATCTAATACCAGTTGCAACATCTTCATGATTATATTTTTCTTTTCCAAGCAAATCCGCTTCTGCTTTGTCTATCCCTTGTGAAATACGTTCGTTAGCTGTGTTCAAAGCTTCTACATTTGTAACTTTTTCGTAGAATCGTTTTTCTGATTCTTTCATAGCTTGAACTGCTTCGGGTTGTAATCGTCCAGACTGTTCAAGTGTACCCATATAAGCACGTTCGCCTTGTGCAGGTTCAACGATTGGACTAGGTTTAATTGCTATTGCTTGAACTTCTTCTGATACTTTAGGAACTTCTGTAGTAGGTTTTGTTTGTTCAACTTTGTTAATGATAGGTTTACTTACTGGTGGTAACTCTTTGGGATATATTCCTGCAACACGTTCCTGCGCTTGTCTAGTGACTTTCTCATTGATAGATGGTGCTTGACCTTCCAATAGTTTAGGAAGATCATAACCAAGTTCACTAGCTGCTTTATATGCTTCATTAGCAATATTAGTATTAGAACGCACATCTTCCGCTAATTGTCTCAAATCTTCATAAGGCAAACTACGAACTTCATTTAACGAAACATTTTCTCCTAAATGACTTTTAACCCATTTTGCTAATTCATTATGATTCTCTAGTGGTGGAGTGATCCGCTCAGTAACAATCGGCTTCACACGCTCCATAACACGGTTTAAAGTTTCTTCTGCTCCTAATGGTTTAAGTGTTCCTGCTCCTGCTATTGCGCTTGGTTGTGTGCCAATTAATCCTGTAGATTTCATTTGCTCAGCTTCACCAATCAATTGATTAATCATAGGTGTTGCTTCTTCAAATTCTTTCGCTGTCTTTAATCCTTTAACTAATCCCATTAACTTCTTAACTGGTGGTAATGGCGCATAAGAAACAGGATCGAGTGAAGCCTCAGCGAGAAACCGAGTCACACCACCATAGGGAACATTTTCAAATCCTCTACCGAAGCTTTCCGCTGCTTTCTCAGGTGTTTCAAATCCTCTTTTAATTCCTGAGCCAATATCTGTAACAAGATTTATAACATCTTTTGCCGTGCTTCCTGTTGGTTGTGTGCCATAAGTAGTAGGATAAATAATAGGTTCGAATGCGCCTTTAGCACCACCTGTCACTTTAGGTGCACCAGTTGCTTTATAAGCTTTTTCAATTCCTTTCCAAGCCGTTGAAAGTACTTTTGCACTCGTAGTTCCTGCTAATGATTCGCCAATTTTAGATATTAATGATGGTGGTTGTGGTGCTACTTCGGCATCTGTCATTTCTACTCTTCTACGTGTTGCAGGTGGTTCTATTATTTGTGGTCTTGGTGCTGTTGCTTTATAAAGTGGTGTTGTTGTGATTGGCTTAACCATGCTTGGTTCAAACTTTGGTCTTTCTGCTTCTGTTTTTATTTCTAAAGCTCTTGATGGTTTCATAGCTTCAACATATTGTTGTTGCTCAGTAATATAACGCTGTTGTTTAACTGTTTTTCCACTTGATGTAGGGGTACTGCTGGATGATCTTTGTTCACGAATTGTCGGCATACAATCACCCCTTACTTATCAATGAATCTGCATGTGATAATAATTTTTGATAACCATCATATCCATATTTTGAAATATACTCTTTTGAATGAGCTAATAAGTCTGCCCTTTGTCCTTTTGCGTCTGCGTTTATACTAGATATTTCATCAGACCAATCAGGATTTTGATCATAAGGAACTTCACCAGTTGAACCTGCTCTAGGTTTAGCAACAAGTGGTTGACCTTGTTGTACACCCATGCTTTCTAATCCTGCCGGAGCTTCACCAGTTCTATCCCATATATCGAATAATCTAGCTTGATTTTCATTTCCTGCTGATCTAGCAGCGGCGGCGTTAGCTCTTGCATTATCTGCTGTCATATTAGCTATAGTGGCTGCTTGTTGTTGTTTTTGCAATTCATAATTTCTATTTGCTTCTATAGCTTGTAGAGTCTGTTGTCCACCTGCTCCGGCAAACTGTCCGACCGCTTGACCATAGGCGAAACGATTCGACCAGTCTTGTTGCGCTTGTTGGGCAGTAGGCGCTCCTTGAAAGCGTCCAGTAAGTTCTGCGAGCTGTTGTTGCCTTGCCATCGTATCTTGACCACCGTATTGACCAGTTAATCCTGCCTGTTGCAAACCAAATTGTTGCTGATTATAAACGTCACCAACTAAAGCCTGTAAACGCTGTGCGCCTGTTTGATTTAAGTAATCCTGCCGTTGGTTAGTAATATCCTGCAATTGCGTAGCCAGTTGAGATTGTACCTGTCCTTGTGCGCCTTGTCTCTGAGCGTTCTGTGCAGCCTGTAGAGACAAATAGTCTCCACTAGGCATTAATCCTAGATTAGCCATAGATTCAGCTTGTGAACGCTGATTTTGCGCTGCTACAACGTCTGCAACATTCATTCCTTGATAAGCTTGTTGTTTTGCTGCTTCTTGCTGACTTGCGTATTGTCCTGCGCCGACTTGTGATTGCTGAGCATATAACTGATTAATCAAATCAGCGTTGCTCATCCCTGCACCTGCTGTAGGCGATTGTTGCGGTGCAATCGTATGGACACCAGTAGCCGGATTATACGAACCACCGCCCATAAGATTACGAATATCTTCGGCTTGTTGGTGAAGTCCTTGTAAGGTTTCTTGGCTTGCTCCTGATGCCTGCGCTTGTGCCCATTGTTGTCCAAGCTGTGCAATCTTTTGTTGATTCGGATCATTCGGGTTAAATCCTGCTATGTTACTCCCATAGGCAGGAAGTTTAGGCTGATTCATTGCCATACATTATGCCCCTTTCGGAGATCGATTGACTTCTATATAAGTGCCTTGTTCAAGATTGAATGATTCTGTAATAATTTCCTCTTCTGTTTCACGTTGTTGGGTGAACAATCCTACATATTGCGTGATGGATGAACCATCTGGATAATTGTCTTGTTTGTAAACTAATTGTTCAACAAATGTATACATAATATTTCTCCTATTCTGTTGATAATTGATATTCATAATTTATATTATTAATTGAAGTCCCTGTGTGGGCAATCTCTATTAATAAAGAATTATTAAAAGGGATTGGTAGTACAATAAAAGCAAGAGATGGTGTTCCTGCTGTAAAGGGATAACCAGTTTGTGTAGTAGTAAAGTTACTACTTGCAAAAGGGGTATTAGGGGTTCTGTGTGTAGCACCACTATTAAGGATATACTGAATACGAGTAATCCCTATTACTTGTGAAGCACCTGCCGAGATAGAATCGTATGTTAATACACCGTCTACAGTAACCCTAATTTTAACATTTGGTGTAGCTGAAATAGTGGTAACAGAGTGTAAACATCCTTGCTTACCTGTTACTGATATTAATGGTAAAAATGCATTAGGCGTAGCGGATGAGGTAAAAATACCTGAATTTGATAATGGTCTTATAAATTGCCTAGCCATGTATTCACTTCCTTAGTTGGTAGCATATTGATACTCATAATAGACGTTTCCACTTGATGGAATTGTAAAATCTATTTTTAAATTACGAGAGAAAAATATAGGTGCGCCTGTTGTAGATATTCCTGCTGTTCCTGCTGTAAATGGAATTGGAGACAAATTTGCAGAAGGCATTTGTGTATTATTGAGAAGCTGATCGCCTGGTCTTCTGAATATTGGTGAAG
>Ga0193694_1000093_pt1 | contig 9942 bp, 4 predicted proteins | sample L3s1metaG_FD_160567 | JGI IMG/M metagenome (GOLD analysis project Ga0193694, IMG submission 160567) | Soil microbial communities from a riparian zone of the East river system, Colorado, United States - L3s1 | ecosystem: Environmental > Terrestrial > Soil > Riparian zone | place: USA: East River... | reverse complement strand
GAGGCCGACCTGCGTGTAAATGTTCAGGCTCGCGATCAGGTTCACGAAGATCATCGCGCCGAACAACGCCATCGGCACCGAGACGAGGATCACGATCGGATCGCGCAGGCTGTTGAACTGCGCCGCAAGCGCGAGGAACACGATGATCACGGCGAACAGCAATGTTGTGGCAAAGCCGCCGGATTCCTGCACGAACTGGCGCGACTGGCCGGAATAGTCGATCTGGTATCCGCTCGGCGCGACTTCCTGCAAGGCATCCCGCAGGAATTGCAGGGCCTCGCCCTGCGACATGCCGCTCGCGCCGGAAATCGTCGCCGAGTTCAGCTGCTGGAAGCGGCTGATCGATTGCGGAACGACCGAATTCTTGAGCGAGGCCATCGTCGCGGCCGGCATCACGTTTCCGTTCGGCGAGCGCACGTAGTAGTCGAGCACCTGGTCCGGATTCAGGCGGTCGGCCTGCAGCACCTGCGGGATGACCTTGTACGAGCGTCCCGCGATCGAGAAATAGTTGACGTAGCCGCCACCGAGCGCGGCTCCAAGCGCGCTGCCGACGTCCTGCTGGGTCAGGCCTAGTGTCGAGATCATGTCACGGTCGACGACTACGGTGGATTGCGGCTTGTCGATCTTCAGGTCCGCGTCGACGAACCAGAACTTGCCGCTGTCCTGCGCCTTCTTCAGCACCGCCTGGACGACTTCATTGAGATTCTGGAACGGCTCGGTCGTGTTGATGACGACCTGGATCGGGGCGCCTTGCGCACCCGGCAGCGGCGGCAGCGGGAACACGAAGATCTGGCCGCCGGCAATCGCGCTCCATTTTGCCTGCAACTCCTGCTGCAGGACGTGCGCATCCTTGCTGCGCTCGCTCCACGGCGTGAACGCCATACCGCCGAAACCCTGGCCGGGCGTGATGATCTGGAACATCATCTGGTGTTCCGGCAGCGTCTTGCCGATCTCGAACATCTGTTGCGAGTAGCCGACCATCTGCTGCGCGGTCGAATTCGGCGCCGCCTTGAGCTGGTAGAACAGGAAGCCCTGGTCTTCCTCGGGTGCGAGCTCGGACTTCGATGTCATGTCCAGCAGCAGCGTCGCACCGAACAACATGAAGCCCATGACGACGATCACGCTGAACGTGGCCAGCGTTCCATGCAGCAGGCGCTGATAGCGATGGCGCACGCGCTCGAACTGCCGGTCGATGAACTGGACGAACCGTCCGCTTTCCTGCTCGGACCTGAAGAAGCGCGCGCACATCATCGGCGACAGCGTCAGCGCCACGATCGCTGAGACTGTCACGGCGCCCGCCAGCGTAAAGGCGAACTCGCCGAACAGCGCGCCGGTCAAGCCTTTTTGGAATCCGATCGGCACGTACACGGCGACCAGCACGACCGTCATCGCCAGGATCGGCCCGCCGAGTTCGCGCGCGGCGAGCAATGCGGATTGCAGCGGCGTCTTGCCTTCCTCCTTCATGTGCCGGTCGACGTTCTCGACGACGATGATCGCGTCGTCGACGACGAGGCCGATCGCGAGTACGAGCGCGAGCAAGGTCAGCAGGTTCATCGAATAGCCGAGCGCGAGCATCACGAAGAACGTACCGATCAGCGACAGCGGCATCGCGATGACCGGAATGATCACGGCGCGGAAGCTGCCGAGGAACAGGAAGATGACGAGCGTGACGATCAGCAACGCCTCGATCAGGGTCTTGACGACTTCGTTGATCGACGACGTGATGAACGTCGTGCCGTCATAGACGATCTCGCCGGACAATCCGGCCGGCAGCTGCGACTGGATGCCGGGCATCGCTTCGCGCACGCGCTTGGCGACGTCGAGGACGTTCGCGTCGGGCGCGACCTTGATGCCGATGAACACGGCGAGCTTGCCGCTGAACGAAACATTGGAATCGTATTCTTCGGCGCCGAGCACGACATTGGCTACGTCCTCGAGACGGACGATCGCGCCGTCCTTCTGCTTGATCGACATCTTCTTGAATTCCGCGACCGAGTGCAGGTCGGTGCCCGCGGTCAGGTCGACGCTGACCATCTGGCCCTTGGTCGTCCCGACCGCAGCGAGATAGTTGTTCGCGGACATCGCCTGGAACACGTCGCTGGCCGTGATGTTGTGGGCGGCGAGCCGCGCGGGATCGAGCCACGCGCGCAGCGCGAACTGGCGTCCGCCGAGTATTTCGGCCGTCTGCACGCCCTGGATCGAGTCGAGCTTGGGCTTGACGACGCGAGCCAGGTAGTCGGTGATGCTGTTGGACGGCAGCGTGTCACTGCGGTAGCCCATGTACATCGCATCGATCGTCTCGCCGACCAGCACGTTCAAGACCGGTTGCTGCGCCTGGGGCGGCAGCTGGTTGCGCACTGAGCTGACCTGCGTCTGGATCTGGGTCAGCGCCTTGTTGGCGTCGTAGTTCAGGCGCAGCGTCGCGGTGATCGTCGACACGCCGCTGACGCTCGTCGACGAAAGATAGTCGATGCCCTGCGCCTGCGAGATCGCCTGCTCGAGCGGCTGCGTGATGAAGCCGGCAATCGTCTGCGCATCGGCGCCGTAGTACGCCGTAGAGACCGTGACGACCGCGTTCTCGGTCTTCGGATACTGCCGCACCGAAAGATCGCTGAGCGCGCGCAATCCGAGCACGAGGATCAGCGCGCTGACGACGATTGCGAGGACCGGTTTGTTGATGAAGGTGTCGGTGAAGTTCATGGTCGTTGCCCAGCGAAGTCCTCAGGTGTCGTCATTCCCGCGAAAGCGGGAATCCATTTTGCTTTTGATACCGCGAGGAAGATCAAGATGGATTCCCGCTTGCGCGGGAATGACGACAGTTTTTCTTGGCATCGCATTTCGCCTAGTGCTCCTGCGGCGCCGGGTTCGCGCTGTTCGCCGGCTGCACGCTGTTGTCGATCGTGATCGGCGAGCCGCTCTTGAGCTTGATCTGGCCGCTGGTGACGATCTCGGCGCCGTCGTCCAGGCCCTTGACGATCGCAACCTGGTCGCCGCGCGTCGCACCGGTCGTCACGAATACCTGCTGCACGACCAGTGCATCCGGCGGAAGCTGCGGCTGACCCTTGTCCTTGCTGTCCTTGTCCTTGGCATCTTTGTCCTTGCCATCCTTGTCCTTGCCGGCATCCTTCGGCGCGGGCTGCGCTTTGGCGTCGCTGCCCTTGGCGTCGCTGCCCTTGGCGTCGTTGCCCTTGGCCAGCGCCGCCTGTGCCTTGTCGAACTCGCTCTTCTTCTTGACGATGAAGACCGTCTCGCCATATGGGTTGTACACAATTGCCGTTTGCGGCAACGTCAGGTAGCGCTGCTGCTCGCCGACCTCGACGCTGGCGTTCGTGAACATTCCGGGTGTCAGCGTACGCTCCGGGTTCGGCACCTTGGCCTCGACCTGCACGCTGCGCGTATCGCTGTCAACCTTCGGGCTGATTGCGCTCAGCTCGCCCTCGAAGCTCTTGTTCGCGAACGCGTCGAGCGACAGCGTGACCTTCTGGCCGACGTGCAACTCGCCGAGATTCTTCTGCGGCAGGTGAAAGTCGACGAAAACCGGATCGAGCTGCTGCAAGGTGACGATCATCTTGCCGGAGTCGAGGAACGCGCCGGGATTGATCGTGACGATGCCGGCGCGGCCCGCGAACGGCGCGCGCAGCTGCTTCTTCGCCACATTGACCTGTTGCTGCTGCACGGCGGCCTGCTTGGCCTTCAGGTCGGCGGCGGCGGTGTCGTAGTCGGCCTGGCTGATTGCCTTCACGGCCAACTGCTGTTTCGCGCGGCCGAACGTCACCTCGGCCAGCGCCGCGGCTGCTTCGAGTTGATGCAGTTGCGCGACGTCTTCGCTGTCGCGCAACTGCAGCAGGACCTGGCCTTCCTTGACCTCATCGCCGGACTGCACGTTGACCTTGGTGACAAGACCAGCGACGTCGAGCGCCAGGTCGGCGCCGCGCGCAGCGCGCAGCGATCCGATCGCGGTCAGCGCAGGCTGCCATTCCGAATACGCAGTCTTGATCGTGCTGACCGTCGCCGGCGGCGGCGGCTTCATGCCCGAGATCATCTTGTAGATCGTCAGCGCCTTGATTCCGGCGATGACGACGATCAGGAGCAGCACGAGGCCGATCATGATGAACATCCGCTTCTTCGTGCTGGGCTTCTTCTTGTTCTCGACACGCGCTTGCATGCGCCGTTCTCCGTGGTTTTACGCAACCGATCCTTGGTTGCTGTGGTCGAAAGGCGGGCTTCCTGACTCCGCAAAGGTATTCTTGCGACCGATCCTTGATCGCGGTGAAAGCGGTGTTCCTTCCGCTGTAAAGAAAGTTTTTACCCGGGGGGTGGCGCGGCGATTGCGACTTTGCGCGCATCGTCCTCGCGCCAGCCGCCGCCGAGCGCGGCGTACAGCGCGGCGGTGTCGGCGAGCCGCGCGGCGCGCGCCTGGATCAGGCCGATGCGCGCCTGCTGGAATTGCCGGGTCGCGTCGAGCACCTGCAGGTAACTCGCCGCGCCGTTGCGATACTGGAAGCGCACGAGTTCGAGGCTGGCCTCCGCGGATTTTTCGGCAGTGGCCTGGGCCTGCAGGCTGTCGGCGTCGAGTTCGAGCGCGCGCAGGCTGTCGGCGACATTCTGGAACGCGGTCAACACGGTGCTCTGGTAATCAGCGGCGGCTTTGTCGAGCCCGGCTTCGGCAGCGCGCTCCTGCGCGCGCAGCGTCCCACCGTGGAACAGCGGCGCCAGCAGGTTTCCGCCGACGCCCCAGGCCTTCGTGCCGCCGCCGAACAGATCACCCGTGTGCAGGGCGATGGAGCCGAGGTTTCCCGTCAGCGTGATCTGTGGAAACAGGTTCGCGGTCGCGATACCGACATCGGCCGTCGCGCTGTGCAACTGCGCTTCGGCAGCGCGCACGTCCGGACGCTGGCGCGTCAGCGTCGACGGCAGGCTGACCGGAATATCGTGCGGCAACGTCAGTTCGTCGAGGTTGACTGCGGACAGTTCCGCCGTCGACGGGAATTGGCCGAGATACACGGCGAGTTGCGTCTGCGTCTGCTCGAGCGCCTGGCGCAGCGGCGGCAGCGTGGCCTGCACGGTGGCGACCTGCGTGCGTATGACCAGCACGTCGGACATCGATTTTGCGCCAATCTCGTTCTGCTTTTCGACCAGGTCGAGCTCCGTCTTGTAGTCGGCGATGATCTGTTCGGTCGCGTGGATCTGCTCGCGCAGCGACGCCTCGCGGAAACTCGCGGTCGCCACGTTCGACGCGAGGCTCAGGTAGGTGCCTTCGAGTTGGAAAAGCTGCGCGTCGGCCAGTGCGGATTGCGCTTCGACCGTGCGTCGCACGCCGCCAAAGAGATCCAGCGTGTAGCCGACGTTGACGCCGACGTTGTAGAGCGTGAACGTCGACGCGCCGGTGGCGCCGCCGGTCGTCGGAGCGCCATTGAATTGGGTGACGTTGCCGCGCGTGGCGCCGGCTTTCGCGTCGACGCTGGGGAACAGCGCGCCGCGTGCCGCATTGGCGTTTTCCTGCGCCTGGCGCAGGGCGGCCTGAGCCGACGCGACGCTGGGACTGTGCGCCAACGCCTGCGCGACACGGCGGTTCAGTTCATCACTGGCAAATTGCGTCCACCATTGCTCCGGAACGTCGGCGCCTGCGAGAAATCGCTGCGCGTCGCCGGTCGGAACGCCAGCGGAAGCGGTTGCGGGCGGCAGCGCATCCTTGCGGTACGCATCGACGGCCGGCGGCTCCGGCGTATGGAAATTCGGACCGACTGCGCAACCGGCGAGTGTAACCAGCCCTAGAGTGATCAGAGCCGCTAATGTCAGCGGGCGGCCATGCTCCGCGACCTGAGTTATCGTCATGACGATCTCTGTCTCCTTGGGGATGTCGAAACGCAGGTTTACGAGTGCGCTCTTACAGCTATGACGTCTCAGAGCGTGGGATTTCGACAATGTTGGATCAATTTTTTTGAGGTCGGTTTCTGTACCTGCTGGTTTAATAATAGCCCGCTGACGCGGACGGATCAACAGGTTTTGTTGCGTCGCGCAGCGTGGAGTTCCCGATTTGGCGGCTCAGAGGCACAACAAGTGTCGAACGTAATGTTTCTGAAACATGCTGTTCGCGTTGCGTGAACCTTGCGCAACGAGCGGGCACGAAATGCCATCGCTTCGACTCAGGTGAAGGTCCGAACAAGTCTTTGCTTGAGTCTCCAGTATCCCGCGCTCAAAGAAGGCCTAATTAGCCGTCATCCCGGCGAAAGCCGGGATCCAGCTCTCCGCCAAGTCGTCGAAAGAGCTGGATTCCGGCTTTCGCCGGAATGACGAGCAAGGAATGATGCGAGGATGAGTGAGTGGAGCGAGCGGCGTCCCGACAGAACGTGCAAAAATATTGTTGTATATATTGCGCGGTCAGCTCGCGTGTACGAGCGCGTCGCCGCCTGCTATCTGGCCGATGACCGAAGCCTGCGCGAATCCTGCCTTCCGGAATAGTTCGAGCGCTTGGTCGGCAGTATTTTCAGCGCAAGCGATGAGCAGTCCGCCGGATGTCTGCGGGTCGCATAGCAAGGCCTTGGCGGCCCCTTCGAGATGCGGTGCAAGGCGCACGTCGCTGCCGTACGACATCCAGTTGCGCGCCGACGCTCCCGTGACGACGCCGGCGTCGGCCAGCGCGAGCACATTGTCGAGCAGCGGAACGGCGCTCATCCGCAGTTGCGCGCCGAACCCGGAGCCGCGGCACATTTCGAGCAGATGGCCGAGCAGGCCGAACCCGGTGACGTCGGTCATCGCGTGTACGCCCGGCAGTTTCGCCAGGTCGGGTCCGACGCGGTTCAACTTGACCGTCGTGTCGATCATCGCGCGATAGCCGGCGTCGTCGAGGCGCCCGCTCTTCAGCGCCGCCGAAAGTATGCCCACGCCGAGCGGCTTGCCGAGTATCAGCACGTCACCGTCGAGTGCGCCGCAGTTGCGCTTCAGGTTTTTCGGATCGACGATGCCGATCGCCGCCAGACCGTAGATCGGCTCGACCGAATCGATGCTGTGCCCGCCGGCAATCGGAATGCCGGCTTCGGCACAGACGCTTTCGCCGCCGCGCAGGATTTCTCGGATCGTTTCTGCCGGCAGCACCTTGATCGGCATCGCCACTAGCGCCAGCGCCATCAGCGGCGTGCCACCCATTGCGTAGACATCGGATAGCGCATTGGTGGCGGCGATGCGCCCGAAATCGAACGGATCGTCGACGATCGGCATGAAGAAGTCGGTCGTCGCGATGATCGCCTGGCTGTCGTTGATCCGATACACGGCCGCGTCGTCGGCCGTTTCCGTGCCGACCAGCAATTGTGGAAATTGCTGCATCGGCGTCGAGCGCTTCAGCAGATCGGCCAGCACCCCCGGGGCGATCTTGCAGCCGCAGCCGCCACCGTGGGAGAGAGAGGTCAGGCGGGGCAGGGTCGCTGTGTCGGTCATGGTTTTATTGTCTGTCAAACCGTTCGCAGATCTTATTCCAACAAGCGGTGCAGCGATATCCGGCCAGTCATTCCCGCGGAAGCGGGCACGAAATCGCGGCCGCGACGTGTCGCAAAAAATTCCCATCCGGCGTTACCCGTAACGTGGCCCTCGCGGGGAGGCATAGACATGGCATGTTTCGCGATCGGATGGGCGCGCCGGGTCGGCGCCGCAGTGGGTCGTATGCTGGCAGCGGGGCGAAACATGCCGCCGCGCCGGGCGTGGGAGGAGGATACGCTGTGTGCACCCCTGCGTTTGCACAGCAGGTTCCATGCAGCCTGGTGTTTCGGCGTGCTGATCGCGTGTGTTCCCGCGCTCGGCATCACCGGCACGTTCATGGTCAACAGCGCGGCTGACGTCCCCGACGCGAACGCCGGCGACGGCATCTGCCGGACGGCGCCCGACAACACGGTGTGCACGCTGCGCGCCGCGATCATGGAGGCGAACTTGTCGCCGGGAGCCGACACGATCGTTCTGCAGGCGAACACGACCTACTTGCTGTCGCGCGTCGGCAACGACGACGCCGCGCTGAATGGCGACCTGGACGTGTTCGACAGCCTCACCATCACCGGCGCGGGGCCCGAGTCGACGATCATCGATGGCAACGGTGCCGCTACCGGCGATCGGGTCATGACGATCTTCAAGTGCATCGGAAACGCCCCACTCGTCATGGGTTTATGTCCGGGCGGCGCGGACGTTGTTGTCGCCATTTCAGGCGTCGCATTGCAGCATGGTAAGCCGGTCGGCTTGGGTGGCGGAATCTACAATGGTGGCAAGTTGACACTCGAGAATTGCGCGATCTCAGACAACTCGAACGTGGACAATGGGGCCGGCATCTATTCCGCCGGGACCCTGACGCTCCTCAACAGCACGATCCGCCATAACACCACCACCGGTGGATCGTTTTCGTACGGTGGCGGCTTGTTCCTGTCAGGGGTGACGGCGACTACCATCACCGGCAGTACGATCAGCGGAAATCGAGCCGATTTGGGCGGCGGTGGCATCTACTCGGACCGCGTGGCGCTCACCGTGGTCAACTCGACGATCTCCGGAAACTCCACTAGCGGCTACGGCGGCGGGCTCGTTGTGGACAAGGGGACGGCTGGCCTGTACAACGTGACGATCGCCGCCAACGAGGCGAACGCCGATGCCAGCGGCGGCGGCATTGGCGGCGGCGTGTACAACGATAAGGCCACCGTGACGCTGAACGACAGCATCCTCACGGCCAATACCCATCGCATCGACGGCTCGCTTTTCATTGCGCTGAGCGATTGCTCGGGAACATTCGTATCGCAAGGCAACAACATCGTGACCAATGCGACGGGATGCAGCGTCAACCCGCCTGCCTCCGCGGTCCCGGCGTCGCTCGGACCGCTGCAGAACAACGGCGGTCCGACGCTGACGCATGCGCTCATGGCCGGCAGCAAGGCGATCGATGCCGGCAACCTGGGCGGCTGCACCGACAATCTCGGCGCGCCGATCACGATCGACCAGCGCGGCGAGCCGCGATCAGACGGCGCCTGCGACCTCGGCGCCTACGAGTTGCACGACATCATCTTTCAGAGCGGGTTCGACCCATAGCCCGATGCAGGCGGCTGATGAATGTAGGGTGGGCCTCGGCCCACCGTTCTTCACTTGCAGCCAAAAAAGAAAAACGGTGGGCCAAGGCCCACCCTACAATGGCGGAAGGCAGCAGGAGTCGAACCTACCAGGGAACGGCTGACGCCCCCTACTGGGTTTGAAGCCCAGCCGCACCACCGGATACGTATGCCTTCCACGCTTCAATCAAACAGATATGTCGCGCGCGGCGCGACACCTACTCCCCCTCTCCCCTCGTGGGAGAGGGTACGGGGTGAGGGGGACTTTCCGCAATCCGCGCGCCACAAATGGGTGGCCCGCGCGACAATCACTCCCCGCTTCAATCAAACGACTCTGTCGCGCAAGGCGCGACGATCACTCCCCCTCTCCCGCTCGCGGGAGAGGGCAAGGGGTGAGGGCAGCTCCCCTCGCGGGAGAGGGTACGGGGTGAGGTGGACTTTCCGCAACCAGCGCCCCGAATTTATCCGCTACGGCCCTGTAAACCACCGCGCACCCGTCCTGAGTACATGCGCGGAGCGCACCCGGCGCGTGTACCCAAGGCGGTCGAAGAACTCCAATATCTGGATTGCGCGCTTGCGGCCTACTTCGATGGCGTCGCGGAAATGCGCTGCCTCGACTCCGCCGGCTTCGCTCGCGAGCGTGCTGATCAAAGCGGCGAGTTCGCGCACCGCCGGTTCGGCGTAAAAAAGGTCCTTCACGACCTGGAAAAGCCGGCCCTGTCGGACGAGGTTGTTGAGCACGCGGCGCACGCGCTCCTCCGATTCATGCACGCTGCGAGCGAGATCACGGACCCAGGGCGGATCGAAACGACCGGCGGCAATCAATGGCAGGAGTTGCTGCGCCAGGGCTTCATCGACGTCCGACAGTGTT
>Ga0193694_1000092_pt1 | contig 10015 bp, 7 predicted proteins | sample L3s1metaG_FD_160567 | JGI IMG/M metagenome (GOLD analysis project Ga0193694, IMG submission 160567) | Soil microbial communities from a riparian zone of the East river system, Colorado, United States - L3s1 | ecosystem: Environmental > Terrestrial > Soil > Riparian zone | place: USA: East River... | reverse complement strand
CCAGTGATAGCGTCGACAAAGGTCAAATGCCATCGATTATCGCCAGTGTCATTGTAGAGCGTGATGATGACTTCAGGTCTTCCATCGCCGTCGATGTCCATAACAGGATCGGGAGCTACTGTCAGGATCCGCTGGGGATCGGCGATATCCTGTTCGATATCACGCTGCCAGAACAAAGTCAACTTCCCATCGCGAAAGCCCAGCACATCTACGTGTTTCGAAAAATCGGCTTCCACAAGGAATTCCGATTTTCCGTCGCCATCAAAGTCGTACACGCCGTGGAAACCGTAGCTTCTGTTGTCAAAGTCGCCCACCAGGGGAAAAGAATTGAATAGGTAATCCAATGGTTTGGTTTCCCAAATCGTAGTCCATTCACCGTTTTTCCGGGCCATCAATCGACCTATGCAATGGGCCCATTGGCCATTGGTCATCGTCTTTCCAAAAGCACTTTCGAATTCGAGCTTTTCCTTGCCGGGATATTCCGGCAAAATGTCTGCATAGGTAGAATTCCACGGGCTCGTATCCTCTTCCGGACTTTTGGGCGTAGGTATAAAATCGGCCTTCGTGATTGTATCGGAAGCCATGGCCAGCTTAACTTCATCGCCCGGCAGGGTCAACTTGCTTTTTCCACTTCCGGGTTCGACCACCAGCAGAGTTTCTATCGCACCGGCGAATTGCTTCCAGACAATTTGCGGCTTGGTAATATTACCGCGCAAAGGAGAGTATCCTTCCTGAGTTCCGGTGCGCCGGTATGCAGGCCACTCCCCTGGTTTCGGAAACATGCCCGTTGCCGTTCCTTCCTTTTTAGCGACCTGCGTTGGGGATGCGACTTGAGCGTGTGCCGGGCCTAAAAATAAAAAGGATCCCAACACAAAAAGGAGTAAAGGTGATTTCTTAAATCCGTCTCTTACGAGTCGTCTTCTCCGATTCAAAAAGATTGGAATCAGTGCCAGCCATGCCACAGAACTTAGATCGAGTTTTAGGAGTGAGCTGGCAAAATGCTTCATCCACCCCGGGGTTGAAAATTAACCCAAGATACCAATTCCTTTGTTTTTTCGAAGATTTTCGCGTTCAAATTCTTGAAACCCGTCATCCGTCAAATTAGAAATCATTTTCAGATGCTAGTCGCATTTCAATGGAATTTTAGAGCAGCGACTTCACACTTAATGTTTATTGGTAGCTTCATCATCTAAAACTTTATTTTATGGAAAAGCTCTCCGAAATACTTTCTAACCTTAAAGATCGGTTTTCAAGCCCTTTAATTTTTTCGTTTGTGGTTTCATGGTTGGTGATTAATTGGCAAATACCCGTCGCGTTATTGTGGCACAACTCCGACGGAATCCAAGGTATCCAAGTGGACCTTATAAACTACCTGTCAGGTCTTACGGACGTCAGTCATTCACTAGTGATTCCCTTGCTTTTCGCTTTAGGTTATACATTCTTAGGCCCGATTATTCACAACGGCATTTCCGCCTTTAACACTTGGAATGAGAGATGGGGGAATTCAGTCAATCTTTCAATTTCTAAAGGTAGTAAAGTCCCGTTCTCAAAATATTTTTCATTTAAAGAAGAATATGACAGGCGATCCAAAATGCTTGAAGAAGTTATATCTAAAGAAAATACCACACTGACCCAGCTATCTGACGCTCAATCAAACATCCTCGCAAAGGATCAAGAAATTAATCAGCTTAAGACAGAGTTGACCAATTTCAAGGATGCAACAAATAAACTATCGAATACAGAAGTAATAAGTGGCAACTGGAAGAGAAAGGTTACAACAGCCCTTGGATCGGAGGAAATCCAAACAATTGAAATCACTCAGGGCAATGTTTATATCCGGGACGGCGTAAAATTTGAGCAGAGATACCAAGTGAATTCGTTTACCTATATCGCTTCGATCCGCTCCGTGCGGTTCATGTTGCTATCGGCCAAAGAAGGGCAGTTCGGTTTTTACTCGTTTGAGGATTTAGAGGTTAGAGGCGATGAAATGGTTGGTTGGGAATACAAAACGGGAAGCAGGTCTGAAGTCAGATACGTTCGTTACTGATGCCACGATTTCACAATTTCATCGCATCATAAATCAATTTATAGTGGGAGTGATCAAGATTTTGCAGTGCCTCATTCAGTTCTTTGTCGTCGTCAACATCGTTTAGCTGCTTGAGACCTAACAGTTGCTTCGACACAAAAGTGTTGTACACAACAATGTTATTCACCTTATCATTGAAGCCAAGAGCCAACCCTCCATTTTTCAAGGGCAATTGGATTTTATGAACTCCCTCAGCAATCTCGTCTGTTTGCCGTGCCATGCTCACCTGGAATTCCCTGTAGTATTCCTTTGCTGCATCCAGGACACTCATTGATTGCATCAAGTATCTTTCAGCATAGCGTTGAAAGAAGTGGGCGCTGTAAAAGTTAACATCATATTGCCCAGCACTTGCCCAGCATAAACCCTTATCCGAAGTAAACCAGCATCCGACGGCGTAGTCAACTCCTTTGTCGTCTATTCCATAAATGTAAATTGTAAGCAAGGTATTGGACCCAAGGCGTTGTTGGTACGCATGAATCTTCCTCCCAGCCTTTAGCATTTTCTTAGCCATTATTCCAGCTTTTGTTGCGATTCGCTTCTGGTTGTTGCGGATTTCAGAAAACAAATGCGCGGCTACTTCCCTTCTGGTCATTGATGGAACTATCATTTTGCTTCGAGATTGAATCAAGATAGTGCTTCCCCTGCAGATTTTCCCCTTTCTCTTCATCACCACAAGCCGCCATTAGCCGTTGCAGAAAGCTTGTCAAGGGTGTCGATGCCAAGAAAATCAATAAAAACCAATCGGCATTTACCTGCCCTTGACAAGGTTGGAGCAACGGCTAGCTTTGGCGTCGGGGATGATGGAACTTAATTGATAACTCTTTTAATATCCTCTCTCGTCGATCCATCGTATAGTTCATTTATCAATGGCGAAACTTTGGTCAACTTTCTAAGGCTGAAATTGCATTTCAGAATTAGCCTTCTCTTAGCAAACTTCAGATCCTCCTTCTTTTTTAGGAATAAGCCTAGGCGAACGAAGAACACCTCGTAGTTCATGTAGAGTGCAATTAGATAAGCTGCCGGCAAAAAGCAAATGGTCAGAATCAGGGGTAGACAGAATGCTTTCACTATTTGGGCAGTGATGGTCTTGGCTGTACTTCCGATGTCGATTATTGAATAGGTTAAAAGGATCACTCCAACAATCACAAAAACTCGCTCCACCATTCTTTTTACAGTCTTATGCTCATCCTTCAACCCGGCAAATGCAGAAATTAACCCCAAGAATATGAGTATCGGCAAAAGAATCATTTCAGTAAGCAGGCTGAAAGTATGAAAGTTGACTAGAAACTCAAAAATCAAAATCAATTTGACATTGTCAATGAAAATATTCTTGAAGAAATCTTTCTCCTTACCAGCTTTGGTGATGTTGACTAGGATTAAAAATGCGGAACTGATAAACCACAAAATTGAATCTTTCAACATTGATACATCCCAAAAAGTGATTCTGTGGAGTATGTATACTATGCCTGCCGAATAGCTCAGCGAATGTAAAAGGATGACAATTATTGAGGCTTGAAAAAAGGCTCTTAACAAAGCCAAACTAGACTCTCTGATGCCTCTTGAGAATTGGGAAATCACGACCAGTACCGTTATCCATATCAGCAAGGACAATTCGCGCGTACTAAACATGCTTAGCAGACTTTCCATTACAAAATGGATTGAGGGAAGTTGGGAATATGTAGTCTTCTTAATTTTTATTTGTCCATTCTTTGGATATAATGCGTCTATCCCTTCCACATCCGCATGTAACCTTTGAATTTCGGCAACAGCTTATTTACTTTCTCAAGGTCAAATTTCTCCGGATCATACCCTCTGCCAGCCCATCTTTTCATTTCCGCATGTTCTGTATTGGACTTGTCTTTCAAGACTTCAAGGAGGTGTTGATATCCAGGAATACCACCGCAGTCCTCGGGTGGGCAATTCCTTTTACCATCCAGACAAACTGAATATTGTTTAGTAGACTCGCCTTCCGAAATCTCTTCGGCATCGACGATGTGATTCCAGCCATCTCCAAAATCGTAGGAGTAGTTGAGTCGCAATCCGGCTTTACTGATCAAAGTGTCGACGGTTACTTTATTTGCGTCGGCCAGGTCTTCCGGTGCATCCTGATCAATATAGCCAATCACGTAGTCGCCAACCCTAAAATCAAACAGGTGTGCATTCTTCCAGCCCATGGCGATCTGAAAGATGTGATGCAGGTCAAAGAAAGTAATGGAATCTGGCACGAGCAATCTCCTCCAAATCGGAGGTTCGGTGTCAGCAAGCGTGATCCTTAATTGGATTACTTTGATCATACGGTGTCTACTTAATTTGAGATTTATGAGGAATCCGATTAGACTTTTAAATGACTAGGAAATTCAAGTGTTAGTTCTCGGCAAAGGTGGCACGGATTCGGCAAATCCGAAAAACTAATCAGGACTCGTTCATGGCTAGGGAATTAGGCAGTCAATTCGTGGAGCATAAATGCGGTCTCCGGGCGGCCGAGTTCCGAGGCAAGCCCAAGGTCATTCTGAGAGTGTCCTTGGACATTTGTGTAAACAAATGTCAATCTTGCCGAAACCACAAAACGGGGGTCTGACATAAAAGACTCCTAGTTTCCACCTCTAGGCGAAATAAGGACTGGAATTAATAATATAGTAAGATGAGGCCATTAATCCAGTTTTATTATGTTAGGAATCAGCGGTATATTCGAACAGTAATGTAATAATTCTGCCATATGTCCGTAACAAGGGAAGAAGTCAATAAAGCTATTGAAACCTTAAAATCAATCAACCTCAAAACCACCGATTATGTCGAAATCAGACGGCACACTGATGTTTTGGTGAAGGCCGGATTTTTGGGCGCAAACTTTCCTAAGTATCACCAACCAATTTATAGGGGGCGGGTAGTAAGACCAGACAATGTATTTCATGAAGTCAGCAAGATAAGTTACCCTCCAAAAAGTGACCCCGCAGACCAATCCTTCAATCGGCTTTCGACAAACAAGTTTCAGGTTTTCTACGGAGCGATGATGCCTCAGGAAAGACGCCTTGACCAAATAACGGCAATGATTGAAGTAGGTTCTATCTTGGAAAAGTCCTTTAGCGGAGAAGAGGAGTATATCCAAATAGGCATGTGGAGCGTTAAAGAGGATTTCTTAATTGCAATTCTAGGTTTGCATTCAAAATTAGCTGGCGCCAACCAACAAGTTCAAAAAATGAAAGAAATCCATACTGACCTTACTAGAACATTTAATGAAGAAGGAGAATTGATTGAAATAGTTGCGGAATTCATGTCGCATGAGCTTTCAAAAAAAGTGGAGAAGGGCAAGGAGTATGAGTACAAAATATCAGCTGCCTACGGCGATGCACTTTTTGAGGCTGGTATTAAAGCTATCCAATTTCCAAGCGTAAAAGCAGAAGGAAGGTCATTCAACATAGTCCTCCACAAAGACCTTGTCGATAAGGCAATGGACATTGAGGTTGCAGCAATAACTCGACTTCGTAAGATCAATGCTGAAATAATTGTAGATTGGTTCTTACAAAGTCCAATTATTGCTGACGGCAAATTCAAATGGGAAGTGCCTCCACGTAGTGCTGTTACTGGAGAACAAGAGATGAAAATGATTAGAGAAAATATGGCAAGGAACGATGGGAAATTTGTCAATCCCCAAGGGTGAAACAAAAGCATAACACTTATACAAGACATTAGGCTCCTAGGGATTGTTTGCATCATGTATTGGCCGAAGAAATTCAAGTCCCCTCCTCAAATAGATCTCACAGATTTCATTCGCCAACGGTTTAGATTCGCCATAGGTAAATAATGCATTAACAATAAACTTAATGTCCTCTTCTCGGTAATACGGCGTTGTGTTTTTCAACAATTCAATAAAAAGTCTAGCAATTATTTTCGAGTTGGATACTGAGTTATTGGTTTTCAATATTTGAATGAACTGCTCCTGAATGAAATGCCATCCGTGATTAGTAGCCACCAACTTTAGCGAAGGTCTCACGAGCTCAAATATCTCCTCATTCAATTCCTCAAAGTAGATTATTAAATCAGAAAGTTGGCCTACAACCTTTACGTAGGGCTCATCACCAGTTTTTTCGAGCTTACTAAGCACGTATTTCCAAAACAAAATGATTTTCCCCTTGAATATTACCTTCTCAGGATCGGTTAGTTGCTTGACGTAATCCTTTTGAATTCTGAAAAAATGAACTAGGTCACTTAAACCCTCTGCCGAACCGTTGTCAATAAAGTCCTTGATTAGGCTGCCTTCAACTAAATCTTCGAATGACCAGAAGTAATAACACCCTAAGTGCCTCGTTAATCCGTTGTTGAAGGCTCCAAAATTCTTAGGTATGAATTTCTTCTCAATTGCTAATTTGTAATGAGGTACCATTAAATCAAAAATCGCACGATTGCTCGTTGGGTTGGGGAAAAGATAGCCACCCATGAAGGCCTTCCAGGACTCATAATTTTTATTGGACAATTGCGTGAGGTATTCACCAACCCAAACCTCGTCCAAATAATAAAACTGTCTGAAATACCAGCCAATAAAAACATCCACCTCTAACATTCCGCGTTCTATCCCATTAATGAATAATGGCTTCTCGAATGACAACCAATTGTCCAGAACATTATTGCGCCTGTTCCGAAGGGCACAATCCAACAAAGCCCTGAACACTTTTCCTTGTGTTGTATTAATCGCAAAAGTGGGGTAATCCAAAGTCGGGCTTTCAAGCCTTGATAGGTCAGTGGAATTCAATTTCCTGGTTATAAAAGATAATATCTCTTCAGCCTTTGGCACTAGCCCAATTTCAAAAGCCCAATCATCTGATCTGGTTCCTTCTTCAATTAGGTTCGCAATTTGCCCCTCAACTGAATCAGAACTAAATTTCCAACTGTCTGCATCAAAAGAAAGTTTGCCACTGCCATAGCTTTTACTTGATATGTAGTTAGAACAGAATGTCAACACCTTCTCCCAATCAAATACGGTTTTTGCCTTCCACACATTTTGAAGCCCTGACAAGATTGAGTAGACATATATGTAAGGAGAGTCAATAAATTTATCGATGTCAAGAACAAATTTATCTGGGAATTGGATTACTGCTTGCTCAAGAGCGCTAGAAAATCCTCTTATGGTGGGACCAAGCCAAGAATCAGACTTAAATGTCTTAAGTTCATGAATAAGGTTAGCCCAGTCCATTTTTAATATCTCGGCAGTGGTGTAAGGGGACTCCTCTCCCGAGCGGACTTGAATTTTACCCGAATCCTCAAAATGCGCGCTAGTAATGGAAAGTCGTTCCGACAACTCGTTATGGCTGTACAAATTCAGGGACTTCCCTCAAAGCGGAAAGCCAGCTAAGAGCCCAATAGTCTTTGCTGGGTTTATCTCCATTAGGGCCCTCATCCAGGATTGACTTTATTTGGGCTTTCTCATTTAGAGTGAAATGCAAGGCGTTATGCCTTAGCAAGTAATAAACCTCTTTGTTTAGGCTGTGTTCATTGAAAAGCCTAATTCTAAAGTCGGTTGTGGTCAACTTCCAAAAGACCTCACGATAAGTAGACCAGAACTTTCCGATTAGGTAAATAGCCAGCCTTTTAAAAACAGGGTTCTTGTATTTGGGTCCTAGAAACTCCCGGATAATTTCGTTCCCACTGGAAGGATTCCTTTCACATATAGATTCGCAGATTTTTAGGAGGTAGGCGGAAAATGATTCCTCAATTCCAAACCCACTTTCATCATTTAAATCCGCAAATGACTTGTACAGATAAATTGATGAGTCGCTATTAAGTCCATATTTTATTGCGCCCTCGAGTTTATTCCTAAAATCGCCAATTTTCTCTAACGCTAATCCTGCTTTGGTTAATTTACCTAGTATCGAATCTATTAATTCTTCATCTTCAAGGTTCTCAAAATCATCAATGACCACGGTTACTTCAGGCTCTAGTTTTAGAATGATTTCTAGGTGGTCATCAATTCTTGGAATCACGGAGAAGTGAAACAAATTATCGTTGAAAGTAAACTCATACTCGCCTTTCGGGAACTCACTTCGAATAATGTACTTGAGCTGTTTTGCGATATAGTAAACTATCGACGTTGACAGATTTGAGGCAATTCTCTCTGAGAATCCTCGCTTTAGGAGGATCTCATCTAACCAATACAAGTCACGGTTAAATCCTTTTCCTGTTCCCCTCCTAGAATCAATACTAATTCTTGGCAGATAATAGTCGGCATTCAGAACGGCCCTCAAAAGCCAATCAGCCTTTTCTTTGTCGGAGTCAATTTGACCTTCTGTTAAGAATTTGGGAATAAGCTTTTCAATTATTTCTGGGCTCGTGTAAAAATCATCGCCAACTCTTAACCAAATAGCAAGCTGTTTTTTCAGGTATTCAAGTGAAACTCTCTCATTTGGGACGTTTGCTATTATGTTAACAAAGAAATAGTAAAGACGTGGATTATTAAGAGACCCATCATTCAGTTTTTCAGAAGTAACATCGATTATTTTAAGAACATCTTCGGCAAGGTCTAGCGCTTCTCCATTCCTGAATTTCCCTGAAAGCTTTTGCAAATAAATGATTGGCTGCCAAATCGGAATTTGCAGTCCTTCTGTGGTTGTAACCGGAAAAGGAACAGTCTCTGGCGCAAAATACCCCTCACTTTTTAGTGGATAGAAATATTTCGGATCTTCAACCTTTGAGAAAAAAATATTTCTTGCTGCAACGTCAGCACGAATAAGTTCAAATAACTCCTTTTCCTTACTACTGAGTTCCATGCAAAACGCTATCTATAAAATCAATCTTTTTATGGAAATCCCTACCTCTTGCAATTTCTATTTCCCTCTTTCCAGCTTTCAAGAACTCGCAGAATTCGATCATGTCTTTCGAAATCGAGATAGTAGTGTTGGAGCTCGATATTCATTGAATTGCTGAAATAGTCCCTTCTAATATTAAAAAAATTCATCTCGTTCAAATATGCTCCGAAAAGCGCATAATGTCTTTGCCTTGGCTTACCTTCTTCGCCATTAATAACTGATTCGAGAATTTGCAATTCCTCAAGCCCGTACCCCATAAAAACAACAGTATATTCATTAAAGAGTTCGTGCAAAAACGCGTACGTAGGCTTATCCTTTTTGTAATAGGTATCAATATAATCCAGAGTAGTAAAAATTATACTACTAGGTTCCTTTATGACTCCGTGCAGGTGATAAATCTTACTCTGCTCCAGTTTTTTAGTTGAAAAGTCACTGTAAACTATAAGATCGTCCAATGAAATTACCTTGGGAAGTCTGTCTTCATCACCGATTAGTGTTTTATTTTTTTGATCCAGGGAGGTCTTAAGGGCGTTGCCAAAAGCCAAATCAACGTTAGAGGTAATCTTTATCCAGTTAAAGACTTGGTCGACCAGAACATCATAAGGATTTGCTTTCGTTATTTTCTCATTTTTCGGCAAAAGCTGACTTTCGTAAAAACTCCGTCTTTTCTCTGAACCTTTATCAAAGAAACTTTCCAGTATAGAAAGCTTCTGTTTCGGATCACTCACATCGTTTATTATTCTGGAGCTTTGAAAATTGTCTATTTGACCTTCTGAACGCAAAAAATCTATAGCATTTTCGGCTAGTTCCCCCCAAAGTGGGTACCCCAAAAGCTTTGAAACCCCAGCGCCAACGAATACGGCTACTTTCTCATTGTCGAGTATCTTTTGTTTCAGGCCTGCAGGCATATAAAGATCATCGTCAAGAGATAGCATCTGGCTTAACTCAGCAAGGAAGTTATCGTTCTTAGCGACCTTTTTGAGATCGTCGAGCGATTGAGGTTCGACAATCCTCAAAAAGTAAATTTTCCCCTTATCAGTGATGCGTGCATTCTTGAGAAGTATTTCTTTTATTTCAAGTTGTTCTTTCTCCTTGACTGAATGTCTCAAAAAAATATACTCTAATTCACTTT
>Ga0193694_1000091_pt1 | contig 10085 bp, 9 predicted proteins | sample L3s1metaG_FD_160567 | JGI IMG/M metagenome (GOLD analysis project Ga0193694, IMG submission 160567) | Soil microbial communities from a riparian zone of the East river system, Colorado, United States - L3s1 | ecosystem: Environmental > Terrestrial > Soil > Riparian zone | place: USA: East River... | reverse complement strand
CCGTTCGAGATGGTCGAACGCGATCAGCCGGTCGCACAGCACCAGCGCGGCGTCCGGCAGCGGCGAGCGATGCACGAGCTCGCCGCCGCAGTCGGCCTTGAGCTCGTAGCCGAGGTAGCCGGCGAAGCCGCAGTCGAACTCGAAGGGCAGGTCGGCGGCGAGCGGACGCAGGCGCTCCAGCTCGCGATCGAGGTAGTCGAAGATCGACTCGGCGCGGACCTCCACCTTCCCCCCGCGCTCGACCGTCACCTCCCCCACCCCGACGTCGTAGGAGATCGTCGCCCCGAGTGGCCCGGAGCCGTCGCCCATGAATGAGAAGCGCGCCTGCGGCCCAGGCCGGCTGCTATCGAGCCAGAAGGCGTCGACGCTGTCGCCGTAGAGCGCCACGAACGCCCGCTCCACATCGACCTCGAGCTCCAGCCGCCTTGTCCTCAGGGTTGGCAAGGCGGACTGTGGCGACATAGTCGCTCTATCTGCGACTTTCGCGCCAGTCCGGCTCTGCGGCCGGGTCGAAGGGGGGCTGGTCAGCTCGCGGAAGTTGGCCAACAGCCGTGCGCCGTGCTCGCTCGCCACCGACTCGGGGTGGAACTGGACCCCCCACTGCAGTCGGCTGCGGTGGGCGATCGCCATGACGACGCCATCGTCGGCCCAGGCGATCGCCTCCAGCTCCTCCGGCAGCGGCAGCCCGAGGCAGAGCGAGTGGTAGCGGACCGCCTCGAAGCGGGCCGGAATGCCGGCGAAAAGCGACGCACCTGTGTGCTCGACGGTGCTGAGACGGCCGTGCATCGCCTGGGGCGCCCGCTCGACGCGGCCGCCGTTGACCCAGCCGAGCCCCTGCTGGCCGAGGCAGACGCCGAGCAGCGGCGCCTCGCAGCGGCGGATCGCCTCGGCGCAGACGCCGAAGTCGCGGCCGTTCTCGGGCCGGCCCGGCCCCGGCGAGAGGACGATGTTGTCGAAGTCCAGCCGCGCCAGCTCGTCCCAGCTCGCCTCGTCGTTGCGGACGACGAGCGGCTCGGTCCCGTTGACCTCGGCCAGTAGCTGGAAGAGGTTGTAGGTGAACGAGTCGTAGTTGTCGATCAGCAGTGTTCGCATCGTCTCCGGCTCCGGACCAGCCAAACTATCCGTGATGAGCACCGTCCTCTCCACACCCAGAGTGGCGCTCGGCGTCTTCGAGACGCTGCTCGTCGTCGACGGGGCGGCCGTCGAGCTCGACGCTCACCTCGACCGCCTCGCCGCCAGCACGAGCGACCTCTTCGACGCCGCGCTGCCCCCCGGCCTCGGTCAGCGACTGGGCGAGCAGACCCGCGGCCTGCCGCTCGGCCGACTGCGGGTGACCCTCGCCCCCGGCCGCGACGGCCTCGCCGCGACGATCGCGACGGAGGCGGTCGACCCCGCCTGCGTCTTTCCCACCTGGGAGCACGGCGCCGAGCTCAGCTCGCTGCGCCACGACGGCGGCCTCGGCTCCCACAAGTGGGCCGACCGAACGCCGCTCGCCGCGGCCCCGCCCGGCACCGTGCCGCTGGTCCTCGACCGTGGCCGGGAAGTCCTCGAGGCCGGCCGGGCCAGCGTCTTCGTCGCGGTCCGCGGCAAGCTGGCCACACCGCCGCTCGACGGCCGCGTCCTGCCCGGCATCGCCCGCGCCGGAGCGATCGCCGCCGCGGCCGAGGCCGGCATCGAGCTGGAGGAGCGCCCGCTCGATCGCGACGAGCTGCTCGGCGCCGACGAGGTCTTCCTGACCGGCTCGGTGCGGGGGGTCGAGCCGGCACGCTCGCTGGACGGCATTCCGCTGCCGCCCCAGGGCGAGCTCAGCCGCCGGGTCGCCGCCGGCCTGCGGCGGCGCTGGAAGCTCTAGGGCGCCCCGGCAGGCGCTCCAGCGCCCGCAGCCGCGCGACGACGCGGTCGGCGCGCTCGCTGAAGCTGCGCAGGCTGGCGTCCTCGGGCGGGCCGGCGAAGGCGGCCCGGCTGGCGTCGAGAGCGGCGGCGCTGGCGCGCTCGGCCAGCTCGGCGGCGCGGACCGCCTGCTTGGCGGCGTCGATCGCCGCCGCGCCGACCAGCGTCACCGCCTCTTCGGAGGCGCGGGCGATGGTCAGCGCCTCGTCGATCCGCAGCTCCAGCTCGCCGAGCAGCGGCGGCGCCTTCTCGGCAGGCAGCAGCCAGTCCTCGGTGCGGTCGCGCTCGGAACCCTCCATTTCACGCAATTTACGGACAGAACAGGCGGCAAAGCGAGCGGGCATACTGAGACGGTGCGCGCCGAGCCGATTGCCGCGACCGAGCTTTCGAGCGCTGAGCTGGCCCAGTGGCGCGATCTGGCCGCCCGCGCGGTCGAGCCGAACCCCTTCTTCGAGCCCGACTACGCCCTGCCGCTGGCCCGCGGGCTGGGCCAGGAGGAGGAGCTGGCGCTGCTCGTCGTCCGCGACGGCGAGCGCTGGCTGGCCTGCCTGCCGGTCCACACGGTCGAGCGCTGGCATCGCATCCCCCTGCCCTCGCTGGCGACCTGGCGCGGCCACGAGCTCTATGGCCTGCTCGGCACGCCGCTGATTTCCCCCGAGCATCCCCGCGACGCTCTCGCCGCCCTGCTGGCGGCCCTGCCCGGGGCCAGCCCCGGCGCCCGCTTCGCCGCCCTCGACTGGGTCGCCGGCGACGGCCCGCTGGCGCCGCTGCTCGCCGAGCTGCTCGACGAGCGCCGGCCGGCGCCGCTGCTCTTCGAGAGCTTCGAGCGGGCGGCGCTGCGGCGGCGGCCGGAGCCGACCTACGTCGAGGAGACGCTCAGCTCCAAGCACCGCCGTGAGCTGCGCCGCCAGCGCCGCAAGCTCAGCGAGGCGCTGGGCGCCGAGCTGGAGACCGTCGAGCGCGCCGGCGATGAGGCCGCCCCCGCCGATTTCATCGCCCTCGAGGCGGCGGGCATGGGCGAGCGCGGCACCGCGATCGCCGCCGACCCCGGCCACGTCGCCTTCTTCGAGGAGATCTGCCGTGCCTACGCCGCCCAGGGCCGGCTGCAGCTGCTGGCTCTGCAAGCCGGCGGCCAGACCGTGGCGATGAAGTGCAACCTAATCGCCGGCTCTACGATCTTCTTCTTCAAGATCGCCTACGCCGAGCGCTGGGCGGCCTTCTCCCCCGGCATCCTGCTGGAGTTGGAGATGCTCAAGCTCTTCCACGAGAATTCCGATGTGGACCTGATGGATTCCTGCGCAGACCACAACAACGCGATGATCAATCGCCTCTGGCCCGACCGGCGGCCGCTCGCCACCCAGCTGCTGCCCGCCACCGGGCTGGCCGGACGAGCGACGCGACCGGCCCTCGCCGCCGCCGGGGCCCTGCGCGAACGCAAGCAAGAGAGGAAGAACAGATGACCCAGCTTCTGGAGATCGACCCGGGCGAGCTCGCGTCGAATTTCGCCAAGAACCCCTTCGGCGTACACCACAACCTGACCGGGCACGAGCTGCTCGGCGTCGAGGCGGTCGCCAAGCTCGCCGAAGCGCTGCCCGGCGACAGCATCGAGCACAACCGCGGCGACGTCGACGCGGTCGTCGCCGACGGCGCGGTGCCGGTGATCGACGAGAACCCCGGGGAGATCGCCCGCAAGATCGAGACCAACGGCTGCTGGATGGTGCTCAAGAACATCGAGCAGGTCCCCGCCTACAAGCAGCTGCTCGACGAGACCCTCAACGAGGTCGCTCCGCTGGTCCAGGGCCGCGAGGGCGGCATGAACCTGCGCGAGGCCTACGTCTTCCTCTCGGCGCCGAACTCGACCACCCCGGCCCACACCGACCACGAGCACAACTTCCTGCTGCAGATCCGCGGCACCAAGCAGATGAACCTCGGCCGCTTCTCCGACCCGGTCGCCGAACAGCTACAGGTCGAGAAGATGTTCGCCGGGCAGCGCAACATGGACCAGCTCCCCGACGAACCAACCGCCTATGAGCTGAGCCCGGGAGACGGCGTCTACGTGCCGCCCAACGCCCCGCACTGGGTCATCAACGGGCCGGAAGTCTCAGTCTCGCTCTCGATCACCTTCCGCACCCCTGTCACCGAGCGCGGCGCCGTCGTCCACACCGTCAACCGACGCCTGCGCAAGCTGAAGATCTCACCGCGCCCGCCCGGCGAGCACGTCGCCACCGACAAGGCCAAGTTCGCGATGCACCGGACCCTGAAATCGCTGCGGGGCAGCTGAGCGCGGCGACGATCCCGCTTGCCGACCTCGGCGAGCGGGACCTCGCGGCTTGGCGGGAGCTGGGCGCCCGGGCCGTCGAGCCCAACCCGTTCTTCGACCCCGACTACGTCAGGGCCGCCGCCCGCGGCCTCGCCGAAAGGGACGCGGTCGGCATCCTCCGCGTCAGCGCCGGCGAGCGCTGGCTGGCCTGCCTGCCAGTGCGCCGCTACTCGCGCTGGCACCGACTGCCGCTGCCGGGGCTGGCGACCTGGCTGCACAGCTACTGCCTGCTCGGCACGCCGCTACTCGACCCCGAGCGGCTGGAGGAGAGCCTGGCGGCGATCCTCGCCCAGATGCGCGGCGCCGGGCGCGTCGCCTTCGCCGGCCTCGAGTGGCTCCCGGCCGAGGGCCCGATCGCGGCCGGCCTCGACGCGGCGGCCGGCCGGCGCGCCCGCGAGTTCGACCGCTTCGAGCGGGCGACCCTGCGACGGCGGCCTGAGAACGACTACCTGGAGGGCGTCAAGGGCAAGCACCGGCGCGAGTTCCGGCGCCTCGCCCGGGGGCTGGCCGACGAGCTCGGCGGGCCGCTGGAGCTGGTCGACCGGGCCGGCGAGCCGGACGCGGTCGAGGAGTTCCTGCGCCTCGAGGCCTCCGGCTGGAAGGGGCGCCGCGAGACCGCCCTCGCCGCCAACCCCGCCCACGCCGAGTTCTTCCGCTCGATCTGCCGCGACTTCGCCGCCCGCGGCGAGCTCGAGCTGCTCTTCCTCGAGGCCGGCGGCCAGGCCGCCGCGGCCCGCTGCGGCCTGCTCGGCGGCGGCGCCAGCTTCTGCTTCAAGGTCGCCTACGACGAGCGCTTCCAGCGCTACTCGCCCGGCCGCGAGCTGGAGCTGCGGCTGATCGACCGCTTCCACGAGCAGGGCAAGCTGGAGTGGATGGACTCCTGCGCCGACCGCGACAACGAGCTCTACCCGCGCCTCTGGCCGGACCGCCGCGAGCTGCGCACGACCGTCCACCCCGCTGCCGGCGCCCTCGGTCTGCCTGTGGCGCCGCTCGCCGCCGCCGCGGTCGCCGTGCGCGAACGCCGCCGCCGCAGCGACGGTTGACTAGATTTCGACCGCGACAGAGCGAATCGACCCGAGGAGCAGCTTGAGAAACCCCAGAGACTTCTTCCAACCGCAGGCCATGGTCGCCAAGGCCGGCGCCATCGCCGAGAAGACCGACATCCTGCTCGGCAACCTCGAGGACGCGATCCCGGTCGACCGCAAGGATGCCGCCCGCGACGGCCTGATCCGCGCCGCCAAGGAGACCGACTTCGGCGGCACCTCGCTGTGGACCCGCGTCAACTCGCTGGAGAGCCCCTGGGTGCTCGACGACCTGACCAAGCTGGTCACCGAGATCGGCGACACCCTCGAGGTCGTGATGGTGCCGAAGGTCGAGGGCGCCTGGGACATCCACTATGTCGACCGCCTGCTGGCCCAGCTCGAGGCCAAGGCCGGGCTCGACCGCCCGATCCTGATCCACGCGCTGCTGGAGACCGCCCAGGGCGTCGTCAACGTCGAGGAGATCGCCGCCGCCAGCCCGCGCATGCAGGGGATGAGCTTCGGCCCCGCCGACCTCGCCGCCTCGCGCCGCATGAAGACCACCCGCGTCGGCGGCGGCCACCCCGGCTACCGGGTGATGGAGGACCCCGCCGACCCGGAGAATCCCGAGGCCGACCGGGTCAGCGCCCAGCAGGACCTCTGGCATTACTCGATCGCCCGCATGGTCGACGCCTGCGCGGCGACCGGGATCCTGCCCTTCTACGGCCCCTTCGGCGACATCAAGGACACCGCCGGTTGCGAGACCCAGTTCCGCGCCGCCTTCCTGATGGGCTGCGTCGGCGCCTGGTCGCTGCACCCGGTTCAAATCGACATCGCCAAGAAGGTCTTCAGCCCGCCGCCGGAGGAGGTCAAGTTCGCCAAGAAGGTCCTCGAGGCGATCCCCGACGGCCGCGGCGTCCACATGATCGACGGCAAGATGCAGGACGACGCCACCTGGAAGCAGTGCAAGGTGATGGTCGAGCTGGCCGAAATGCTGGCCGAGAAGGACCCGGAGCTGGCCGCTACTTACGGGCTGTAGGGACGCCGCGCCCTCGGCGCGCGGGTCCCGTCACGGGGAGGGAGGCCTGCGGGCGGGCCAAACTGGGTCCGTTCTCGGCCTCCCTCCCCGCGCCACCCCCGCGAGCAGCGCCTCCGCGGCACAGCGAGTGCCGGCGGCAGCGTTGCTCGCGAGAGGAGGTACTAGCTGAGGCGCTCTTCTAGAGCCTGGAGCTGAGCCGTGAGCTGGGCGGGGAGCTTGTCGCCGAACTTGGCGAGGTGCTCCTTGACCTGGGGCAGCTGCGACTTGACCAGGTCCTCGTCGACGCTGAGCAGGTCCGCCATCGCCTCGGCGGTGATGTTGAGGCCCTCGGTGTCGATCGCGCCCTCGGTCGGCAGCAGGCCGATCGGGGTCTCGACCGCGTCGGCGGCGTTCTCGCAGCGGCGGAAGACCCACTCGAGGACGCGGCTGTTCTCGCCGAAGCCGGGCCAGAGGAACTTGCCGTCGGCGTCTTTGCGGAACCAGTTGACGTAGAAGACCCGCGGCAGCTCGGCGCCCTCGCGCTCGCCGACCTTGAGCCAGTGGGCGAAGTAGTCGGCCATGTTGTAGCCGCAGAAGGGCAGCATCGCCATCGGGTCGAAGCGCAGCTCACCGACGGCGCCGGCGGCGGCGGCGGTGGTCTCCGAGGACATCGTCGCCCCCATGAAGACCGCGTGCTCCCAGTCGAACGCCTCCTGGACCAGCGGCACCACGGTGGCGCGGCGGCCGCCGAAGAGGAAGGCATCGATCGGCACGCCGGCCGGGTCCTCCCACTCGGGCGCGATCGCCGGGCACTGCGCGGCGGGCGTCGTGAAGCGGGCGTTGGGGTGGGCGGCGGGTTTGTCGGAATCCGGCGTCCACTCGTTGCCGTGCCAGTCGATCGCGTGCGCCGGCGGCTCGCCGGTCATCCCCTCCCACCAGATGTCGCCGTCGTCGGTCTTGGCGCAGTTGGTGAAGATCGAGTTGCTCTCGATCGTGTCCATCGCGTTGGGGTTGGTCTTGTGGCTGGTGTTCGGGGCGACGCCGAAGAACCCGGCCTCGGGGTTGACCGCGTAGAGGCGGCCGTCCTCGCCGAACTTCATCCAGGCGATGTCGTCGCCGATCGTCTCGACTTTCCAGTCGGGCAGGGTCGGGATCAGCATCGCCAGGTTGGTCTTGCCGCAGGCCGACGGGAAGGCGCCGGTGATGTACTTGACCGCGCCCTCGGGGGAGGTCAGTTTGAGGATCAGCATGTGCTCGGCCAGCCAGCCCTCGTCGCGGGCCATCGCCGAGGCGATCCGCAGCGCGAAGCACTTCTTGCCGAGCAGGGCGTTGCCGCCGTAGCCGGAGCCGAAGGACCAGATTTCGCGGCTCTCGGGGTAGTGGACGATGTACTTGTTGTCGCCGTTGCAGGGCCAGGAGACGTCTTCGACGCCCTCTGTCAGCGGCATCCCGACCGAGTGCACGCAGGGCACGAACTCGCCGTCAGCGCCGAGCACGTCGAGGGCGGCCTTGCCCATCCGGGTCATGATCCGCATCGAGACGGCGACGTAGGCGGAGTCGGTCAGCTGCACGCCGATTTCGGAGATGTCCGAGCCGAGCGGGCCCATCGAGAAGGGCACGACGTACATCGTGCGGCCGACCATGCAGCCCTTGAAGAAGCCGTTCAGCTCCTCGCGCATCTCGGCCGGGGCGCGCCAGTTGTTGGTCGGGCCGGCGTCGGCCTCGTCCTCGGAGCAGATGAAGGTGCGGTCTTCGACCCGGGCGACGTCGGCCGGGTCGGAGAGAGCGAGGTAGGAGTTCGGGCGCTTGGCGTCGGAGAGGCGCTCGAAGGTGCCCGCGTCGATCAGGGTTTGAGCCAGTGCGTCGTACTCGGCGGCCGATCCGTCACACCAGTGAACGGAGTCGGGCTGGGTCAGTGCCGCAATCTCGTCTACCCAGGCCAGAAGTTTGGCGTGGGTGGTCAGCGCGGGGGCCGTGCTCAAGTCGCTCATTCGCCTCTCTCTATTTCTTCGGTTTGAGGCCGACAAGGCTGACGTCGGCGTCCTTGTTGAGGATCTTCAAAGTCGCAGTTGCCTGCTTGCCATTGGAGAAGTCGACGGTGCAGGTAAAGGTCTTACCGGCTTCCACCTTCTGGTCGGAAGGGCAGTCGACTGCGGTGATCTTCTCATGAAGGGACTTTTCGAGGTTGCTCTGGATCGCACCCTCGGCCTTCGTGTCGTCGATCACGGTTTCCCCGCAGCCGATCGCGGCAAAGGCCAAAACAGCCAGCACGGCGGCAGCGGCACAGCGGACTGAGAAGTTCATCTTCCTCCCTCGTGGACGGGACTCACGCAAAGCAGTATTCCAGGAGCACCGGGGGTTGCCCGACGCTCTCCGCGGTACGTCGATAGGGTTCCGCGCCGCTGATGAGGTTCTACGAGTTCGAGGCCAGGCAGATCGTCGAGTTGGCGGGGATTCCCGTCACCAAGTACGGATTCTGCAAGACCGCCGAGGAGGCGCGCCAGGCTGCCGAGGAGATCGGCGGCCCCGTCGTCATCAAGTCCCAGGTCCTCTCCGGGGGCCGGATGAAGGCCGGCGGCGTCAAGTTCGCCGACACCCCCGACGAAGCGGCCGCCTACGCCGAGGACATCCTCAAGTTGGAAATCAACGGCCACATGCCGCGCGGCGTCCTCGTCGACCCCAAGGCCGAGGTCAAGCAGGAGTACTACGCGAGCGTCGTCTGGGACGGCACCGCCAAGCAGCCGCTGATGCTGTTCAGCGACATGGGCGGGATCGACATCGAGGAGGTCGCCGAGACCCACCCCGACCACGTCGGCCGCGGCCACCTCTCCAACCTGCTGCCGATCGCCGACTTCGAGGCCAAGCAGACGATCGCCGCGACCGGCGTCACCGGCTCGCAGCTCAACCGCGCCACGCCGATCCTCGCCAAGCTGGCCCGTCTCTTCCGCGCCTACGACATGACCCTGGCGGAGATCAACCCGCTGGCCGAGCTGACCGACGGCAGCTTCGTCGCCCTCGACGCCCACATGGAGATGGAGAACGAGGCGGTCGGCCGTCAGAAGGGCCTGCTGCGCAAGCGCCTGGAGATCGCCGAGGACGACACCCGCGAGACCTACGAGCCTTCCGACTTCGAGCGCAACGTCGCTGCGATCGACGCCGCCGACCACCGCGGCGTCATCCAGGGCAAGGACCACGGCTTCGAGGGCAACCTCGGCCTCGTGATCGGCGCCGGCGGCGGCTCGCTGACCCTCACCGACGCCGTCCGCAGCCAGGGCGGCAAGCCGGCCAACTACTCCGAGATCGGCGGCAACCCCTCCGTCGCCAAGGCCTGCGGGCTGGCCAAGGAGGTGCTCGAAAAGGACGGTGTCGAGAAGATCGCCGTGATGATGTCGATCGTCTCCAACACCCGCGTCGACATCGTCGCCCGCGGCGTCATCAAGGCCTGCCTCGAGCTCGGCAAGGAGCCCGGCGAGACGATCGCGATCTTCCGCATCCCGGGCGCCTGGGAGGACGAGGGCTTCAAGATCCTCGAGCGCTACGGGGTCGAGACCTGCGACCGCTCCGTCTCCCTCTGGGAGGCCGCCGGCCGCGCCGTCGCCAAGATCCAAGGGGCGCCCGCATGAGCATCCTGCTCGACAAGGACACGACCTTCATCGTCCAGGGGATCACCGGCCGCGAGGCCGTCAACCTGACCCGCGAGTGCCTCGACTACGGCTCCAAGATCGTCGGCGGTGTCACCCCCGGCCGCAAAGGCCGCGAGGTCCACGGCGTGCCGGTCTTCGACACCGTCGCCCAGGCGGTCGCGCACCACGGCGCCCCGATCGACGGCTCCGTCGTC
>Ga0193694_1000090_pt1 | contig 10091 bp, 13 predicted proteins | sample L3s1metaG_FD_160567 | JGI IMG/M metagenome (GOLD analysis project Ga0193694, IMG submission 160567) | Soil microbial communities from a riparian zone of the East river system, Colorado, United States - L3s1 | ecosystem: Environmental > Terrestrial > Soil > Riparian zone | place: USA: East River... | reverse complement strand
GAGGATAAGGAGCCTGGACTTGCTTCTCAATTCCGTGATGTCACATCGAAATTCCTCCAAGACCACCTTTAAGATGTCCGGCCTGGGGAACCAGGGTTTGAAATCCCATTCGTATAAGGCTCCGTCTTTCATCCTCTGTCGTTGGATTGGACCCGCCTTCCAAAAAAGAAAAGTCCGGAAACGTATGATAGGATTACCACGGTTGTACTAAGCCCGTAAATGACCGCTGGGTTTGTTAAATAAAAGCATGCGACTATCAGGCCTCCCATCCAGTATGCTCCCACGTACACAATGAATAGTATTAAGTTGATCCAAAAGCGTTTCATATTTTCGCAGGTCATTGTCTTACAGTTTCAGGTTCCACTTCATTGATCATTGCCTTCATGCCCACTCTATTCGGGTAGATCATCCCCGATAGGATTCTTCCATCGTGTAACTCGGCATAAACTTGCAGGGCAACTCCCCGGCTTAAATAGTTCAGGTTCTGCACAAAGCTTTCATCCCGGTTCGTCCAATGGTTCTTCCACCAGTTCCAGAAAGTCCGGCTTTGCTCCATAATGCCGACCGCACAGGAATCGTCAAGGAAGTAGGCCCGGAGCCAGGCCATACCTTGAGAGTATTGGAACTCCCCGAAATCAACCTCCGTCCATCGGAGAACTTCCATGACACGGTACTTCAGGCGAAGCGCCCTTTCTTTCCGTGCCCTCCTATTAAGTTGCCCTGTATTTTTCATCCTGAGCGTTTTTAAGCGTTTTCTAAGCGGCTTTTTTCATCGACCTGACCCGGCTCTTGTGAACTCCCCGTTCAACCCTCCGCAAATCGCCCTCGCACTCATTATATATAGAGTGGATGGTGGCGGGGTCAGATATCCCGTTGGCCTCGCAAATGGCTGCTACTTCCTTCTCGTCAGTTCCCCTGATTGATATGAACCGGCGACCGATCCGTGAGAAGATTTCTGAATACCCCTTCTTGTTCATCTTCCGGCCACGCAGGATGCGCTTGGCAAGGAAGTCGGTGGCGAGAATTACAATGCCACATTTCCCATGCAGCTTGTTGTAGAAGGTTATGAAGAAGTATAGCACCGGGTCCGGAAGCTTGTCAACTTCATCCAGAATGATTAGCGGGTTTTCCTGACGCATCAGGGTTTCCACAATCAGGTCCATCATTTCAGCCACATTATAACCGGTATTTTCCTTGCCCATCTTTTGGAGAATCTGTTGAAGGAATACCTTTCGGTTGAAGTACTCCGCACATTCGATATGATAGGCATTGGGTTTGTTCTTCTCATACCATTCGCTTGTGAAGGTCTTACCGCTTCCGCTTGGAGTTGTAAGTGCAAATACGTTGCTGAATTCCTGTGCATCGGCCATGTAACGGACTAGCAGTTTGAAGTCAACCGTTTCGACTAGATGCCAGCTACCCTTACTTGAGAAGCCGACTTGCTTTCCAACGTTCCTCCACATGTCGTCAGAAATGCTCTCCCATTTTCCGGTGCGGATGTTGATGATGGTCGCTTCGCTTACGTTCTTCAGCGAGTTGGCAGCCTTAGCTTGGCTGCTGTACTGCTCAACGTAATGTTTCAGCAGCATTTGGATTTCCTTTTTCTGTGAATCTGTCATAACTTTAGTTTTTAGTAGTTTATTTTAATGCCCCTGGTCGTTCCTGCGACCGGGGGTCTTTTTTACATTTGATCGTATAGGTCGTCCTCCGTGATTGAGCCGTCAATAGTCCGTGACAATAGCCTTTGCTCCGCTTGCTGTCTTATCTCCTTTACCATCACCCCGGCTTGCAATAGCGTCTCAGCATCGATTGATTTTGATTGCAATACTTCCTGTCTTCGGGTCTGTTTGGCCGTGATGAAATCCACGTCATTGCGCTTCTCGTTAAGCGCAGCATTCAAATAAATGCGGCTATCGGTAGAGGCATCCTTCATTGCTCTTGATTGCAGCCGGGCTTCAAAACCCATCAGGCGCACTTTCTCAAAGTCAGTGATCAATACCCGGCTCATGTCAAATGGATCATAGATCACGCTTACTGGCTTACCTACATACTCCATTAGGCTATCCACCTTGAGTGTGTAGCTATAGCGAACGTTATTGATTTGTGGCTCAACTCCACGATTGGTGATCCGTATCCCGCGTTCATTGGTATTGTGTTCGATGCCGAATTTCAAAAGGAACTGCTCGTCGTTTATGATTCGCTTATCCTCCATTGGAAGGGCTTTGAAAGCTGCCATCCACTGATCGTGTTTGCTTATCCCGTTACTTTGAGGCATGAATCGAAGACGATGGAAGAAGTTCTCAACCTGAACTACCGCCTCGTCGCCGATTGTCGGATAGTCCTTTTTGTTCCGGTTCAAGACTTCGGTGTTTACACCCCGGAACTTTGCTGTCATGTTATTGCCCGTGTAATTGTTGGCTCCGATTTTCAGGCACCGTTTCCAATGGGGACTGCCAAAAAAGTTCTCAATGTATCCCCGGTTCTTGCTTCCCACCGGCGTATCCATATAATTACCCAGGCTCTCGTAAAAGGGTTTCAGCGATTTAATGCTCCACCTATCAGTTTTCGTTTCGTGTGGCAAATGCCAGCGACCGGTAAGGCTGCGGATGTGATACATTGCATTCAGATAAGCGGCCTTTACTAATTCGTCGCTTAGAGTTTCAGCATACGCGTATCCGAGGACGTAATCATTGAAGCTATCGATTACAACAATGGCCTTGTACTTATGGAAATGCTTGTGAGGGGTGCCGTCGTCCGGATCAATAAAAAGTAAGTCGAGGTGATTATCATCGCTCTCAACCATATAGAGAGGAGCGGTTGGTCTGAAGCCTTTGACTTGAGGAAGGAACCGGTTTTTAAGTTCTGCATTCCCCTCTCGATACATGATCACCAGTGCCTCCTTCTTTCTGTAAGTTTGTTGGCCAAGGGAGGATTGAAGTTTCGCCCATAGGTTGTACTGCTGTGCAATGAAGACATCGTCATATTGGTTGGGATGGCTGATCATTTCAAGGAGTGTAGATTCACTCAATTCGTCATTGACCTTTGAAGCCAGCTTATTCCCAAATCGCCAGTCTATTAAACAGACATATCCTTTGCTCTCATATTCGTTGCGGGCTGCGAGAAGTCGGCGGTAACTTGTAGGTAGGCCAATGTTGTCCGCTTTGATAATCTCCAGTGCGTGGACGTAGAATTGTTCGATAGAAAGATTTAGCAGTTTTTTGAGAGCCTTTTTGTCCTGGTTGAGAGCCTTGAACATATTCAGCCAGTTCGCAGCAGTGGTATATTTTTTGACATGCTCAATCGGAAGGGGCTTGTTCTCATCGTATCGATACCGAAGAAAGAATTCCTCCGCACTGTTATCCCATTTAACAAGATTCCGAATTGGCATTTTGGCCATATACTCGTAAGGGCTCCCGAATCTCGCCTCAAGCCTCGTTTTGTATTCGTCCTTCAGCTTCTCGAATTCAATCAGTACCTTCCGTTTGTCATCCGGGTCGCTGATAAATGACCAGCACTTAGCACCAATGGATTTCGCTTTACTTAGGTAGTTTTCAGAAACGCCACATTCCACCATTTCCGGAATCGTGATGTATAATATGTTGTTGATTATCTTCATTTCGATGGCTTGGCTTGGGTAAGAACTTTATTGAGTAATCCTGAGAGCGGGCCAATGCTGTATCGTTCTCCAACTTGTCCCAATTTCCTTTGACCCTCGGCAATCATGGTTTCCAATTCCTTTTCGCGATGGTCAAGCTTTGTGTAGATATCGCTTCGTTCACCCTTCTTCGTGTCGAGCATTGCCTGTTCGCAAATCCTATCCTGCACCTGTTCCAATTCCATAAGCCAACTCTGCAAGGATTTTTTCAGGCCATCAATGAATATCTGATCAGCCTCTATTTGTTCATTTTCTATTCGTTGGCTCATAGGATGACAATGTAGTTGCCTAATGCAGTCCTCATGCTTGAAATTATAGTCGCTTGGAACCGGTCGGCGAAACACCGTGCATCCTTCTTCAATTTGAATTTGTAAACTCTACGTTTCGGAAATTCTGTGACGTGCGAGAACATAAATTATTGGGTTTTAGCTTAAAAGTTTATGAAGACCTGATTTCAGTTCCTGTAGTTCAATATTGCCATCGCAAAGGGCGAGAAAGGATAGTATCGCAAGGGCCTCACACCGCGTGAATGAAAACTTTTCTTCTACACTACTACTGACCAATGCGGCATAATGCTTTCTGAATAATGCCTCGGTGACGTAATAATGCAAATGCCGGTTAACAACATTTTGATCTTTGAGCCGAACGAACGGGAGCTTTGCTGACTCCAATTCGAGAAAGCTGCTCATCTTGCCATAGAGATTTTCACGCTCAATGAAATGCAGACAGAAGGAGAACTTTCCCTTCTTAGTTTTTTTTACGAGCATACTTTTCAGGATTTGAAGTGACCGGAATGAGATCGGCGAGGTGCCTTATGAGACTTGTCTTGCCTTGTTCGAAATCCACCAGGGTAGCCATGATTTCCTCATTCTCCCTTTCCCCATTCCTTACCTTCTGAACATAGCTTATAGAAACCCCGTGTATTTGTGCGACTATCCGGGCCGTATCGTCTCTTAGTTTGGCTTTTCGCATTGTTTTTCCCATCGGATTGCTACCTTCGTTTATGTCCTGTTTAAAAGGACAACACAAATAATCGTATTTAATACGAAAATTCCAAGAAGTTACGAATTATTCCTTTGTCATGGGGGCTTTGTCTGCGAATCTGAAACGATTGAAACTAATAAAGCCCTATAAACAGGCTGAATTAGCAGGATTTATTGGTGTGACCGTTTCTACGTGGTCAAACTATGAGATTGGAAAAACTGAGCCATCCCTGGATGATTTGGTAAAAATTTCCAAGTTCTTTGGAATTCCAGTTGATGACCTTCTTACTGAAGGTAACCTATTCAAAGAAATTGCGAATCCAAAAATCGAGGAAAAAGGTAAGGGAAAAGGTAATCTAAGAGGTAAGCCAAACGAGGTTAAAGAGGTAAAATATGCCTATGGCAACCGGATGCCTAAAGTCGTGACTGTCGACAGTTCGGGTGCTGATAACGTGGTGTTAGTACCAGTTCGAGCCCGGGCGGGTTATTTGGCAGGTCATGAAGACCCAGAGTTCATTCAAACCCTTCCAAGTTATCGGCTCCCCGGATTGACCCACGGCACTTTTCGCATGTTTGAAGTTCAGGGTCACAGCATGGTCCCCACTTTCGATGAAAGCGATATCATAATTTGCCGATTTGCTGAAAATTTCGCTGAAATCCGCGATGATCGCATTCATGTGGTAGTCACCAAGCATGATGGGTTGGTTGTTAAGCGGGTTGTAAATCGTGTCAGTCGGGAGGGTAAGCTAATATTGAATAGCGATAATCAACGGCACCGGGGTGAATATCCGCCAATTATTGTGGACGCTGAAGATGTCCTTGAACTTTGGTACGCTGTCGCCTTCATAAGCCGCCAAATGCGCTCCCCAGGGGAGATATACAACCGACTCATTGAAGTTGAGAGCCGATTGACCCTGTTGGAGTCGGATCACAAAAAACTGTTGACTAAATGAACCGGCGATTGAACTCAATGGAACGTTTCGTTTTTTTCTCCGACCGCCGAATCGGCCACCCTTGTGCAAAATTCGCACTTTTTATGCTGTATGATTGTACCCTTTGGTTTTAACCCCCCTAGATTATGACTTTCTCTCAACCTACGATATCAAGGTCGTGGCAGGTCGCGGTCTCCTCCGCGAAGTAAAAGCGGATGACTCTTTATCAGTGTTGATCAATGAAACGGGCGCCAAAGACTTTGGCTGGACCCCCCAACAGGCTGTGGGCCGTCGGATAGTCGGTAGGCCCGAAAGAAAGATCATCGGCGTGGTCAAGGATTTCAACTACGCCTCATTGCATCGCGGAATCGAACCACTACTCATGCAGGTAGCACGCGGCGTGAGCCGCCTGTCGATCAAAATAGACCCGGCCGATCTGCAGGGCACCCTGCAGCGAGTTGAAAAAAAATGGAATCAATTGGTCCCGCACCTTCCTTTTGACTATTCGTTTCTCGACGTCGATTTCGACCGGCAATACAAGGCAGATCAACAACTTGGAAAAGTGGCAACTGTGTTTACCGGATTAGCCATTTTCATCGGGTGCTTGGGTCTGTTGGGGCTCACTTCCTTTGCGGTTGAAAGGCGTGTAAAAGAAATTGGCATCCGGAAAGTCCTGGGCGCGACGGTAGGCAATGTGGTTGTATTGATCGGGCGGGAATTCGTCATCCTGATTGCGATCGCGCTGGTGGTTGCTATACCGCTCACCTGGTATCTGATACAACGCTGGGAGTTCAACTTCACGTTGCAGGCAGTCATCAATCCGTTGTGGTTTGTCGTTGCAGGGCTGTCTGTGTTCACCTTTGCGTGGATCACGATCGGCTACCTGTCATTCCGCGCCGCAACCGCCAATCCGGCTACCGCATTGCGTACCGAATAAAATAATCAAAACATCGGGAAATTGGCGGATGATGAACGCCCGTGCATCTTCAGCAATATTCCCAAAATCACACAACGTCCAACTATGGGAAACTTGGGGAATTTGAGGAATTCGTTCTCCTCACAGTCTCCTCCAGGTATTTTTTTTTCAAGACGGACCGAAGGACACGAACAGGCCATTTTGGCGGATGGAGCGGAGCGTTCATACGCTCTTCAATTCGACCGAGAGGGCAGGTATGCTGTTGTCAAAAGATTTTATCGTATTGGTTGTCGCCGCGCGCGGAAATCCTGTAACCTCACTTAGAAGCGAATAGAATTCCCGATTTGAATCTTACAAATAATTAACAGGGCTGTCTCGACGTGACAGCCCTGTTTGTTTCATCCCGCTCCAGCGTGGCTTCACCGAACGGCGCGAATGTCAACTCCACTCCGTCTCTTCAGGATCCACCCCGCGATTAACGTCTCCGATCACTTGATCAATCAGATAACCCAACCCAAGTCTTGATTTTAATTCGCCCGGTTCGTAAGGGCAGTCGTAAAATCAGCTCGCGAGCACGTCAACAAATTAACCTGCTCCTGCGTGGGTTTCCGGAGGCTCCGTTTCTTTGATGGAAAGTCTCTTACAATCGCTGCACGGTGAAAACAGTATCCTGAATTTACAACGGTACTTGTTTGGAATGGAAAGCCGTCCTTGAAAGCGACCGGGAGAAGGAAATCATAATTGATATAATTCAGCGATGCTAATTGAACTTTTGGTCCAAGCCAAGGATAGGAAATACCAGGTATGGAAAGAAATTCATTGAACATCCCGTTATGGTCGCAAAAAGTAATTGATCAAAAGTTAGAATATATTCATATGAATCCGGTGAAAAAGAATCTGTGTCAGTATCCGGAAGACTATAAGTACTCAAGTGCCCGGTTTTATATAATTCCAGGGGGTCCCCAATTGGCATAAATTATTTGTATGATAATCATACATTTAATTGTTGGATTATCCGAAATTTACTATATTTGTTCATTATTAACGAAAAAATAACGATGAACCAGGAAGTAATCGGTAAACGCATCGCTGCTCTTCGAAAGCAAAAAGACTATTCGCAGGAAGATTTGGCAAAAATGCTGAAAATGCCCCGACCTTCCCTTGCACAGATCGAATTGGGAAAGAGAAATATTACAGCAGGGGAACTGGTGCTACTTTCAGAAAACCTGGAAGTATCTATTGACAGGCTTTTGGCAAGGAACTTTATGATGGCCGAGGAACCATCACCGGATTATAAGGCCGCGAACCAGGAGAAAGCCCAGGAAAGGATTTCAGTGCCAACGCTTCAAGTTGACAAATTTAAGCAAGTGTTGTTGTATATACTTGAACGTTGCGCAGGAAAGCCGAATGTGGGGGAAACGGTCCTTAACAAATTGTTGTACTTCATTGAATTTAATTATTATGAACGCTACGAAGAACACCTTGCAGGGGCAACATTTAAGAAACTTCAATACGGACCTGTGCCATTTAAAATGGATGCCATACTCAGCCGAATGGAAGTTGACAAGGTGATTCAGATGTTCAAGACTGATTATTATGGATTGCCGCAAAGAAGATTTATGCCGTTGGAAAAGCCGGATTTAAAGAAACTGAGCGCAGCGGAAATTGAGGTGATCGATCAGGTTCTTAACCAGTTTAGCGATTATTCCGCCAAGGCCATAAGCGATTACTCGCACCAGGACATGCCCTGGAAGGCTACCAATGACGGCGAAATAATTGACTATGAACTGGCTTTCTACAGGGAGCCGCCTTTTTCGGCCCGGGTTTACGACAATAATGAACCCGAATGACGTTTGAAGAGCTGGAAGAATATGGAAAGGACTTAAAAAAACTCCTCAAAAAGTATAGAACGCTGGAGGATGATATCGCTATTGTAAAGAAAGTGTTAACGGCGGAGCCAAAAGAGCGTCCACCATTCAGCTTTAGGATTGAAGGGTTAGGGCTACAAACCTGTGTGATAAAAGTTAAGAAGATTGCATGCAGGTCAATGAAAGGAAGGGGAGTAAATACGGGATTCCGGCTTATCTACGCTCACGTTGAAGAAGAGAATCGAATTGTGCTCGTGGAGTTATACTTTAAAGGTGATAAAGACAATGAGGACAGAGAGAGAATTATGAGATACTTCAAATAGTAATTGGATTTATTATTTCCAGATATTTGAAGTCCTACCCAAATCTAAAAACGCTAACGATAATAATAATCACAAATAGCGTCAATTGCGTAAGATGGAAGATTTGCATATTTCGTTTTATCTTCCTGATGTCGTGTTGTGGCTCAGCGGAAGTCTTTTCTTCGGACAAGAATGCCTGTAGTTTAACCGTTTGAATCCGGCCCATCGTGAAGCCATTTACGAAAATCAATAGTATTATTGAAAGCTTTATTTTGAACCAAAGCAGGGAGAGAAACGTCCACTCAACGATGTAGAGCATGGTCGTTCCCGATAGGATCAAAAGGAACAACCCGATCATTCCGATAAATTGAAAGCTTGTAATTGCCCTGAATGCGGATAAACCTTGTTCACGGTTGACAGCATACAGTTTCCAGAATTGTTTGAAGGCCACGAAATTGGCAATCGTAATTCCCACGACCATGCTGATCGCGATAATATGGACCACGAGAGATAAATGTAAGAGTGTTTGGATCATAAGTTTAAAGATTTGAGGTTATCATTACCCGGCTGTTGTTCCACCATCTATAGCCAATGCGGCACCCGTGATCATTTTCGAACCATCGGAAGCGAGAAAGATGATAAGGGGGATAATATCATCCACGGTGGCGACTCTTCCTAATGGCATGGATAAGGCTATCTTCTCAAACAGGCCTGGCGTTTTGTTTACTCCCTCCAGCCACTGCTCCGTTGCCATGGCGCTGATGATAAGGGAGTTAATTCTTATTTGGTTTTTTGCTTGTTCCAGTGCCGCCGCCTTGGTTAGTCCCACTACTCCGTGTTTTGCGGCTACATAAGAAGCAATACCCTGACTTGCTCCTTTGACCCCTGCCGTACTGGCTGTATTGATGATGCTGCCTCCTGATTGTTTCATCGCTTTTATTTCGTACTTCATGGAGTGAAAGGTTCCGGTAAGGTTCAGCATGATGTTGGCTGCAAATTGTTCGCCAGTCATGTTATCCAGGGGTCCGAAATACAGATTACCTCCAGCATTATTAAAGGCCACATCGATTCTGCCATGTAGGCGGATGGTCTCAGCGATTAGGTTCTCCACTTGCGATTCAATGGTGACATCCGTTTGGATAAAGGTGGCATCACCCCCTTTATCCCGGGAACGGTTCTCTATTTCCATTCCTTCTTTCCTTCGCCTTCCGCAGAATACAACTTTGGCCTCCAAGGCAGCAAAGGCATTTACAGCAGCGGCTCCTAATCCGGATGTTGCACCGGTGATTACGATTACTTTGTCTTTCATTTTATTTAAATTTTGTAAGAGTGAATATTCTGTGGCTCCCAACCTGCCCGCGCGTACCCTCCGACTCCCCACCTACGCTGAGGCAGCTTCGGTGGGCAGGCCTAAAGGGAGGGCCCACCGCACTTA
>Ga0193694_1000089_pt1 | contig 10143 bp, 5 predicted proteins | sample L3s1metaG_FD_160567 | JGI IMG/M metagenome (GOLD analysis project Ga0193694, IMG submission 160567) | Soil microbial communities from a riparian zone of the East river system, Colorado, United States - L3s1 | ecosystem: Environmental > Terrestrial > Soil > Riparian zone | place: USA: East River... | reverse complement strand
GATCCCGAAGTATATGCCAATCCGAAAACCTACTTTGATGAAGTTATTGAAATTGACCTTTCCACACTCGAGCCCCACGTCAACGGGCCCTTTACTCCTGATCGCGCTATTCCGATTTCAAAATTTGCGGACGAAGTAAGGACCAACGGCTGGCCCCAGCGACTCGAAGTCGGGTTGATCGGTTCCTGCACCAATTCTTCTTACGAAGACATTTCGCGTTCAGCGTCGCTGGCGAAACAAGCAGTCGATAAAAAATTAAAAGCCAAGGCAGAGTTCACGATTACACCCGGTTCGGAGACCGTGCGCTATACGGTAGAGCGCGATGGTTTCCTCGGGATCTTCGGACAGATGGGCGGGGTTGTACTCGCCAATGCCTGCGGCCCTTGCATCGGACAATGGTCGCGGCACACCAACGATCCCAACCGGAAGAATTCCATCATCACCTCATTCAACCGGAATTTTGCGAAACGCAATGACGGGAACCCAAATACCCATGCCTTTGTAGCTTCCCCGGAAATTACCACTGCATTTGCTATAGCCGGAGATTTAACATTCAACCCGCTGGTTGATACGCTGACTAACTCAGAAGGCCAGCAGGTAAAGTTGGATGAGCCCAGGGGCGCAGAGTTTCCTCCAAGGGGATTTGATGTAAAAGACCCGGGCTTTATTGCCCCTGCAAAAGACGGCAGCAAAGTTCAGGTAAAGATCGATCCCAACTCCAAGCGGCTTCAGGCATTGAGTCCCTTCCCTGCCTGGGACGGCAAAAACTGGACCGGCTTGCGACTCCTTATTAAAGCAAAAGGAAAATGCACAACCGACCACATCTCTATGGCCGGACCGTGGCTGCGCTTCCGCGGACACCTCGACAACATCTCGGATAATACGTTGACAGGAGCGACCAATTTCTACAACGAAAAAACGGATAGTGTTAAGAATCAACTGACGGGACAATACGGACCGGTACCCGCTACCCAGCGCGCCTACAAAGCAGCAGGTATTGCTACTATTGTCGTGGGTGATCAGAATTACGGTGAAGGTTCATCCCGCGAACATGCCGCCATGCAACCCCGCCATTTGGGCATCAAGGCGATCCTGGTGAAGTCATTCGCACGTATCCATGAAACCAATTTGAAGAAGCAAGGCATGCTGGCACTCACGTTTGCCAACGAATCCGATTACAACAAGATACAGGAAGACGATACCATCGACTTCATCGACCTGACATCCTTTGCACCGGAGAAACCGCTGACGCTGGTGTTTAATCACAAAGACGGAACCAAGGACATCATCAAAGCGAATCACACATACAATCCAGGTCAGATCGAATGGTTTAAAGCAGGCTCGGCGTTGAACCTGATGGCGGCCAAAATAGCTGCCGCTAACAAGGGAGCAAAACCGGCTGCGAAAAAGGCAGTGAAGAAAGTTGCCAGGAAGGCGGCGAAGAAGCCGACGGCGAAGAAAAAGGTAGTCAAGAAGGCGGCGAAGAAAGTGGTGAGGAAGGCTGTGAAAAAGAATGTGAAGAAAGCGGCCAGGAAAAAAATAGCCATAAAAGCGAAGAAGAAAGGAAGGAGATAATTACTTCTCAAACAGAATTCAAGGGCGGCCGGCTGGTCGCCTTTTTTTATCCTGCATGATCAGACCCTCAAGACGCACAAAACAAAATCTGAATGTAATACCCCCGACTTCGCGAGACGCTACGTCGGGGCAGGCGGGCACGTGCGGGCTGAGCTATGAAAGATAAGTGAACCATGACCGGTACCCGCGGAAGTTGCACGAGCGCATTTCATAACTTCGTTTAAGATCCGCAAATACAGACGAGTCGCAGGAGAAAAAATATGAAATGTCATACCCAAGCACAAGATTGCCGACGAAATGAGATTTGGGGCCTCAAGGCGCACAAAATAAAAAATGAAATGTAATACCCCCGACTTCGCGAGACGCTACGTCGGGGCAGGCGGGCACGTGCGGGCTGGGCCATGAAAGATAAGCGAACTTTGACCCGGTACCCCGTCGCAGTTGGACGAGTGCATTTCATAGCTTCTATTGACAATTCGATTTATTCTTACCAAACTTTGCAGTACCCGGAGCTTGCCCCAAAGTGGATTAGTGCCTTAGTGACGGACCTTTGAAATTAAATATAATGATGAGCAGCAAATTGAATGTTCTAAACCTCGTCGTTTTCTGCATTGCTATTGCCTGCTTGACCTCGCTCTCGCATTGCCATAGAGATCAACCCAAGCCAAAAACCGAGCTGGAAAAACTTCCCGCTGCTACTCAAACGGGTGCATATAGTTTCGGGTGCTTAGTAAATGGCAAGGCTTGGGTTACCCGAACAACCATTGACGCTTCTGCTGTTAATCAACTTGGCATGCTTCAAATAGGGGCTGAGATTCAAACAAGTAGTGTAAACCAAACCATCTTCCTATTTATCAAAGATTCTATAGTATCAGTCAAATCCTACTCCTTTGACGATAAAGCAACACAATATTCATTATTCTCGGACTATACCGATTTAAATAATCCGTGTGAATTTTACACAGATGGAACAAATGGCAACGGAGCACTTGTCATAACAAAATTTGATCAAGCAAAACTCATCGTAAGCGGCACATTTAGTTTCACAGCTTGGACAGCTAAGTGCGATACAATAAAAGTGACTGAAGGAAGATTTGATTTACATTATATTCCATAACCCCGTCAACATTGGCGACTTGAGTTATATGGCCTAGGCGAATTAAAATATCAAACTCACGAGTCATGAAATAGATTTGCTAATCGATGAATTAGTTCTGTACCATTTCGTTTTTGATTTACGTTGTGTGCATATTGAAGTCATTTCACCTTATTCAAGAATTAAACTCGTTCTTAAATTTAATTGAACACGTTGGATTGCAAAATCTCTAACCATTGCTTACCAATTGATAAGCATATTCGACGAAGAATAATACACCTTAGCTATTTAGCTATTGACAATTCAATTTATTCTAACTAAACCTTGCGGTACGCACAGTTTCTGGCCAAAAGTGGATTAGTCTAGCGACAGGCAATTTGAAATTTGAAATTAAATATGTTAATGAGCAGGCTTAATAAAATCAACGTTCTACGCTTGGCTGCTTTCTGCATTGCTATTGCCTGCTTGACATCACTCGTGCATTGCCATAGAGATCAACCCAGGCCAAAAACCGAGTTAGAAAAACTTCCCGCTGCTACTCAAACGGGAGCATATACTTTTGGGTGCTTGGTCAATGGTAAAGCTTGGGTTGTGCAGAATAGCCTTCATACTGTTGCGATTGATCAAGTCAATTTTAGTCTGTGGGGTAGTATTCAAAATAATAACCAAAACATATTTTTTTTATTCAAGATCCTGGAGTATTAGTCAAGTCTTACTCACTTAATGATAGGATGAGCGTATATGCACAATTTTCGAACTACACAGATGCCAATAACCCATGCGAATGCTATGCCGATGGAACAACCGGAAACGGAATACTCACCATTACAAAGTTTGATCAACCAAAACTCATTGTAAGCGGAACATTTAATTTTACTGCCTGGAATACGAAGTGTGATACAATAAAAGTAACCGAAGGAAGATTTGACCTGCACTATACTCCCTGATTTTTTTCACCTTGTTCAAGAATTAAACTCGTTCTTAAATTTTCAATTGGACACCTTCGATTGCAAAATCTTAAGACTACAAAATCCTAAACCATTGCTTACCAATTGGTAAGCAAATTCGACGTAGAATTGTTCTCCTCGGCCCTTGACAATTCAATTTATTCTAACTAAACTTTGTTGTACATGCAGTTTCTGCCAAAAGTGGATTGATATTTTGCCAAATCTTGAAAAATTAAATATGCTAAAAGGCAGCCTTAATAAATTGAACGTTCTAAACTTGGTCGTTTTCTGCATTACCATTGCCTTCTTGCTGTCACTCTCGCATTGCCACAGAGATCAACCCAAGCCAAAAACCGAGTTGGAAAAACTTCCTGCTGCTACTCAAACAGGAGCATACACTTTTGGGTGCTTGGTTAATGGTAAAGCTTGGATTCCTCAGTCAAGTGTTGATTTTTCTTGCGATAATGAAGTGAATTTTGCTCTCATGGCAAAAGTTTCCACATCAACTATAAAGCAAAGCTTTGGCTTCTATATCGCAAATCAGATGACAACGACCGGGTCCTACCAGCTTAATGATTCAACTAAACAGTATGCCGATTTCGCAGACTTCAGTGACGCAACTAAATTATGCGAGTATATCGTGGACGGATCAACCGGAAACGGGATACTAATTATAACAAAGTTTGACCAGACGAGATTGATTGTTAGCGGCACTTTCAGCCTGACTACATGGAATACCGAATGTGACACAATCAGAATCACTGATGGAAGATTTGATCTGCACTATTACCCGTAATTCAATGAAAAATTATTTAATGCTCCTTTTCCTAACTATTCTTCTAATCGACAAACTGACTGCGCAGACTTACTATTTTCAGGCCCCAGGAAAAATAACAGTCTCGCCATTTTCCTCCCTTCTTCCCGTAACAACCGTGACACCCACTGGAGTAACTTCTAATAATCCTGGGTCCACTCCTGTTGCCTATAACACAGCATTTGGTGACCAGGTGAATCAAATTTATCAGTTTGTTGACAGAACTCAAGTAACGACCGGATTGTTGAGCGACTACGGAGTTGCGTTTACCGACCTTTCAATGTACAATGGCGTTAGGACTACTACCAATTATCTTTCCTATGCCGAGTGGCAAGCTGTGTATCTAACTCTTTATTCCTACCGATTTAACGATAATCTACAAATGATACACCCTGTCTTGGCAGGCGATGCAGTTGACAACTACACTGCAAATAGCAATGGTGGCAGCAATTCCTTAGATCGCCTAGTTTATGCAGCGGCTAACCCATTAACTCATTACATAGTTGGACTGCATCTCCAGTATCAGCAATTCAAAGCGGATGCAATAAGCAGCAACCTGGTCTATGTTTCCAATAATCAGATTCATGATACTCCCGGCCGGCCGGCGAGTCCGTATGATACCAAAGATGCCTTCGCATTTGCTATCCATGAGCAACGGTTGAGCGGCAGTAATCACAACTTCCTGTTGCGCAACGATTTGTTTTTCAGCAATACGGGAAAAAGCATTACGTCGGTTCAAATTGATTTCGGTGATGGTTCAGGATATCGAACCATAACATTTAATACACCGGTCAGCGTTTCTTTCAGTTCAAACGGCGTAAAGAATGTACTTTTTCGTGTAACCTATACTGATAACACTGCAATGGAAAGTCAGACCCAGGTTGAAGTGACAGATGTTCAGGATCCTTCCCACAATCCGGCCGCAAGATATTCAACCAATTTTTCATCGGAACCATTTCCCCACACTAATTTTCCTGTGCCTCTCTCTTATCAAGGACAATATGGCAGCGCCTTGGTGACAGTTGCTTATGGACGCAACAACGGTAATGTGATTCGAAAACCTTTGATCGTCGTTGAAGGTTTTGATCCATTTCAAACATTCAGTTATCTCGATTTAATTCTTAGCCGAGACTTTTCAGGACTGCCTATCCTTAGTGGCCAAAGTCTAAGTGACCTTCTTGAAAGTAATGACTATGATCTCATTTTCGTCGACTTTGCTGATGGAGCTGACTATATCCAGCGCAACGCATATTTGGTTGAGAACATTATACAATGGGTAAACTCCGTCAAGCAACCATACAATGGAGTTCGTCAACCAAATGTGGTAATTGGTTTCAGCATGGGTGGCCTGGTGGGGCGGTATGCATTAAAGCATATGGAGAACCTAAGTATTCCACATGAAACAAGGCTATATTGTTCGTTCGATAGCCCCCACCAGGGAGCCAATGTTCCTCTTAGCTTTCAAACGGCTGGTGCGCATATTTCCAATATCGGTCTAGGGTTCGGGTTGCCGGATAGTTACTACAACCCCCAGAGTCTGACATTGGGGAAATTGGTACCGGAGATCGGGAAATTGGCCGCAGTAACTTTCACACCGGCTGCCAAACAAATGGTATTATACCGAAGCATTTTTTTACCGGGAGTAGGTCTTACGATTGACAATTCAACCCGTAATTCCTTCGCCAATGAATACAATCAATTAGGCTATCCTGCTCAAACACGAAATGTCGTCATAGCGAATGGCTCAGAGTGTGGGGCTGATCAGGGTTATCAGCCCTATGCAGAGCTTCTCAATGTTGATTCCACTTTCAGCGCACCAGGATGGGCCACTTTCCTTTCATCCGCATTCGCTGCGCTTGGAACATTTACAACCTATCCGCAGCTAAGCCTCTTAAGCCTTCCTGCGACCAAGATGGACATCAAGGGCCAGTTTATTGCAAATGCCTTGCCCAATCAGACTTCTCAGCGGATCTATAAAGGAAAATTATATATAAAGCGCAAAATTCTTGGAATTATAAACATCAACATAACCCTTTCTGACCTATCCATGAATTCGAGCCCTTCATTTCTTCCGTTGGATAACTCGGGTGGAGGCGTTTATGATATTGATGAATGGGCACCGGGAGTCAATCTGCCCTTCAAGATCAAACGATTTGCATTTATACCGACATTTAGTTCATTGGACATTGGCGGCGGTACACAGACAATAACTTATTCGGATCTAACAAGGCAATATAGTCCATCTTCCCCTCCTGCCCCTCCGAAAAATGTTCGCGCCAACAATTTTGTTACTGGCAAACCATTCTCTGATTCTTTCCATCATCAACTTTTTGCCAATGAAAATCATACGGAAATAACGGCGGTTAATGGTTACTGGCTTTTCCAGGAAATTCAAGGAACTGCTGCCTATTCCAGTTGCCTTTATGTTTGTTCTGGCAACGGCGGCTCTTCTATAACCGGCCCAACTATTGTTTGCAGCACTAATACTACCTTTACCTTGAGTAATGTTCCTGCCGGTTCTACGATTTCGTGGTCGAAGAGTTCGAATATCTCCTATGTTTCGGGCCAGGGTACAACTTCCTATGTTGTTACCAGCAACGGGAATGGCTCGGGATATATTACGGCAACTGTGACGGGCTCATGCGGGTCCCTTCCGGTACCACAATACAATGTCTGGGTTGGCGGCTACAGTAGTTCTGACTACCCCGTTTCAGGGCCAGGTTCCGCTTGTCACAATCAAAATGTATATTACAATACAGTTACATTGCCTAATGCAACAAACTACACTTGGTCCTGGCCAACAGATTGGACATACCAATCCGGGCAAGGAACTCCTTATCTTTCCTTAAACACAGGCCCTACCAGTTATGGCGGAGCGGTTACCGTAAGGGTTGCCAACAATTGTGATGCGGGGGGAAGCCCGGCAGTTCAATATACATCGGTATCAAGTTGCGGTGGGTATGCTGCCCTTTCTGTCTACCCCAATCCCACTTCCGATGAGATCAATGTCAGCCTGGACGAGTATGACAGTTCCGGTAAAAAAACAGACGAAGTACCCCCGGACTCAAATTTCCAGGTCGCGCTGTATGACAAGAATCAACGCAAACTCGCTCTCATCCAGGCTAACGACAGACTGGTAAAGATTCCAGTCAAAGACTTGCCGGATGATACGTACTATCTGAGGCTTTGGTATAAAGAAGCCGTTCTGCAGCGACAGATCTTGATTAAGAAAAATCAATAGATCATAGCTGGTTTAAACATTCGTTCTCAAAACCGCTTAGAAAATAAACAAATCATATGAAAACGTTACTCTCAATTGTCTGCACTACTCTCATGTTGGCCTTCGTTGAGCTGTCAGCTTTCTCACAAACGTTATATGTCCCTAATGGAACGCCCACCGGCATTGGGTCAACAACTTCCGGGAATAACAATATTGGCATAGGGAATGGCAATACAAACCCTGCGGGACTTCTTCACCTTCGAACGCCGAGCAATGGAAATTCCTGGTCAAGCTACAATTATGGAGCAAACCTGGTAATTGATGGTCCGCATCATAATTCCATTGGCCTCCTGGATGCTGGCTCGGGAAACCCTTTTGCCATTACCAACATAAGTGGCACGTTGACATTCTCAAAAATGCCTGCTTTGGGGGACATTTCAACTGCACCAATCTATTTGATGTCCGTTGTCAACAGTGGTAATGTAGGCATCGGTACGATTGCCCCATCAACAAAATTACAAGTTTACGGCGGCGCATTTCAACAGGTTAATTCTGATCTTAATTCAGGCATTTACCTTGATGCAACCGCTACCAGTGAACCAAAAGTTGGCTGGAGGGTTTCGGATAATAGCGAAAGATTCAGAATTCATTTTAAAGGAGTCAATACTACTTCTGAGCGCCTTGCTTTCTTTAAGACAATAGGTTCGGAGGCAGAAGTTTTTAGTGTATTTGCAAATGGGAATGTAGGCATTGGCACGACAACTGTTCCAGAAAAGCTCAATGTCAATGGCAAAATCAAGTGCGAGGAAGTACAGGTTGTAGTCGATGTTCCTGCTGACTACGTTTTTGAGACGAAATATAAATTACCGTCCCTCACAGAACTCGATCACTATATTCAACAAAACAAACACTTGCCAGGCATACCCAATGCGGAGACCCTGAAAACGAATGGCTGGAACGTAGGTGAAATGAATAACAAACTGCTTGAGAAAATTGAAGAACTAACGTTGTATATGATTGAACTAAAGAGAGAAAATGAGAAACTCAAACAGAGGGTGAATAACATCGAACGAACAAAATAGGGAGGAGAATTTAAATTAATCGAAGGCAATTTCCTTTGATAATGGGCGGCCGGAAAGCCGCCTTTTTTATAGCCTTACGGTAAGCTCTTTTTTTAAACCACTAGTCAAAAATCTCACCGATGAAAGCAAAAATTCATTTAACTTTTGGAAACCGTAGTCCTAAACCTAATTCTATAATATGAAGAAGATCAGCCTTATTCGCATTCTAATGTTATGGGTATTGCCCGCATTAGCCCTCGCCCAAAAGCAAGACGCCCTTGACACCGTCATCCTCTCCAAAATAAAAGACGAAGCGCTCAACCGTTCAAAGGTCATGACCCTCCTCAACATGATCACGGATGCTAACGGCCCGCGGCTTACCAACTCTCCCGGGTACAAAAAGGCGGCTGATTACGCTAAGGCAACGATGGAGTCATGGGGATTGCAAAACGTTCAGTTCGATAATTGGGGTGAGGAATTCGGCCGCGGATGGCAACTGAAGAAATTCAGTTTGCAGGCGTTGGAGCCGGTTTCCTATCCTGTTATCGCTTACCCTAAGGCGTGGAGTCCGGGAATAAAAGGTATCGTCCAGACCGATGCGGTCTATCTCGATGTCAAAACCGAAGGTGACTTAAAAAATTATGCCGGTAAACTGAAAGGTAAGATCGTCCTGTTTAATGCTCCCTTCAATATGAAGCCGGGCTTTAAAGCTGACGCAGATCGCTTCAATGATTCTACCCTTCTCCAAATGGCAAACGCCGGAGGTGCAGAGCCTCCTACCGGAGGTCCACCAAGGCGTAATCCGGCCATGACCGCAGCGCAACAACTGACCTACCTCAAATGGGACTTTTGCATGAAGGAAGGCGCGATCGCCGTTTTGGAGGGAAGTCCCGGTGGGAGATTCAAAGATGGTACCATCGTCATGGGAGGCGCTACCGTGCCCTATCCCGCCGACGTGCCATTCGATAAACGTGTCCGTGTTTATAGCCCGGCGGTACCGAAAATATTGCCGCAAATCTTTGTCTCCGATGAAATTTATGACCGCCTTGTCCGGCAGGTTCAGAATGGAAATGCAGTCAAACTGGAACTCGCTTTGGAAACAGAATTTACTCCTTCGGCACCGGGATATAATATCATAGGGGAAATCCCGGGCACGGATCTGAAGGATGAGGTAGTGATGATCGGCGCTCATTTTGATTCGTGGCATGGCGCAACGGGCACGACCGACAACGGCTGCGGTTCGGCGGTGATGATGGAGACAATGCGCATTTTGAAAACGCTGGGGACAAGCCCTCGGAGAACAATCCGGATCGCCTTGTGGGGCGGTGAAGAGCAGGGCTTGTTGGGTTCGCGATCGTATGTTAAAAGAACCTTAGGCGAACGCCTGGATAAAACCAGGCCTTATGATTCCATTCGCCTGACGCCGGCAG
>Ga0193694_1000088_pt1 | contig 10164 bp, 8 predicted proteins | sample L3s1metaG_FD_160567 | JGI IMG/M metagenome (GOLD analysis project Ga0193694, IMG submission 160567) | Soil microbial communities from a riparian zone of the East river system, Colorado, United States - L3s1 | ecosystem: Environmental > Terrestrial > Soil > Riparian zone | place: USA: East River... | reverse complement strand
ACAAAATAATATTTAAAAAATACAACATCATGGCATTGAATATTGTAGGGTGTGCTATTGTCTTATATACCACAGGCGCATTTGGGATAGGTGCCGTGTTTGTAGAAAAGGATATTGGAGTTAAAAAGTAGCCGCAAACGGTATGAGGTCTCCTGACGTATGAAAGGATAAAACTAATCTACAGGGAGGCCCCGATTATGAATCAATTACGATTGGATTATCCACATGCCTGAAGATGATCCGTTGCGACACCAGTGGTATCTAGATGTGGTTATTGGCATTGCGCTCTAGTACACTGAAGAAGCATATCTTGTTTCGATGACCTCACCAGGGTGGGCAGAGAGGTTAAGTGTGACATCTTGGTTGCCATCTCGTCTCATTCACGATCAAAGCCGGTGATACGAACAAAGGTGATTCTTGGGTCATAGGTAATAAAACATCTTCACCTGTGGGGAGTGCGTCACAGAGATCCATCTGGATTGCATGCCATTCTCAAAGGGTCTGAAAGATATGAGTGTTACAATTACCTGTCTTGCTGATGGTGCCTGGTAAGAGGGCTAAAGATCATTGGTTGCGGTATTAGTGGACCAATGAAATAGCTAGTGAGAGGCGTCCACCTTGCATTGAAGTCACGCTCAAAGGTGTCAGGCATGATAACCTTCGTCCTCTGCGTGTCTATGTGGCCGTTGTTTGACCAAAAGTGCAATGGTTTTCCCAAGGACAATTTGAGAAAATGAAGCGGCGTTATTGACTGTTGTGCATCACCTGCAACCTGTGTCTGTAAACGACATCCCTTCACCATACCAACAATGTTGCGAACACATTGTATTGTGTAAAAAGCTAGCTATTTACCCACATTGACTGTAGATGTTGCGAGGGTTACAAAGGGTATAATGAGTTACATGTCCAGATCCAAAAAGCGGAAAAATGTAGAAACATCCAGCGATCTCTCAAGTAGTAGATCTTCCGCCGTTGGCAAGTTCACGTGCAGCACGCTGACTGACTAACACTGTCGTTGAAGAACCTGGCTGGGATTGCGCCTGCATCGGGATGCGGTGGTTTCCAAATATTTTCCTACTTTGTTTCAGGGTATGGCAATTGTAGAAATGTGCAGAACATACCTAGTCCACCAGTCGAGGAGAGCCTGAACGCGCTCTCGAGATGCAGGCCCAGGAGGAGCTTCGAAAAAATCAAGGATATCATTGTAGAAGACTGCATAGCTGAAACAGCCATCGTTCTCATTCCAGGCAACTGCGCTGGACAGGGCGAATCGCAGCTACGTGTGTGGTCTATTGTCAAGTGAATTTGTTATGAGGCACTAAAAGCTCGCACCTGCACCGCAACATAAGCGATTGATCGAGGGGTAACTGACCTCATCCCTAGCAAGCTTGCAACATTGCCACGAGTGGGCGCTTTGTGGCTTCTGGCTCGTTTGGGGGGGCGAGATGCCTGGTTTTCGAGGTCCTGCTCAGTGCCAATATCTTGTGCAGATGTCGGCGAAGTAAAGATGAATTTAAAAGCCTATACCATTCCACTATTAGATGTCGAATCGTAGCAAAGAGGGAGCCATACCTTCACTAAAATTGCACTTTGGAACATCTCAAGTTCGAGATTGTCCTTGTTCGCCTTCGCATGTGGCCAAAGAAAGGCTGGCCATCCTTCGACCACAAAATTTGGATGACCATCGCGAATACTCTGGCGCTCGCTTCGGAATGGTGAGCTGAGACTGGTTGAATATTAAGCAGACCTCACTGGGGAACATCCCAGTCATACTGAATGGGACAAAGGAGCCGACCGGTGACGTCGTGCTCAAATCCTCGATCGCTCTTCGTATGAGGCAGCAGCGGTGGCATGGTATTGTCAAAGAGGGTGATAATCCAGTTTATTACAGCTGGTTTCAGGTTAGCTGCATCGTCACCTCGAGCACCACCTGCTCCTTTGCGCAGCTGCAGAACGGCAGTCAACATGGGCTCTGCAAGCAGCAGAAAGGAAAAGTACATCTCGAATGAAAGCACCAAGCTGCGCTATATCAACACCCACGAGTTTTTCCTCAAAGCCAGGTATGTGTCGCACGATGAGGTTGTAACCGAGAAGGGTACGACACTGTCTGAAGACCAAGGCAATGCTAAGTAAAACAGTGAGGTTAACAGAACATCGTACTCTGGAGTGTGTGGCTCAGCCTGAGAAGCATCTTCATCATCACCGACATCGTCCAACTCAAGAGAACGACGGCGATCATTCTCGTCTATCAGTTCCTCGATGGACTGAAACATCGAGACCAGCCTGCAAATAACGCGACCTTGAGTAACTATCGAACCAGTATCTCTGTTGGAGAAAAATCACAAAAAGGAATGGCAAGAAATCATGTAACGCACGATTTGCGTTTAGTCCCTCCCTCTTGGAGCACTAGAAGCTGTTTCTCCAAAGCAGCAATGCGCCGCTTTGCACCGGCATAGGTGATACGAAGGGCGTCCTCCCCTTGGTTAGTGATATCAGCTGGAGGATCGTTAGATTGGACGGACATCTTCAGCGAATGTATGAGGGTCAGCAGTTGAACATGCAAGAGGGTTGGAGTGTCGGCCTTTTATCTTGATCCAGATATATTTGGTGATTCCGAATGCGGAGAGACTCACACCATATATAGCTTGGTTTCTGGAACAAACTGTTAAAAGTACCGCCGCAGTTTGACTCCATTCCTTCCCATGCCTACTTTAGCAATACTCATGCCCAAAGAAGGAAGCAACGTCCAGGTGGATGTTGTTCTGTGGAACTCGGAGTCGGGAGCTAACTTGAAACCAGGCTATTAAAGCAGCATCTGTATATGCTTCCTCAGTGTTGGATGTACATGTAATGTTTGATTCGATAAATTGTAACTAATGATCAAAATTAAGGATCACCACCTGTAATCACAGACATACCAATTCACAGAGGTATTTTTGAACAGCTGACTCCACACTTCACCTATGGATAGAATTCTTTCCTGCGGCGTCCAAGAAAAGAACAATCAACATATCACGTGCACAGTAAACAACTGTCATGTCACCTTACTGCCACAGCAGGAAACGGCCGATTTTTGGCCCGTCAAAACATTGGTGAAAGACAAAGGAAAGAGGGTAAACAGTTTACTTGGGGTCTAAAAGCCTTCAAATTTATGCGGCTGGACCCTCTTTTGCCTGCTTTTCGATGGTCAAAAATCCCGTGTTTCCCGCCGTGTGCGCTGGTTAAAAACGATTGGCTGATAGTAGCCAGCATAATTGCTGTTAGGCCACAAGTCCGTGCATCTCACATCAAACAACAAATCACGAACAACAAGGTGATCTACCAGCGCAGCTCGGCCCTTCGCTCTAGTTATGAGTAATCCAACATGACAAAGAAAGTGCGATATAATATTGCTCATATGTCATAGAACTATATAAATGTCGCTTTTAGAATGGCATTGTGGATACCAACTATGCAATTGTAATTAGTGTATTTTGCAGTAGATATAATTATTGGATCCATACCTTTGCGTCAACAATTGATTTTATCAAGCTCTCCTCTGCAATGGTTAAAGGAAATGGAAAAGCCGCTTTGTCTGCGATGTTAACACCTGCAATCCAATCACTCGATTTAACTTCTGCCTTGTACCCCAAATCATATAAGTTTATCTTGGCTTCATTCTGTAAATGCTTTGCCCATCGGACCACTTTACAAAGCAGATGCTCTGTAAAGATTGGACTGAATCCAAGAATGCGCTTGTCCTCATCCGTGAGATGCTCCTCCAAATGGCGATGAACACAATAAAAGGCAGCCCGAACAGAAGAAGTATCCGGCATATGAAATCCAAGTTTTTCCAATCCGCGAAATGCACCCTTCAACCGGTTCATAGCAATAAAATCAGCCATTTCAGACCAATGGGGCATTTTGGCAATCCCAAGCAATGAAAGGGTATTTGCGAGCTGAAACACAGTCAGGCCTTGTTGAAAACCTGGAATGTTCAGTGCCTTGATGCCGTTGTAGAAGTGCGACCAACTGTGCCGTTCACCAGCGTATTCAGCTGGATCCTGTCCCATCATGTCACCAAGTAACTCCTGCCACTTGGTTTGGACATCGGAGGTAAAGTACTGGCCAAACTTGTCACTCAGCGTATACTTTGAACCCTTCTGATTGCCAGACTGATATGTTGGAAACAATAAAAGATGATTGCTGGACTGTCCCCATATTTTAGCGTCATGCGTGGTGATAAAACTGGGAAGTGGAGTAGGATGTGAAGTTGCCTTAGTTTTAGTTTGATCTCGCTGGTCGTTTTGATACAAGTTTGATGTAATGGCCTTCTGAAAATGATTGACCATTGTAGCCAAATCCTCTGAGAAGAAACCACCAATATGTTTAACCATATCCAGGAATGATATTGTTACACATCCCTGTCCCGTTCCAAACCAAGATAGCAGATTTGAAAGACCCATCTTGGTGGTTAGTTTTTCTGCGGGGAGGTGGTGATAAAGCAATTTGGCCCCTTTTGAATACTGACGGATTGGGTTTGTATGATCTGGATTGTGAGTCGATGCAGAACTCTGAGTTGCATGTTTTCCTTTCAAAACACGTCGAAGGGATTCGTTGGTTGAAGAAAGATTTCGGCTGTCAGCTAACGCTTCACGAGTTATAAGACCGAGTACGCCTATTCCAACTGGGGATTTTTTTGGTACCAATGTCGATAATGTCACCTCGGAGAAAATATGGTTTTGGAGTTTGCGCTGACCTGCCTTCGGGAATGCTTTGCCAGTTTCAAGCAAAGGTTGCTGCATGGGATCATGCAAATGGCCCAATGGTAATGACCGGCCTGCATGTAGCTCCAGCATATTAAGATGAACAAGATCGCCAAGTTCATGGACAACCTTGTACATGTCAGGGAACTGCTCGACATGAGATGTCAGCCATGCGAACAATGGTTCCAGAGTTGTCACGGCATCCTTAAGCGCATGTTTTGCAAAGACATCGTTTTTCTGAAAGCGACGCTCAAAGACCAAGGCAGGAGCCGCAAGAAATTCTTTGATAGCTGATGATGCAAAGATCGCATCGGTTCCACATGCCTCTGCTATGCATTTCAGAATTGCTCCTCGAGTAAGGCAGCGGTAAAGCACACTGTCACCGTCGACCGATGTCTCGGCACCGCCGCCAAATACAGAATCAGGGGTTTTTAACCATGGAATGATCAATTCCTTTGTCCAGATTGTCATCATCACGTCATTGGCTTTTGCATATAGCTCATCAAGACCCCAGTAGTCATCGCGTTGAAAGCTCTGCAATGCCGACAAACGAATCGGTTTTGCATTTTTTTTTTGAGGCCGAATTCCATAGAGATCCCAAGGTAGGTTACGAGAATCAGATGGAGGGATACCGAATTTGAGAAGTTCACCAGATAGAGATGCTACTGGTTTTACACTTGGACCCGCTCTTGCAGTCTTTCGTCTTTTGGCATTTTTAGCCTCTTTCTGTGCTTTGTCCCAAGCCTCCCGCTCGTTATGGACATACCAAAGGATGTGGTCAACGAAGTCTGCCAGGCTAGAATTCTGTTTTTTTAACTCTGAGTATCCCCTGGACCGGTGGACCTCGAGAAGACAAGACGCAGTCTCGAATCCAGTGCAACGGTACCAATCAAAGACCATCATCAATGACCGGCACATTTCCCAGTATTGAGCCTTTAGAATTATTGTTAACTTCTGTGAGTCCAAGGCCAGTCCCGGTAAAACATCGACGGAGTGCTGAATTCGGTAAAGATAAATCCCTCCAACTGCACATTGATATTCTGAGAGAAGATCGGCATAACTGCCCAGCACATTGTGAACATGGTTGTGGTTGGTCCACGTGGACACCATAGACTTGGTGTCTGAATTTGCATAAAATCCTTTTGCTCTGACCTGGGATTGCACCTCAACGGCATCTTGTAACTCGGCCTGAAGTCGTGTAAACGACAAAAGGTTTTGTAGCTTGTAGAGATTACGAGCTAACTGAATGGGTTGAGCCACTTCTGTTTGACGTGTCCGTCGTTTACCAGAATCTTTGTTTTCTGTTTCTTGGGGTGGGGGCTTCTGGGTAACAATGTTGTGTTTTCGGTTGAATTCAGTCAACAAGTCCAGGGACCCACTGTAAAGACCATTACCTACTGCTTTGTATAGTCAAAATAAGGGAAAAAACATACAACATATTAATCTCTGGTACCCATGAAGTTTCACCATATTCCTTCCACTTGATTTCGTACAAAAGCACATTCTATGTTTGGACATCACCGAATTAGTCTTGCTGAAGATAGCTAGCCTCGTTACTTACGTCTTTGTATTTGAAGTCCAGAATTGCCTCAACTTCATATTCCTCGCTTTCAACACTCTTTTGTCTGCAGTCATCAGGTAGTGGAGTACCAGGACACAAAGTCAAGTCAGAAGCATCATCATCATATTGTTCGACCAAAGGAGGGTTCAGTGAAGGTGCAATAGCTGGGGTATTGACTTGTGACGAGCTGGTAGATTCAGGTTTGCGGAGACGACTAGACGAACGCGTTGCAGCACGTGTAGGAGGAGCAGGCCGTGGCTTGTTTGGCCGTCGAGATGCACCAGATGAATTTTCAGAACGGCCCAAGCCATCATGTACCGGTTGAGCAATACCAGGAATAAGGCGGCTAGAGGAGTCAAGTCGATGTCCCACTTCGGCTGGGGATGTATCGATCTCGACAGGATTCAAGGCAGATACACCATCGTTCATGGGAAGAGTTTCATCAGTTTCTTGAATTGGATCCAGAGCACCAGAACTTGCAGGCTTTGATGGACCTCCATTGATAGTTTCATCCGGTATTTGTACTCGATCTGGAAGCAGAGACGTCTGATTATCCCGGAGAAACTGGATGACTTGTGGATTTCCCCTTAGACTTGGCATGGTCAATATCAATAAGCCACAGCTTAGAAGATACGATGTAAACACATACACAATTTCTTCAACCTCTACCGAGTCATCCCGGTTTGGTAATTTGACAACAAAATAACCCTAAAAAGCTGTTATGTTATATTCCTCTTCTCTCTGTAATATTATAACCAACAATTACCTTTCCCCCTTTGGATATCCGGTGTAAGACCTTCTCAATGACGATATTGGAAGGGGAGGAAGTAATCGCCGTAGTAAGTGACCGACGTTCAGCAGGATGGTATACAGACTGTACAGCTGCTATTGATCTTGCGTATTGCATGGTAGATCGTAAGCTGCGGTAGGTACTCTTTTCAATGCGTATAAGCATCGAAAGCGACTGATTGAAATGATGTTGGTAATATCCTTTCCAAAGGGCAATTTTTGCAGCATCCTCGACAGGATGATAGGGAAGTGGCTTGAGTGCAACAGGAGCGCCAGCTTGGTTTTCAAATGAGATACTTTGAATCAAGTCATTTATGTCCAAGTTCAATTGAAGGTTGTTTTGTGATAGAAAGTTTTGAAATAGGCTAACGGCCTCACGGCCTGAGCGATTGGCCCACTCTTCCCTGTTTCCAAGCGTTACCTGGCCGTGTTTCGCAAACGTGTGCTGAAGAGTTTTGTGTGGCTGAGCCGCACCGAAATTCCCGAAGAGTTGAGATGGTGTGAAGTTCATCGACGCACTCCGTTGAATCGCGGCACTGTTTGGATACACCACAAAACCGATCCGGTTCTCTGGACCTGCATGATCCCACATAGGACTAACAATACTGTCGACCCACTGTTTGTGGGCCTCCAAATCTTCCATTGGCGAGAAACCAGAGTGGAGATCATTGCCCTTGAACACGACGAATACAATCCAGACACCGAGCTCACGTACATATAGGCCAGGTCTAGCCAAACAAAACGGTCCTGGATCACCGGCTACATCATGGATAATATTTTAAAAAAATCAAAATCAAAAGCTGTCTGATACTGACTTGGACCGACATGCAACAACAAGATGAACAAGGTGAACCTTGTTATATCATCTCCAATGTCCGTGTGCCATGAACCTTGATCCCCAATCAACTCCCACAGAATGTGACCCAGAGAAGAATTATTGAATTGGACGCTAGTACCCGCTGGTGAAAGCCCGCCAAACGACAAGACATTATTTATTTCTGAATGAAAGTCAATAATCTCGAATTCGAACTTCGATATGCAAAGGGGCATGATATGACGGTAAAGGTCATGCAGGACTTTCAACACGGAACCTATTTGTGCCCTCGCCTCTACCGTGTCAACTTGAACTGCAGGGAGGACAGTGCCCTGACCATCGCCCTTGAGAACGGTATTGGCGAGACTGTAGGATCCGTCTGTCGACGACGAATCACGTGGGACGTTGACAGATCTATCATTGCGCTTTAACCCAGGGATACGTGAAAGGCGTGTAATGTCTGGGGTTTTGTCATGAGCCTTGCATCCCCAACCGAGCTTTGCAAGCTGTATTGAAAGATCAAGCACTTCTGGGAAACAGGGATAGGGTTGGAGCGATTCGAGCGTCTGCAAACAGGCAACTGTGTATGCAGCATCTGAATTGCCATCAATGTAGTATACGAATGGAATCCCTGGGACCATTTTAACCATTCCAGGTACAGGGTGGGAGACGTAGCGCCCATCCACGTGCGAAGGAAAGATGTTTGGTGGCGTATCTGTTATTAACAGCCTTTCACGATGTTGTTGAAGATGCGCAAGTCGGTAGGTGCTGGAATAAACAAACCGGGAGCAATAGCGATGGTCTTCAGTGTAGCTCCAATCGGGTGATTGAGGATGGCTGCGACCTTCACGAGCAGGGAGGGGGGAGGGGGGAGAGAGTTCCCCACGCGCAGGATAGCTATCAGCTGGTAGCAAGTCCTCCTCTTCATATGTGAAACGGTCGCGGGGCGGTTTAATCGGAGCCACACCCTCAAATGGCATCCCCAAAATCGGCCGTTCACGAACCCGTTTTTCTATATGACATGTTAGCATTATGAATATCACTACGAAAATGGGCAACGCAACCGAATTCATCCAGGTCGGAAACCTCTGCTAAAGTGACATTCATTCCTGTCCGATGGTTGTTCGTGGAACAGCCGACTTGATTGACATCGTCTGTAGAAAAGGTTTCAGACAATGCATTCGTTAGCTAGCCATCATACGCAACAGGATTTAAAATGGACAAACAGGATGTATCGGTAGCGGGATTTGAGATAAGGATCATAATGGTTTTATGATGGCAATGAACAAGTGCGGAGAGCGGCGGCGAGGATCCGGGATTGCTCAAACTAGAGAGGAAAGGCTATTCTTCAACTGCGAAGAACAAAGAGGACAGGAGGGCAAACACAGAATCGGACGACGAAGGAAGCTTCGTGGCTAGTGGCGGGACTTCGAGATCGGCGGCGGTGCAAACTGGAGAGGGGATGATGTTCTCCACAGTTCAACTGTGGAGAACAAGGTGGGTGTGGGAAGACTCGAGGGGAACCGGGCGAGGATAGTAGTGGGAATGCTGAGAACGGCGGTTCCAAACAGGAGACGTATGGTTGCAACAGTCGGAGCGTAGAGTGATGGCACGGATCCGGAGGCTGCAACGGTTCCAAACAGGAGGTAAGGTTGTTCTCTACAGTTCAACTGCAAAGAACAGGGTGGATCGGAAGGCCCAAGCGTAATCAGAAAGCCCTAGGACTGGCGGTGAGGATAGTTGAGGTAGGAGTGACTGGAGTGTGGATTAAAGGTGCTTAGACAAAATATTTGTAAACATTGTATTTGCCATGCCACGAGGCAGACAGGAGGCTGATGGCCATCGACGGTAAACAAAACGTAGTATATGTGTATCGTAGAGTAACAACGGCACGCCGATATGGAAATCTGGACAATAGATGGCGGCGCTTAGGCCGACAGCATGGGTATCATACACTATTTCAATTACGGAGGGGGAAGCTACAAACAAGTCGTCAGCCGTTAAGAACAGATGAAAATGAAAGAAGACGGTACCAGGTATCCGCGATCGTCTGAGTGACGATGGTTCTCCGCAAGGTACGCGAGGAAACGGATTGTTTCTACAAACGAGGGGCGGGAAGAGGAGTGGATGTTCTCCGCGGTTCAGAACTTAGGGCAGTGGCAGCGGCGAAGGCTATGGCAACAGGATGGCATTGGGAAGGGGGCTGAGAGTGGTGGCAACCCCCAGCTTAACTGCGGAGAAATGAGGGCGTACAG
>Ga0193694_1000087_pt1 | contig 10379 bp, 15 predicted proteins | sample L3s1metaG_FD_160567 | JGI IMG/M metagenome (GOLD analysis project Ga0193694, IMG submission 160567) | Soil microbial communities from a riparian zone of the East river system, Colorado, United States - L3s1 | ecosystem: Environmental > Terrestrial > Soil > Riparian zone | place: USA: East River... | reverse complement strand
TTTATGATAGCAAGACGAAGCTGTATACGTTCAAGAAATCGTCGGGCAAGAAGCTGAAGCCGCTGGAAATGGCGGCGTACTGGACGGCGTGGGCGAAGAAATATCCGATCATATCCATTGAGGATGGGCTGGCGGAAGATGACTGGACCGGCTGGAAGGCGTTGACCGAAAGTGTAGGCGAGACGGTGCAGTTGGTGGGTGATGATCTTTTTGTTACGAATGTAGAGCGCTTGCAAGAGGGTATTGACAAGGGAGTGGGGAATGCTATCCTGGTGAAGGTGAATCAGATTGGTTCATTGACCGAGACGATTGCGGCGGTGAACCTGGCGAAGCGGAATTCCTACAAGAGCATTATGTCGCACCGTTCCGGGGAGACGGAGGACAATACGATTGCCGATTTGGCGGTAGCGCTGAATTGCGGGCAGATCAAGACAGGATCGGCATCGCGTTCCGATAGGATGGCCAAGTACAACCAGTTGATCCGGATAGAGGAGGAGTTGGGAGAGGTGGCGTATTTCCCGGGGAAGAAGTTTTAGAGGAATACATAAGATACTTAGGTATTTAGAGGGAGGGCTGCGGGGACGCAACCCTTTTTTTTGAGCCTGAATAAAAGCTCTGCGCCTACTTTGCGACTCGGCGAGTAAAATTCTACCGCAAAGACGCGGAGGCGCAAAGGCAACCTCACCCCCTGCCCCTCTCCGGGGCGGAGAGGGGAGCAGTTAAGAATAAGATTCGGGCCCGTTTTTTTCGTCTCGTACTTCTCCTGAGGACAGTTGCAAGGAGTTGATGTTCTTAGTGGGGCTTCTAAGAGATATTCACTTATAAGCAAATCAAATTATCTTATTTGTATTCTCTGCGCCTCTGCGCCTCCGCGGTTGAAAGTCGCGATATTGTCAGGAAAACCGTACACGTGAAGATTCCATTTCTTGTTTGATTTACCCGATCTTCCATCATCATTAACAAAAAAAACGATGGGAGTAACAATACATTTTTACGGCCGACTTAAGAATAAGGAAAGCCTTGAAGAGGTGATCACGATTGCAAGCGGGTTTGCAGCCGAAAGGGGCTGCGAGGTTATCAATCTGGATAGCGAAAAGAAACGTCTGATCAGAGTCAAAGACGGGAAACAAAGCGACTACGAATGTCCCGTCAGGGGAATTCAGTTTCACCCTGATGAAAATTGTGATCCTTTTGTCCTCGAATTTGACGATGACCTTTATATTCAACAGTTCTGTAAAACTCAGTATGCAGGCATTTCAACCCACGTTGAGGCGATTCAGTTATTGAGGGATATTGAACCCTGCTTCGAGACTTTTGTGGTTCTAGATGAAGGAGATTTCTGGGAGACATCGGACATCAGCACGTTGGAACAAAGGTTTGAAACCAACTTCGCAGCCGCTGAGGAGATGAAGAAGGAGAATCCGAAATTAAAAGGACCCATCCGGCTGATGAATGGTAGAATCCTGGACTTGATCGGGTGAATTTTACGGTTGAAACATCTCGACAACTTTGCACAGGGCTCTTCGGCTTCACGATCCTCTTCTACAGCGCGGCCGGCGCCACTGCCGTGTTCCTGATCAATGCCACCTACGTTGCCGGTAATGCCGCAGAACGATTTTCCTCAAACTGAAGTTGTCCAATTGGACTACTTTTCATATCTTTGATCTGTGCCTAAAAGGAAATTGATAGAGGCGAAAGAATTAAACCAGAATAGTATGAGGAAAAAAAACGTAACAAGCTTAAGTGAATTTATCGACAAGGAAGTTGGTAAAAAAGGAACAAAGAAGCGGAACAAATTTGAAGCTGACTACGATGCCTTCAAACTCGGAGTGTTAATCCAGCAGGCCAGACAGGAAAAAGGGTTGACCCAAGAACAGGTCGCTGAATTATCAGGGACAAACAAGTCTTACATTTCAAAACTTGAAAAGGATTTGAAAGACGTTCGTTTTTCAACACTTCAGCGAATTATTAAGGAAGGCCTTGGCGGACATCTTGAGGTTTCGATAAAATTTTAAATGATCCCTACGTGGTATTGCTGCCAGCATAGTAGAATGGAAATGCTTCGTACGTTGAGACTGTGGATAATAATTAAATTCATAGAAAAATGAAGAAACTTAGAAACATTCACCCGGGAGAAGTCCTGCAGGAGGAGTTCTTAGTTCCCTTGGGACTAACCGCCAATCGGCTGTCAAAGGATATTGGGATTCCACAGACAAGAGTATCCGAAATAGTAAAGGGAAATAGAAGAATAACAGCGGACACGGCACTGAGGCTATCTAAGTATTTCGGGAACTCTGCCAAATTTTGGCTTGGGCTACAGGACGATTTTGACATTGAGGAAGAGGGGCAACTCAAGTTTAGAGTGCTGGAATTAATTGAAAAGCATCAACGCAACGTGGCGTAACATCGAGCGTTGACAATCATAGGCGTATGACGATTAGAATCCTAAATAATCAGTAAATTAGCGGATTAACTTAGCCAACGGATGGGAACAATAGAATTAAGATCCAGCTTGCACAAAATGGTAGACCGGATTGAAGATGAAAGATTACTTCGCGCCATTTACAGCTTCCTGAAAGTGCGTGAAAATTCAGAAGGTAGCAGAATGTGGGACTCGCTGACAGACGAACAGAAAAAGGAAGTCTTTCTGGCGTACGACGAATCGGAAGATGATGCAAACCTTATTGAGGATAAGGACGTTTGGAAGAAGCTGAGATGAGAGTTGTTTGGACAAAAACAGCCCTTAGACGACTTCAGGAAATACTATTCTATATTCAAGAGGAATTTGGAGATAATGCAAAAATGCAATTTCAGTCCAGAGCCAAGGACTTTACAGGGTTACTTCCGGATTTCCCTGAAATGGGCACACTTGAAATAAAGGCTAAAAACCTGAGGGCATTTCAACTAACAAAGCAGACAAGAGTATGCTACCGGGTAAAAGGCGGACGAATTACCAATCTATTCCATTGCAACACAATGAGCCAGCCGCCAACAAAAGCGATACCTCATTTGCTTTCTTTTGTTTACTTTTATCGGGTAAGGCAAACGCCGTATGACCAAGCGTTGTGCACAAGCATTTCGACAAAAAGTCTCACCTCAATAGAATCATGAAAATAGTATTCGGACTCGCTTTTATTGCAACTCCACTCCTGTGGACAAGTTGCCACACGGAGAGAACGAAAGCCGAGCACCCTTCAACTGAAGGAAAACGCATCACCATTTCGGGACGAAAAATTTATTATGAAGAATACGGACAAGGTGTTCCGCTATTATTACTTTCAGGAGGGGGGATCAGTAGAAGTATAAAGGACTTTGAGAAATGCATTCCCAGTCTTTCAGAACATTTCAGAATTATAGCTCCCGACACACCAGGACAAGGTAAGTCTGAACAACTGGACAGCATGAGCTATGAAATACTTACCAATTGCATGTCCGGGCTGCTCGATTCACTGAAAATGGACAGCGCATATGTTATGGGTTGGAGTGACGGGGGAATTGTCGGAATTCTTTTGGCCGAGAAAAGACCGGACAAGGTTAGAAAAGTCATCGCTGTGGGAGCAAACAATGGACTAAAACCGGCTATTCCACCAAATTATTCACCGGAGCCAATGCCAATTGACGAATGGGCAAAGCATAACAAGGAAGCAATCGAAGAATACGTAAGAATTCTGCCAAGAGATTGGAGAAGGTTGGTAAATGATTTGAACACGATGTGGTATGCAGACGAATATTTTTCGAAATCAATTTACGGCCGGATAACTATCCCGGTGATGATCGTACTCGGTGACCGGGACGACATTATAACTGAACACGGCCTGGAGATGCACAGACTTATAAAAGGCAGTGAATTTTGTGTTCTACCTAATACCAGGCATGAAGTATTTGCTGAAAGGCCGGATCTGATCAGTAAAATTGCAATTGACTTTTTTAGCAATAAGTAAAACCGGCCGAAGGCGAAAGAACTATGATACAATTTGTAATTTCATTTCTAACCCTTACTCTGCTCACAAGCGCCGCCAATGTAAATCGACCCAATGATACGGATCCCTTCTCTCACGCTCAGTGGATTGCACTAGAACAACTTGAAGGTGCTATGAAGGTAGTGCCTGCTGTTCACGGTGAGGGCAATACGTTGGGTGATCGGTGTGTAAAACGCTCCATTGTAACCCTATTCCGCAAGGAATTTAATGAAACGAAGGAGATTAAGAGCGCTACGATTCATATCTCCGGCCTGGGTCAATATGAATTATACCTGAATGGAGCTCAGATTGGTGATCGCTTTCTGGCGCCAGGCTGGAGTTATTATCAAAAACGCTGCTTCTACAATACGTACGATATCACCCGATTGGTAAAGAAAGGAGATAATGCCATTGGCGTCATCGTGGGAAATGGTTTTTACAATATCAACCGCGAGCGCTATCGTAAACTGGTAGTGGCCTATGGCTACCCTTGCCTGATCTTCCACATTACACTAACCATGAAGGATGGTTCCCTTCGGAATATCGTGTCGAATACACAGTGTAAAGTAAGCCCTTCACCCATTACCTACAGTAGTATTTATGGAGGAGAGGATTACGACGCAACCCTCGAACAAAAGGGATGGAATGTTGCGGGATTTGACGATTCAACATGGAAGAATCCTGTTGTTGTGAATGATTCGGTCAGGAGGCTTGTCCCGGAAGAGGATTTTCCGGTAAAGGTGATGCAGGAATTCAGCGTTAAGAAAATCTCGACTTCAAAAACAGGAAGGACGATCTACGACTTCGGACAAAATGCGTCCGGAATAATTGCGCTGAAAGTAAAGGGAAACAGAGGCGCACGTATCAGGATAAAGCCCGATGAACTTATCAATAGCGAAGGGGATATAACTCAAATCAGCAGCGGAGGGCCGTATGAGTTTAATTATGTCCTTAACGGTGGTGAAGCGGAAGACTGGCGACCGCGATTTACGTATTATGGATTTCGGTATGCCGATGTTGAAATTATTGAGCCGGCAGGCCTGGATAAAAAAACAGAGATCATAGAAATCAAAATGCTTCACACCCGCAACTCGGCACCTGCGGTAGGTTCGTTCAGTTGCTCAGACACTCTTTTTAACCGGGTTTTTGATCTTATTAATTGGGGAATCAAGAGTAATATGGCAAGTGTTGCCACGGACTGTCCTCATCGCGAAAAACTAGGTTGGCTCGAACAGAGCTATCTTATCGGTTCGTCTATGCAGTATAATTTCAACATCCACTCTTTTTACAACAAGATTGTAGAGGACATGATCGATTCACAGCTTGATAACGGGCTGGTGCCGGATATTGCTCCAGAATATGTTCCCTTCGAAGGTGGATTCCGCGATTCACCCGAGTGGGGGAGTGCATCGGTGATTATTCCATGGCTCCTGTATAAATGGTATGGTGACCGGGATGTGCTGAAGAGAGCGTATCCCATGATGAAACGCTATTTGGGGTATCTTGAAAGTAAAGCGAAGGATCATATTCTTGATTATGGTTTGGGCGATTGGTATGATCTTGGCCCCAATCCCCCCGGCAAAGCGCAACTAACACCGAAGGCCGTTACGGCTACATCGACGTACTTTTACGATTTGCAGATTATGGCTAAGATAGCGAAGATGATGGGCATGGAGGATGACTTCAAAAAGTACAGCGATTTATCCGGGAAAGTAAAAAACGCATTTCTGAAAGCGTTTTATGATTCCGCCACCGGAGTGTGCTCGACCGGAAGCCAAACCGCCTATGCCATGTCGCTCTACACCGGATTAATACCGGAACAGGATAAAGGCAACGTGTTTAACAACCTCATCAACTCCATCATCAGGAACAATTTTGCGCTGACATCAGGGGATATTGGTTATCATTATCTTGTACGGGTATTAAGTGAAGGCGGCAGATCGGATATACTTTACAAAATGAACAATAGAAGTGATGTACCGGGTTATGGATATCAGTTAAAAAAGGGCGCCACGGCATTAACTGAAAGCTGGGATGCACTTCCTACATCATCGAATGATCACATGATGCTGGGCCACCTGATGGAATGGTTTTTTAGCGACCTTGGAGGCATTTATCAAACTGATAACTCGGTAGCGTACAGCAATATTGTAATAGCACCCAAACCGGTAGGCGATATTAAATGGGTTACCTGTTCCTACAACTCGGTCAAGGGAATAATTTCTTCCGATTGGCAAATAAGAGAAAATTCATTCACCCTGAACGTTGAGGTGCCCCGCGACGTCGTTGCAAAAGTCATTATCCCTATTGAGTATAGGAGAAACACGTGCGTTGTTACGGACAGCAGCAACGGTAAAGGGCTCACGGTCAAGGTTACGGATGGTGCATTTGAACTCACAACGGGGAAATATGAGGTGGTAGCAAAGTAGAATAACCTCCGGCAAAAGTTGCACTTTAGGACAACTTGCCATATCTTTGTTTCGTGGACAGGAAATCCAAGCATAGGACTATTATTTTCTACAAGAGCTACTTTGAAGAATTCTTCCTGGAACAACGAGAAAAGGTTAAAGCTAAAATTATTTGGACTTTTGACTTAATTGAGGAAGTACAGCGAGTTCCAGAGATATATCTAAAACACCTGGAAAACACCGATGGACTGTTTGAAATTCGAGTTCAGCAAGGAAGTGACATTTTTCGAATATTCTGCTTTTTTGACCAAGGACAATTAGTTGTCCTAGCAAATGGATTTCAGAAGAAGACGCAAAAGACGCCCAAAAAGGAAATTGACAAGGCACTTAAAATAAAGGAGGATTATGAAAACGAAAAGAAATAATTTGGTGACGCTCGATCAATTCAAGGAAAAGCATTATGGCAAAAAGGGGACTATAAAGCGTGACCGCCTGGAGGCGGGTTACGAGAACTTTAAAATCGGTGCAATGATTCACGAAGCCCGGCTTGAAAAAGGACTGACACAGGAAGAACTCGCTGAAAAAGTAGGGACTACAAAATCCTATATTTCAAAAATAGAAAACAACATTAAGGAAGCACGTATCTCGACACTTCAAAAAATTATTGAACTCGGGCTAGACGGACATTTAGAACTATCGATTAAACTTTGACATAATAAATCCCTTGGCGGAGTGATCAGCAGGCAACAAAGTCTATAAGTTATGGCCTCTGTAATTGTTCTAATTTAACAAAGACAAGATCAGACGGAAATATGAATGAACTGTGGATTGACAGGTGGAATGACAGATATAGTAAAGACGAGTTTGCCTATGGCGTACAACCTAACAACTATCTAAAAGAGCAATTAGAGAAGGTACCTGTCGGGACAATACTTTTTCCGGCAGAAGGGGAAGGGCGCAATGCGGTTTTTGCAGCCAAACTGGGATGGACCGTCTCAGCGTTTGATATAAGCATTGAAGGAAAAAATAAAGCCGTTCGACTGGCAGAAGCCAATAACGTGACGCTTGACTATCAAGTTGGTGAATTGCAGACATTGAATTACAAGACCGGACAATTTGATGCTATCGCACTGATCTACGCGCACTTCCCGGCAGACATTAAATCGCATTACCACAAGACGCTGGACAAGTATTTGCGTAAGAACGGAATGGTTATTTTTGAGGCGTTTAGTAAGAGCCACATTGACTATATCGCTAAGAACGAAAAAGTTGGTGGGCCGAAGGAAATAGAAATGTTATTCTCAATTGACGAGTTAAGATCGGACTTTGTGAATTATGAGATTATGGAATTAGTTGAAAAGGAAATTGAATTGAACGAAGGTCTGTTTCATAACGGGAGGGGTTCAGTAATACGGTTTGTCGGAAGAAAAAAATGAACTACCGATAATAAAGTTTTAGTAAATTGTGGGCATTATGACAACGAAGGAAATCAAATCGGAGATACAAAAGACTTTGGACGGAATTCCGGAGAATGTTCTTCAAGATATTTTGGATTACCTGAAAGAGATCCGAGGCAAATCTGCTGAAAAGGTGAAGCTGGGAAAGAACCTACGGGACATTCTTGTGGAGGACAAAGAACTACTGGAAAGGCTTGCTAAATGATAAGCCTGAAGGAAGTTGAAAGCATTCACGAAATTCTTATTGACAAATTTGGAGGGACAAAAGGGATCAGGGACCGAGGGGCTTTGGAATCTGCGATAAATCGGCCTTATCAGACTTTTGATCAAAAGGACCTGTACACGGACCATATCGACAAAGCTGCTGCCATTTTTGAAAGCGTTATTTCAAATCACCCATTCATTGACGGGAACAAACGAACAGCCTATGTTTTAATGAGATTGACGCTTTTAGACAATAATCTAGACCTTCAAGTGGATCAGAATGAAAGATATGACTTCATTCTTAAAGCCGCGAAAGGGGAGATTAAATTTGAGCAAATCAAGGAATGGCTGAGGAAGCATGTGAAGTGAATGCTTTAACAATTTGCTAAGCGAATGATTTACATCACTCAGCTCATTTACATTATTGCCGGACAAGAGAATATCTTCGATCAATTTGAGAACATTGCCATTCCAATAATTTCAAAATACAATGGCCGGCTTTTATTAAGGGTGAGACCTGATGAAAAGTCTTTTATTGAACATCAAATGGACAAACCTTACGAAATACACCTTGTGGAGTTTGACACAGAACAAGATTTTGAAAATTTCAAACAGGACGAGGAACGAAAGCGATTTTTGCATCTGAAAGACCAATCCATAAAAGCATCGATCTTGATTCAAGGGACAAAACTATGAAACCGGTATGAGAGTATTGTTAGCACTTGCATTATTGGTGACTTCGACGGTTCAGGGACAGACAAAGTTGTTTGACCTTACCAAATTAGACAGCGGTGATTTTAAGAACTTCATTGCGGAAAAGCAGATTATTGTTGTGGGAGAAATGCACGGAACGACAGAAGTTCCATTGTTTGTTTTGCAGCTAATAAGGCAGTTACAGCCATGGGACAACTAATTAATGGTTTAAGGGACATAAAGGACGTAAGCGTAATTTGCTTTGATATTGACACGGGTCTTGGCGACGGAGTAAACAGAGACAGTTTAATGGGGCTCAATTTGAGCAAAACCTATAAGGCAGGACAAATGGTTATCTTAACAGGAAATATACATGCTAATTTGAAACAGGGTTATTGGCGACCGAATTTTAAATCAGCAATATTCCATTTTAACAGAATCAGGAACTTTGATAACAAACTAATTTCTCTGTATACCTACTTCGGTTCCGGGGACAATTTGGAACTGCATGCAAGACGGTTGTAAGGAAAGAGATGCTGGCTCCAATTCAAACCTGAAACAAAAAGGCGGGCCGGCAAACTTTATTGGAATTTATGATGGTGGCCATCCCAGCGGGTACAGTGGATTTGTTTATTTTGATAAAGTGACGGCTTCGAAACCATTAGTGAACTAAGTAGACCTGAACTGAATGGCTGACTTGCTGTGCGAATTGGCAGGAATGCTGAGCAACAAAGAAACGTATTACATTTAAAGATATGAGCCAACAGCTATTGAGTTCGATAATATTTATTGGGCTAAGCCTGATTGCCTGTAAACAGACTGGCCGGCAGGGCAGTGACACAAAGAAAATTGAATTCAATCAGGGACTTGCAGACGAATTAAAAGCAATGGCCGAGATTGACCAAATAGCAGCTTACGTTCCGCAGGGAAATTATAAACAATGGACCCAGGGACGATGGGAAAAATTTAAAGACAGCGTTTTTACCACACATAAATTGCGACTTGAAAAGATCTTTAATGAGCTCGGATATCCTGGCTACAGTTTAGTCGGAAAAGAAGGGTCAAATAACTTTTGGGTAATGGTTCAACACTCAGACAGTGATCCAGACTTTCAATCAAGAGTGCTTGAAAAACTTAAAATAGAAGTTGAAAAAAAAATGCTGACGGCCGCAATTATGGTTTATTGACTGACAGAGTAGAGATTAACAAAGGAAAAAAACAAATTTACGGGACTCAGGTAACTTATAATTCGCAAGGACAGGCTTACCCAAAACCACTCCTGGACAGCGTAAATGTTGACAAAAGAAGAGCAGAAGTTGGGCTAGAGCCTCTGGAGCAATATTTGAACATGATGACGCTAATGCATTTTGAGATTAACAAAGAATTCCTGAAAGGCAAAGGAATTGCGGAACCAAAACTATACAAGGCCACGGATAGTATTGTAGTTAAAACAGAAAAGTGAGCGGCCACTATTGCTACCAAAACTGACGATAACAAGATGGAATATGTCATTTTAGGATCAATTATTGCCATGTTGGTATTTCTTGTTATTTACCTGTCAACGAAGGGAAAGTCAAAAAAGGAAATCGAGCAAATTCGTTCGGCGTGGGGTAATCCTAAAACAAATTCATTTCATTTCGTCGACATAGGGAGATATG
>Ga0193694_1000085_pt1 | contig 10468 bp, 7 predicted proteins | sample L3s1metaG_FD_160567 | JGI IMG/M metagenome (GOLD analysis project Ga0193694, IMG submission 160567) | Soil microbial communities from a riparian zone of the East river system, Colorado, United States - L3s1 | ecosystem: Environmental > Terrestrial > Soil > Riparian zone | place: USA: East River... | reverse complement strand
CATGAACGCACCGCCGACGCTGGTGGCAAAGTTCAGCCGCGCCGCCGTCACGTTGATGCCCTGGCTGAGCACGCTCTCTGGCACGGCCAGGATCTTCAGCGCGTTGTAGACGGCCAGCACGCTCGGACTCCAGAAATCGTCAAACCGGTGCGCCTGGGCCATCGTCGCGATCAGCGCACGCGCGCGTCCCGCATCCTTTTCGGCGTGCAGCGCCGGCAGCCAGGCGGCGACGTTGTCGGCATCGACTTCCTGCAGCTTGGCCGCCGATTCGTGCGTGCAGTTCGTGGTCTTCGGCGGGCATTCGAGGAACGTCGAAACCCACCATACGAGCGGGCTTTCGGGTCCGAATTTCTGCGCGCGCTTGAGCAGCGCCGGCGTCTTCAATGCCGGTGGACGCTTCTTGTCCAGTGTGTCGGGATAGGCCAGTTCGGCGGCGGCGACGAGCAGGTCGGCTTCGGCGCGCAGCGCCAGCAGGTTGATCAGGTCGCGGCGGTAAAGGTCGAACTGCTTTTGCTCGTCGCCGGCATTCGGACCGGCCGGCACCGCCGGTACGAGCGGCGCAGGCGGGACCGGAACGCTCGGTTCGGCCTCAGGAGCGGCCGGCTCGTTCGCAGGTGCATCCGCTGTCGGCGCGGGCGGCGTGTCCGGAAACGGAGCCTCCGCGCCGGTCAGCACCGGCTCTTTCGGCGGCGGCGTGTCGGCAAACGCCAGCGGTGTCGACAAGGCGAGTATCAGGGCGAGGGAGCGCAGCATGAGCGATGCTTCCGTAGACGACAGCCTTCAAGTGTAACCGTGCTCAGCGTGAGCGGCGCCTTAACCCGCATTATTCATGAACCTTCTGCTGCGACCGCCGATCCACTCGCTGTGGCGCGCGCTGCTCCCGCAGCCGCGCTCGATACCTCTTCGCGCGTCTTCAGTCCGCATCACGCGCCACAGCGGCGTCTCGTCGGTCTCGCGACGAACGTTCATGAATAATGCGGGTTAATAGCCGGCCGCCTGGCCATCCTTGCGGCTTTCCGACGCGCCGTGCCAGACGCCGTTCTTCTCGTCCCACATGATCGCCTGATAGCCGCCGTACGGTCCGTCGGCAAAGACCACGTGATGGCCTTTTTCCATCAGGGCGCGGATCGTCTCGTAGGAAAATCCGCTCTCGAGCTCGACCTCGCCGCCATCCTTCATCTGCACGACCTGGCCTTCGGGTTCGGTATCGCCCTCATGCTGGATGCGCGGGGCATCGCCGGCTTCCTGCAGGCCCATGCCGAAGTCGATCAGGTTCATGACGATCTGCGCGTGGCCCTGCGGCTGCATGCCGCCGCCCATGACACCGAAACTGATCCACGGCTTGCCGTCCTTCGTGATGAAACTCGGGATGATCGTGTGGAACGGCCGCTTGCCCGGCGCGAACGAATTCGGGTGGCCTTCTTTCAGGACGAACAGCTGGCCGCGATCCTGCAGCACGAAACCCAGGCCCGGCGGCGTCATGCCCGAACCCATGCCGCGATAGTTCGACTGGATCAGCGACACCATGTTGCCCCACTGGTCCGCCGCCGTCATGTAGATCGTGTCGCCGTGCTCGAGCGGTGCGTGGCCGGCTTCGACCGTGCGCATCGCGCGGTCCATCGAGATTTTCTTGCGCTGCTCGGCGGCATATTCCTTCGACAGCAATTTGTCGACCGGCGCCTTGAAGAACGCCGGATCGGCGTACAGGTGCGCGCGATCTTCCCAGGCGAGCTTCTTGGCCTCGACGAACAGGTGAACGTGCTCGGGACTGCCGAAGCCGTACTTCTTCAGGTCATAGCCTTCGAGCGTGTTGAGGATTTCCAGCGCAGCCAGACCCTGGCCGTTCGGCGGCAGTTCCCACACCTGCGCGCCACGATAGTTCGTCGAGATCGGTTCGACCCACTCGCCCTTGTGCGCGGCCATGTCCTCGTATGACAGGAATCCGCCGTTCGCCTTGAAGTAGTCGCCGATGACATGGGCGATCTTGCCCTTGTAGAACGCGTCGCGGCCGCCGTCGGCGATCGCCTGCAGCGTGTTTGCCAGATTGGGATTTTTCCAGATTTCCCCTTTTTCCGGCGCGCGCCCGTCGATCGTCATTTGTTCCTTGAAGCCGGGGAACTTGCTCAGGGCCGGCACGGAAAGCTTCCAGTAGCGCGCGATCAGTTCGGTCACCGGGAAACCCTCGCGCGCGTAACGGATCGCGCCGGCGAGGTCCTCCTTCATCGGCAACTTGCCGAAGCGGTCGTGCAGCGCGAACCAGCCATCGACGGCACCCGGCACGTTGACCGGCAGCGGGCCGTGCGGCGGCAGTTCCTTGATGTCGTGGTCGACGAAATACTGCAGCGACAGCGATTTCGGCGAGCGGCCCGAGCCGTTGTAGCCGTAGAGCTTTTTCGTTTTCGCGTCCCAGACGATCGCGAACAAATCGCCGCCGACGCCGTTCGACACGGGCTCCATCAACCCGAGCGCCGCATTGGCGGCGATCGCCGCATCGACCGCGGTGCCGCCTTTTTTCAGCACGTCGAGTCCGATCTGCGTTGCCAACGGCACCGAGGTGGCGACCATGCCGTGCGTGGCGAGGACTTCGGAACGCGTGGCGAACGGCTTGCCGGTAATGCGATCGCCGGCCCCGGCCGCAAACGTGGCGGCACCCAGGACGAGCGCAAAAATGACGCGAGTCATGCAATTCCCCTTGAATCGGACCGGCTTCGAGCTTACACCGAGGTGGTGCGCTATAAGGCCGGGAGATTTTGCAGCAGTGTTCGCAGCGATGAAACGCCGATTACAGAAGTTTACGAGCGTGCCTCACGGCCAGCGTTTCCGCGCGCACTACGACCGGCTGCAACAGCGGCCGCACCTGATACGCGCATTGTTGACGATCGGCCTGGGCCTGCTGATGTTCGCGCTCGGCCTGGTGATGCTGGTGCTGCCGGGGCCCGGCCTGCTGGTCGGATTCGTTGGCGCCGCACTGATCGCCGGCGAATCCAGATGGGCCGCGCAACTGCTCGATCGCGTCGACCTGGGATTGACGCGCGCCTGGAAGCGCTGGCGCAGGTAACGCCGAAATTGCTGCCGACAGATCGACACAGCGCGCGGCATCCGCAACGTCACTGCGCGGGTTGACTGTCTCCCAGCAAGACATGTCCCGCCTCGCTCGTGCCCGTAGAGCTGCCACCGGCAACCAGCAGGCGTCCGATCGAAGCGCAGGCCGACGCGCGATAGAGATTCGCGCCGGTATCCGGATCAATCCGGCACATCGCCAGGAGCGGCTCGAATACGGGGCGCACGCCGGCAACGAGTCCGGTCGCTTCGTCTTCGAAGCTCGACCCCGGATCACCCGGGAAGCGCGCAAAGGCCTGCGACAAGGCGTTCGACAGATCCGTGAGCCCGGCGTCGAAACGCGAGCTCTGCGCCATTCGCGCCAGGGCGTCGTCGGCCGTTGCGCGGTCCTTGAGATAGACCGCACGGACGAGGACCTCGAGCCATACCGCCGCGTTGTCCGGCTCGTGCTGCTCGAGTCGACTGAGCATCGGTTCGTAGTTGCCGGAGGCGACCTGCGAGCGACGCAACGCGACCCATTGCACCAGCATGTCGTCCGCTGCCGCATCGGCTGCCGATCTTGCAACTGCTTCGGCCTGCACTCGCTCGTTCAACGCGAAAGAGTCGGCAAACGCAGCCAGTGCCTGGTCGCGCGGATCGGGGCTGTCACGCAGCGCTTCGTGCACGGATTCGAAGTATTGCCGCCACGCTTCCAGGCGGACCACGGATCGCTCGTCAGTCGCACCCTCCGGGCAGATGAACACCGCCCGGCCATCGTGCGCATACGCCGAGAGGCCGATCGTCAGTGCCAGCACCCGGATGACGCGGGGGACTCTCATGCAACCCTCCGTTCAACGAATAGGCGAAGCGCTACTTCTTGGCCGCGAGCGCTTCCTTCAGGCCCGGCAGCAGTTCGCTGCCAACCGGCACTGTGATCGTTGAACCGGCAAAATCGTTCCCGATCGGCTGGAAGCGGCCGCCGAGACACTTGTTGGCGAGGAAGTCCTCGGTCACCGCGTTGAATGCCGTGTTGTTCTCGGGCCGGCGGAAGCCATGGCCCTCATCCGGAAACAGCACGTAGGTCACCGGGATGTTCTTCGACTGCATCGCCTTGACGATTTGCTCGGACTCGGCGACGTTTACGCGCGGATCGTTCTGGCCCTGGCCGATCAGCAGCGGTTTGGCGATCTTGTCGGCGTAGGTCAGCGGCGAGCGCTCATGCAGGATCGTGCGTCCCTGCTCGGTCGCCGGATCGCCCATGCGCGTGGTCAATTGCGCCCGGAACGACGCCCAGTACGGCGGTATACTATTTAACAAAGTGACCAGGTTGGACGGGCCGACGATATCGACGCCGCAGGCGAACTCGTCCGGCGTCATCGTCATGCCGGCCAGCGTCGCGTAACCGCCGTAGCTGCCACCCATGATCGCAACCTTGTCCTTCGTCGTCATGCCCTGTCCGATCGCCCAAGCGACCGAGTCGAGCAGGTCGTCGTGCATCTTGCGGCCCCATTGCAGGTCGCCGGCGTTGACGAACGCCTTGCCGAATCCGGTCGATGCGCGGAAGTTCACGCTGAGCACGGCATAGCCGCGATTCGCCAGCCACTGGTGGTAGCTGTTGTAGCCATAGTCATCGCGGCCCCAGGGACCTCCGTGAACGAACAAAACCATCGGCACCGGGTGGGTGGCCTTGCCGCTGCCGGTCGGATCGGCTTCGAGTGGAAGCGTGTAATAGCTGACGAGCTCCAAGCCATCGCGCGCCGCGATCTCGACCGGGTGCATGACGGAGAGCTTCTCGTGCGCCAGCGCCGGGCGCACGTCGAACCAGAACGCCGCCTTGCCCGCGGAACGATCGTAAAGATAGTACTTTGCCGATGCATCCGATCGCGTCAGCACCACGACCCAGAACTTGTCGTCGAAACTTTCGCCGACGACGTTGACTTCGCCGTCGCCGAGCGTCTTGAGATAATCGAAGTCCTTCTGGATCGCCGGATCGAGCACGGTCCATTCGTTGCGCAGGTAATCGACCGCGACAGCGCGAACGACCTCGGTCTTCGGGTCCACGAAAACGTTGCCGACGTCCGCGTGCGGGTCCTCATGCAGCAGCGTTCGCTTTGCGGTGTTCAAGTCGATGGCGAACAGCGCGGCCGTGTCGCGATCGCGGCTGTCGACCATGTAGACGGTCTTGCCGTCACGGGTCAGTCCGATCACGCTGGTGGTCAATCCATCGCCCTGCGGCACCTTGGAGAACAGCTTCCAGCCCTTGCCGCTGCGCTTGAACCACTCGCTGCTGCCATCCGGCAGGGGCTTGCTGGCAAGCCGCAAGTTGAAATCGTCGTCGACTACGAACGCTCCGTAGCCGTCGTTCTTGAGCAGGCGTTCGCGCTTGCCGGTGTTCAGGTCGACCAGAGTCGGATCGAAATATTTTTCGTTGCGGTCATTCGCATTGACCAGGACCTTTTGCGGATGCTTCGGACTCAGTGCGCTGACGTCGGCGCGCGCCTTCTTGAATGGCGTCAGGTCGGTCTGCTTGCCGCTGTCGAGGTCGACACTGTAGACGTGGAAATTCTCGTTGCCGCCCTCGTCCTGCGGATAGAGCAGGTGCTTGCCGTCGTAGGCGAAATAGAAACTGCGCACACCGCGCTTGCGGTCATGCGTCACGAGCTTGGCCTGGTCCGGATGCTCGCGCGGAGCAACGAACACGTTGAGCACGCCGTCGTCCGGCGCGATATAGCCGAGCCAGCGGCCATCGGGACTGATCTGGCCGCCGGTGCGCTCGGGATTGCCGAACAGGACCTGGCGCGGAATCAGCGGCGGCGCTGCGACAGCGGCGGCCTTCGCCGGCGTGTCCGCTGCTGCCATGGGTTTGTCGGTTTTTTGCGCCGGCGCGCACGCGGCCAGCACTGCGGCCATCGACACGATTGCTGCACGACGAAACAACTGCATGGGGATTCCTCCGCGGGTCGCGAACGCCGGATTCTACACGCCGTGCAGGACATGCACGGAAAACTATTCCCCGAGCGCCTCGCGCAGGAACTCCGGCATCGCGAGCGCCGCCTTGTGCATCTCGACGTTGTAGTAACGCGTGGCGAACGGCTTGGTCGCAGCATCGCGCTCGCGGAACGTCGACAAGTCAGCGCCCTTGCGCGCGAGCGTCGCGCTCCACCAGCCGGTCGGATAGCACGGCTGCGGGAATGTCAGCGTCCGCAGTGCGTCAAAGCCGGCCGCCTTCATCGCGTCGCGCATCGACTTCAGCAACGGCAGGTGCGCGAGCGGCGACTCACTCTGCTGCACGAGGATGCCCCCCGGGCGCAGCGCTTTCAGGCACGACGCATAGAACGCCTCGTTGAACAAACCCTCGGCCGGGCCGATCGGATCGGTCGAATCGACGATGACGACGTCGAGCGATTCGGGCTCGCACTCGGCCATCCACTTGATGCCATCGATGAACAGCAGCTGCGCGCGCGGATCGTTGTTCGACGCGCACAACTCGGGGAAATAGCGTTCGGCCAGGCGCGTCACGCGCTCGTCGATCTCGACCTGGATCGCGCTCTCGACCTCGTCGTGCTTGAGCACCTCGCGCAGCGTGCCGCAGTCGCCGCCACCGATGATGACGACGCGCCTGGCGCGCGCATGCGTGAACAGCGCCGGGTGCGACATCATCTCGTGGTAGAGGAAGTTGTCGCGCGTCGTGACCATCATGCAGCCGTCGATGACCATGACGTTGCCCCAGTCGGTGCTCTCGTAGATCTCGATCGCCTGGAACGGGGTCTGCTCGGAATGCAGCCGCTGCTTGATGCGGAAGCCGATCGACGAGCCGGAATAGTCGTGCTGCTCGGTGAACCAGCTGTGTTCTTGGTCCGACATGACTTGAGTCCGGGTGAATGGGGCGGAAAGGGCCGCGATTGTAGCTGTTCCGGTGCGCGGGCACACGACGTTACAATGGCCCCGCGGCGACCCCGCGGCGTAGAAGGCTTCCGGTCGCCAGTCCACTTTCGTCAAGGCCCGCCGCTGCGACGCTTTCATCTTTCGTTATCTTCGAAGGAGACAACGATGACGAAGCATTGGAACGTCGATGCGGCTCGCGCGCAGTACGCGATTCCGCATTGGGGTGAAGGCTACTTCGATGTCGACGGCCGCGGCCGCCTGAGCGTGCGCCCGCGCGGCGCCGATGGACCGGCGTTGGCGCTGCCCGAGATCGTCGATGCGGCGCGTGCGCGCGGTTCGCGTTTGCCGCTGCTGGTGCGTTTCGCCGACATCCTGCACCACCGCCTGGCGCGGCTGCAGGGCGCATTCGCCCAGACGATGGCCGACTGGGACTACGCCGGCGGCTACACCGCCGTGTACCCGGTCAAGGTCAACCAGCAGAAGGGCGTGGCCGGCGAGCTGGCGTCGATCGGTGGCGCCGGTTTTGGCCTTGAGGCCGGCTCCAAGCCGGAGCTGATGGCCGTGCTCGCCCTGGCGCATCCCGGCAGCATCGTGATCTGCAACGGTTACAAGGACCGGGAATACCTGCGCCTGGCGCTGGTCGGGCGCAAGCTCGGCCTGCGCGTGTTCATCGTGATCGAGAAGCCGTCCGAACTCGCGCCGGCGCTCGAGGAAGCCAAGGCGCTCGGTGTCGAGCCGCTGTTCGGCGTGCGCGTGCGCCTGACCAGTCTCGGCGCCGGCAAGTGGCAGAACACCGGCGGCGAGAAATCCAAGTTCGGCCTGACGCCGCGCCAGCTGCTGACGCTGGTCGACGAACTCAAGGCGGCAAACCTGACCCAGTCGCTGCGCCTGCTGCACGTGTTCATGGGCTCACAGATCTCGAACGTTCGCGACATCGCCGCCGGCATGCGCGAGGCGACGCGCTACTTTGTGGAATTGTGCAAACTCGGCATGCCGATCGGTTACGTCGACGTCGGCGGCGGTCTGGGCATCGACTATGAAGGCACGCGCTCGCGTTCGGCCTGTTCGGTCAATTATGGTCTGGACCAGTACGCGGCCACGATCGTGCAGCCGCTCATGGAGGCCTGCTCCGAGCACGACCTGGCGCCGCCGCACGTGATCAGCGAGACCGGTCGCGCGATGGTCGCGCACCACGCCGTTCTGATCGTCAACGTCAGTGACATCGAACGCGCGCCCGAAGGGCGCATTCCGCCGAGCGATGCCGACGAGCCCGCCGCGCTGCGCCGGCTGCGTGAAATCCACGGCGAGATCGACCAGCGTTCGGTGATCGAGTTGTATCACGAGGCGCAGCATCACTGGACCGAGGGCCACTCGCTGTTCGCGCTCGGCCAGCTCACCTTGCGCCAGCGTGCTCGGCTCGACGACGTCTACTACGCGATCGTCAACGCGCTGCGCGTGCGCCTGAAGCCCGAGGAACGCGCGCACCGCCAGGCGCTCGACGAGCTCAACGAAAAGCTCGTCGACAAGTACTTCGTGAACTTCTCGATCTTCGAGTCGATTCCCGATGCCTGGGCGATCGACCAGGTCTTTCCGATCGTCCCGATCTCGGGCCTCGATCTGGCGCCGGAACGGCGCGGCGTGATCGCCGACCTGACCTGCGATTCGGACGGACGCCTCGATCAGTATGTCGACGCCGAAGGCGTCGATGTCAGCCTGCCGCTGCACGCGCCGATTCCGGGCGAACCGTACCGGCTCGGCATCTTTCTCGTCGGCGCGTACCAGGAGGCGCTCGGCGACATCCACAACCTGTTCGGCGACACCGACGCGGTCAACGTGCGACTGACCGACGGTGGCGCGTTCGAGTTCTCGCACGTGCGCCGTGGCGACACGACCGACGTGATGCTCGACTATGTCGGCTACGACCTCGGCACGCTGCGCGAGGCGTATCGCGAAAAGATCGCCATGGCAGGCATCGACGGCGACAGCGCCGCGCATGTCACGGCGATCCTCGAAGCCGGACTCACCGGTTACACCTACCTTGCTGAGAACGATGGCGTGTAGGGTGGGCCTCGGCCCACCGTCTTTTGTTGTCTCATACGACAGCGGTGGGCCAAGGCCCACCCTGCGTCGCGTGGGCAGTCTGGTTGTCCGCGATGGAGGATTGACGTGAGCGAACTGAAAGCGGGATTCGTCGGCTTGGGGGCCATGGGCTATCACATGGCTGGACACCTGAAGCGCGCCGGACTGCTGGTCGGCGTCAGCAACCGCACGGAGGCGAAAGCGCAGGCCTTCGCGGCCGAGCACGGCGTTGCCGCATCGACGCCCTCCGAACTGGCGGCGTTGTGCGACGTGATCGCGCTGTGTGTCAGCGCCGATGCCGACGTGCTCGGTGTGGTGCGCGAGATCGCCGCGCACGCCCGGCCCGGCACGATCGTCATCGACCATTCGACCGTGTCACCGGAAACGGCCAAGCAGGCGCACAAGCTCATGCAGGAGGCCGGCGGCGATTTCGTCGATGCGCCGGTCTCGGGCGGCGTCGAAGGCGCGAAGAACGGCAAGCTGTCGATCATGGCCGGCGGCGATGCCGCAACGCTCGCGCGCGCGCGTCCGGTGCTGGAGGCCTACGCGGCGCGGATCGGCCACATGGGCCCGGTAGGCGCCGGACAGAGCACGAAGGCCGTGAATCAGGTTCTCGTCGCCGGCATTGCGCAAGGCGTGTGCGAGGGACTGGCGCTCGGCGAAGCGCTTGGCCTCGATCCGGCCGTGCTGTTGCCGACGCTGGCGAGCGGAGCCGCCGGCTGCTGGTTCCTCGACAAGCGCGGCGCAACGATGCTGCGCGACGAATTCGCCGGCGGCTTCAAGGCCGCACTGCTGCACAAGGACCTGCGCATCGTGCAGAAAATCGCGCAACAGGCCGGCACCGACCACAGCATCATCGACAAATCGATGGCCGACCTCGCCGAACTGATGGCGCAAGGCCGCGGCGACGAGGAACACTCCGCGGTCATCCGGCTCAAGCGCCGCAAATCGTGATCGCGGCACGCAGCGCCAGAGGGTTGGCGAACATTTGTATTGTCATCGAAGCCAGACAGGGACAGGTCGAATATCGCGGGAGCCTGTAATGGGCAACAAGTCATGTTTCAAGCTCGCAACGACGCTCATCCTCGCTGCGGGCGGCGCGGTCTGCGCGCATGCGGCCGACTGGTTGCAGTTCGGCTACGACGCCGCACACAGCGGATTCAACCGCGTAGAAACCGGTTACTCGACAGCGACCGGCAACCGGACGCTGCGTCACTATGCGCTGCCGGCCGCTGCGGGCGTGGCCGACAGCGCGCCGGTCTATCTCGGCGACGTGGCGACAAGTTCGGGCTCGAAGAATCTGTTGTTCCTGGCGATGAAAAACGGAACGCTGCTGGCGCTCGACGCCGATTCGCCGATGCTGAGCGTAATCTGGTCGCAGCAGCCTGCGGCACCGATCAGCGATTCGCAGGTCGCGACCGGCTCGCCGGTGATCGATCCGTCGCTGCAGTACGTATATGCGTAT
>Ga0193694_1000084_pt1 | contig 10480 bp, 9 predicted proteins | sample L3s1metaG_FD_160567 | JGI IMG/M metagenome (GOLD analysis project Ga0193694, IMG submission 160567) | Soil microbial communities from a riparian zone of the East river system, Colorado, United States - L3s1 | ecosystem: Environmental > Terrestrial > Soil > Riparian zone | place: USA: East River... | reverse complement strand
GCGAACGCGAGCTTGCTGCGGCGCAATTTCCTTACCGGCGAAGACCTGATCGTTCCGCAAGTGTACTGGTCGCACACGAAGGAATCGGTGCTGACGCTCGAGCGCGTGCGCGGCATCGGCGTCGATGACCTGAAGGCGCTCGATGCAGCCGGCATCGACCGCATGGCGCTGGCCGAGAAAGGCGTGCGCGTTTTCTACACGCAGGTGTTCCGCGACAACTTCTTTCACGCCGATGCGCACCCCGGCAACATCTGGGTCGACGCCACGCGCAAGGAGAATCCGCGCTTCATCGCGCTCGATTTCGGCATCATGGGCTCGCTGCCCGAGCGCGACCAGTTCCTGCTTGCGGAAAACTTCATGGCGCTGTTCGACCGCGACTACAAGCGCATCGCCGAACTGCATGTCGCCGCCGGCTGGATGCCCGCGCACGTGCGCCTGGACGAACTCGAAGCTTCCGTGCGCACGGTGTGCGAGCCGTACTTCACGCGTCCGCTGTCGCAGATTTCGCTCGGCGAGGTTGTCGTCAAGCTGTTCGCCGTCGCGCGCCGCTACGAGTTGACCTTGCAGCCGCAGCTGATCCTGCTGCAAAAGACCCTGCTGAACATCGAAGGCATCGGCCGCACCCTGTATCCGGACATCGACATCTGGGCAGTCGCGCGGCCGGTGCTGTCCGATATCCTGCGCCGCCGCTACGGCATTCGCCGCACGCTGCGCGAACTGCGCGCGCGCGTGCCGACCTGGCTCGCGGCCGCGCCGGAAATGCCGCAACTCGTCCATACGTATCTTACGAAGGCCGCCGCCGGCGATTTCGATGCGGCGCGTGCGCGCGACGGAGAAGCCAACGCCGCGGCCGATCGGAAGGCGACGCAAAGCCTGATTTTCGCCTTCGTAGGCGCCACTGCGTTGTTGTGTGCGACGATCATCTATGCGCTCGACGTGCGCCTTGCGCACCTGCCGCGTGTGTTGCCGGCATCGGTGATCGCGGTTGTCGGCGTACTGGCGTTCGTCCAGGCTTGGCGCCGGTCGCGTTGACGAGTGCCGTATTGACGATTGCATGTTGACCACTGCATGTTGACGGAAATCGAGGTCGTCTACGAAGACGACGTCCTGCTTGCGGTCAACAAGCCGGCCGGCCTTCTGGTCCATCGCAGCGCGCTTGCGGCCGATGAGCGCGAGTTCCTGCTCGAGCGCTTGCGCGAACGCACCGGCGCCGCGCTGTACCTGGCGCACCGCCTCGATCGGGCCACATCGGGTGTCGTGCTGCTGGCCAAGTCGCGCGAGATCGCCGGCGTACTCGGCAAGCAGTTCATGGCGCGCAGCGTCGACAAGACCTATCTCGCCATCGTGCGCGGTTGGCCGGATGCAAGCGGCACGATCGACTACGCGCTGCCGGACGTGCGTGAACGCAGCCCGCGCAAACCGGCGGTCACGACCTGGCGCGTGCTGGCGACCGCAACGGTGCCGATCGAACTCGGCCGCTATCCCGAACAACGCTATGCGCTGGTCGAAGCATCGCCGCAGACCGGCCGCTATCGGCAGATTCGCAAGCACATGCATCACGTCTCGCATCACATCGTCGGCGACACGAGCCACGGTCGCGGCGACCATAACCGCCTGTGGCGCATGCATTTCGGAGTGCATCGGCTGCTGCTGCATGCGTGGCGGCTGCGCCTGGATCATCCTCTCGCCGGCACGCGCCTGATGCTCGAAGCGCCGCTCGACGCAGTCTGGCAGCGCGTGCTCGGGTCGATGGGATGGGAAAGCGCGCTCGCAGGCCAATCCGCCAGTCCGCCTTGCTAGAATCCACCGGTACTTTGGGGAACAGCCATGCCGTCATTCGATGTCGTCTCGAAACTCGACCTGCACGAGTTGACCAATTCAATCGACCAGGCCAATCGCGAACTGGCCAACCGTTTCGACTTCAAGGGCTCGGACGCGGTCTTCGAGCGCAGCGAGGAAACCGTCGTCACGCTGAAGGCCCCGGCCGAATTCCAGCTCAAGCAGATGCTCGAGATCCTCAAGCAGCGCCTGGCTGCGCGGCACATCGACATCCGCTGCGCCGAAATCGCCGATCCCGAGGTCAATCTCGCGACCGCGCGGCAGAAGGTCACGCTCAAGCAAGGCATCGAGCAGGCGCTCGCCAAGGACATCGTCAAGCGCATCAAGGATGCCAAGCTCAAGGTCGACGTGCAGATCCAGGGCGACAAATTGCGCATCAACGGCAAGAAGAGGGACGATTTGCAGACGGCCATCGCATTGCTGCGCGGCGCCGAGATCAAGATGCCGTTGCAGTACGAGAATTTCCGCGATTGAAAGGAAGAGCCGTTGGACGCGGATTTCGCGGATGAACGCGGATAAGAGCGGATAGAAAAAATCAAAAATCATTGGAAGTCTGCTCGAGTCCGCATCGCGCAAGCGGAAGAGCCTTGATGGGATTGCGCGGATGAGCGCTGAGAGGAGCGGATAGAAAAATCATCAGTTGTTTGCTTCTTATCCGTGTTTGTCCGCGAAATCCGCGTCCAAGTCTTTTCTCCTAACCCAAGAACAGATCGATGCTGCAAGTAACACCGACAATCGAGATTCCCGATGCCGAACTGAAGGAGACGTTCGTGCGCGCGTCGGGGCCCGGCGGGCAGAACGTCAACAAGGTCGCCAGCGCGGTCGAGTTGCGCTTCGACGTCGCGGGTTCGGCCGTGCTGCCGGAGCCGTTGCGCGCGCGCCTGCTCGCGCGCCGCGACCGCCGGCTGACTGCCGACGGCGTGCTCGTGATCCAGGCCAGCCGCTTTCGCGACCAGGCGCGCAATCGCATAGACGCGCGCGAACGCCTGGCCGAGATCATCCGCGCCGCGCAACACGTGCCGAAGAAGCGCGTCGCGACGAAGCCGACGCGCGCTTCGAAGGAACGCCGCATTGCCTCGAAGAAGAAGCGCGCGCAGCACAAGCAGACGCGCTCCAAGCAATGGAGCCACGAGTGAGCGCGGTGCAGCTGCCGCCCATTCCGCCGAACATGCCGCAGACCCGGCCTTCGATCGCAACCGGCACCTGCCGCTGGCTGCTCGGCCTGTTCGGCTGGCGCATGGTCGGGGAGTTGCCCGACGTGGCCAAGCTCGTCCTGATTGCCGCGCCGCATTCGACCAACTGGGACGTGATCTGGGGACTGCTGTTCAAGATCAGCCTGCGCCTCGATATCCACTTCATCGGCAAGCGCGAGGCGTTCGCCTGGCCGCTCGGTCCCGTGCTGCGCGCTTTCGGCGGCATTCCGGTCGACCGTTCCGCCGCGCATGGCGTGGTCGGAGAAATGCGCCGCGAATTCGCCACGCACGACCGCTTCTGGCTCGCGCTCGCACCCGAAGGCACGCGCAAGAAAGTCCAAAAATGGAAAACAGGTTTCTGGCACATCGCGCGCGAAGCCGGCGTGCCGATTCTGCCAGCCTATTTCCACTATCCCGAGAAGACGATCGGCCTCGGCCCGCTGTTCCACCCGACCGGCGACGTCGCCGCCGACATGGCGCAGCTACGTGAGTTCTATCGGCCGTGGATCGGGAAGAATCGCGGGACGGTTTGACGGCGACCCATTTCGCCTTTCGAGGTTCGTCTTCTTTGCTCGTCTTCTTTGCTCGTCATTCCGGCGAAAGCCGGAATCCAGCGCCTTTTCGTCTCAGATGCAGCTTCGTCTAGCCTTCGGCGAGACGATTACTGTTTGGTAGGAAGAGACCCGCGCTGCGCCTCAAACACAAAGAAGAGCAAGGAGCTGGATTCCGGCTTTCGCCGGAATGACGAGCAAAAGAGCGCGAGCGGGGCGAACACCATCCCCACCCAACCCTCCCCTTGAAGGGGAGGGCTTGAGCGCTCGTCTTCGGACGCGCCGGGAAAGCCCTAGCGCTCCGAATGCCCCGACTCGTAATAGTCGCCGCGCGCAAACAATCCCGGCTTGATCAGGTCGATGAATGCGCGCGCGTGCGTGCTGAGGTACTTGCCCTTGCGCACGACGACGCCGTAGCTGCGCTGCGGGAAATAGCGGCGCATGTTGCGCACGGCCAGGCGGGCCTTGTCGTCGTCGGTCAGGCAGATGCCGGTGACGATCGAGATGCCCAGGCCCATCGCGACGTATTGCTTGATGACTTCCCAGCCGCCGACTTCGATCGCCACGCGATAGGGAACGCGGCGCTGCTGGAAAACCAGGTCGACGAGACGATACGTCGTCAGTCGCTGCGGCGGCAGGATCAATCCGTACGGCGACAGTTCCTCGAGCGCGATGTCGGGCTTGGCCGCGAGCGGATGGTCGAGCGGCATGATCAGCATCGGATCGAACCAGTGCACCGGTTCGTAGGAAAGATCGTGAGGCACGTCGAGCATCGAGCCGACGGCGAAATCGACCTGGTCGGAGCGCAACAGCGCGAGCCCGTCCTTGCCGGTGACGTTCGACAGCTGCAGGCGCACGTCGGCGAAGCGCTCGCGGTAGTCGCGCACGAGCGGCGGCAACAGGTACTGGATCGTCGAGGCACCGGCGGCGATGTTGACCTCGCCCTGATCCATGCCCTGGCGCTGCGTGCGGAAATGCTGATCGAGGCTTTCGACGCCTTCGACCAGTGGCCGCGCCAGGTCATACAGCATTTGGCCTTCCGAGGTCAGGACCAGACGCGGACGCGTGCGCTGGAGCAGGTGCGCGCCCAGTTCTTTTTCCAGCGCCGACAGCTGAAGGCTGACCGAGGACGGCGACAGGAACAACGCCTCGGCGGCGCGCGCAATCGATCCGAACTTGACCGCGTAGCAGAACGCGCGCAGTTGCTTGAGCCGATTGCCCTTGTAATAGAAGCGGGCGGGCTCAGCAGTGCTGCGGCGCTTCGGCAGCGGCTTGCCGCGGACACTTCGTTTGCCGGGCACAACGGAATGTTTCATTTTCATTAATGAAATTTTTGCGACGCTTTCATCAACGCGTTCAATGTGTTGAGCGATGCATTAACAATGTCAAAGTATTTGATTAAAACATTCGATTTGTCAAACTCTTTCCGACAGGCGTAGTGTGCTGCTACGCAACAAAGTTGTCGCAGGTTTGTGATCGCATTTTGAGGCATGAGACATGCAGCGGTGTCTGTCGATGGAGATGCAAACGGAGCCCGAGAGCCGGCACTCGATGGCGCTCGACGCTGCCAGTCCCGCGCGCGGCGAGATCGTGAGTCGGGCTGAATTCCTTCTCCGGATCGATTCGTGCGTTCGCCATCTGGCCGCCCTCCTCGCCGGTTTGGAGCCGCTGCCGGTTGAGCGTGAATCGCCGCCCGCAGAACGCGGACGCGCGCAACTGTGGCACTGGCTGCACGGCGGCAACGCCTTCCTCGAAGACGGCACGCCCATCGACTTCGCTGTGTTCGACGCTGCGATCCAGCGCGTCGGCGAACGGCTGCCGCGGCGCGGCCTGCCCGGGCAGGAAAATGTCCTTCAGGCCGCATGCCTGCTGGCCGAACTGACGCATGCGCGCACGCTGGCTGATCCTGCGCAGGTATCTGCGCTCGTGCGCAAGCCTTAGCTGGGTCAACGCCCTCCTGAGCGCCCGCTTCGATACCTTTCCAACCGTCGCTGTCATCTTTAAGGACCACCCATGAAGACCACGCTTCCGACCGCCGAGCAGATTCGTTTCGACTGGCAGAACAATCCGCGCTGGAAAGGCATCACGCGCCCGTACCAGGCCGCCGATGTCGTGCGTCTGCGCGGCACCGTGCCGATCGAGCACTCGCTCGCGCGCCACGGCGCGGAAAAGCTTTGGAGCTACCTGCACAAGGAACCGTTCGTCAATGCGCTCGGCGCGCTGACCGGCAACCAGGCGATGCAGCAGGTCAAGGCCGGACTCAAGGCGATCTACTTGTCCGGCTGGCAGGTCGCGGCCGACGCGAACGTCGCCGGCGAGATGTATCCGGACCAGTCGCTGTATCCGGCCAACTCGGTGCCGTTGGTCGTCAAGCGCATCAACAACACGCTGCTGCGCGCCGACCAGCTCAACCATGCCGACGGCAACGACAGCGTCGACTACCTGCAGCCGATCGTTGCCGACGCCGAAGCCGGGTTCGGCGGCGTGCTCAACGCGTTCGAGCTGATGAAGGCGATGATCGAGGCCGGCGCGGCCGGCGTGCACTTCGAAGACCAACTCGCCAGCGTCAAGAAGTGCGGTCACATGGGCGGCAAGGTGCTCGTGCCGACGCGCGAGGCGGTCGACAAGCTCGTCGCCGCGCGTCTGGCTGCCGACATCTGCGGCGTGCCGACCTTGATCGTCGCGCGCACCGACGCCGAGGCCGCCGACCTGCTGACCTCCGACATCGATCCGAATGACCAGCCGTTCATGACCGGCGAACGCACGGTCGAGGGCTTCTACAAGACGCGCAACGGCCTCGATCAGGCAATCTCGCGCGGCCTGGCCTACGCGCCGTACGCGGATCTGGTCTGGTGCGAGACCGGCAAGCCGGACCTGGCCTTCGCGCGCAAGTTCGCCGAAGCGGTGCGCGCGAAGTATCCGGACAAGATGCTCGCCTACAACTGCTCGCCGAGCTTCAACTGGAAGAAGAACCTCGACGACGCGACGATCGCGAAGTTCCAGAAGGAAATCGCCGGGTACGGCTACAAGTTCCAGTTCATCACGCTGGCCGGATTCCACGCGCTGAACTACTCGATGTTCAATCTCGCGCACGGCTACGCGCGCCGCCAGATGAGCGCGTTCGTCGAGTTGCAGGAAGCCGAGTTCGCCGCCGCCGACCTGGGTTTCACCGCAGTCAAGCACCAGCACGAAGTCGGCACCGGCTACTTCGACGCGGTCACGCAGACGATCCAGGGCGCAGCGTCATCGACGGTCGCGTTGAAGGGCTCGACCGAGGAAGAGCAGTTTCAGGGTGACGGTCACGGGAAGGCGGCGGCGTAGAAGTTGCCGGTAGTCGGTAGACGCAAAACGTATACAACGTGTCTTTTCCCTTCTCCCGCTGGCGGGAGAAGGTGCCGACTGCGAAGGCAGGATGCCGGAGCGAACAGCGGAGCTGGCCCGAAAGGGCGAGCGCCATGGATGGCGCGAGTCAGGCGGATGAGGGTGGCGTTCGGGACCGCACGACGTTTCTGATGTACCACCCTCACCCGGCGCGCTACGCGCGCCGACCTCTCCCGCCAGCGGGAGAGGTGTTCTTTCTACGCCAACCGCAACGGTAGCTGCCGCAACCGCTTGCCGGTTGCGGCGAACACCGCGTTCGCAACGGCCGGCGCGATCGGCGGCGTGCCGGGTTCGCCGCAGCCGCCCATCTTGTCGGTGCTCGGGACGATGTGTACTTCGACCTTCGGCATCTCGTTCAGGCGCAGCACCGGGTAGTTGTTGAAGTTGCTCTGTTCGATGCGGCCATCCTTGAGTGTCAGTTCCGAATGCAGCGCGGCCGAAAGGCCGTAGACGATGCCGGACTGCATCTGCGCCTCGACCGTCATCGGATTGACGACGGGGCCGCAATCGATGGCACAAACCACGCGATGCACCTTGATTGCGTTGCCGTCGACCGACACTTCGGCGATCTGCGCGACGTAACTGCCGAACGACGCGTGCACCGCCATACCGGCAGCGTGACCTTTCGGCAACGGCTTGCCCCAGCCGAACTTTTCGGCGGCCAGGTCGAGTGCACGGCGTTCGCGCGAGCCTTGCGGCAGCAGAGCACGCCGATAGTCGAGAGGGTCTTGTTTGGCCGCGTGCGCGAGTTCGTCGACGAAGCCTTCGACCGCAAACGCCGTGTGTGAGTGCCCGACCGAACGCCACCACAGCACCGTGACCGGACTGGCCGGCGAATGCAGGTCGACGCGATGTGCCGCGATCGCTTCGAGATACGGCGAATCGGACGCGCCTTCGACCGACGTGCTGTCGATGCCGTCCTTGACCATTGCTTTTTCGAACGGCGTGCCGGCCAGGATCGACTGGCCGACGATCGTGTGCGCCCAGGCCGCCGGCTTGCCATCCTTGCCGAGCGTAGCGCGCAGGCGCGACAGCCACATCGGCCGGTAGTAGCCGCCGTGGATGTCGTCTTCGCGCGTCCACACGACCTTGACGGTCTTGCCGGACGCCTTGGCGACCTGCACCGCTTCGGCGACGAAGTCGGACGTCGGCGTCGCGCGCCGGCCGAAGCCGCCGCCGAGGAACGTGGTGTGGATGCGCACCTGCTCGGGCTTGAGGCCGAGAATCGCCGCGGCCGTGCCCTGGTCCATGGTCTGGAATTGTGTACCTGTATAAATGTCGCAACCGTCCTTGCCGATTTCCACGGTGCAGTTCAGCGGCTCCATCGGCGCGTGTGCCAGGAACGGCACGCCGTACTCGGCTTCGATGACAGTTGCGCCTTCGAGCGCAGCGTCGACGTTGCCGGCCGTCTTGGCGACCGTTCCGGTCTTCTGCGCGAGCTTGCGGTAGTCGTCGCGCAAGCCGGCCGTGTTCAGCGCCGCGCCCGCGCCGAGATCCCAATCGATTACCAGCGCTTCGCGGCCCTGCTTGGCCGCCCAGAAGTGCTTGCCGAGCACGGCCACGCCGCTCGGCACCTGCACGACGTCGCCGACACCGGCCACGGCCTTGGCCTTGGCCGCATCGAACGACTTTACCTTCGCGCCGAACACCGGCGGGCGCGCAACCAGCGCGATCACCATGTCCGGACGCTTCACGTCGATGCCGAACTCGGCCGTCCCGCTGACCTTGGCCTTGCTGTCCAGCCGACGTGTCGGCTTGCCGATCAGCGTGAAATCCTTCGCGTCCTTCAATGCGATCTCGTTCGGCATCGGCAGCTTCGCCGCCGCCTCGGCCAGTTCGCCGTAACTCGCCTTGTGCGATCCGCTGATCACGAAGCCGTTCTGCGTGCGGCAGTCGATCGGCTGGACGTTCCACTTCGACGCAGCCGCCGCGATCAGCAGCGCCCGGGCGGTCGCGCCGGCCTGGCGCAACTGGTCGAACGATTCCCAGGTGCTGGTCGAGCCGCCGGTCATCTGCATGCCGAACGCCGTGTGCGCGTAGGCCGGCGCGGCCGGCGCATGCTCGACGCGAACCTTGCTCCAGTCGCAGTCGAGTTCGTCGGCGACGACCATCGGCAGCGAGGTCCAGATGCCCTGGCCCATTTCCGAATGCTTGAGCAGGATCGTCACGGAACTGTCCGGCGCGATACGCACGAACGCGTTCGGCGACGTCATCGCGGCGCCCATGCCTTGCTGCGCGACGGCGCGGCGCAACGCGGCCGGCAGGCAGAATGCGACGATCAGGCCGGCCGACAGTGTTGCGGTCGACCTGAGGAATTCGCGCCGACTGAGGGCCGAGGGCTGAGGGCTGAGGGCCGAGGGCTGACCGATCGCTGCGATCTGCTTCAAGCCCTCCCCTTCAAGGGGAGAGTTGGGTGGGGATGGTGTTACGTCCTGATTCACGCTTTTGGAGAGATTACGCAGCATGGCTCTTCTCCTTTGCCGGCGCGCCCGCCATCAACTCCGAGGCGCGGTGCACGGCCGTGCGGATGCGCTGATAGGTTCCGCAGCGGCAGATGTTGCCGGACATCGCGGTATCGATCTCCGCATCGGTCGGCTTCGGCTTCTGCGCGAGCAGCGCCGCTGCCGCCATGACCTGACCGGACTGGCAGTAGCCGCACTGCACGACATCGGCTTCGATCCAGGCGCGCTGCACCGGATGCGTCACGTCGGCCGAAAGACCTTCGATCGTCGTGATCTTCTTGCCGGCCATTGCCGAGGCCGGCGTGATGCACGAGCGGATTGCCGCGCCGTCGACCTGCACCGTGCAGGCGCCGCACTGCGCCATGCCGCAGCCGAACTTCGTGCCGGTCAGGCCGATCACGTCGCGCAGGACCCAGAGCAGCGGCATGTCGGCCGGGACATCGACCTCGTGCTGCTTGCCGTTGACTTCGAGTTTCATGTCACGACTCCTACGGGAAGGGTCAAGCGTTCTAGCCTACTCCGCGGCAAATCGCGCTGCCATCGCATGAACAATTCTTCATGGTTCGACGCGGCCGAGATCCTCTGCGCGATCGACGTCGAGCGCAAGCGCCTCGTTGGCGATCGCGATGACGTCCTCGCGGCGGCGCGCTAGCAAACAGCGCGCGCCCTCTTCGCCGGCATCGGCGATCAACTGCGCGAACCAGGCGCGCGGCAACAGCGCCGGCACGGCGAGCCGGCCGGCATACGCGGATGCTGCAGCGCCGAGAGGATTTGCGCGCCACGCCGTGACGAGTTCCTGCAGATGCGGCATATCGAGCGCAGGCTGGTCGCACAGGACGATCAGCGCGCCGGCGCACTCCCGCGGCAACGCCACCAGACCGAAGCGCAACGATGCGCCCATGCCCAAGTCCCAATCCGCACAATCGACACGGCGCACGCCGAGGTCGCTTACGCTGGCATACACGCTATCGGCATCGGCGCCGACCACGACGACCGCCGCCCCCGGCTTCGTCGCCAGGCCCAGTCGCGTTGCGCGCCGCACGAGCGTTTCGCC
>Ga0193694_1000083_pt1 | contig 10496 bp, 8 predicted proteins | sample L3s1metaG_FD_160567 | JGI IMG/M metagenome (GOLD analysis project Ga0193694, IMG submission 160567) | Soil microbial communities from a riparian zone of the East river system, Colorado, United States - L3s1 | ecosystem: Environmental > Terrestrial > Soil > Riparian zone | place: USA: East River... | reverse complement strand
CGATCCCGCCGTAGAGCCAGAAGGCGCCGCTGCGGCCGACCGCTTCGATCAAGAGCAGGAAGGTGAGCGAGACGATGAAGTTGAAGGTCCAGTTGGCCATCGTCCCCAGCCCGGCCGCCTTGCTGCGCACCGCCAGCGGGTAGATCTCGGCGTTGATCAGCCAGAAGATCGGCCCGAGGCTGATCGCGAAGGAGGCGACGTAGGTCATCAGGCTGACGATCGCCACCACCGAGGCGAGGGTGCTGCCACCGCCGCCGATGAAGGCGGCGCCGAGCGCGAAGAGCGAGATCGACATTCCGGAGACGCCGATCATCAGCAGCGTGCGGCGGCCGGCCCGGTCGAGCAGGCGCAGGGCGAGCACGGTCATGCCGACGTTAATGACGCCGACCCCGACCGCGGCCAGGATCGAGCCGGCCGAGGAGTTGACGCCGGTGAATTCGACGATCGTCGGCGCGTAGTAGATGACCGTGTTGATCCCGGTCACCTGCTGCAGGATCGCCAGCCCGACGCCGACGAACAGCGCCGCTTTGACGACCGGCTGCAGCAGCTCGCTCCAGGCCCCGGGCTGCTCGTCGATGCTCTCCTTGATCTCCTCCAGCTCGCGGTCGATCGTGTCGGGGTCGTCGACGCGGATCTTCGCCAGCGTCGCCCGGGCCGCGAAGTCGTCGCCGCTCATCACCAGCCAGCGCGGGCTTTGCGGCATCCGCAGCATCCCGAAGCCGAGCGCCAGGGCCGGCACGCAGCCGAGCCCGAGCATCCAGCGCCAGCTTTCGCTGTGGTCGAAGGCGAGGCCGACCAGGTAGGCGACGAGGATGCCGATCGTCACCGCCAGCTGGAAGAAGCTGACCAGCCGTCCGCGGCTCTCCGGCGGCGCCACCTCAGAGATGTAGACGGGCGCAGCGGCGGAGGCGAGCCCGATCGCGACGCCGATCACGATCCGGGCGATGACCAGCATCTCGACCCCGGTCGCGGCGGCGCTGGCCAGGGCGCCGAGGATGAAGATCCCGGCGGCGAGCAGGATCATCAGCCGCCGCCCGTAGCGATCGGCGGCGGGCCCGGCGTAGGCGGCGCCGGCGATCGCCCCGATCGGCACCGCCGCGACGACCACGCCCTGGGCGAAGCTGCCGAGGTCGAAGTCGCCCTTGATGAAGAGCAGGGCGCTGGCGATGATGCCGGTGTCGTAGCCGAAGAGCAGCCCGCCGAGACCCGCGATCGCCGCGGTCAGAACCACGTTGCGCCGCGCCCGCCGAGCGGATGCCTCCGATCCCGTGCTCATCCCGGCAAGAACGTATCTCGGCTCGCGGACGGGCGCCGCCCCTCCCGCGCCGCGCCGTTCTCTGCGGACTTTGCGGGAACGATGCCGCCCCACCCCTGGACCGCCGGGGGCACAGCGGCTAAGTTCGCCTTGCGACCGGGAGAGACCGGGTCCCGCGGAAGCCAAGCGGGGGGCGGTCTCGGAGGTGGCGCAACGAGCTTCTAAGCGCGAAGGCTACGCGCGAGGCAGGCAATCGAGCGTCATCACCGGTCGTTTTTTCGTGGCCTGTCCGACCGGCCGCCTAGCGTTGCGGGCGGCCTTGGGGACCTGCCCTCCCTGGCCCGCGACCGGGGCGCACTTCCGGGAGTTGGGCGTCGCCGGCGAACCCCGTGAGCGCCGTTCGCAGCGACTAGCCCGCCCGCTCCCACCTCCTTCGAGATGCCGGTTTGAAGCGATCTGGCTGTGGGAGGATGAGCGCCATGAGCGAGGAGGTTCGCTACGAGCGGGTGGGCGCGGCGGCGGTGCTGACGATCGACCGTCCCGAGCGCCGCAACGCCGTCGACGCGGCAACCGCCAGGGGGCTGCGCCGCGGCTTCGACGACTTCGAGGCCGACGACGGCGCCCGGGTCCTGGTCCTGACCGGGGCCGGCGGCGAGGCCTTCTGCGCCGGCGCCGACCTCAAGGCACTCGATCTCGACGTCGACGACCCGGCCGGCCCGGAGGGCTTCACGCGCCTCACCCCGTCGAAGCCGGCGATCGCCGCGATCGACGGCTGGTGCCTGGCCGGCGGCCTCGAGCTCGCCCTCTGGTGCGATCTGCGGATCGCCACCCCGAGCTCGACCCTCGGCTTCTTCGAGCGCCGCTGGGGCGTGCCCCTGGTCGACGGCGGCACCCAGCGCCTGCCCCGCGCGATCGGGATGGGCAGGGCCATGGAGTTGATCCTCAGCGGTCGCCCCGTCGACGCCGAGGAGGCCCACCGGATCGGTCTCGTCAACGAGATCGCGCCGCCGGGCAAGCACCTCGAGCGGGCGCTCGAGTGGGCCGAGCGGCTGGCCGGCTTCCCGCAGGAGACGATGCTGGCCGATCGCCGCGCCGCGCTCGAGGGCTTCGGGATGCCGCTCGCCGACGGCATCGCCCTCGAGCACCGGCTCGGTCGCGAGACCCTCGCGGTCGCCGTCCGCGGCGCCGCCCGCTTCGCTGCCGGCGAGGGCCGCGGCGGCGCCGGTGTCTAGACGCTAGTCCGCACGAGTGACCCGGTTCATCTCGGTTTCGGCCGCTTCCGGGCCGAGGTAGGGCATCAGCATCGCGAAGACGAGGTCGGGAAGCAGCCGCCGCAGCTCCGGCCCGCGTCCGGCGCGGACCTCGTCGAAGATCATCGAGGTGGCGCCGCCGATCGCGAAGCCGGCCGTGTCGGCGGGCAGCTCGGTGCCTTGAGCCGAGGCAGCGCGGCCTTCCTCCAGGAATGGGGTGAAGCGACCGAGCGCCGCCCGGTAGCGGATCCGCGCCTCCTCGCCGACGGCGGTCACCTCGACCATCGCCATCCGGGCGATGTCGTGCTCGTTGGCGAGCAGGTCGACGAGGGCGCGCAGGGCGGCGGCGATGCGATCCGGCCAAGGATCGCCGGCGGCGCTCTCGAAGGCGGTCGAGACGTGGGCGACGAGGACGTCGATCACGGCGTCGTAGGACTCCAGGAAGCAGGCCTCCTTGTCGAGGAACATCGCCTCGAAGGTCTGGCGCGGGAGCGCGGCTGTCTCGGTCACTTCGGCGATCGTCGTCGCCTCATAGCCCTTGGCCGCCGCGACCCGCACCATCGCCTCCAGGAGCCGCTCGCGCTCGGAGCGAACCGCGTAGGCCTTGGGCAGCGCCTCCCGGATCGAGGCTCTGGATCCGATGCCGATGACGAATCCATCCCGTCCAGCGTAGGGCAGCCGGGGCAGGCTGTCCAACCGGCCTAGACTCCCGTCGATGAAGATCGGGATAGTCGGCCTGGGCTACGTCGGCCTGCCCCTCGCGGTCGCCTTCGCCGAGGCCGGGCACGAGGTGGTCGGCCTCGATCTCGACCCCGCCAAGATCGAGTCGCTGGCCGCCGGGCGCAGCTACATCGAGGACGTCCCCGATGCGGTCCTGGAGCCGCTCGCCGAGCGCCTCCGAGCAACCGCCGAGTACGCCGACCTGGCCGCCTGCGAGGCGGTGATCGTCTGCGTGCCGACGCCGCTGAGCGGCTCGCGCGAGCCCGACCTGACCTACTTGATCGACTCCGCCGACGCCCTCGCCGCGGTGCTGCGGGCGGGGCAGCTGGTGGTGCTCGAGTCGACCACCTACCCGGGCACCACCCGCGAGCGCCTGCAGCCGATCCTCGAGGGCTCCGGGCTCGTCGCCGGCAGCGACTTCCACCTCGCTTTCTCGCCGGAGCGGATCGACCCCGGCCGCACCGACTTCACGATCCGCACCACGCCGAAGTTGGTCGGCGGCCTGACCGCGCCCTGTGCCGAGCGGGCGCGGCAGCTCTACGAGCTGATCTGCGACGAAGTGATCGTCCTCTCGACGCCGGAGGCGGCGGAGCTGGCGAAGCTGCTGGAGAACATCTTCCGCTCGGTCAACATCGCCCTTGTCAACGAAATGGCCCAGCTCTGCGACCGGCTCGGAATCGACGTCTGGGAGGTCGTCGAGGCGGCGGCGACCAAGCCCTTCGGCTTCATGCGCTTCGACCCCGGCCCGGGGATGGGCGGCCACTGCCTGCCGGTCGACCCCTTCTACCTCGCCTTCAAGGCCCGCCAGCACGACTTCTACCCCGAGTTCATCGAGCTCGCCGGCAAGGTCAACCAGGCGCAGCCGGCCTTCTGCGTCGAACGCATCGAGCGCAGCCTCAACCAGGCCGGCAAGCCGGTCAAGGGCTCGCGGATCCTCGTGCTCGGGGCCAGTTACAAGGGCGGCATCGGCGACACCCGCGAGTCGCCGGCGCTGAAGATCGTCGGCCGCCTCCAGGACCTCGGCGGCGAGGTCTCCTACCACGACCCCTTCGTGCCGCGGCTGCCCGACTTCGGCCTCGCCTCGGTTGAGCTGGAGGCGGCGCTGGCGAGCACCGACCTGGCCGCGATCGTCACCGCCCACCCCGGCATCGACTACGCCGACGTCGTCGCCAGGGCCCCACGGACGCTCGACTTTCGCGGCGTCACCCGCGGGATCGATTCGGAGCAGCTCGAGCGCCTCTAGTCCCTCCTGGTCAGGCGCTGGCGGCCCGCATCTCGGCGCTCGCGACGGCGGGGCCGAAGTAGGGAAGAACCGCGAAGTACAGGAACTCGGGCAGCAGCTGCCGGAAGCTGCCGTCGTTGCCGCTGGCCAGGCGGGAGTGGAGGATCGCGTGGATGCCCGCGGCAATCCCCTCGGCGGCGATCGGCGGCGCCGAGCCGCCCTTTTTTGCCACTTCGTCCTTTGCCCTGTCGAGAAAGGTCGTGATCCGCTGCATCGCCGCGGCCCGCTTCGCCTGCGCCGCTGGCCCGGCCGCGTGGACCTCGACGATCAGCGCCCGGCCGGCGTTCGGCTCGGCGTCGAGGAACTCGAGCAGGGCGCCGAGGCCGGCGCGGAGCTGGCCTGTCCAGCCTGCCTCCTTCGCCGCTGCCGCCAGAATCTGGATTTCGAGCCGCGCCACGGCGGCGTCGTAGGCCTGCAGGTAGCAGTCGTCCTTGTCGGCGAAGTTGTCGTAGAAGGCCTGCCGGTAGACGCCGGTGCGGTCGATGACGGTTCGTACCGAGGTTCGCTCGTAGCCCTCCGCGCCGACCGCTTCGAGCACGCCGTCCAGGATCACTTGGCGCTTCGACAAAGTCACGAGTCCGGGTGAGAGAGCCTGCTTGCTGTCGGGGCTCGCGAACCCCGAGAGGCCGGTCTCCTCAGCCCCTGCCAGGACCTTGGTTTCGGCGCGCCTTCCCATTGCTGCCTTCCTTAGCTCGATCAAGGGAACCAGTTGTCTGGACAGCGGTACCCTAACGGTATGTAACTCCTGGGTCCAGCTTGGAATCCACTTGCGATCAGGGTACTCTGGCGTTCGTGGCCGATTCCGCAACGACGATGCGCCCCCCGCCCGGGCGTCATCCGCTCTCCAAAGAGTTCATCGCCCAGCACCAGCGAGCGCGCATCACCTCTGCCCTCGCCGAGGAGACGGTGGACAAGGGCTACCGCGCCGTAACCGTCGCCGACATCGTCCGTCGCGCCGGCATCGCCCGCAACACCTTCTACGACAACTTCGCCTCCAAGGAGGCCTGCTTCCTCGCCGCCTCGGACTTCGCGGTCGAAGAGTCGCTGCGCCGCGTCGTCGAGGCCGCCGGCAAGGTCGAGAGCTGGCCGGGCCGGGTCAACGCCGGCCTCGCCGCCTTCCTCCGCTACGTCGCCAGCGAGCCCGCTCTGGCCCGGACCTGCATCGTCGAGGCGCTCTCGGCGGGACCGGCCGCGGTCGAGCGCTACGAGAGTTCGATCCAGGCTTTCGTGCCGCTCTTCCGACTCGGCCGCAAGGTCTCCCCGCACGGCGAAGAGCTGCCGCAGACGTTGGAGGAAACGATCATCGGCGGCATTTTCTGGATCGTCTACCAGCGGATCATCCTGGGGCAGACAAAGCAGATCGAGCAGCTGCGGCCCGAGCTGGCCGAGTTCGCGCTCACTCCCTATCTAGGCGCCGACGCGGCGAAGCGGGCCGCGGCCGGGCAACCGGCAGCCGTCAGCGGCTGATTTCGGCTCGGCACTGCCGCATCTGGGCGTCGATGCAGCCTCGCGGGAACTCGATCTCGGCTCAAGACTGCCCGACCGGTATCGTCGGCCTGTGGCCGTAGATCCCGCTGATACTCCGGTCGAGCCCGTCGCCGACTACCCACCCGAGCTGTCCCGCCTCCCCCCGGGGAGGCATGGCCTGCCGCGCGAGTTCGTCGCCCATAACCAGCGCGAGCGGCTGATCGCCGGCCTCGCCGAGGCGATCGCCGAAAACGGCTACGCCGGTGCCACGATCGCCCACATCACCCGCCACGCGGCGGTCTCCCGCCGCACCTTCTACGAGCATTTCTCCAGCAAGGACGAGTGCTTCGTGGCCGCTTACGACACGGTCATGGCGCAGCTGCGCGAGCGCGTCGGCGAGGCCTTCGAGGAGGAGGGCGACTGGCCCCACGCGGTCAAGGCCGGGATCGCCGCGATGCTGCACTTCCTCGTCGCCGAGCCGAACCTGGCCCGCCTCTGCATGGTCGAGGCGCTGGTCGCCGGGCCGGTCGTCGTCGAGCGCTACGACGCCGCGATCCAGAGCTTCGTCCCCTACTTCCGCAGCGGCCGCGAGGGCCGCTCCCCGGAAGTCCTCTCGCGTCTCTCGCCGACCACAGAGGAGGCCCTGGTCGGCGGCATGATGTCGTTGATCTCACGCCGCATCATCGCCGGCAGGACCGCCGAGCTGGAGACCCTGCTGCCGGACCTGGTCGAGTTCACGCTGACCCCTTACCTGGGCAGCAGCGACGCCGCGAAGATCGCCCGCGAGGGCTAGTCCTTCCAGCGAGGCGGCGCGAAGAGGCAGCTTGGCTTGCGCGCCCGGCGAGGTGGGTCGGCGGCATTTTCTTTTGCCGAACCCCTTGACTCCGCTGCGCGCTTATACGAACATATGTTCGTATGGAGATAGCTTGCGTCATCGACAGTCGCGTGGCGTCTCCAGCGCGCCCGGGCCATTCCGGGGGGCTTCGGCCCGGGCGCGAGTTCTTCCCCGATCCGGTCGAGGCGGCGGAGCGGACCGAGGCGATGGTGCGGCGGCTGGAGGCGCTCGGCGCCGCGGTCGAGTCGGAGCGGCCGGGAGAGGCCTTCTTCGCGGTCGACGGTCTGCGCGGGATCCACGGCGGCAGCAGCGCCGGGGTCCTCGCCGCCGCCCGGGCGACGGTCGGCAGCGAGCCACGGATCGGCACGGCACCGAACCGCTTCGCCGCCTTCGCCGCGGCCTGGCTGCGGACCTCGGTGCCGGCGGCCCGGCTGCAGCTTTTCCTGGCGCCGCTCTCGACGGCGATCCTGCCGCTGCGCCTCGAGGCACCGGGCGCGGAGGCGGAGGAGCTGGTCGTCACCCTGGAGCGCCTCGGCATCGGCACCCTGCAGGAGCTCTCGCGGATCTCCCCCGACCGGGTCGCCGACCGCTTCGGGCCGCTCGGCCTGCGGGCCCGCCGCCTCGCCCGCGGCGATGACGCGCCGCTGCGACCGCGGCGGCCGCACGAGGAGCTGGCCGAGCGGATCGAGCTGCCGGAGGGAACCGCGGGCCGCCAACTTGACCGTGCCTTGGAGCTGTTGGTCGATCGTCTCCTCGCCGCGCCCCAGCGCCGCGGCCGAACCCTGCTCGGGCTGCGCTTCGGGGCGCTGCTCAGCGCCGGCGGCAGTTGGAGCGTCGAGCAGGGACTGGGCCGACCAACCGCCTCGGCGCGGACCCTCTGCTCGCTTTTGGCACCCCGGCTGGAGTTGCTGCCCGGGCCGGCCGCGGCGCTGCGGCTGCGGGCGCTCGGCCTCGGCCCGGCGGCGGCGGACCAGACCGAGCTCGCGGTCGCCGGGCAGGAGCCACGACGGCGCCGCCTCGGCGCGGCCGTGCGCGAGGTCCGCGCGGCGCAGGGGGCGGAGGCGCTGCTGAAGATCCTGCCGGTCGATTCCGCCTCGCGCGTGCCGGAGCGCTGGGCGATGCTGACTCCCTTCCCGGAGCTATGAGCGCAGGGTTGCGCCGCCTCTACGCGCCCGAGCCGGTGACGGTGCGGACCGGCGTGGACGGATCTCCGCTCGCTGTCGCCGAGCTCGGCGTCGAGGCGATCCGCGAGGAGTGGGTGGTCGACGATCGCTGGTGGATCCCGGAGCGGTTGCGCCGCCACTACTTCGAGCTGGCGCTCGCCAACGGCCGCGCCGCCGTCGTCTTCCGCTGCGCCTCCAGCGGGCGCTGGTACCGGCAGCGGGCCTGATGGCCTCACCGGCCCCCTACGTGGAGCTGCACGCGCACTCGGCCTTCTCCTTCCTCGACGGCGCCTCGACCCCGACCGAGCTGGCCGTCGCCGCCGACGAGCATGGCTACTCCGATTTCGCGCTGACCGATCACGACGGGATCTGGGGCTCGCGCGAGTTCGCCGAGGCCTGCAAAGAACTGGGAACGCGGGCGATCACCGGGGCCGAGCTGACGGTGGGAGCCGATCCCGGCGTCCATCTCACCCTGCTGGTGGAAAGCGCGGCGGGCTACCGCAACCTCTGCCGGCTGCTGACCGCGGCGCATGCCCACACGCGCGAGAGCCCGAGCCGCTCCGCCTCCCAGCCGTGGGCGACGATGGCGCAGCTGGAGGAGCACGCCGAGGGCCTGGTCTGCCTCTCCGGCTGCGCCCGCGACGGGGCCCTGGCGGGGGCCTGGGAGCGGCGCGACACGGCGGCCGGCGAGCGCCTCGGCCAGCGCCTGCTCGGCGCCTTCGGGCGCGAGCGCTTCCGGGTCGAGCTGCAGCGGCCCTACTGGCGCCACGACCGCGCCCGCAACCGCTGGCTGGCCCAGCTCGCTTCGCGACTCGGCGTCGCCTGCGTGGCGACCGGCAACGTCCACTCCCACGACCGTCGCCGCGCCCGCCTGCAGGACGCCTTCGTCGCCGTCGGCCTGGGCAAGACGCTGGAGGAGTCCGAGCCGCGCCGGCGCGGCAACCGCAGCTCGGCGCTGGTCTCGCCGCAGGCGATGGCCGACCGCTTCGCCGAGCATCCCGAGGCGGTCGCCGAGACCGTGCGCCTCGCCGCGCGCCTGCGGTTCGACCTGAGCAAGGATCTCGGCTACCGCCATCCGCGCCAGGGAGATCCCGCCGCCGACCGCGAGATCGCCGGGCTGTGCCGCGAGCGTCTCGCCGAGCGCTACCCCCGTCAGCCGCACCGAGGCGAAGCGGAAGGGCGTCTCGAGGAGGAGTTGGCGACGATCCGCCACCTCAACCTCTCCGGCTTCTTCCTGCTCCACCACGAACTGCTGGAGCTGGCCCGCGAGGTCGCCGTCGAGGTGCGCGGCCGCGCTTCGGCTCGCGCGGTGCTGCCGCCCGGCCGTGGGCGCGGCTCCAGCGTCAGCTCGATCGTCTGCTACCTGACCGGCCTCTCCCATATCGACCCGGTCGAGAAGAACCTCTTCTCCGGCCGCTTCCTCAACGACGAAGCGCAGACGCTGCCGGACATCGACCTCGACTTCCCCCGCGACATCCGCGAGGTGCTGATCCCCCGTGTGCACGAGGTCTACGGCGCCGACCGCTCGGCGCTGGTCGCCGCCTTCCCGACCTACCGGCCGCGCGGCGCCGTCCGCGATCTCGGCAAGGCCCTGGGGCTGCCGCCGGGGGAGATCGAGAAGGTGGCGGCAACGGTGGGCTTCCACGAGTCGAAGGACGAAATCGCCCGCGACGTCGTCGCGGCGATCGGCGCCGAGCGCGCCGCCTCGCCTCGCTGGAAAGCCCTGCTCTGGCTCTGCGACGACGCCCTGGGGCTGCCCCGCAACGCCTCCCAGCACTCCGGCGGGATGGTGATCTCGACCGAGCCCTTGATCGACGTCTGCCCGGTCGTGCCGACGGCGATGGCCGGCCGCCAGATCGTCCAGTGGGACAAGGACTCCTGCTCGGATGCCGGCCTGCTGAAGATCGATCTGCTGGGCCTGGGGATGCTCTCCGCGGTCGAGCGCTGCGTCGACGAAGTCGAGGCGACGCGGGGGGAGCGGCTCGACCTCTCGCGGATCCCGCTCGACGACGAGCCGACCTACGAGTCGATCCGCGCCGCCGAGACCACCGGCGTCTTCCAGATCGAGAGCCGGGCGCAGATGCAGATGCTGCCACGCACCCGGCCGCAGAACCTCGACGACCTCACCGTGCAGGTGGCGCTGGTCCGGCCCGGCCCGATCCAGGGCGGCGCCGTCCATCCCTATATAGAGCGCCGCAAGTTGCAGCGGCGCCACGATCGCGAAGGCCGGGAGTACGCGATTCCCTACGAGCACGAGTCGCTGGAGGCGGCGCTGAAGGACACGCTGGGGACGATCGTCTACCAGGAGCAGGTGCTCGAGGTGGCAATCGCCCTCGCCGACTTCAACCACGCCGAAGCCGAGCAGCTGCGGCGGGCGATGAGCCGCAAGCGCTCGCAGCGAGCGATCGACGAACACCGCGACAGCTTCTTGGTCGGGGCCGTAGGTGCCAAGGAAGTCCCCCTGGAGACGGCCGAGCGGGTCTGGGAGCAGATCCAGGGCTTCGCCGGCTTCGGCTTCCCGAAG
>Ga0193694_1000082_pt1 | contig 10615 bp, 9 predicted proteins | sample L3s1metaG_FD_160567 | JGI IMG/M metagenome (GOLD analysis project Ga0193694, IMG submission 160567) | Soil microbial communities from a riparian zone of the East river system, Colorado, United States - L3s1 | ecosystem: Environmental > Terrestrial > Soil > Riparian zone | place: USA: East River... | reverse complement strand
GCGATCGACTTGCCCCTTGAACGAGCCTATGCGGTTTTGCGAAGTGCCGCAACCGGCAGCGAGCGGCCGGAAGCAGGAACACTCCGGGAATGTGAACCCGTTGTCATTCACACGCCCCCGAGGCGTATCGAAACTGCGCTGTCGCTGCAGGTTGGACGACCCAGCTACCGGTTTTAGTCGTCCAAGGTGTCGCAATCGGCAATTACCCGAGGCAGCCACGAGAATGTGTTCCAGTCGGGTCCGTCGAGCGCATCGACAATCCGGGCTTGCGCAGCGACGTCGAACGACTTGGCGAACTTCCGGCAATCACGCACGCTTTGCATGTTGCTTGCCTTCCAGGGTTCGTCCGCTCGAATCAGCTGGCAGGCGACCTGTGGATACGCCTTCCACAAGTCCTGCTCGGGATCGCAGCCGAGGAACCGCAGGACGCTGGCCAATGTGCGGCGCGGCGCGAGCATCAGCGTTTCATATCTGACGACAAGATGACCCGGATGCCCGATCCAGCGCCGCGTCGCGCGCCACGCACGGTTCCACCGCTCTGCCGCGAAGGTTACGTCGGTGAAAGGCTGCCACTGAGGATAGAGCTTCGCGAGGCGATTGAGTGAGGCAACGACTTCCCTGCCGTCGCGAACGATATGGATGAATCGCGCTCCCGGGACGTGCCGCTTTATCAAGCCGATGTAAAACAGGTGCTCGGGTGTCTTTTCGACCCAGACACTCTTCCCGGCGCGTTGGCAGGCAGCATCCATCGCATCGACGAAGCTTCGAACGTGCGCACGCGCCGACTGCTGTTTCCAAAAAGAGGAAGGTTTATCCGGATTGCCCCCGATGTCGCGCCACGCTTCCGCTGCATGGCGCCTGCTGATCCATCCCACTCTGGCCTGGACGTTGCGTCGCACCGCATGCAGGTTTCTCAGTGCCTGCCTGGGCAGGGTATATCGCCCGCGATACTGTTTCGGAATATTTTCGGTTCGAAACACCCGCTTCATGAAGTGTGTTTCAGGAACAGAATGTATCTTCGAGTGCGCTGCGAGGAGACTCTGAAGGAGCGTGGTGCCCGAACGTTCGCAACCCACGAGAAAAACGCGCGCAGGCGACTGATTTTCCTGTGGCGATGCTCGATCATCAAACTCGAGGCCAAGGAGCCGCGGATTGTCTTGCTCCGCCTGGCGAACGAAGCCTTGCTCGCGCCAAAGCTGCAGCCGTTGACCCAGCATCCCGCGCAAGTCTTGGGTGGAGGTCACCTTTTCGATCAAGGCCGAAAAAGCGGTAGCTGCGTGCATCAAGAACGAAAAGCGCACAGGAGTTCCCCACTGCCACTGTGCGAGGAAGTATCGTTGGAGCGCCTCGATTTGAATGAAAGCGCTTGTGAATCCTTGAAACCTTTTGTGAAGACTTGAAGTTTTTTTTGTAAAGCCCTCGGGCGCCCGCTGTTGCGCGCAATCGACGCCGCGGCAGTAGCGATGCCGGGCTCACTCAGGTCTGGCCGACACCGATGAGCTCGCCGCGACCCGGAGACGCAGGAACTCACGCCCTCCGGGAAATGTAATCGCGTGTGAGGCTCCAGCGTGGAAATAATCCGCGGTGATCAAAATCCGCCTTGCCATCCTGTTGATGCCGGCTGGGGTCATCGGTCCGTACGCGGCGGTTGTTTCCACCCGGCATCTTGCCCTCAATTTCCCGGATTTTGCGTGTATTCCCATTGAAGACCAACGAAGAGGATGGACTCATGGGACTCACGCCAGTCAGGAACTCCCGGTTCAATCGATACTTTTCATTCTTCTGCCTTCCTCTCGCGCCGTGCGTTCCTGCTCAGGCCCACGATTTTTGCGTGATCGATGCAGCCGGGTTTCAAGCCGCACTGACCGCGGCGTCGGACGGCGGCGCCTACAACGGTGAAACCAACGCCATCAATCTCGTCGCGGGATCCTACAGCACGCAGAACAATGGCAACCAGCCGTTCACTTACTCCTCGAGCGCGCCTCATGCGTTGTACGTGTCGGGAGGCCGCGGTATTACCTGCGGGACAGTCACGCTCGACCCTACCACGACGGTACTGAGCGGGCACAACACGACGCCAGTCATCGTTGCGCACGCGAGCAATGCCTTGGGATCGCTCGTGCTGTCCGAGCTCACGATTCAGGACGGCGAGAGCACACAGGACGGCGGCGGCATCAGCGTCAACGCCGGGCCCTCGGATGCAGGCGCTGTCTCGCTGAGCTTCTCCATCGTGCAGAACAATCACACCACGGCAAAAGGCGGCGGAGTCTTCCTTGCAAGCGGCACGAACAATGGCGTTTCGATGTGGAACTCGGTCATCATCAACAACAGTGCGGATGTCGACTATGGCGCCGGGGAACTTGTTGCACGCGACGCCAATTCCCTCGTCGAGATGGTTTCGGACGACGTTGTGAAGAACACCTCGGCCACCTCGGGTGCCACCGGCGCGTTGTATCTGGGCGGCCTTGGAACCCTCAACGTGAATTTCAGCATCTTTGCGCACAACAAAAGCGTCGGGCTGTATTTTGCCAATACGCACGGCAGTTTGTTTTACGTCGACTGCGGGACGATTGGTGGCAACGCTCCGGCCTCGGCAACCGGGTTCGTGCAGGCGGACCCCTTGTTCGCCGACTACACCGCCGTTCCTCCGGATTTGCATCTGATGTCGGGCTCGCCCTTGCTGGCGGCCGCGCCCTACAGCGGGCTGCTCCAGCCTTACGACATCGAGGGGCATTCGATTCCGCTGGCGGGGAAAGTCGACTTCGGCGCGTACGAGGACACGCTCTTTGCCGATGGCTACGACGGCAACTGAGAGCCGGGAAAAAACGGGTCAGGGCAACTTTGGGAAAAGTGTACTCTGACCCGCGATTCGAGCTTATTTCACGGGCAGGTTGTTCCTGCGATGGACGTCACGCGCGCGATCGGGAACGATCCGGTTGCCGGGTAACCGGCGGCGGTCGAGGTCCAACTGGCCGTGCCGCTGTTGCAATCCGTGAATGTAAACGTCAGCGTGCCCCACTGCGTCAGGTGACGGTCGCTCACCTTGTAGTTGGGTGGAAACTTCGGGCCTACCGACACATACGTTGGCAACGTCACCGTGTTGCTGGCCGGATTGTACGAACCTTGCGAATAGAGCCAGGTTTGCCCGGTGCCGTCAGGCGTGAAGACGAACCAGATCACAAGTATTACGTTGTTCGGCAGAATCTCGAACTGAAATCCGTGTCCCTCCTGGCCAACGGTCGGGTCGTCCCAATTGCCGCTGATGCCGGGGCGAATCGTGATCGACGCCGGATTTGCGGCGGGCTGCGTGGAAACAAAACTGTTCCCGCACGCGGCATCGATACTCGCCAGACTTACCGACCCCTGAAGGAACGCGTTGTTCGAAAGATAGCCCGACGCCACTGCGAACTTGCCGAACAGCGGAGGGGTGCTCGTCGACGGATTGTTCGCGCTGTATTGGCCTGTCGAAGAACCGTACGGGCCGGACGTGTTGCGGACGGAATCCATGCTCGACGGATTGCCATAAACGCCGAACGGGTTTTCAATCGAATCCACGGCGGTCGGGCTGCCGAAGAATCCCAGGTATATCTGCGGATTCTCCTCGGAAACGATGTACGCACCGTCCAGATCGGCGCAGGTGACAGCTGATACCGCTCCTGGAAGCGAGGCGAACAGAGCTGCGGAAATTGCGGCTACGACACGATACTTTGGGGTCATGACATCCTCCTTGCGAGGGTCGCTCGGGCATGCGGACTGCACGCTCCATGGATCTGCACGCTGGGCGCAATGCGACAGAAGGTCTGTGCGGTAGCGTACGCCGCCGCTTCGCGTTCAGGTTGGCAACGTAGCAACCTCATCAGCGCTGCCTTTAAAAGGCACGCCCGCCCCAAGCATCTCCGAGCAAGGCACCCTGCTGCCGTTGTTCTGTGTCATTTGTGATTGCGTCTGTAATTTCTCGCGGCAACTCCGGTATGAGAAGGAGTCACCTCTCGAGGCCAGCGTGTATGACTCACTGCGGCGTGCATTCCAGGCGAAAATTCCTTTTGTGCGGCCTGCTGGTGTCGGCGACCAGTCCGGCGTATGCCAGTTCCTCCTTCGATTTCCACGCCAACGATCCCGGCTTCAACGGCGGCGTGGCCCTCGACGACCGCTTCGCCACCGGGCCGGACACCCCGCACTACGCAGAGAAGATCGTCGCGCTGCCCAATGGCGAAGTCGTCGTTGCCGGTCTCGTTCCGACCGCCTCGCAGACCGGCAACATCGTCGGCGGCAACATCGGCCTGGTTCACTATGCACAAGACGGTGCTCGCATCGGGTGGGCCAATCCGGGCGCCGGCTATGCAAGCTACTTCAATATCTACATCACCTATCCGAATAGCGCTTTATCGACGTACTCGCACATCGCCGACATGAAGGTCGTTGGCGACTACATCTACGTACTCGCCGACTACGCTTCTGGCTCGTCGGACAAGGACGTGCATGTGATCGTCTTCGGTACGGACGGGCATTTCATCGGCGCCTATGCCGCATTCACGACCGGACTTTACGAGTTCGGCGCCGGGCTCGTGCCCTACCACTACACGCTGATAATTGGCGGGGTACCGAAGACGTTTACCAAACTCATCGCCGTCGCGACTTACAATTCGGGCAACGTCGTCGAGCCCAACAACACGCAGGTCCCGCACTGGGTCGTGACGATGAAGCGCTTTTCGATGGGCGACGGCGGAACGCTCAGCGTCGACAACACGTTCGGGCACATCGGCAATGGCGCAATCGACCAGCCGTTGCCGGTCGATTTCTGCAATTCCGACACCACCAACCGCTGCTCCGGCAGCGCGGCCTATGTCAGTGGCGCTCGCACCGACACCGGCACTCCGACCCTCTACGTCCTGGGCAACCTTGCGATCGCGAATAACAAGACCGATGTCTTCGTCATGGCAGTAGACGGAAGCAGTGGTGACCTGCTGCCGGCATTTGGCACGGGCGGTATCTATGATCAATCGGTGCAGTACGGTTCCTCGTATTTCGGATTCGTGAATTACGCAGGCCCGGCCAAGGGCATACGCCTTGGCGCGGGTGCAGATCCAGGCGGCGACCTGCTCTACGTCGCCACCGCCGACAATGCCTACGTGTCGTGCAGCGACAACGGCGCGGCCATCTACAAGCTCCGCGCGAATGCCGGTCCGCCATTCAATAGCACGCTGCCCGACTTCTCCTGGGCGGTCGGCGGCAAGGCAACGGTCGCCGCACCGCCCCAATGCGACCCCGCTGCGAATTCCGCGGCCTCGTTGCGCGCGGCTGGGATCGCTGACGATGGCAGCCGCATCGCCGTCGTCGGCGTAAACGGTGGTGGCGACGCCGTGTTGTCGTTGGTGCGCCTCGCCGATGGCAAGACGACCGAATTCAGCGTTCACCCATGGCTACGTTCCGACGGCAGCCGCTGGGCCGGAAACAACGTTGCGAACGGCCTGGATTCCGGTTTCAACGACGTCGTCAGCGCCGGAAACAACCGCTGGACCGCAACCGGCACGATGTGCGATTCGACGGCTGCGGTGGCTTGCGCATTGTTCGGTACGACGCGCCTGTACTCCGATGAAATCTTCGGCGACGGTTTCAATTGAGAGTTGCTCACTGGCAACCACGAGACCGAGGCAATCAGGCGGAAATTAATTACGTCCCCTTGTCCGGTTCCCGTTTCTCCTCTATTTCGCGTGCTTCGATCTGCGACGGCGTGAGGCCGGCGCTCGCCAGATAACCGCGCAGGCTCCGCACGCCGTTCTTGTCCAGGGTGGCGCCATGGTGCGGCCTGTGAAGGACGGCCTCCGCGTGATTCAACCGCAACCGGATGCGATTGCCGCTCAGGGTTTCGATCTCCACACCAAAGTGATGCAGCAGCGATTCGATCTCGCGCCAGTGAATGTTGGCGCTGACCGGATCCTGGAAGATCGCGCGGATCAGGGCACTGTGTCGGTGACTCATCGAGACTCCGGATGGGCAGTCGTTGGTACCAGTATGCTCCGGCATCGCAACAAGAGTAAGCATCGCTGGTGAATCTGAACCGGCCGATGGTCCCAGGTCCGCTTTTCCTGCAGCGAAGCATCACCCTTCATCATGAGGCAGAGCGACGGACGCAACTAAGGTCATCCTGAATACGTTGCCTGGCGGCACCGGCCTTGCAAGGCAAACCGCGTGAAAATGGACTCGTATCTTTTTCTTCAATGGATCGCGATGGGTGTGACTGTCTGCGCCTCCTGGTTGATGGCGGCCTCTTCTGAAGACAGACGCAACGCAGGATTTTGGATTTTTCTGGTGAGCAACGCGCTCTGGATTATCTGGGGCTGGCACGACACAGCCTATGCGCTGGTAGCCCTGCAGATCGCATTGGCGGCCATGAATATTCGTGGCGTGATGAAGACCTGAAAGCGGGTCGCTCTACCGCCGTCTTCAGCAACCGCACTTTGCCCGGCGCCGAAAGCCGGATCTTGCATTCCACACGCGTAGCCGTCGAAGTCCAACTCTCCTGAACATCTTCGGGATAGGACGTCCGCAGGATTGCGGCAAGTTTTTGGGCATGCCCACCCCGGGCATCAGTCTGGCGCGCCTCGTGCACCGGACTGTGTCGGCCAACAATGAAAGTGTCGTCTCCATCGCAATACAGAAACTCGATCCGCATCTGCGAACTGCCAAGGGGTACCGCCGCGATGCTGCGCGCGGATCATGCCGACAAAGGGTCGCATACACGGATTGCCACGCCTTGCAGAGCCGCACATCGGCCGAGCGGGGACTTTCATACCAGCGACTACAGGAACCATCACTGTGAACGAATACGACAGATTCAATCAGGGTAAAAACGCCGCGCGCCAGATCAAGGACACCGTCATGGAAGGTGCGGACGAGGTTGTCAGCACTGCTAAGACCGCTGCCGCCGACGTAGCGGAGACGGCTACGGACACGTTCAACGAGGTTCGCGACGAAGCGCAAGACCGCCTCGGCGACTTGTACGTCAGAACTGTCGACTATGTACGAGACCAACCGATCCCCGCGCTCGGATTTGCGGCTCTCGGCGGCGCGGTCCTCGCCCTGCTCTTGCGTCGCAGCGCGTGAGAGCATCCGGCATGTCGCGAGGGGGTCGTCTGATCGTTTGGTGACGCGCCGTGCGCGACGTCGACCGCTTCTCAAGGCTGACGTGCGGCTGGCCAGGGCTGAGACAGCCCTGGCAGCAGCATCGGCGAACGGCGCCGATACATGGCTGGCGATTGCCGTGTTCGGATCTTGCCGCTGATCGCGGGTCGGCTCACCAAATCATAAGGGGCAGATTCCGTTAAAGCCCTCTCACGGAATCCGACCCTTTGATGACGCAAGGCCGCAGCGGCGTATACTTCTTGCGGGGTTTCTCTGGGGAGGGTTGACCATGTTTGCGCGCCGAGGTTTGTGCTACCTGCTACTGGCGGGTACGTTCGTCGGGCCCGTTCACGCGACCGCCCTGCCCGATCAGATTTTCCCTTCCAACTTCGAGGCACCGCCGGATTGTGTGCCGGTCGGTTCTGCCGGCTGTCCGGGCTTCTCGATCGCCACGAGCTTTGAGGTTGCCGCCGGTCAAGCCATATCGCAGTGTTATTACTTCCGCACCGGGAGCGCCGGCACAGTCGGCATCGGCAGGTTCTCCAGCCGCTTCGGGCCGGCGATTCACAACATCGTTGTCTACACCACAGCCGATATGACCACGAAGCTGCCGGCCGATCGCCAGCCGCCGGGCACCTTGTCATCGACCGACTGCGGTTTCGGCGGCTCGGCGAACAATACGACGGCGCGGCGAATCTATTCCGCGCATGCGACGGTCGAGCAACTGCGCATGCCCGATGACGACGGTGCGGGTCAACCGCTTGCGCTCGAACTACCTGCGAATGCCGCAGGATTCATCGAAATCTATGCGCTCAACACGAGCGAAGATCCGATCGCTACCGGCGTGCAGCTGACGGCAAACGGTCGAGCGAACGCGCAGGCGTACACGAAGACCGGGACGTACGTGACCTACAACGCCTCGTTCTCGATCCCGCCGTCCGGAAGCACCACGGCGACTCTCGCCTGCGACGTGCCTGCTGCGACAAAGTTCTGGTGGCTCTCGACGCACACCCACCGCCGTGCGATGTCGGCGACACTGCGCAATGGCGCGAGCACCCTCCTGATAACGTCGGACTGGGAAGCGCCCACCATCGCAACCTACGCTGCGCCATCGTTCTACCAGTTTGGCGCAGGCGAGAAACTGACCTACGAATGTGCGTTCACGAATGATCAGAACTTTACGGTACATTCCGGCGACAGCTACGAAAGCGACGAGAACTGCATCGGCGTGGGTTATTACTTTCCCGGCGATGGTGCGCTTTGCTACAACAACGTCGGGCCGCTTTGAGGGAGTCAGTCTGTATTCCGATTTATCCCAACGGGTTTGAATAATGGGAAAGCAATCGGAAATGGGGTCAGGTTGATTTTTCGACGCTGAGAAAATGAACCTGACCCGATTTTTCCTTCAGCCTACTCGAAGCCGTCGGCGAACACGATGATCGGCGCGATCGGCGAACGAGCGACATAAGCAGCGAGCGTGTCGCCGCCCGCGCTGGTGAAGCCGCCACCCGCAACGATCCGGCCACCGAGCGTCGCCAGCGCGTTTACGCCACCGGACAATGGCCCGTTTCCGGCGCCGTTGGATCCGAGCGGATGCCAGCCCGCCCCATCCCAATAGACGACTGCGTCGGCGAGCGGGTCGCCATTGGCGTCCTGAAAGCTACCCGCGGCGAACACGAGCGAGCCGGCAACCGCGAGCGCCCTGATCGACGTTGGCGTGGAAAAGTAGTTGACCTCATCCAGCGCGTGCCAAGCACCGCCCGACCAGCTGGCTACATGGTTCGCACCGGGAATGCCGGCGATGTCCAAGGCGTCGGTGCCCACGTATACATTGGTACCATCGGACGCGAGCGCTCGCACGGTGTCGTTGAGGGCACCGCCGCCCGGACCCGGACCGCTACCCATCGCGTGCCACGCACCGTCATAGGCCGCTACGTAGTCGCTTGCCGGGTTGCCATCGATATTGATGGTTTGCCCGCCGACATACAGCGTCCCGCTATTGTCGGCCGTCAGCGCGTAGATGGCGCCGGTGATGTCGCCTTCGGCCGCGACCGTCGAGGTCGCGGCGCCCGTGGTCAGGTCACAGGCCAGGAGATAGTCGGCGGATGCGATCCCGGCGCCGTTCTGAAACGCTCCGCCGACGAAGAGCGTGTTCCCGATCACCTGCAGCGCGAAGACCGTGCCGCTGAAGGCCGGCCCGCTGGCATTGCAAAACGGTTCCCACGCGGACCCGTTCCAGGCCGCGAGAAAGTCGGCGTCGGAGTTTCCGCCCGCATCGGTGAAAGCGCCGCCGACGTACAACTTCCCGCCGGTGAAGGCGATGGCGAACACGGCGCCGTTGAGGGGCGCGAAGCCGCTCCACGCGCTGCCATTCCACTTCGCGACGTAGTCCGCCGACGCGACCCCGCCCGCGTCGGTGAATGTTCCTCCGACGTAAAGGCTAGCCCCGTCCGCGTGCAGCGCAGTCACACTGCCGTTGAGCGGCGCTGTTCCGGGCGTGCCGCCGTTACCGAGGTGATCCCACACGAAATCTCCGGACCAGGCGCGTGGCGCAACTAGAATGCAGATCAGGCCGAACGAGCAGGTCGTTACTACGAGGAATTTGCGCATCTCGGCAACCTACTCCTGGGGACGGGAAATCCAAAGCACTTTCGCCGTCGCCGGGCTTGAAGGCGACGAGCCGCAGGGGAGCGCCGTCTTCAAGCATGTTGCGTCGATTCAGGAGGCGCACTCGGCACGCTCAGTTGCTTCTACCAAGCAACTACGAGATGGGGTTGGGCGAAACGACATCGGTAGCCGCCAGGCCCGAGGATGCCCGGAGAGTTCTTGCGGTCGCAGCCTCTTCTGCTCGCCCGATAGCTCGCCTTCGAACTATCGAGAGGTGTCTCGCAGAAAATACCGCACTCTCACCCCGTTTCAACTATTGAGCAGCAGGGGTGTAAGACAGTGTGGCGCTGAACGCGAGCTGTGTGATGTCGGACGCCGAAGGATCCGTCGCAGGATTCGTTCGCACCCGGATGCCGATGCGATCGCCGGCCGCGACGGCGATCGATGTCCCTGCATTGACGTTGGTTGCGGTATAGAAAATCCCCGGCATGACGACGGAAAGCGGAAAGCCAAACCTCAGCGGGCTGGACAGCGGGACTGTCACGTACGCCGAAGAAAAATGCGCAGAGCCATCATTCGGGACGGACGCTGCGCGGAATACCGTGAAGTCATATTCAAGCCCCACGGTATTGATGAAGACGGGCGAAGCAACCAACAGATCCGCGCTTACCTGCAAGTCATGGATCGTGCCGTCAAACGGAACCGGGAAGGAAAAACCGCCCGCCTGCGCAGGCATCGTGGATTCCCCGGCACCATCGACCACCGCCACGGTGCTACTGCCGAAGCCCATGAGAATTGGAGCCGCTGAGACAACGGTGGCGCCGTTAAGCAAGGGGCCCGTCGAAAAGTGAATCAACTTGCTGGCCACGCTCGCGGGCACGGTCAA
>Ga0193694_1000081_pt1 | contig 10619 bp, 8 predicted proteins | sample L3s1metaG_FD_160567 | JGI IMG/M metagenome (GOLD analysis project Ga0193694, IMG submission 160567) | Soil microbial communities from a riparian zone of the East river system, Colorado, United States - L3s1 | ecosystem: Environmental > Terrestrial > Soil > Riparian zone | place: USA: East River... | reverse complement strand
TAAAGAGTTCGGGTTTTATTTTTTCTTTTAAGGATTCGAAATGATAATCTTTTACCACTCCGACCACAGTAACCTTTTTGTTTCCCCAACCGGGAATATTCATCCGGTCAACGGTTTTGCCGATGGGGTCTTTCCAACCGGCCTCCCTTACAAAGGCTTGGTTCACGAGCACGGCGTCGACCGAATCACTGGGAAAGTCTTTTGAAAAATTTCTGCCCATGAGCACTTCCAGTTGCATCGTTGGCACATAGTCTTCGTCTACGCGTTCATAGGTTGCCTGGAACTCTTTCCCCTCCACTTGCGTGGGCCCTTGAAAGCGGCCTATATTTTTCGGGGCCACATTTTCCACTCCCTGTAGCCGGGCAAGTTCCGTTTTTAACGTCCGCGTTAAAGTCATATCCATGGCAGCTCTGCTATTGATGATCTCCACCAGGTGCCTGTCATTGTACCCCAAATCTTTCCTGGTTATAAAGTCAAATTGCGCATAGATGAACAGGGTGGCGATGATGAGAAACGTGGCAAGGGAAAATTGAGCGACCACGAGATTTCGCGATAGGTAATTTTTTCCGGAAAACTGCAACCGGTTAGTTAGCGCTTTCACGGGATTAAACCCGGACAGCACAAGGGCAGGATAAATGCCTGCACCAAATCCTGTTGCAAAAAATAGGACGATTGCGCCGATCACCAAACGGGAATCCAAGAGATAACGAAGGCTTAGCTCCTTATCGGATAGCTCATTGAACGTGGGCAGCGCCAATTCAGTCATCACCATCGCGATCAGAAAAGCAATAAAGCACAACGAGAAGGATTCACTTAAGAACTGAAGAGCGAGTTCGTTTCGCTGTCCGCCGATAACTTTTCGAATGCCGATTTCCTTGCTTCGGCGCAGCGACTGGGCAATGGAAAAGTTGATGAAATTGATGCAAGCGATCAGTAGAATGAAAAGGGCTATTCCCGACAATATATAGCTATAGAGGGGGTTGCTGCCTTCCGGTGTTCCTCTGAATTCTGTATTCAGATGCATTTCCGAAAAAGGCTGAAGGCCCCACACGGTAGTGTTCGCGTACCCCATGGTAACCATTTCATCAATTTCCGCTCTGGCCTGTGTTTGATACACGTCTTTCATTTTGGCTGCGACAGCTTGCGGATCAGCTTGAGGGGCAAGCACGAAATACGTTGGAAACGAAACCCAATGCCAGCCATTGTCAGGGCGAGTTTCTTCCAGGAAAGAAAAAGGCAGAAGTACCTTGAACTTGATCGTAGAGTTCTGGGGAGATCCTTTTGCTACGGCGGAGACTATAAAGGTTGTAAAATCACCATCCACTTGCAGAGTCATGGGTTTGCCGAGTACATCAGTAGTACCAAAATATTTCAACGCAATTTCCTCTGTTAAAACAATAGAATGCATATCCGACAATGAATTTTCCGGATTGCCGGAGGCTAGGGGAAAAGAAAACACAGAGAAGAAATTGTCATCCGCCCAAAGGACATCTTCTCTGAATAGATCGTTGTTGTTCTTTACGACCAACTGGTCTTTTTTTGTCCTCACAAACGTCTGAATTTCAGGTATCTCACTTTTGAACGCCGGGCCCTGCACCATGGCCGCCAGGGCAAATTTTTCTTCCGTTCCATCCCCTTCAATCCGATGGCAAGTCAATTGATAGAATTGATCAATGTTTGTGTGAAAGCGGTCATAGCTCAATTCGTCTTTCACATAAAGGAAGATGAGCAGGCAGCAGGTGAGCCCTAAACTTAGGCCGGCAATGTTGACGATGGAGAAAGCTTTGCGGCGCGAAATATTTCGGAAAACCACATTGAAATAATGGTGTAGCATTTTGAGATTGAGTATGGATGCCGCTGACAAGAGGATCCGCGCCTTTCGAAGAGGCCTCAATAAAGTTAGTACCGTGCAGAAATATTTCCAGGCCGCCAAAAGGCCGCCGTATTTCACGACCCAGGTGGCATGCAATTCGATCAGGTCGCCCTGAACTTCTTCAAGCGATTCAGGAGATGCCAGGTGCTCCAGGAGGAAAACGATCCAACGGGCTGGTTGAGGAGTGGGTTTCATAGATTCAATTATTTATAGTGGCCTAACAGCGAAAGTGTTTTCTGTGGGAGGGCATTCCACATTGAGATACGAACATCCTTCACTTCTTTCAGGACTTTTGCGCCTAATGCGGTCAGCGCAAAAAAACGCTTGCGTCTGCCGCCGCGTTCTTTTGTTGCGCCACCCATTTCAGATCGAAGAAATCCTTTTTCTTCAAGCCTCTGAAGCGTCGTGTGCACGGTATTAAATCCGACTTGACGACCAGTACGCTTTTCTATTTCCTGTGCAATGGTGACACCATATGCATGAGGGCCGAGGATGGCTACCGTTAGCAGAACGATTTCCTCAAATTCGCCGAGAGAAGTTCGTTTCATAGTTGCAATATTGATTATATCCCATTTTGTCGATCAAATATGATGCCATGATGCCCAAGTATTGATTCACCTGAAAAACGGAATGAATTATTGTGTAACCAATGCCTGCTACCGAACAATACCGTCCTTAATCGGACGGTTGGCTCCTGAGTTTTCCCTAGCCCGGAGTAAATCTTCAAAATTCGGGAGTAGCGGTTAAAATTGCATTTTGAATTGGACCTCCTTACCCATTAGGATGGATGAGAAGCGACTCGCAACATTTTGATAGGATTTCATTTGTAGACCGGAGCGGACGAATTCGAACTTTTTTGTTGAAGATTTGGCTGGATTTGGGGATTTGAGGGGTTCCATAAATTTGAGGTAATTCCTGAACCTCTCACGGCCAAGTCTCAAGCCATTACATGGAGCGGAAAGAAAGACTTATTTGTTATTAAAAGAAGAAACAAATAGAGAACTTTCACGTTTAGTACCAAAACATCGAAGATTGAAAGTCAAATCTGAAGACAAATGAAAGGATACATTGGCGAGCTAGAAGAACTCGTGTTGCTCACGGTAGCGGTTTTGGGAGATGATGCTTATGGCGTTCCCATTAAGGAGCAAATTGAACAAAGAGCCTCCCGGACAATGAGTTTAGGGGCCTTGCACTCAACCATAGGACGGCTGGAGGAAAAAGGGTTTCTCAAATCCTATCTGGGAGGCGCCACCCACGAACGCGGTGGTCGCCGAAAAAGATATTTCCAACTCACGCAAGGAGGCAAAGCGGCTTTACGGGACATCAAAAACCTTCGTGATGAACTTTGGCAAGAGTCGAAAATAAAACTGGGGTTAGCATCATGAATCATCCAAAGGGCAATCCACCCAAATGGGCAAAACGGTTTTTCGTATGGTATTGTCATGAAACCGTGGCGGAAGACCTGATCGGAGACGTGGATGAACTATTCTACATCAATCTCCAAACTAATTCAGTTTTCAAGGCTCGATGGATATATCGCCTCCAGCTCATTCGGCTTCTGTTTTCATCTGGCATAAGACTCCGTAGACACAAATACAGGGAAGCAAACGGTTCAAAGACCTACCATTCTCTCGCCCTTTACAAAAGCTATGGCAAAATCTCTTTTCGTAACTTAATAAAGCAAAGAGGATTTTCGTTGATTAACATTACCTGCCTCTCCGTAGGTATGTCAGTGGGACTCCTCGCGCTTGCGGTCTGGATTGATGTAGCGGAGGTGGATGACTTCCAAGGTAATGCTTCAAACATCTATCGTGTCACGACCGAAGTCGATGACACAAATGAAAAACTCACGTACGCCTCATCGTCCGCGCCGCTGGCAGAAAAGTTGAAGGAAGAGGTTACCGGCATCAATGAGATTGTCCGAATGGAGAGAAACTTCAATCCGGAAATCATTCTATCGGACAATACCCCAATCCCCTTTTTCGGATATTTCGCAGACGACGGCTTTTTCCAGGTGTTTTCTTTTCCGCTTGTGGAGGGCAATCCAAAAAGCGCACTGGACAAACCCTTCAGCATAGTCGTCACGCAAACGGCAGCCGAGAAATTATTCCGGAACAATTCGCCACTCGGAAAGATCCTTGAAGTGAAGGGATTTGGCAATTTTGAAGTAACTGGAGTGGTCAAGGATTACGGTCGTTCGCATCTGGCCTTTGAAGTGCTGGCCTCGTACAGCACGCTGCCATTGCTGGAGCGACAGGGAAAGATTAAACCTTCGCTTCAGGATTGGGGACCAGTGACCAATCATTATACCTATGTTTTGGTCAATGAAAACAAGCCCATCGTTGACATCCGTAAGGCAATCGAAAATATCACTTCCCCTGGCCATAAGGACAACCCTTCCATTACTGCAAAATACGGTCTTCAGCCATTCAAAGACATAACACATTCTAATCTGTACAATGAGATCGGACAGTCATGGGGGGATGTCTTATTGTCGGTATTTTTCTTGCTGGCTTTGCTCGTGCTTTTACCGGCATGCTTCAACTATGCCAACATTGCCATTGCCCGGGCCCTAACGCGGGCAAAAGAGATCGGGCTCCGGAAAGTGGTAGGGGGAGAGTCAAAGCACATCGTTTTTCAAATCGTGATGGAAACCATCATTCTTTCTACCATTTCCCTGTCGGGTGCGGCGTTGATCTTCATGGCTGTTCGGGCAGGATTTCTCAATATGGTGGTGAACGGTTCGAAATTATTCGACCTTGAGATCACACCGGTCACTTTCCTGGTCTTTTTAGCGTTTGGAATATGTACCGGCATGTTGGCTGGACTTTTCCCAGCTATATATTTCTCAAGACTCAACCCCATTGAAGCTCTCCGGAACGCTTCCCAATCGGGTCATCTCTCCAAAATTTCAATTCGCAAAGGCCTGATCGTTGTGCAATTCATTCTTTCCCTGTTCTTTATTCTGTCTGTGGCAATTGTTTTCAAGCAATACCGATACGCCTTTCACTACAACATGGGGTTTCAAAAGGAAAATATCCTTGATATTCCATTGAAGGACGCGAATTATCGCATTCTCGAAACCGAGCTTAGGCGACTCCATGAGGTTAGCGGGGTGTCTATGTCATCCTCGATTCCCGGCAACTGGGCAATTTCGGATACCTGGGCGAAGCCTTCTGCCAATGCTGATTCGCTGGAAGTATACCAGATGTTTGTGGATCAACAATACATCAACAACCTTGAACTAAAGCTGATGGCCGGTTCCAGCTTCCCTGAAACTACGTTTAATGATGAAAAATACGTCATTGTAAATGAGACTTTTGTGCGAACGTTCAATTTGGGTTCGGTACACGATGCCCTGAATCGAACGGTGGTGACAGGTGGTAAGGAATTGCGAGTAGCCGGTGTCGTGAAAGATTTTAATTACATGCCATTGCGGGAAGAGATTCATAGTTTTTTCTTCCGTTACGATCCGTCCCAGTTCAGGTATGCCAATGTAAAACTGAAGTCTGACAATATTCCCGAGACCCTTAACCGGATGGAGCGATCCTGGAAAAAGCTAACCGCTCAAAAATTCGAAGCGCATTTTCTCGATGGCGAAATGGAAGCTTCCATTATTCCTTTTCGGAACATGATGAAGATATTTGGTTTCCTCGGTCTGCTTACGATCACCATATCGTGCCTGGGTTTGCTGGCTGTTGTGATTTCCGCGGTAGAAAGCCGGACCAAAGAAATGGGCATTCGGAAAATATTGGGCGCAAGCATGCCCGATCTGGCATACGGTTTATCCAAAGGTTTTTTGAAACTAATCGGCATCTCGATTCTGGTGGCCACGCCGGTTACCTATCTCATTTTTGACAAAATATTTCTGCGGATGAATTATTACCGCGCCAACATTGGTGTTACAGAGATCGTCATGGGGATCCTTTTGCTGCTAGTGATGATATCGGTCATCATCGGTTCGCAGACGTTAAGGGTTGCCAATATTAATCCGGTAGAGACATTGAAGTATGAGTAGCGTTACTGATTACTACTTATCGTTTGCTGATTGGAGATGTTGAAGAGTTGGATAAATTTGTGGAACTATCAACGGTAGCTACTCCCTTAGTACAAAACCAAAATATGGGAAAACTAATTGCAGCAAATTCCCGGAAATCGTAAGACGACTTTAAGTCTCCTACGTCTGCCGATGATCTATCACGCTTCTGATGGCAATGGCGCGGGATTAATATGGATGCATTTTGGCCGCCGATACCCGATAGAAATATTTGAATGCCAGTCTAAGGTGAAAACTGATTTGTTTCCTGGAATTGCATCCGTTTTGTAACCTTTCTTTCGCTATCAAGTACCACAATATATTTAACGTTAAAAGGAAAATATGAAACAACAACTTGTAATGAGCCTTTGCCTGTCACTATCTATAGTGCAAAGTTTCGCACAACAGTCAGACAAAGCAGAAAAATTAAAAGAATTTATCCAGTCGGCAAATCTCCCAGGTATCCAACTGATATATAGCAAGGATGGCCATTCGGAATCGTATAACCTGGGGGTAATCGCCAGCGGGTCAACCGTTCCCGTCACACCTGCCAGTATATTTGAAGCCGCATCACTCAGCAAAGCCGTTTTTGCTTATACGGTACTCCGGTTGGTTGACCGTGGAGTGATTTCGCTTGACACACCCCTGCTGAACTATATTGGCGGCAGCTATGAAGAATTCGAACCGGGTAACTCGGCTTATGATAGAATCACCACCCGAACGGTACTTTGCCATAGGACGGGGTTCAGGAACTGGCGAGACGCCGCCAAGATACGACTGTTATTCCCGCCAGATAGTTGTTTTAATTATTCAGGGGAAGCGTATATGTTTCTTTTGGCCGTTGTACAGAAAATCACAAATAAAAACCTGGAACAATTAGCCGTGGAAGAAGCCTTTGGGCCACTGGGCAGTGACAGCAGTGCTATAAAGCAACACAGCGGCCTGTATGCAGCGTCCAGTTTATTAACCAACGCGACCGATTTTAATATTTTCCTTAATGCACTTGACTCGGGAAAAGGTCTTAAACCGGAAACACACCGTCTTATGCTGTCGCAGCAATCAGCCGGTAACTGGTTTGGCCACCCGGCCATCGAAGCAACGAAACATATTGGCTGGGGACTGGGTGTGGGTATTCAAACCAATGAAAAAGGGACGGCTTTTTGGCAATGGGGCGATAATGGGGATTTTAGAAGCTTTTATATTGATTTCCCGGAAAGCCATGAGCATCTGGTCTATTTTACGCATAATTTCAGGGGACATTATATCACGCAAGATGTAATCGATCTTTTTTTAGGCAAGCAAACAACATGGTCCATTCAATGGGTTAGAAACGGTTATTCCCACGAACCATATGACATAGGCTACGCTGATCCGTATGCTGTGAAACGTTTCAGGATGCAGTTGATCAGACAGGGGTTTGAACATTCCGCCGATATCTGGAAAAAAGAAAAACAGCGGGACCCGGGTTTCACGATTTCGGAACCGGATATGCGGGCCTTTGCACGCGTCTTACGAGAAAGCGGCCAGCAAGAAAATGCACTGAAAATTTTTAAACTGGATGCTGCTTTATATCCTAAAAATACCAATGCCCTGGAAGGACTGGCGGAAGGATATCGCGATACAAAAAATAAAAAGCTGGCGATTGATTATGCCAGGAAAAGCCTCACGCTAGACCCGGCAAATAAAGATGCCCAAACTTTGTTTGCAGAATTGACGAAAAAATGAAACGTTGACCTGGTGTTAGAGGCCACAATAGAATCCATTTTCAGTACGTTAGCCGCCTCGAACAATAATTGAGACGTCTACCTTACTTGAATTCATACACATTCCATATTAACTTGTATGACCTGGCGTCCACCAAATACCGATGTGTCAAAATAAAATTTTAGCAAGGTGTACCCTGTTAAAATTCCTGTTCGAATCTATTGAGTTTTTGACGCGGAGCTTCTGATATTTCCGATAGCCTCTTGCCAGTGCTAAAGAATTCAGAACAATAAAAAAGTCAGCAAGGTAGACGGGACATAAGGAAAAGAAACAGTATTTTGTGGTGATCAAGCTATCGCAATTTCATGTATCTCCAAAACCTCGCCGCCCGTTTCCTTCGCTACAACCTTTGGGCTAACGAACGCCTTGCTTCCTGGTTGATGTCAGTCGACCAAAACATCCTTTATGAGAAGATAGGATCAAGTTTCGGAACAATTGATCGGACCCTCCAACATATTCTATCAGCACAAACCTATTGGCATGCAATCATCGCCAAAGGACAGATCAATGAGTTCAATCAGTCAGTAAAAGAAAATGCCGTCGAAGAAGTTATGGCTGATGTCGTTACAAGCTCACAACAGTTGGTAAATGACCTTTCAATATTAAATGAACAGGAGTTGATCGGGAGCATAAAGGTTTCTGACAGCAATCAAAGTCGATACGAATATATACTGCATGTGGTTAACCACAGTTCGTATCACCGGGGCCAAGTCGTTACCATGTGTCGTGCGTTGGGAATAACTGGAGAAATACCTGTAACTGACTACGATGCCTATCTTTGGTGGATAGAGAATATGTGATGGCTCAAGGTTCGCAGAACAAGTGCACGAATCTAAGTGATTTATAGACTTAAATCGTTTGGTCATCGGTCAACGCAGTTGAAATTCCGGTTCGAATCTGTCCAGTCCGACTTAAAGACAATCAAAAGTCGGGGTGAACGGCAAAAATTCGAACTATCTGCAATCCGATCTAACGCTATTAAACAGATTATCAACGATTTGCAAATGATAGTCCGTCCGATTCCGGTTTGGCCTGTCTTAAATATTTTTTGTGGTAGACCAGAGCGGACGAATATCGAACTTTTTTGTTGAAGATTTGATCAGGTTCGGGGATTTGAGAGGTTCGATAAATTTCAGATGATGATAATTATTAGTATTGGAGGATGAACCGTAGCCAAAAATTCAGCTCTATACTTGTTATCGCATTTTGCGTCATTTTTCCTCATTATGGCGGAGGAATCTTTGTCTATCCCTGGGTAGTTCTTCTGGTCGTTTACCTCTTTCTAAAATACACAACAAAGGAAAAGTTTAGTGATCTCTTTTTCAACTTCAATAGATTTGAATTTAAAGCCATGTGGATTGGTGTTATTGCGGCAATTGCTCTTTCAACATTTTTTAAATTTGGCTGGGATCCCCTGATCAACATCATTTTACCAAATCAGAAAATTGACCTCTCGGACTTTGCCAGCATTAAGGGCAATCCGGTGAACTACATCATCATTCTTTTGCTAGCTTTTATAGTGGGGGGTTTTTATGAAGAGCTTATTTTTCATGGCTTCATTTTCACGAGACTTGAAAAAATATTGCCGGGAAAAAATTCAATGGTTAACAGTTTTTGTCTTACCGGTATCATTTTTGGCATGTATCATTATCAGCAAGGCATAAAAGGAATATTGCTTTCTTCGGTTGCTGGAGCCATATATCACTTGCTGATACTGAAATTCAATCGAAATCTGTGGTATGGCATATTCGTCCATACCTTTTTCGACTTTATTGGCCTAACCATGATCTATCTCGGCTATCTATAAGTCCTGAACCAAGCCTCTTGATCTAACGTGAACTAAAGTCGGTCATTACAGTGATTTAGTTGAACCTATAAAAAACGAAACCCCAATGCTGGTTGCTTCAGGGTTGGTTTATCGATCGCTTTTACGGCAAATTCAGGACAACAAAGCGACAGGCCAGAAGGGTACATCCATGTCCGATGGAAAATACTTTGAGGCCTGTCTGCTTTGTTGGTAGTCCCGACAGGAATCGAGCCCGTGTCGGACGTTTCTGACTTCGTAAAAACATTTACTCGCCCGAGAATTCTTGGGGTATTCAGGAAAAATCCGGAGGATGTGATCAAAATTCAGTGATTATCTGGAATCTGGACCTAGGTTTCAGCTTGTTGGGTTCAAAAATATATTCGATATGATGCTTAGTTCCCGGCACAGCTTTTGTCGTTTATAACAAAAACATATCGGCGTACAATTCGAAATATAGCTGCCGGAATGAAACTGCTTCATGCCTGCCAAGTAGCTAGAGTATTAAAAATTTTCTCCTTCACGGTTTCCCTTGCCTCAAATCGTTCGCAGCCTTTCGAAAGCAGTTCATCATAGTTCGTCATAACATGGCGGATGTGCGCAATCACCGCTAAGCCATATTCCCAGAAGGTAAAAATTCCAGATGGTCGAGGTCGGCACAGGAAAGACATAGCACTCCTTTTTCACGGTTAAGAAGTATCCACGCCTGCCTGCCCAGGTTCTCATGGCATTCGCCACAAACCGATTCGCGGATCGAAATAAATACTTTCAGTTCTTCATGCTTATTCGGCATTCATCGGATTGAATTGATCGCTCCCCGCCTGCAGCTTCGCCCTCAGCTTCCTTACCTGGATAGTCGCCCCAATCAAAAACAACACAAAACAAACTCCAGTCGCCATCTGTATGCGCGGGTCCTCGGGACTGGACACAAGCGGTGCGCCGTAAGGAAGGCGGGTGGCTCCTTCCGCAAGCGTTGGAATAATGTGGAAAAAAAAGGTCATCGAAAAACTTACGGTTTTAACATACGGCGAGAACCTGCCAAATTTCCCTGCGCCTGCAGCAAAAGCAACCACTAAAACTATCAGCGTGACAACCCCCAATGCATGCGGCTTACCAAACCCCCCATGCCGAAATATTCCAAA
>Ga0193694_1000080_pt1 | contig 10635 bp, 10 predicted proteins | sample L3s1metaG_FD_160567 | JGI IMG/M metagenome (GOLD analysis project Ga0193694, IMG submission 160567) | Soil microbial communities from a riparian zone of the East river system, Colorado, United States - L3s1 | ecosystem: Environmental > Terrestrial > Soil > Riparian zone | place: USA: East River... | reverse complement strand
GGTGCCCTTTATAACTTCTTCAGGAAAAGATGCGCTATCTCTCTTATCACAAAATCATTCGATTGACCTGATCCTTACCGATATGCAAATGCCTGAAATGGACGGAGTCCAGGTAGCACGTTCCATTAAAGAACTAAATCTCGGTCTTCCTATCATTCTGCTTAGTTCGATTGGGGAGGAGTACGCAAAGAATTATAAAGACTTATTTTCTGTTGTGCTCACCAAGCCGGTAAAACAAAGTGCATTGATCAAGCATATCCTGAATCAGTTTCTCAAAACAGAGAAGTCGATCGGCGAGCCAGTTGTCAAACAAGTGCTTGCAGCAGATTTTTCAAAGCGACATCCATTGAATATCCTTATCGTTGAGGATAATATGGTTAATCTGAAAATAGCGGAAAGGGTATTGAACAAGCTGGGGTATCACGCCGAAATTGCAATCAACGGTGAACAGGCCGTCGACATTCTCAAATTAAAACGGCATAATTTAATCCTGATGGATGTCCAAATGCCAGTAATGGATGGACTGGAAGCGACAAGACTCATTCGTCTGCAGGATGGTGATCAACCTGTGATTATTGCGATGACCGCCAATGCTATGCAGGGTGATCGTGAAGAGTGTTTGCAGGCGGGTATGGATGATTATATTAGTAAACCGATTAAGTTGGAGAGCCTGATTAGCCTGCTTGAAAAATGGGCAAGGGAAGTCAAAGGCCAAAAAGCTTGAGTTAAGAAAATTGTATAAGTATAATGTCCTTCGATAAGGACCGGCAAAAATGATAGTTCGCTTTGGCTAGCGGAAATCAGCAGGATATAAAATGGCTCATGCTTCAATAATCGTTGAGTAAGATCTATTGGGACGATTTGTTAAGCGCTACCCAATACATCCCCAGGTCGCTAACCACTTGCGAAAAATTATCGAACTCTACCGGTTTGACGATATAACTATTAGCCCCCAATTGGTAGGCAGTTTTAATATCAGGGTCTTCAGCGGAAGAGGTCAGAATAACTACAGGAATGGTCTTTGTCCGAGGATCGGATTTGATTCTTTTCAACACCTCCATGCCGTTTAGCCTGGGCATTTTTAAGTCCAGGAGGACTACTTTTGGAAAGAAATTTGGTTTCTGGCCTTCGTAGGCACCCGTTCCATAAATAAAATCCAAAGCCTCAACACCATCTTTAAGGTGAACAAGTTTGTTGCCAATTTTTTTTTCTTTACCACAACATGGGCTGAATCGATCTACAAATGGGAGGGGACCTTGGGCCTATATTTTTGTTCGGCCATTTGAATCAGAAAAAGAATCACGAGCGTTCGATCGGTATCTCAAACGTAATCGTAACAAGTCTCACATTACTATGAAATTCTCGATGTAGGAAGACTGTTTAAGGTGGAAATTTCCAGAGCTAAAGAGGCGGTTGGTTAAGTATCATCCAATACACCCCAAGCTCTTTTAGAGATTGGAAAAAATTATTGCTGTCGACTGGCTTTACAATATAGCTGTTTACCCCGAGGGCATAGCATTGTTTTATGTCGGGGTCTTCTTTGGAAGAAGTGAGTATGACAATGGGGATCGATCTAAAGTTCGGATCGACCTTTATTTTCTCCAACACCTGTATTCCTGAGACCTTTGGCATCTTAAGATCGAGCAATATTAGCTTAGGGTTTTTTTGAATATCTCGCATGCTATAAATCCCTTGGCCGTAAATAAAATCCAATGCTTCGGCCCCGTCTTCCACATGGTGAATCTTGCTGGTGAGACCGCTTTTCGTAAGGGCCCTGATGGTAAGTGTCGCGTCGGCGATGGTATCCTCAGCAAATAAAATGTCGACGTCTTTGTAGTCCATTGCTATTTAATTTAGGCGGTAATAATAGGCAAGCTGAAATAAAAGCATGCTCCATCGTTCAACTTTGATTCTGCCCAAACAACTCCATTATGCCGTTGTATTATTTTTTGAACAATAGCCAAGCCGATGCCAGTCCCCTCGAATTCGCGTTGCGAGTGTAACCTCTGAAAAACTCCAAAAAGCTTGTCATAGTACGTCATTTCAAATCCAGCGCCATTGTCCTTTACGCAATACACGACAAATTTATTTTCTTCATAGGCCCCTATTTCAATAATGGCTTTTGGTCTATTTTTAGAAAACTTAACGGCATTTGAAATTAAATTAACCCATACCTGCCTGATCAGGGATTCATCACCTTTTGAGGGGGGAAGCTCTTTAATATTAAATTCGATCCTGTTTTCAGAATGCTCGAATAATTCCTCTCTAATAGATTTAATGAGAGCCGTCATATCAATTTCGGAAACGATCATCTCTTTTCTACCTAATTTGGAAAATGAAAGTAAATCATCAATCAGTACGCCCATCCTATTTGAATTTTGAATAATGGAGTGAAGGGTTTTTACTCCCTCATGATCAAATTTGTCGGCATAATCTTCTTCCAAAATTTTTGTGAATCCACTTATGGCTCTGATCGGGGATCGTAAATCGTGTGACACGGAATAAGAAAATGCTTCGAGTTCTTTATTAAGATACTCCAATTCTTTGTTTACGATGATTAACTCTGCTGCCTGCCTTTCTTTCTCCACATTTTGGATTAAAAGCTCGTTGTTAGCAATTACCAACTCGGCTGCCCGTTCTTCTTTCTCCTGGTTTTGAAACGCAAGTTCTTTGTTAGCAATGAGCAGCTCTCTGGCTCTTTTTTCTTTTTCTTTATTCTGAAATGATAGTTCTATATTGGCGACTAACAACTCAGCTGCCCGTTCTTCTTTCTCCTGGTTTTGAAATGCAAGTTCTTTGTTGGCAATTATTAAGTCTCCGGCTTTTTTTGCTTTCTCTTTATTTTGAAATGCAAGTTCTATATTGGCAACTAACAACTCAGCTGCCCGTTCTTGTTTCTCCCGGTTTTGAAACGTAAGTTCTCGGTTAGCGACAATTAGCTCAGCAGCCCGTCTTTCCTTCTCGCCATTTTGAAATGCAAGTTCTATGTTGGCTAGTGTCAACTCGGCTGCCCGTTCTTCTTTCTCCCGGTTTTGAAACGCAAGTTTAAAGTTAGCAGCCTCTATTTCCGCCACTAGTTTTGCCTTCTCGATAAAGTGAAGCGCGATTTTTTTGTTGGCAATGATTAACTCATTCGAATTCATTTCTTGCCTGCATAGGCATCATTAAGTGTACGTTATAACCGGCCAAATGACAGGGTGTTACCAGTAACATGAAGTATGTGACCAGATATCAAAACCACCAGCAAGAATTAGGGGGACAGATGGGCTTCTAAAGTTAACTCATTTTTGCATAATTCCAAGGGTAATGGAAGGAATAGGGTGGAGAATCGTATCCTACTTTCAACAACAAGCAATTCGCAGAATGCTTCCTTTGCATCTTGACTTTGAAACAACCGATGTTGGTTAAATGACACCCACGCAAATAGAAGAAGCCACACTGTAGTAGCAAAGGTGTCAGTATGTTGTTAAATAGTGCTGAATCAAATTGCAGATCAAACTTGAATATGAATCTGACGAAATGAAACAACAAGAACTACTGCAATGAGCAAAATGAATTACAATTAACAATGGCCAGCGAAAATTTCTCTCAATTCTTTTTTCTATTTCTTCTGAAACATAGAAACAAATACAAATCATTTCCGTTTACTACCCAAAAAGGGATTATGAACGTTTATTTGGGTGAACTGGAGGAACTGGTTTTACTAACAGTTGCCTCACTTGACGGCAATGCTTATGGCGTTTCCATTCAGTTGGAACTCGGGAAAAGATGCAAACGATCTATCACCATTGGCGCGTTACATTCCACCATTACACGGCTCGTAGAAAAGGGGCTACTGAAATCATGGACGGGTGGAGCAACCGAAGAACGAGGTGGAAGAAGCAAACGCTTTTATGATATTACCCCTTCAGGCAAATCATCGCTGGTCAATGTCAAAAACCTCCGGGATGAGTTGTGGGACCTTTCAAAAATAAAATTATCTACAGTCAAATGAAAGTTCAAAAGCCGCCAAAACTAGCGCGCAGGATCTTTGAGTGGTATTGTGGCCAGGCGCCAGTAGATGATCTGCTTGGCGACATGGAGGAATCGTTTTTCCGGAATATAAAATCAAAGTCAGGTCTCGTGGCGAAATGGATATATTGGATGCAAATGGTCTCGTTGATCTTCTCTTACGGGATCAAAAAGAGGAAGAGAGACTCGCGGTACAGTCAGTTTGCCACCAACTATATCTCTGTTGGAATTCTAAGGAATTACCTGGTGGTGTCAGCACGCACCTTGTATCGTCACAAATACTTTACTGTCGTGAATGCTGTTGGACTGGCTTTGGGTATGTCGGTAAGCCTGTTCCTTATTACGATGCTTGCTTTTATCAACACGTACGACAATTTTCATGTTCACAAATCCAGCATCTACAGGATTACCACGCGATACAAAAGTAGTGGTCGTGAATTTATGATGGCCATGGCCCCGGCTGCCTTGGCAGAAAAGTTGCGGATCGGTTTTACCGGCGTCGATGGAACAACGCGAATCGCTACTAGTTTTTTTGGTGATGTGAAGATCGCCAGCGGGAGTGTACCCATTCGCGGATACTATGCCGATCCTGAGTTTCTGTCCATTTTTAGTTTTGAAATAGTTCAGGGCAATAGAAGCGAAGCGCTAAGAAAACCAAACAGCATCGTTATCACGGAATCTACTGCGAAAAAACTATTTGGTAATGAAGTAGCGCTTGGAAAGATCTTCGAAATGACGGACCAGGAAAGTCTTACTATTACCGGTGTGCTAAAAGATCCTCCGTCCAATTCCCACCTTAGCTTTGAGTCATTGGTGTCATATAATAGTCTGCCCCTCCAGGACGGTGACGTGATAAGGTATGATGGTCCCTTTACGTATAAGGACGATTATGTGTATTTCCTGACGAATGACAGCGAGCCGCTGGGAAAGCTGGAAGACTACCTTGACAAGCTTTCCCGGGAGGCGAGTAGAAATTCGCAAGCCGAAATTAAGTTCCAAATACAGGCGCTGACCGATATCACGCCTGGGAAATATTTATCCATGATCACGGCGGGCCTTGGGCCGCAATGGGACATTGATCGGTTTTATTTCTTCGGCACGATTTGTTTGCTAATTCTACTTCCCGCCTGCTTTAACTATGCCAATATATCCATCGCACGCGCAATAAGACGCGCTAAAGAAATTGGCCTTCGAAAGACTATGGGTGGCCAGCGCGGGCATATATTTCTTCAATTCATTACGGAGACTGTGCTGGTTACGATCATTTCACTTTGCGGGGCGCTGGTTTTGTTTTTTCTGGGCCGCCAGGAATTTCAGCGGACGCTGGTAGCTACGTCAGCCCTGGATTTAAGTCTGACCTGGACAATCGCAGGGCTTTTCTTAGCTTTTGCGATTCTTACCGGATTGGTCGCTGGAGCGGCGCCCTCACTGTATTTCGCCCGCCTTAATCCTATTCAAGCCCTGAAGACGCAATCGTCTAAGACATTGTTTTCCGGCATGTGGATGCAAAAGGGTCTGACTATTTTTCAGTTCATCCTTTCGTTCGGGTTTATCGTGTCATTGATTGTTTTCTCGCGACAATACCGGTATTCTATGAACTACGATTTCGGATTTCAACGCGAGAACATCCTGGATATCACCCTGCAAAAAGCTGAACCTGGACTGGTGGCCGCAGAATATGCCAAGCTGTCTTCCGTGAAGGACGTCTCGTTTTCATCAGATATTATGGGTTTGCATCATTCGGCAGGCGACTCCTGGATGCAGTATGAAAATCAATCGGATTCGATCCGGGTCAATGAGATGTTCGTCGATCCACACTACATTGAAAATCTCGGTTTGAAGTTTCTTTCGGGGAAAAATTTCCCTGACCTGCCCTGGACGCACGAGGAGCATGTGATTGTCAATGAGCAGTATTTGAAATTAGTCGGCATTCGGGACGCCCGCGAAGCAATTGGCAAAGTGGTGCGCGTAGATAAACACGACCTCGAGATCATCGGCGTGCTGAAAGATTTCCACTTTTCGTCGTTGCGTGACCCAATCAAAAGTTTTGCATTCCGGACCAACCCGGCCAACTACCAGTATGCGAATCTTAAAGTCTCCTTCGCGGATGTCTTTTCCAATATAAACGAAATGGAAAAGGTCTGGAAAAAATTGGGCCAGATCGCTGTATTCCGGGCGAAGTTCATGAGCGATGAGATTAGAGAGGCCTATGAGTTTTACAATGTGATAATGAAAATCTTCGGCTTTCTTGGAATTTTGGCCATCTCCATCTCCTTGCTCGGCATGCTCGGCATGGTGGTATACACGTCTGAAACCCGAACGAAGGAGGTGGGCATCCGCAAAGTGCTGGGTGCCTCTGTTACCGGGATCACTCTTTTGCTTTCAAAGGATTATTTGAAGCTGATGGGATGGGCGTTCCTAATCGCTATTCCCCTGGCTTATGTGATCATCGACCGGATGCTTACGTCTGGCTAAACATCTGGGATATTCTTGCTGGAATGGTCATCCTGATCACGTTGGGCCTGCTCACGATTTCCGGGCAAACAGTAAGGATTGCCACTACCAATCCTGCGGAAACCCTGAAGGTTGATTGAGTTTCTCTAACCAAAGAAATCCTGGATTTGGCCAATCACTGTTACTGGATCTGCAGAAAATCTGGTATCAAAAGGAATTCGCATTCCAGGTCGTCTATAAAATCAAACAGAACGTCATGAAATGTTTTGATGTCCGCAATTGTTAAAAAAGTAAAGCGATTTTTCTCAAAAATAGTAGTGACGAAAATTCTTCCGCCACGTTTTTATAAAACATCCACTGCTCATTTAGTATCGAGTTGTTCTGCCAGCCCGATGAGAAGCCCTTCTGTTCCGCGAATGTAGCAGAGCCGATACGAGTCCTCGTACCGAACCACTTCGCCAACGAGCTGAGCGCCATGCTTGCTGAGCCTGGATACCATATCGTCAATGTCTTCAACGGTGAACATGACGCGTAGGTAGCCGAGAGCGTTCACAGGGGCAGTACGGTGATCTGAAATAGTAGGCGGGGTGAGAAATCGTGAAATCTCGAGCCGGCTGTGGCCATCGGGGGTAACCATCATAGCCATCTCTACGGACTGAGAGCCCAGTCCGGTAACGCGACCAGCCCATTCTCCCTCAACGGTGGCCCGCCCTTCGAGCTTCAAGCCGATCTCCGTGAAAAAAGAGATGGCGTCTTCGAGGGATTCTACAACGATGCCGACATTGTCCATTCTTAGTAATTTGTTTTTTGCCATAGATTTATCTACTTATTAATTGTTTGCTGTTAGCGGTTCGTTGTTATGGTCTGTCCACGATGTAATTCAGTTCTGTTACCCCGCAAGTAAATTGTCGGGTAGTCAATAGTTTTAATTTTATTTTGTCTTTGATGTCTGCAAACAAGGGAATACCTCGCCCAAGAATAATGGGATTAACAAATAGCCAGTAGCCGTCAATTAAGTTCAGTTGAATAAGTGAATGTGTTGCTGTTGGGCTGCCAAAAAGCAAGATGTCCTTCCCTGCCTGTTGTCTTATTCCATTTATTCTGTCCGAAAGGTTGTCGCTAATAATTTTTGTGTTAGTCAAACCAGCGTCTTTTATCGTTTTGGATAAAACAACTTTGTGAACGTTGCTATACCACTTTGAATGTTCAATGTCGTGCTTGGTCGCTGTCGGCTTATCTCCTGCGGTAGGCCAGTAACTTTCCATCATCTGATACGTTACTCGTCCATATAATGCAGTGTCGCCTTCGGTTATCCGCTTACCGACATAATCAAAAATTTCTTGGTCAACTTTAATCCAGTCCATTTCTCCGTTCGGTCCTGCTACAAAACCGTCAAGCGATAGGTGCATAAATGAAATTATTTTTCTCATATGGTTCTATTTTTTATTGTTGTCTATGGTTTGTTACTGAATTATTTATACCAGTTGCTAAAATTATTTTATTCATGTTCTTATTCTTTAACTAATATTTTAAGATAGTTTTCAAGTCGATTTAAAGTTTCCTTACCACCTTCAATGGCATTTACCTTTCTATTTAATTCCTCAATAATTGCTTTGGACTTAAATATTGACTTCATTGTCAACACTGTTTTCCCTTCAACCTCTGCAAATAAAATTGAAACTGTAAAGTTATAATCTTCGCCCCTTTCACCAGAATGTTTATAAGATAAAAGAGAAGGTTTTATTACTTCCACGTACTCAATTTTGTTATCCCAATCCCGTCCCATGCCATGCATAATAAAATCCCAAATTTCGCCTGGTTCTACGTTCATTGATTTTGTAGTTAGCGAAAAACCATTTGGCCCCCACCATTCTTTTATATGTGCTGGGGTGGTCCATACTTCCCAAACTAAATCCCTCGGAGCATCAAGAATTCTTGTATGTATAAGAATGTTCTCTTCTTGTTTGAATGTATTGTACTTTTCCATCGTTCTATTTTTTCTTTTTTTGAATTTTAGCCAGATAACTTTCCAATGAGTCAAGTTTATTGTCCCAATATTTTCGGTATTGATCGACCCAGTCTGTTACTTCATTTAATTTTGCAAGTTTAGCTTCGCAATATCTTTCCCTGCCTTGTTGTTTGATTACAATAAGACCACAATCGTTAAGGAATTGTACATGCAATGAAACTGCTTGTCGGGTTATATCAAACTCCTTGGCAATAGCATTAACATTGAGGGATTTCCGGGCCAGCATACCTATAATTTGCCTACGAGTTGGATCTGCTATTGCCTGAAAGATGTCCCGTGCTTGTGTCATAATACGCAAGTTATTTCTTGCAAATATATGCGCAAGTTTTGACTTGCGCAATATTTTTTTTGATTAACGGTCTTTCAGTTGAAAATCAAATGGCCTTCCGTCGAAGGTAAATTTAACCTGAGCGGAGGCCTCAACGAATTAGCCTGGAGAGACATTCCAGAACAGAAAGAAGGGATTATAACAGGCGTTGTATGAACAAATCCTTCTTTTTTACGTTCACCTTTCTGTGAGGAACCTCCGTTTCATTGCAACGTTATCTCTTCCCTGCCTTTGCCTGATTGGCTTTACCCTGTCGGTGAAGGGACAATTGATCGAGGAAAAACTCCCGCTTCACCCTTGGTTCAGTGTAAAGAAAGTCGCCGAAAAGGTGTGGTGCATCAGCGACTACGGAATCGATAACATTTATTTGCTGGAGGGCACCGATAGCGCTATGCTTATCGACAACGGCGTGGGCGCCGTAGACCTGAAAAGTTTCGTGCAGTCGATCACGCGACTTCCGATAATCGTGATCAATACGCACTCCCACCCCGATCATACCGGCAGCAATCACCAGTTTGCGATTGTAAGGGCGCACCGGGATGAACTGGATATGATCCGTTTTTTCGGCACCAAAGAAATGCGCGCCACCATGGCGAAGACGATGAGCCAGGGCCAGCAGTCCGTTGCCCTGCCGGACTCTGTCCGATTCCATGTCACGGACAGCCTGTATACCCCAACCCTGGTTGGCCTCAAAGAAGGGCATGTCTTTGACCTTGGTAACCGAAAAGTTGAAGTGATCAATGTACCGGGCCACACCAAGGGGAGCATTTGCTTGCTTGACCGCCGGGATAAGTTATTGTTTACGGGCGATAGCTTTGGAGCCCCTGTCTGGCTGCATCCGCAAGATGCTCTGCCTGTGGAGACGTACCGGGCTAGCCTCATAAAACTGGTCAGAAGGCAAAATGAATTCACCAAACTCCTTCCCGGTCACGGAACCGAACTAGATCCAGGATTCGTCCAGGAGCAGATCGGCTGTGCCGACGAAATCATCTCGGGACGGTGCAAGGGGACTCCTTACGACAGCTTTGTCGGCAAAGGATTGGTGTGCGGATACAAGCGGGCGAAAATCGCCTACGACCCCGGGCGGATCAAGGCGAAATAAGTAGAGACTTCAGATTCAGACCTAAACTGGCAACCCGAAAAGTTATGGGGGACGTAGTAGGAACCTAAGATTTTATCGCACTGACCCTCTTGTTTTATGAAGTATTTGCGCGCTACGTCACTCCGATTGCAAACTCTTCACCGGATTTGAAATTGCTGCATCAATGCTTTGAATGCCAACTGTTAGCAAAGCGATGGCAATGGCCGAGAAACCCGCGACTCCAAATACCCACCATTGCAGCTCTACCCGATAAGCAAAGTTGCCGAGCCATTGTTTCATCTGCCACCAGGTGAGTGGAATGGCGATCAGGATGGAGAACAGAAGCGGACGGGCGAAGGTAAGTGAAAGAAGGCCCATGATGCTCCACGGCGACGCGCCAAGAATCTTTCTGATACCTATCTCTTTCGTTCGCTGTTGACCGATGTAAGACGACAATCCGAAAAGTCCAAGGCACCCCAGTACGATGGCAATGGCTGAAAAAAAGTTCATCACTTTGCCGAGTTGGATGTCCGAATGATAGAGTTTCAGGTAATCGTCGTCCAGGAACCGGTAGTCGAACGGCGTATTTGGCGCCAGTTGTTTCCACCTGGACTGAATAAAGGCGATGGTCTCAGCTATGTTCTGACCGTCGATCTTGATCATGAGCTTTCCCCAGGGTACTAGCCCTGGAAACAGTACGAGCGGCCTGATGGCATTGTGCAGCGATTCAAA
>Ga0193694_1000079_pt1 | contig 10662 bp, 10 predicted proteins | sample L3s1metaG_FD_160567 | JGI IMG/M metagenome (GOLD analysis project Ga0193694, IMG submission 160567) | Soil microbial communities from a riparian zone of the East river system, Colorado, United States - L3s1 | ecosystem: Environmental > Terrestrial > Soil > Riparian zone | place: USA: East River... | reverse complement strand
CCCAGCTGATCGACCTCGGATTCAAGCCTGGAGCGATTGGTCGTCGTCTCAGGGCTGGCCGACTGCACCAGCTTCATCGCGGGGTTTACTCAATCGGGCATCGCGTCGTGTCTCGGCAGGGGCGATGGACGGCGGCGGTGCTGTTCGCCGGGCCAGGCGCGGTCCTCAGTCACCGATCGGCGGCGACGCTTTGGGGCCTCCGGAACCATTTCTCGGGCGCAATCGAGGTGACGACTTCTTCGAAGAGCCGCTCACGAGAGAGCGTCCGGCGTCACTTTGCCGCCCTGCCAGCCGATGAGGTGACGGTGGAGCGCGGGATTCCGGTGACGAGCGTTCCTCGCACGCTCTTCGATATGGCCGCGACCTCGCGTGTCGATGCCGTCGATCACGGTCTCCGCCAATCGGAACGCCTTCGCCTCCACAACCCGCTCTCGCTCGAAGACCTGCTTGAGCGCTATCCGCGGCGGCGAGGGAGCAAGGCGATCCGCGAGTGCCTGCGGCGGCGGCGCGATCTGCCCGTCGGCATGACGCGAGAAGAGCTGGAGGCGCGGTTCCGCGCCTTCCTCGAGCGCTTCGGCCTTCCGTGCCCGCACTTCAATGCCTGGCTCGCTATTGGGCCGCACCGCTACCAGGTGGACTGTCTGTGGCCGCGGGCGCGGATGATCGTCGAGCTCGACGGTTTTGCCACGCATGGCACCCGGATGGCCTTCGAGAGCGATCGCGATCGCGATCGGCGTCTGGTGGCGGCGGGATACAGGAGCACGAGGGTCACCTGGCGGCAGCTCCTCGACATTCCGGAGGCGATCGCCGCCGACCTGCGGGCGATGCTCGCCGGCTAGTGCAATACAAGCGTCCGTGATAACGTACGCGCCATGAGCACCGTCACGACCAGCCCCGCGAGCGCGCCCGAGCTAGGGCGACCCCTCGCCGATCCCTCGCCGACCGTCGGGCTGCGCATCAAAGCGCTGCGCGACGCGATGGGCTTCTCGCTGCGCGACTTGGCCGAGCGTTCCGGGGTCAGCGCGCCGATGCTGTCCCAGGTCGAGCGCGGGGAGACCAGCCCAACCCTGGCCTCGGCTGCCAAGATCGCCGCCGGCCTGGAGCTGACGCTCTCGCAGCTGCTGCGGCTCGACGAGGGAGAGCACGTCGCCGTCAGTCGCGCCAGTGGCCGCCGTCATTATGAGCGCGGCGGGCACCGGATCGAGGAGCTGACGCCGCCGTTGCCGGGCCAGCGCGCTGACGTCTCGCTGCACGTGCTGGCCCCGGGCGCGACCACGGGCGGCCGCGCCGACCCGCCGATGCACGAGCCGGGCAGCCGCGAGACCGCGGTTGTCCTGGACGGCACCCTGGCCCTGATCGTCGACGGCACCCGTTACGAGCTGCGCGACGGCGACAGCGTCACCTTCGATGCCGACCTGCCACACCATTTTGAGAACGATGGGGAGGAGCCGACCAGGTTCTTCGCCGTGATCGCCGCCGGCCTCCGGCGCGGATAGGAGGGCCAATGCCCAAGAACATGTTCGAAAAGATCTGGGAGGCCCACGAGGTCTCCAACGACCTGATCTACATCGACCTGCATCTGGTCCACGAGGTGACCTCTCCGCAGGCCTTCGACGGGCTGCGGCTGGCCGGTCGCCCGGTGCGCCGCGCCGACAAAACCCTGGCCACGGCCGACCACAACGTGCCCACCGACGGCACCATGGCGGCCCGCCTGATCGCCGACCAGCTCTCGCGGGTCCAGGTCGAAACCCTGGAGCGCAACTGCGAGGAGTTCGGCATCCCGATCTACTCGCTGGGCTCCGACCGCCAGGGAATCGTCCACGTGATCGGCCCGGAGCTGGGCGTGACCCAGCCCGGCATGACGATCGTCTGCGGCGACAGCCACACCTCCACCCACGGCGCCTTCGGGGCGCTGGCCTTCGGGATCGGGACCTCTGAGGTCGAGCACGTGCTGGCGACCCAGTGCCTGGTCCAGAAGCGGCCGAAGACGATGCGGATCTCCTACTCGGGCGAGCTGGGCGCCGGCGTCACCCCCAAGGACCTGATCCTGGCGACGATCGGCCGTCTCGGCACCGGCGGCATGACCGGCTACGCGGTCGAGTACGCCGGGCCGGCGATCGAGGCGCTGGCGATGCCGGGCCGGATGACGATCTGCAACATGACGATCGAGGGTGGCGGCCGGGCAGGCATGATCGCCCCGGACGAGGCCACCTTCGAGTGGGTGCGCGGACGCGCCGCCGCCCCGGCCGACTTCGACGCCGCGCTGGAGCGCTGGAAGCAGCTGCCGACCGACCCCGGCGCCAGCTTCGACACCGAGGTCGAGGTCGACGCCGGCGCGATCTCGCCGATGGTCACCTGGGGCACCAACCCGGGCATGGTCGTCGAGGTCACCGACACGGTCCCCGACCCGGCGGCGATGGACTCGCCGGGCGACCGCGAATCGGCCGAGCGGGCGCTCGCCTACATGGGCCTGAAGGCCGGCACGCCGATGACCGAGGTCGCCCCCGACCGGGTCTTCATCGGCTCCTGCACCAACTCGCGGATCGAGGATCTGCGCGAGGCCGCTGCCGTCGTCGACGGCCGCAAGGTCGCCAGCTCGGTGCGGGCGATGGTCGTGCCGGGTTCCCAGCAGGTCAAAGCGACCGCCGAAGCGGAGGGACTGCACGAGGTCTTCCGCGGCGCCGGCTTCGAATGGCGCGAGGCGGGCTGCTCGATGTGCCTGGGGATGAACCCCGACATCCTCGACGAGGGCGAGCGCTGCGCCTCGACCTCGAACCGCAACTTCGAGGGACGGCAGGGCAAGGGTGGGCGAACCCACCTGGTCAGCCCGAAGATGGCGGCCGCGGCGGCCATCGAGGGACATTTCGTCGACATCAGGAACTGGAGCTGAAGATGAGGCCGATCGACGTAATCGAGGGCAAGGTGTCGGTGCTGGACCGGGCCGACGTGGACACCGACCAGATCATCCCCAAGCAATTCCTCAAGCGAGTGGAGCGAACCGGCTTCGGCGAGTTCCTCTTCTACGACTGGATCCGCGACGGCGAGATCGAGCTGGAGTCGAATCCGATCCTGGTCGCGGGGCGCAACTTCGGCTGCGGCTCCTCCCGTGAGCACGCTCCCTGGGCGCTGGAGGACTTCGGCTTCCAGGCGATCGTCGCACCGTCCTTCGCGGACATCTTCTACTCCAACTGCACCAAGATCGGCCTGCTGCCGGCGATCCTCGACGAGGAGCACTGCCGGCTGGTCGCCGAGGCGGGAGAGGCGCGGATCGACGTCGATGACGAGACGGTCACCTGCGCCGCCGGCGTCTTCGAGTTCGCGGTCGAGCCCGACGTCAAACACCGGTTGCTGAACGGCCTCGACGACATCGCGATCACGCTCGAGAACGGCGCCTCGATCGACGCCTTCGAGACCGGTGGAGGCGCCGAGCGCGGCCCGGTCACGACGGCGCTCTGATGGACTCGGCGACCCGCGACTGGGACGCGAGCAGCTATCACCGGGTCTCGGTCCCGCACGAAGAGTGGGCACGCTCGGTCCTCGACCGGCTGCCGCTCAACGGTGAGGAGACCGTGCTCGACGCCGGCTGCGGCAGTGGCCGGGTCACCGGGTTGCTGATCGAGCGGCTGCCGGGCGGCCATGTGGTCGCTGTCGACGGCTCGGCCTCGATGGTCGAGAAGGTCGCCGAGGTGCTTCGCCCTGGAGACCGCGCCCTGGTCGCCGACTTGACCGAAATCGAGCTCGAGGAGCCGGTCGACGCGGTCTTCTCCAGCGCAGTCTTCCACTGGGTCGCCGACCACGAGCTGCTCTTCCGCCGCATGCGCGCCGCGCTGAAGCCGGGTGGCCGCTTCGCGGCGCAGTGCGGCGGCGCCGGCAACATCGACCGCCTGCGCCGGATCAGCGACGAGGTCGCTGCCGGCGAGCCGTTCGCGCCGCACTTCGAGGGCTTCGAGTCGCCCTGGAACTACGCCGGTGCCGCCGAGACCGAGGTGCGCTTGAAGGACGCCGGCTTCGTCGACGTGCGCTGCTGGCTGCAGCCCTGGACGATCGAGCCGCCGGAGCCGGCGGAGTTCCTGCGCACCGTCTGCCTCGGCCACCAGGTCGATCGCCTGCCGGCGGAGCTGCGCGACCCCTTCATCGACGCCGTCCTCGCCGCTGAGCCGGCGCCGCTGCGGCTCGAGTACGTGCGGCTCAACATCGAGGCCCGCGCCGGCGACAATCCGTAGAGTCCCGGCCCGTGAGCGACGCCCCGCGCATAGTCGTCCTTCCCGGTGACGGGATCGGACCGGAAATCGTCAGCGCCGCCCAGCGCCTGCTCGGCGCCTTCGGCGAGTTCGAGTTCGACGAGCGGCTGCTCGGCGGCATCTCGATCGACGCCCACGGCATCGCCCTCACCGACGAGGTGCTGGAGGCCTGCCTGGCTGCGGACGCGGTCCTGCTCGGGGCCGTCGGCGGCCCCAAATGGGACACCACCGACCCCGCCGCGCCGCGCCCCGAGCAGGGCCTGCTCGGCCTGCGCAAGGGGATGGGCCTCTACGCCAACCTGCGCCCGGTGCGGCCGAGCCCGGCCCTGGTCGGGGCCAGCCCGCTGCGCGAGGAGCGCATCGCCGGCACCGACCTGCTGGTCGTCCGCGAGCTGACCGGCGGCATCTACTTCGGCGACAGCGGCCGCGACGGCGATGTCGCCCACGACACCTGCGAGTACTCGGTCGCCGAAATCGAGCGGATCGCCCGCACCGCCTTCGAGGCGGCGAGGCGGCGAGGCGAGGGCTCGGATCGCAAGCCGCGCGTCACCTCGGTCGACAAGGCCAACGTCCTCGAGACCTCACGCCTCTGGCGCGAGGTGGTCAGCCGCATCGGCCCCGAGTACGCCGACGTCGAGCTCGACCACCTGCTGGTCGACAACGCGGCGATGCAGCTGGTCTCGCGCCCGGCCGACTTCGACGTGATCGTCACCGAGAACCTCTTCGGCGACATCCTCAGCGACGAGTCGGCGATGCTGACCGGCTCGCTGGGAATGCTGCCGTCCGCCAGCCTCGGCGTCGACGGCGCCCCCGGCCTCTTCGAGCCGGTCCACGGTTCGGCGCCCGACATCGCCGGCAAGGGCATCGCCAACCCGCTCGCGACCTTCCTCTCGGTGGCGATGATGCTGCGCCACGGGCTTGGCCGTCCCGACGACGCCGTCCGCATCGAGGTCGCCGTCGACGCGGTGCTGGAGCGCGGCCTGCGCACTCCGGACCTCGCCGCGGGGACGCTGGCACCACCACCGATGCCAGACGTCCCCGCCGAGGTCGAGGTCGGGACCGCGGAGATGACGGACGCGGTCCTCGAATCGCTCTCCGTCTAGGGAGCGGTTACCGCCCACTGGCCGTAGGCGAAGTACGGTTTCGCTTCTTTGGCTTTGGCGACGAGCCCGAAGCCGAGTCGGGTGTTGTTCTCAGCCACCAGCGGCGTGGTTTCGTCGAGGTTTTCGGCTTTGGTGACGTAGACGCAGAGGTTGCCGCCGGTTGCCTGCGGCGTCTGCGCGACGCCACTTCCAAGTCCGCTGCAGTTGGCGGTGACCTGGCCGGGCAGCAGCACGGTCACCGTCGGCGCGTTCAGCAGCGGGAACTGGAAGCTCGCGGACGAGCGGGCCAGGTCGCCGACCGCGGCAGCGGTATCGCCGACGTCGAACACCCCGCGCAGGGTCTGGCCGGTTTTCAGCGTGCCCAGCAGCGGCGCGACTTCGTCGCCGAGTTTGGCCAGGGTGACCGAGCCTTTGGCGAGCTTGGTCGCGGTGACGACTTCGTTGCCGAGCTTGTTGTTGGTGATGACGCCGTTCTTGATCGCGCTGGCCAGCACCGAGCCGGCGCCGAGCTTGGCGCTGCTGATCGCGCCGTTGCCGATGTTGCCGGGCCCGACTGAGTTGGGGCCGAGCTTGCCGGCGACGACGGACTTCGGCGCCAGTTTGCCGGCGGTGACGGCGGCCTTGCGCAGCGCCGCAGGGGTGACAGCACCCTTCTTCAGCTGCGGCGCGCCGACGCTGCGCTTGGGCAGGCCGGCGGCGACAGCGGCGCCGCCGAGGGCGATAAACAGCGCGATCGTGGCGATCACGTTGGCGTAGCTGAGCTTCGGGCGAAAGCGTGAATTCATGGACTAGAGCTCCTTATCTTGGATTTCAGGCCCTGATTCGCGGCTTCTGAGGTGAAGACCTGCGTTTGATCGGGCATACTTCCCCAACATGGATCAGGTCGATTTGATTTGGAAGAACGGTGAGTTCGTGCCCTGGGAGGACGCCCAGACCCACGTGCTCAGCCATGGCTTGCACTACGGAACCGGCGTTTTCGAGGGAATTCGCTGCTACGAGACCGTGCGCGGCCCGGCGATCTTCCGCCACGCCGACCACCTCGCCCGCCTCGAGAAGTCGGCCAATCTCTATTACATGGATCTGCCCTACACGGCCGCGGAAATCCGCTCGGCGACGCACGAGCTGCTGGTCCGTAACGGCCTCAACTCCGCCTACATCCGGCCGCTCGCCTACCGCGGCTACGGCAGCCTCGGCCTCTACGCCAACGACGCCCCGATCGACGTGATCGTCGCCGCCTTCCCCTGGGGCGCTTATCTCGGCGAGGAGAGCAAGAACGGCGGCATCCGCGCCAAGGTCTCGAGCTGGCGGCGGATCAGCCCCGGCGGCTCGATCCCGCACGCCAAGGCGTCGGGCTCCTACCTCAACTCGATCCTCGCCAAGACCGAGTCGGCCAACGCCGGCTACGACGAGGCCATCCTGCTGGACGATCGCGGCTTCGTCTGCGAGGGCTCGGGCGAGAACATCTTCGTGGTCCGCGACGGCGAGATCGTGACGCCGCCGCACGTCGCCTCGATCCTCGACGGCATCAACCGCAAGTCGGTGATCCAGATCGCCCGCGACCTTGGCTACACCGTGGTCGAGCGCGATATCGCCCGCGCCGAGCTCTACCTGGCCGAGGAGGTCTTCCTGACCGGGACCGCCGCCGAGCTGGTGCCGGTGCGCGAGATCGACGACCACCAGCTGGGCGAGGGCAAGCCGGGCGAGATCACCGCCCACGTGCAGGCCAAATTCGAAGACGCCCTCTACGGCCGTGCCGAGGAGTACCTGGAGTGGCTCGACTTCGTCGAGGCGCCGGCCGGAGTGGACGCGGCGAGTAAGGTGAGCTCCTGATGACCCGCCTTTCCTGCATCGAGTCGATCGGGCGAATTACCGTAGCCGCCTAGCGGCTGGCGCGGCTTCGTGCCGCGCAGGCAGGCCCCCGTGGCCTCTCCCCGAACTTCAGACTCGAAAGGCAGCAGATGGAACAGGTGAAGCTCTACGACACGACTTTGCGCGACGGCATGGGCGGCCGCGGCATGTCGCTCTCGGTCGGCGAGAAGTTGCAGGTGGTGCGGGCGCTGGACGGGCTCGGCGTCCACTTCATCGAGGCTGGTTTTCCCAGCAGCAACCCGAAGGAAGCCGAGCTGTTCGAGCGCCTGGCGGAGCTCGAGTTGGAGACGGCGACGATCGCCGCCTTCGGCATGACTCGGCGCCGCGACCGCGCGGCCGCGGAGGACGAGGCGCTGAGGGACCTGAACTCGTCTTTCGCCCCAGTCGTCTGTCTGGTCGGCAAGAGCTCGATCCTGCACGTCGAGAAGGTGATCCGGGTCTCGCACGAAGAGAACTTGGCGATGATCGCCGACTCGATCGGCTTCTGCCGCGAACAAGGCAAGCGGCCCGTCTTCGACGCCGAGCACTTCTTCGACGGCTATCGCGACGACCCCGGCTACGCGCTCGAATGCGTGCGGGCCGCGGTCGACGGCGGGGCCGAGAACGTCACCCTCTGCGACACCAACGGCGGCAGTCTGCCGCGCTTCGTCGCCGAGACGACCGCCGCGGTCCTCGACGCGGTCGGGGGCGCGGTCGAGATCGGCATCCACACCCATAACGACGCCGAGTGCGCCGTCGCCAATTCGCTGGCCGCGGTCGAAGCCGGGGCGCGGCTGGTCCAGGGCTGCGTCAACGGCTACGGCGAGCGCTGCGGCAACGCCAACCTCGCCTCGATCCTGCCGGCTCTGCAGCTGAAGCTTGGTTTTGGGGTGGTGACTCCGCAGCAGCTGGCGGCGCTGACCCCGACCGCCCACTACCTCGACGAGGTCTGCAACGTCGCCTCCGATTCCGATCGTGCCTACGTTGGCCGCAACGCCTTCGCCCATAAGGCGGGCATGCACGCGGCGGGGGTCGCAACCGACGCCAGCACCTTCGAGCATCTCGACCCGGCCCTGGTCGGCAACGAGCGCGACATCCTCGCCTCCGAGCTCTCCGGCAAGGCGACGATCCGCAGCCAGGCCGAGCGGGCCGGGCTCGAGCTCGACGACGGAGCGGCCACCCGCGCGGTCGAACGCCTCAAGGAGCGCGAGCACCGCGGCTACCACTACGAGGCGGCACCGGCCTCCTTCGAGCTGCTGCTGCGCCGCGAGGCGGGCAGCTACAAGCAGCTCTTCAAGCTGGAGAGCTTCCGGGTCGTGACCGAGAAGCGCGCCGACGGCCGGGTCGAGACCGAGGCGACGATCAAGGGCGAGGTCGACGGCGAGCGCTATGTGCGCGTCGCCGAGGGCAACGGCCCGGTCAACGCCCTCGACCGCGCCCTGCGCGGCGCCATCGTCGACCGCTACCCACACCTCGCCGACATCGAGCTGACCAACTACAAGGTCCGCATCCTCGACGAAGCGCATGGCACCGGCGCCGTCACCCGGGTCCTGCTCGACTCCGCCGACGCGAACCGCGAGTGGGGCACGATCGGCGTCTCCGAGAACATCATCGAGGCCTCCTGGGAGGCGCTGGTCGACTCGCTGGAGTTCGCCTTCCAGTGAGCGCGGAGGAGATCCCGCTCGCCCAGCCGGAGATCGGCCTCCGCGAGGAGGAGCTGGCGCTCGAGGTGCTGCGCTCGGGCCGGCTCTCGCTGGGCCCGATGGGCCAGCGCTTCGAGCGCGAGCTGGCCGCCTGGCTCGGCGTCGAGGACGCCGTTGCCGTCTCCAGCGGCACCACGGCGCTGCACCTCGGCGTGCGGGCGCTCGGCTGGGGCCCTGGCGACGAGGTCCTGACCAGCCCGTTCAGCTTCGTCGCCTCCGCCAACTGCCTGCTCTACGAGGGCGCCCGGCCGGTCTTCTGCGACGTCGACCCGGAGACCCTCAACCTCGACCCGGCCGCCGCCGCGGCCGCGGTCGGCGAGCGCAGCGCCGGCATCCTGCCGATCCACATCTTCGGCTTCCCGGCAGCGATGCCCGAGTTGGAGTCGCTCGCCGCCGCCAACGGCCTGGGCATCCTCGAGGACGCCTGCGAGGCGATCGGCGCCATCGACTCCGAGGGCCGCGCGGTCGGCACCCGCGGCAACCTCGCCACCTTCGCCTTCTACGCCAACAAGCAGATGACCACGGGGGAGGGGGGCATGATCGTCCCCACCGACCCGGCGCTCGCCGCCCGCCTGCGCAGCGAGCGCAACCAGGGCCGCGCCGTCGACATGGGCTGGCTCGACCACGACCGGCTCGGCTTCAACTACCGCCTCTCCGACCTGGCCGCGGCGCTCGGCGTCGCCCAGGTCGAGAAGCTCGACTCGCTGCTGGCGCGGCGCGCCGGGGCGGCGGCGCTCTACGAGCAGGGGCTGGCCGGGATCGAGGGCGTGAGCACCCCGATCGCCGCCCGCGGCGCCGAGCGGCGCAGCTGGTTCGTCTACGTCGTCCGCCTCGCCGACGAGATCGATCGCGACGCGACGATCGCCCGCCTCGCCGAGCGCGGCATCGCCAGCAAGGCCTACCTGCCCTGCATCCACCTCTTCCCGCACCTGCGCGAGCTCGGCTACCGCGAGGGCCAGTTTCCGGTCGCCGAAGCGGCCGCCGCGCACTCGCTGGCGCTGCCGTTCTTCCCGGCGATCGGCGAGGGCCAGGTGGCCCGCGTCTGCCAGGAGCTCGGGGCGGCACTCGGGCAGCCGACCGGGTCGGGATAATCGCCGCCCGCATGTCTCGCTTCCGCAAAGACCCGGACCCGCGCTTCTGGGCGCTCAACCGCTCACTGCCGTTCGACTGGCAGCTGGCCGCCTACGACATCGACCAGTCGCAGGCCCACGCCCGCGGCCTGCTCGGGATCGGCGTCCTCGACGCGGCGGAGCTGGAGCAGATCGACGCCGGCCTGGAGCTGGTCCGCGCCCGCATGGCTTCGCACGGCTTCTCCTTCGAGGAGTCCGACGAGGACATCCACATGGCGATCGAGCGGCTGCTCGGCGAGGAGATCGGCCCGCTCGCCGGCAAGCTCCACACCGGCCGCTCCCGCAACGACCAGGTCGCCACCGACGTGGCGATGGTCGTCCAGGTGCACTCGCTGCAGGCGATCGAGCTCTGTGGCGCCGCGATGGAGCAGCTGCTGACCCTCGCCGATGCCCACCGCGACTGGGCGATGCCGGGCTACACCCACCTGCAACGCGCCCAGCCGGTCTACCTCGGCCACCACCTGCTGGCCTACTTCTGGATGCTCGCCCGCGACGTCCTGCGCTTCCAGTTCGCGCTCGACAGCGCCAGCGTGATGCCGCTCGGCTCCGGGGCCCTGGCCGGGGTCAACTGGGAGATCGATCGCCAGGCGGTCGCCGGCGACCTCGGCTTCGAGCACGTCAGCCACAACTCGATCGA
>Ga0193694_1000078_pt1 | contig 10747 bp, 9 predicted proteins | sample L3s1metaG_FD_160567 | JGI IMG/M metagenome (GOLD analysis project Ga0193694, IMG submission 160567) | Soil microbial communities from a riparian zone of the East river system, Colorado, United States - L3s1 | ecosystem: Environmental > Terrestrial > Soil > Riparian zone | place: USA: East River... | reverse complement strand
AGATGTGGTTGACAAGTAGAGCGGTCACGTGAAGCATGGGCGCCAGTGGGATGGCCCAGCGCCCCGCGGTCACATGACTGATGAACCAGGTTGTGGGGTGGGTTAGGGTTGAGCTGCGGGCAGACAGGGTTAAGATCACGTGAAAAAAGTCCGATCCTCGTAAGGCCTTTGGTAGAATAAAATACAGTAAAAGGTTTGTAGAGTATCACAAGGCCTTGTAATTGAGAATTAAAGTATAGGATTACATTCTAATCCTAGGGGTTGCGCTTCAAGTGCACATACTCTGCTTGGCGCGTACGCTGAACTTGCCCAAATCACATGATCAGATCAGATCATCGATAATCGACGTGCAAACTTCAACTCGACGCGCGACTTGTCGCTTTTGCTAAGTCCTTTATAATTACATGGCCCGTGCACTGACAACATTTTACTTCGCGCTGTTTTTCTCCCTCCGCCTCTTCCTCTCCCTTGCACTCCCTTGCACTCCCACATTTTCCTCCGTCCTCGCGATCCCGTCCTCATGTCGTGCCGCCCCCGTGCCCCCGTGACAACGAGGATGACATAGACAACAACGATCGACTCTGATGAAGACCGATTGCCCAACGACGAAAAGAGTCCACTGTGAGGATAAAATGACCAGGCGAAAGCGAGGTGCCTGGTCACTTCAAGATGCGCTAGAGCATGAAGCTGACCGGAAGAAGCGGAAGCGACCGATTACGAAGTCAGTTTAACATCAGTTTCGACCACTGACAATCGAGCAAAAGAACTCTGACAGTTCCTTTGTGGAGACATTGAAGTTCGTCCTAGAGTTGGAAGCCAGGCTTGCAATTTTCCTGAATGCGAAAGTGAGCGTCGTCGTTATTTCGCCTCTTTACTTGCTGATTGATATTTGCAGGAACAAATTGCTTTCACAACCCCTCCCTCTCAAAGGCTCCTTTTTTGCATGCTTTTTCGAGAGATTAGGCTATTGACCAGGTCACTCAAACCGTGCGTGTCGTTTATTCGCAAATTGGAATGCACCCTCATGCTTTGTGCTCGGCGCTACTTGGCTACCTCGGATCGTTTATTGGTTTGTTGATGTCCATTTAGATGATGGGGTCAATTCAGATCCCGAAGAGGAGGAGAAGGACATAACAGGTCAGGTACAAGGATTGTATGCTGCTGCTCAAGACGGTATGTGCTCCTCGCATCAGGTGCTTATGACTGACTTTGGTGTTTCTTTGTTGTTGATGACCACCCGAACGTCGAAAACCTTTGGGAAGCCATCCGACGGTCCTGCGGACAACGGCGCAGATCTCGCTGTGATGATAGCATCAAGGTCGACGCTGCTTGATTCAATGTCAAAAGGATTCATTGCGAAGAAACAGACACAGGTGGGAGATTGAAATTTCGAGTACGTCCCTGGCGATTCAACACATATATGCACCTTACTGTCCTTTACCAACAGCAACGATTATCAAGGATTGCCACCCGTTCCTAGGGATAATAGAGGCTGAAGATTCAACATCTTATCACGGCCTGTGCGTGCTGTCCCCACGCTGATATCTATAACTTTGATGACGACCGGTAAGTCTCGAATGCTCGTGTTTTCTGTACTGACGGTTTTCAGTCATTTTCATTTAGATATCTCAAAAACATAACGTTACGTTACGGGGGGTCCCGCTGAGGTCACCGCTGACAGATTTCCTAATCACGATGTGGACGCCTCCGATGATCTCCTGATCGCTCGGGTACGCCCCTTTTCTTCTTCATGATCAGGTCATTCAAATTTCTTTAGGTATCGCGTTGTCATCATGCAAGGAGTGTGCCGAGGTTAGTCAATTCAGCGATCCTGGAACTTTTCGACGACAACGACGATGGACGGGCAATCGAGATGCTTGCACAGCGGACCAAGTGGGTTTTCACTTCCACCTCACCCTCAAGCTCTGACGACATTATATTCTGCAGACAAATATTCCTGACCAGCCTTGCACGAAATGAAGGGCAAACGAGAGCGTCGAGCCTGATCCGAATGGCATTCGCGTGGTTGGAGCGAGCTTAACAACGGGCCAATGTTACTCAAGATAAGTTTTTCTTCTGTATGACAAGGTCGTCCGCTTTCGACGCTAACCATTATTCCGCTTTCATCGTAGATCATTCCACTTCCCTCCCCTGCCTCGCTACTCATGCTCTGGCTTTCGTAAACACTGCTTCACCACTCTCCACATTGTCGTTCGCTCGTCTGCTTCATGTTTCATATTCTTTGGTACCTGGACTCCACTGCTTATTTTCTTTGCATGCCCATGTGCTCCTCCTGTGTTTGTTGCTTGTTATTCGTGTCCGTACGCGATCGCGTCGATTCCGGAATACGATTATATGTTCCAACATTTACATTGGTTATGTGAGATTGTGATGATAAGTATGCCATGTTGAACCTACCAAGGAATAGCCGAGCTCCCATGGGCGCTGAAACCTTTCAAGCTTCACGAGGACTAGTCAAGATTTTTAGGACTTCCTGATCTTTATAAGGCTCGCAAGCCTCTGACGAGAATAAGTATTGGCGTGGGACAGTATCGCAATCAACAACGATACTGTCCCACGAAGAACTTACTCATCCCTACCATGGCCAAGAAGCGAAAATTAAATGCCGGTAAGTCTTACTTTTTCTGCACCGGCTGCTTTGCTAATAATAAATGTACTCATACCATTACTACAGGCATTCTCCAGGCTGTAGGAGGATCGGCACAGGTTCAACACAATCCCGTCACGTCGAAGATTGGTCGGAGGATCTCGTCACGCGCAAGTCAGGTATTGTGCACGCTCTTTCCCGTTGCAGATGCCAGGTTGATCATGAAGAGTCTGGCTCCTTCCAGAAGCCCAACGATGACTACCAACCGGCTGTCACCAAACCCAAGAAGAATCCAGCTGCAAAACCTGCCCCCTTCACTGGGTTCTTTCCTGCTGATATCATGTTGGAGGTCAGCCTTTCATGGTCCTGCAATGTGTGACTAACTTCAATATCCATTGTAGTTTGCATGGTATCTTCTTCCCCGGTCACTCCTGGCTTATAGCCAAGTCAGTGTACCCCTTTGCAAGGAACTGACGTCAAAGAGATTCAACGCCTGCTGGGTTGCCTCAATCGAAGCGGCATCCTCTCCGGTGTACCCTCCCTGTCCTCCAGGATGTCCCGCCATTCAATGGGCGGAGCTGTTGCTCAAACAAAGATGCCATGTAAGCACTCCCTTTACTTTTCTTAACCTGTGCATCTTTTTCACACTTCACCGCCAGTTTTGCAGCTGCCAGACAAGGAAAATCTACTTTTCCTGGTCTGTCAGAGCCTGTAACAAATGCTCTGGGTATAACTTTTTTACTGGCTTATATGATGACTGATATAGCAATATCTAGGACCTTTAAGCCTATTCACATCTTGTACTCCCGTCTCACAGACCTTGCAAACTTTTCCCCAAGTGAAGAGGGCAAGCTTGCTATGTGCTTCAGTATAATAGCAGCGTCGTCACCCAGTACGTTATTCTACATCCATGTGCCATGCCTGGGAGTTGATAGCCAATTGTCAGCCCGTGGAGTACCCAGCGATTGGATACACAACAAAGAAGAAATGCTGAAAAAAATACCAAAAGAAGAGCGTGTTGACATTATCCTTGAAGAATTTGTCTTTCATGCACAGGTATGTGAAGAAAACCAGAATGCCTTCATTCTTGCTGATGACAATTGAAATAGACAGAGACTCGACAAGCCTATAGGCTTTGGGAGTCTCATGAGGCGTCAACGAGTGTTAAAGTGGCTAGGAACTTAGATTAGCACTTACTTTCATAGGAGTAGCCACCTCCAGAATCACCCAGCACACCAACTCATCCCCTTCACCTACTTATCTTCCTCAATTCTCATTCGCCTGTTGTATTTGAACTGTTTATTAGTTCAGATGAGGCGAAGTAACTTCAGATGCACCTAAGGCGGTGGGAAAGTATCGCCTTCAACTACGACACTTTCCCACGAAAACAAAAATCATACGTCAAAGTATCATGGTCCCAACTCTCCTCCACTGCTCTGCTTTGGATCTACCAGTGGCAGTACAGACATTACTCAATGCTATGTCAAGGACATTAGCTAATTTTGCAGATATGACTGAGCAAGACTGAGCATTATTATAAACGGGCGATATGTCACAATGATGGATACAAATCAAATGGCCCAGGACATATGAGGTATGAATTGAACAGGTGTCAGCTAGTTGAATAGTGACTCATACGTTAGTTGAATAACGCAGCAGGCCAAAGAGAATGACGGGGATATCAACTATTAATTCAACGCCACCAACATCTCCTCCAGATTGATTTCGTGAAGGGTGCGCTGCCACTGGAATGAACTATCTGACATAGTACAGGTCAGCCGTTTCCAAGTAAGAAAGATTTAAACAAATACTGACTGGTCTCCCGTACAGAGAACTGCTGCCCACAAAATGTTGTGGGAGACATGAAAGGTGCTGTTCTTGGTATAAGAACTGTTGGTGTAACACATGAGTATTACAGAGTCAGAAGAAACCCTCCCATCAAAGCGTGGAAAATCCTTGACAATAGTTTTGAGTCCTCCAGGTAATTTTATCTTCTTGGATCGTGCGTCCAGAATGGGAACTGAGGAATGATAAACACTTGCATCAAACAGGTTGACAAATGAACATACTATCGTCTGATGGTCCATGCAAAGATACGATTGAGCTTGACGCTCTGGAGTATGGGGTCTTGGAGCCTGATGATACGGCGCTGCTGACTTTAGCAAGAATGGGTTGGCGTCCAGAACCTGACATGGGCTTTTTGGTAGCCTCTACTCACAACGTAAACAACTTCAGAAAGTGGGATATGGCATGGAACGTACCAAGTGGGGCTTGCCGAGTTGAAAACGTGAGCATGTTTCCATCAATCGATCCTACAAACTCATCGACACCTGCAACGACACAGGTTGCAGTGACATTTCGTTCTATCTCCATCGCAAATGGCAATATGACCATTGATTTGATGAAGTTCCCCTTTTGACCGATAGGAAAGGGCTCTTGGGTTTTGTCGTCATACAGGATCCCCATCATGAGTAACCGGGTGGGAACGCTAAGTCCCCGATAACAAATGTATTGCGAGGAGTAAGTGGCATTTGTTTGCTTGAAGCAAAGGAGACAAGGGTCAACTCTGGACAAGTTGGCAAAGTTTACCGCTTTGTCACCACTGAAACATAACAGTTCTTTGAAATATCTGGATATCTAAGGTCAGTCACCATATTGGAAAGATAGGTAATAACTTACTGGATTGGCGATTTCTTGTAATAGGTTCTGATAGTCGAAAAAAGCAGAAAGAACACTTCTGATCTATCGTCAGCTTTCCAGGACTGTATTTGTTTACCGCTGCAATGTGTGTCAGTTGGAACATTGATGGGAAAGTGATGGCATACCCTGGAAGCTTCGGAAGGTCCTTGTAAGTCTCTTTCAAGACCTTGTCGACGAATGCAGGATTAAAGACCCCACATTTGGTAATCTTACCAATTCTGGCATGATAACTGAATTAGGTTCAAATGGTATGACAGAATTGGACCAGACATACTTTGGCAACGTGTCATAATCTTCCAAGTACTCAATTTTATGGCCACTTGCTATTTTAACGCTGGAGAGCGGTGAGTATTTGACTTACTGTAATGGCTAAACAGCACTTACTCTCCATCTTCTTGCTTGTCACTGATAAGAAATTAGTGAGCGTTGCATCTCTTTACTAGAAATCTGGTAATTACCCCTCAATATCTGTCTTTTTACCCTTTGAAGCGGTTGACTTGGTTTTGGCAGATTTGGACTTTGCACTTCTAAGCCACAGTTAATGCAATAATACGCAGTAGTAATGTGAGTACACTCACTTTTTGGTATCTGTTGATAATGGTTTTGCTAACGCAGCCGCTGCTTTGCTTTAAGAAAATATCAAGGCCTGGGATAGGGATTACAAGGCAAGAAACTTACACAGCTGCATCCAGGACATTTTGACGGGTCTTATTACTGGATTAGATGTCAGCAAATATTTCACGGTAAGCGGTCTATCACATACTGTCTAGGACCCGACTTCTTTGGGCTGGGAGAAGGTGGCGTTTCACTAAGTCTGATATTGTCAGATACCATTTCATATGCAGGAACATTACCTACTCCTCTTGCTTCGCCCTCCTTGCTTTTTTGGGCGAATCAGTGGTTGGGCTGAAAAATCATAAAAAATCTATGGCAGGAAAATGGATGCAGACCAACCTCGGTACAAAGCCATCATCAGACTCTGAGAGAAAGACATTATCAGCCTTTACTGCCCGCTTTTTCCCCCTAAAGATATCAATCAAGGTTAGTGCCGAAGTGAGTCAAGGAAGTGGATACTCACTTAGGCGTTTTGATAGGCGTTGGTGTCACAGGTGGTGGGGTAGCACGCCTGGCATGAGTGCGTTTCTTTGTGGGTGTCTTGGGCTCAGGCTCAGGCTCAGACTCAGGCTCAGACGTGATGCTGACTTTGAGGTTAGAAAAAGCTGCTCTGAACTAGGAATGGAGCGTACAAATCAGCTTCATCACCTCTGTATAAGAAAACATTAGTTAGTATTTTATCTCTTACAAGACAGGCAATAAGACTGACTCATAGCCATCCTCTTCATCCTGGGTCTCTTCATCAGAACCACCATTGGTATCTTCCTTTTCGTCACTACTTCCACCCTCTGTAGCGTTCTCTCTACAAGAAAATGTCAGGTATCAACCAATCATTTGCATGAAGTGACTCACTCATCATATTCTGATGCGTCATGATCATCGGAATCCTCTACAAGGAAACCAGAATCATTGATGAGATTATCAGATGCTTCACCTTCAGGCGCAGATCCATCCGAGGCATCAGATTCGATAAATTCAGGTGAGATGGCGGCCTTTTTCTGAGATCGCGTCTTTCTGATAGCTGGCGTTTTCACTACAGGTTTTTTGCGGGGAGGCATGATTGTGAGAAAGGGAGACAAAATAATCAGTGACATCCAAGGTGAATATTTATATGAAATATGGAAGGCACATTCATTAACCAAAGATGGACGATCTCATTAGTAGATCGTTTTTTCTCATCCAGATGATGGTTTAATATACTGGCCATCAGAAATTTTGAGAGACTTGTGCCAATGTACGTACATTTACTCACTGCGTGTTTATCTTTTAAAGTCACAGCAGAGAGAAAAGGATCGTGTTTGGCTGTCCGGAACTTGTAGGGCACAGGGTTTGCAGAATACCAAGCTAAAAAGTTCAGGGCTGACAATTTCAGAGAGAATAGAAGTACACGCTAAGTGGTGCATAGCATTTATTGGGCGATCAAAATCGGCAATCCAAATGCCATAAAAGGAAGACAGGGCAAAAAAATGGAAAGTTTTAAACATCCACAGATGAGTAAGGCCTATTGGCTCTTGATGACAAGATGTGCTAACTAACAAATACGAAGAGGTAGTTAAAAAATAAATGAGAGATCCTAGATTCCATAGGGTTTTTTTTATGTTTTTACATAATGGTAGCCCCGGTATCATCTTGCATGCGCGCTTCAGGATCATTTCCATAATTCAGGTACCGATTCAAATCTGTGAACGATTGGCTGACTTTTTGGCTTTTACTCAGAGACGTCCAGTACATATACCACAGTGTGCATTCTAGAATTTGTTGCTTAAAACCATGGACCAGCATTTCAATCAAGCTACTGCATGTGAGTCGCTTCTATTCATTATTATCTCAACGCATTGACACAACCAGGTGAAACTATTGAACGTATTGTTGCAGAGAGGGCTGCACAAGGATCTAAAGACTTGCAACTAGCGATTTATCAGCTGGTAACAGGTGTTCAACAGCTGACCATTTGCTAAATATCTCATATAATCCTTTACCGTTTAGGCAGAAGGTGCTGGCTCAACAGCCATGCCCATATTTGTTGACAGACCAAGAATGTGGAAGCTCTCAAAGCCAATTGATGCTGATGGGACTCATGAGGAGATCGTTCTCCGTATCCAGGGAATTATTTGCCAGAGGAACCTACCGCCAATCACTAATTTGTACCGAATGTGAGTTGTCAACGCATAACCAAATGGCTGCCCAGACTCTGACTATGTATTTCAGAGATCCCAAGCAACGTCGATATATGCGACAATCGGTTATGCTTACTGCTTTTGGAGGCGCTAGTTTGCAGGCCTGCAACGACAACGTTTTGAGCATCCATCGGGCGTTCTCCCAGCTCCTACCTTCTAGTAGCATGGATGATTGGGTGCCAGCACAGTATGACGAACATGCCGCAATTGAGATGGGCAATAGGTATTTCACAGACCGGAACAACAAGGCCAACCACGAGGCTGTATCATTTCAGCAAAGTGTGGACCCGGAAGGCATCCTTCAAGATGCCATGGGTGCAGACTTCGTTCACCTTGAGGAAAACGAAGTAGTGTATTTCCAGCTTACTGCAGATAGCACAAACAAGTAAGCAACTTTGAACCCCTACTATATTCTAAAGCGCTGAATATTCCGAACAGATATACAGTCATTGACCCTGCCAAAATCAGAGCAGGTGATGTCGTTGAAGCGCAAGTCTCTTTTGTTGCTGTTCCGCTCAAAGGCGGCAGACACAAACTCTTGATTGTTCTTCGTGCCCTTACACTCCTTAGCTGCCAACCCCTAAAGGTATTTGGAAATCCATGGCTGAGCCACGATTGATACTCACGCTTAGCAGGATGCAGAGCTTGCCAGAGCTATTCACAACCTTGCAAAAGTTAGACAGCCGGTCAGACTGAAGCGAAGAATTGGATATGCTGATGATGAGGATGAAGAAACCAGAGCCAAAATGGCGCGTATTGCACTTTGAAAAATAGCCACCTCTATTTTGCTTATGATATGCATGATTACTGGATACGTAGATGTTATATTTGTCATATCATATGAACTAGGTACCATGTTTAACATGACTGGGTATCTGAGGGCACTATGAAGGTGTTGCATGATGAGTGGAGTGATTCTACAACAGATATAGGTTGTCTAGGCATGATATGGATTATACGCAACAAAAATTGCATTGCATTCTCTTTTTTTTTTGTCGAAGTCAGCAACAAGGTCAATCAATATACAAACCCCTGCGCGTTGCCGCGCGTCAAGGGTTTTGCATATTAATTGACGTTGTTGCTGACTTTTACAAAAAAAAAAGAGAATGCAATGCAATTTTTGTTGCGTATAATCCATATCATGCCTAGACAACCTATATCTGTCATATATAATTACTCTACATATCATGCAACATCCTTGTAGTGAGCACATTATTCAGAAATTCTATTGTCTGCTGTGGCATGGCCGTGGAAAAGTATCGCATTCAAGTGCGACACTTTCCCACAGTCAACAGATGGACGTACTTGATGTTATTCACTCATGGTAAGTATATCCAACTGTTCTACTGTGCTGCTTTTCATTGCTCATAGTTGCACAAACTTTTACATGACTGGAATAAGCATTAGGGTGTTGTCTTTCCCCTGAAAAGCTGCTGCTGATTGATATGCCCACAGTCATGGCGTTCTGATATTCTGAACAAGATGTTGTAATTTCCATATGTCCTTGAGCTGAGTTTTTTTGTTTTCATTTAATGGTTTGAGGCTTATTCTCTATCTATTCAGCTGCCTTTTGAAGCACCTGAAGAGACACTGGGGTTCCGTGGCCCCGTTCAGTACTTATCCAGTAATCTGTAGTGGGGAAAAGTAGATATTGGACGGATCAGTAAGTTCTTCATTTTATTTTATGATCTTGGGCTTATTCTCAATCTATTCAGCTGCCTTTTGAAGCACCTGAAGAGACACTGGGGTTCCGTGGCCCCGTTCAGTACTTATCCAGTAATCTGTAGTGGGGAAAAGTAGATATTGGACGGATCAGTAAGTTCTTCATTTTATTTTATGATCTTGGGCTTATTCTCAATCTATTCACCTGCCTTTTGAAGCACCTGAAGAGACACTGGGGTTCCATGGCCCCGTTCAATACTTATCCAGTAATCTGTAGTAGATATTGGACGGATAAGTAAGTTCTTCATTTTATTTTATGATCTTGGGCTTATTCTCAATCTATTCACCTGCCTTTTGAAGCACCTGAAGAGACACTGGGGTTCCGTGGCCCCATTGAAAACTTATGCAGTAATCTGTAATGAGGGAAAGTAGATATTGGACGGATCAGTAAGTTCCACATTTTATTTTATAATCTTGGGTCTATTCTTTATCTATTTAGATCCTACTTGAAGATTTTCAAGAAATAATGGTGTTCCGTATCCCTGTTCCATAGTTATCCAACAATTTGTCAGAGTAAGAGAATATATGGAATAGCTCGTATCTCAGTGAGTTCTTTATTGTATTTCATGATATTATGCTTAATCTCAACCTACTTAGATGCATTTTCAAGATTCTGAAGAGACGACAGAGATATATGTTTCCGTTTATAAGATATTCAACAATCTGTAATGGGGGAGTCAAAATATCATAAATTTTAAATTATATTTCATAACGTATAATTGTTATATAAGTACAACAGATGTCATGAAATATACCTATCATATGTATTGGTAGAAAGAAGCAAGGGAGAATGTATTGTGCAAGTGAAAATCATAATGGATTTATGCAAATTACTGATTGTGGGAATAAATTACTAACCGTGGGTAAAATGCACATGTCTTTTTTGGCCGCGCTGAATTTTCCTCTATTTGCGGGGTATAAAGAA
>Ga0193694_1000077_pt1 | contig 10771 bp, 5 predicted proteins | sample L3s1metaG_FD_160567 | JGI IMG/M metagenome (GOLD analysis project Ga0193694, IMG submission 160567) | Soil microbial communities from a riparian zone of the East river system, Colorado, United States - L3s1 | ecosystem: Environmental > Terrestrial > Soil > Riparian zone | place: USA: East River... | reverse complement strand
CTGGAAACACGAGAGGAAGCCATCACATGCCCTTGATGCCGGTGAAGGTTAATTCCTCTGCAAGTATTAATTATTCGATTCCAATAGTTTCATGCCTTGTCTTTAGTATGCATAATGGCGTCTTCACTGGACCTCATGATGGTTTTGGTACTGTTGATTGGGATCTTCAACGGATGTGGGCTGCGGAGAGGGCAATGATCATGCGAAATCAAGGGTTTGTGCATCCTGCTACTCTGGTACCAGAAGAGTTGGAATACAACAAAGGATATGAAGCAAGAATGGCAAAGCTTAACAATAAATTTAAAGAATTGTAAATTTCTTAAAAAGCGTTATCATGAAACTATTTTCCAGACCGCTCATAATTAATTTAAAAAACTATCTTGAAATCGGTGGTAACGATTCAATAAAATTTGCAAGGAAAGCAACTGGTGTGCAGAAAAAATATGACGTAGATATTATCATTTCCCCTCCAATTAGTAGCTTACTTGCAGTTTCAAACATCACCAAGTTGCCAGTTGTGTCACAACATGTGGACGATGAATATGTAGGTCCCTCTACTGGTTTCACTGTACCAGAAATCATTAAGTCCTGTGGAGCTGTCGGATCAATAATAAATCATAGCGAACACAAAATTGATTTGCTGACCGTCAAAAACCTTATCAAACGCCTTAGAGGACTCGATTTGATATCAATTGTCTGTGCCGCTGATGTAGGAGAAGTCAATAACATTTCAGCCTTTTCTCCTGACTATATAGCAATAGAACCCCCAGAACTAATCGGAAAGGGCATAGCAGTCTCTAAGGCAAATCCATCAATAATATCTATGTCAGTTAAGGCAGTACGAAATAATTCTACCACCACGAGAGTGCTCTGTGGTGCTGGTATAGTAAATAAGAGCGATGTTACAAAAGCTCTGGAACTAGGAGCCGATGGCATACTTGTTGCAAGTGGAATAATTAAATCATCATCATGGTATCACAAGATTGAAGAATTATCATCAGCATTTGTGTAATGCTTCAAATTATTTTAGTCCTTGTTTAGTGAATCAATTAGACGCCTATTTCCTTTGCAATCATTACAATTTTCTTCCCGTCACTCGTTAATTTATTAAAGACCTTGTTTTTAACAGTTTTTCGTTCTACCAGTCCCCTTTTCTGTGCCTTTAAAAGTAATTTGTGTCCGTATCCATATGCTCCTAACTTTGTCAACAATTCTCTCGTGGCATATTCCCTTCCCCGACCTATAGTCTTGAGCAGCTTGACCAAAGCTTTTTCCTCCACCAATATTTTGACTAATCTTGCATCTTTCATATCTTAATTCTAAATGGATATTATATAATCGTTGTACCTTATTGGAAACGTGGTTAATAGTAATATTACATTATGTAATGAAGTTGAACTTATATAACACCTGTGATATCTGGAAGGACCGAATATTACTTCGATTCTGTCGCTAAATTGAGTCGCATCATAATTTAGTAACGTTATCTCTTGGCTCTATATTTTATCCAAATTAAAGGATTATTGTATTTAACTAAACAGATGGAAATTTTATCCTGGACAATACCACGAAGTTCTTTCCTAGATTTATTCAAGGTAATATGAGACCATCAGAACTGACTCAAAGATAATGAAAAGTTTTTACTTGATGAAAAAAACACTGGCGTTACTAATTAATCTCACATTCATCACTTCAATTCTTATTATTTGAGATTACTGCGTCTAGTTTTTCAATAAATTTTTTCATCCTCTCTTTTGGTATTACTGCCCCACAAGCCCTATCATGACCGCCACCGCTCCCTCCAAGATCAGAGGATATTACGTTAACAGCCCTCCCCAGATGTATCTTGCATTCTTTTGACCCTCTTATTGATATGATGTAGGAATTTATGTCCGCTTTGAACCTGTAGACTAGGGCCACCGATTTCCCGGATAAGCCTAAGACAAAATTGACAATCAGACTAGAAGACAATTCAACGTTACTTTCGAGATATGCAAGATGATTTCCAATCGATATCCTATCTTCAATAGACTTTACGGCATTGGAAACTTTTTGCGCGTATTTTTTGGCTCTATCAAAACCTTCCTCAATATCATGAGGATATTTCATATCCGATAGCTTTTCAATTATAGCTGATAAGAATTCTGTTTCATGCTGACCCGAAGAGATCATATACGATAAAGCTGATGCTTCGAGCATCAGAAATTGTCTATCATATTTCGAAACTATTGTGGAAGCTTTAGGTTTTGTTTCCAAATAATCGGTAATGGCTCCTGCAGCGGCAAGGAAAGCCGCATGTGGCTTAAGTTTTTTCTTATATTTGTAGTATATTTGGACACTGGTACATTCATCAATGCTATGAATGAGCCTAACGCCAATTTCCTTTAATTGCGACTTCGTTTCCACTCCGAGGTCATGATGATCAATATAGGTAACTTTGCATCCATATGACATTATTTTTTTAATAATGTTAACAAAAACAGTTTCGTTCTTTTTACTTAAGCCGAGATCGCATAAAAAAATATGATTGTATGCAGACTGAGGATCTCCCATTTCGTTAAGAACGGTTTCTAGAACCTTAATGAAGTTTGCATAGTCCACTAATATCACCGAACTAACCTTGAAAGCAGCCTTGATCAAAGCTGCGGAAGATAGTCCATCAACGTCTTCTTTATGAGAAAGACAAAGTATTTTAGACATTGTATTGTCAAGGTTTTGAATATATGCACTTATTTTAAGCATATCCACAGCATTGAAAAATAGTGGATTGATTGAAGATTTAAGAAATCGAAAAAATTTGTACAAGCGAAGATTTATATTTTAATCGTGCAAGAGATTCGTAAGAACGTAACCTTATTGGCGGCGTCGAAGATGATTTTGGTCATGGGGCCAACTTATGATTCATCGACCTCCGGTTGCGCTCATAATATGGAGATTCGATAAAACAATTGAATCTGACGTTGGTTACATAACCCGCACAATACATGGTCATCCGGCCGTACTTCCTATTATGAAATTTGGATCGACTCCGGTTGATCCTGCCGGACCCGACTGCTATCAGAGTGAGATTAAGCCATGCGAGTTAACGTAGCAATACGTGGCGCACGGCTCAGTAACACGTAGTCAACATGCCCAGAGGACGTGGATAACCTCGGGAAACTGAGTCTAAACCGCGATAAGTGAGGATTTCTGGAATGGTTCCTGACTAAAATCTATATGGCCTCTGGATTGGACTGCGGCCGATCAGGCTGTTGGTGAGGTAATGGCCCACCAAACCTGTAACCGGTACGGGCTCTGAGAGGAGGAGCCCGGAGATGGGCACTGAGACAAGGGCCCAGGCCCTATGGGGCGCAGCAGGCGCGAAACCTCTGCAATAGGCGAAAGCCTGACAGGGTTACTCTGAGTGACTTTCGCTAAGAAAGTCTTTTGGCACCTCTAAAAAGGGTGCAGAATAAGGGGTGGGCAAGTCTGGTGTCAGCCGCCGCGGTAATACCAGCACCCCGAGTGGTCGGGACGATTATTGGGCCTAAAGCATCCGTAGCCGGTTCTGCAAGTCCCCCGTTAAATCCAGCTGCTCAACAGATGGGCCGCGGAGGATACTACAGAGCTAGGAGGCAGGAGAGGCAAGCGGTACTCAGTGGGTAGGGGTAAAATCCGTTGATCCATTGAAGACCACCAGTGGCGAAGGCGGCTTGCCAGAATGCGCTCGACGGTGAGGGATGAAAGCTGGGGGAGCAAACCGGATTAGATACCCGGGTAGTCCCAGCCGTAAACGATGCAGACTCGGTGATGGGTTGGCTTCGCGCTAACCCAGTGCCGCAGGGAAGCCGTTAAGTCTGCCGCCTGGGTAGTACGGTCGCAAGACTGAAACTTAAAGGAATTGGCGGGGGAGCACCACAAGGGGTGAAGCCTGCGGTTCAATTGGAGTCAACGCCGGGAATCTTACCGGGGGCGACAGCAGAATGAAGGTCAAGCTGAAGACTTTACCAGACAAGCTGAGAGGAGGTGCATGGCCGTCGCCAGCTCGTGCCGTGAGGTGTCCTGTTAAGTCAGGTAACGAGCGAGACCCCTGCTTCTAGTTGCTACTCCTGTTCTCCGGAATAGGAGGGCTAATTAGAAGGACTGCCGCCGCTAAGGCGGAGGAAGGAGGGGGCTACGGCAGGTCAGTATGCCCCGAAACCCTCGGGCCACACGCGGGCTGCAATGGTAAGTACAATGGGTACCAATTCCGAAAGGAGGTGGCAATCTCGCAAAACTTACCTCAGTTATGATTGAGGGCTGAAACTCGCCCTCATGAATATGGAATCCCTAGTAACCGCGTGTCATCATCGCGCGGTGAATACGTCCCTGCTCCTTGCACACACCGCCCGTCGCTTCATCGAAGTTGGTTTTAGGCGAGGTGGTGCCATGTTGGCACTATCGAACCTGAGGTCAGCAACGAGGGAGAAGTCGTAACAAGGTGGCCGTAGGGGAACCTGCGGCCGGATCACCTCCTTAAAATAGAGGCCGGATGCCAATGTGTAAAGGGGTATGTAACCATAACTCCAATTTCCCCAAGAAATATCGGGAAATGAAGGACTTAGTAAGTGAGAACTTACAATGACCGTCATGCAAAGGAACAAGTAAATTCGCTCTGATTAATAGGAAATTTTTCCTAATCGACAGAGAAGTGGCACACTGAAGATACTGAAGTTCGCGTAGAACTTAAAGGATGACCAAAGTCAAAGCTAACTTTAGATTCATATACTGGTGCAAAGACGCCGGTTGGAGGATGACTCGGCTTGATAAGCGAAGAAGGACGTGGCAAGCTGCGATAAGCCTGGAGTAGGTGCATGCGACCGTTGATCCCAGGATGTCTGAATGAGATCTCTCCATGAACTCCCGTGCTTGAGCATGGGAGGGCGAACTGTCCGAAGTGAAGCATCTGAGTAGGACGAGGAGAAGAAATCAACACGAGATTCCGTTAGTAGCGGCGAGCGAAAGCGGAAGAGCCCAAACTGAATCTGCTGCAGCAATGCAATAGAGATGTGGTGTGTTATAGAGTATAGGATGATTTGTTCATAGTCGAAGTGTTCTGGAACGTACTGGCAGAGATGGTGAAACCCCAGTAGACGTCTGAATGAGTGATTCTTCTATAGCGAGAGTAATTGGCCTTGGCAGTGGCCAGTGAATGTAGGTGAAAGTAGCATCTAAGGCTAAATATTCATCAAGACCGATAGCATACTAGTACCGTGAGGGAAAGTTGAAAAGTACCCCGGAAGGGGGGTAAAAAGCGCCTGAAACCAACCGGTTACAGACGTGTATGGCTCGAAAGGATTTAGGTGGAGGTTCCGCAAGGAGCTGAAGCCTTCTAGAGTTGTACGTTCCGTCTAGAAACACGGGCCAGGGAGCTTGCTGTTATGGCGAGCCTAACCTGTAAAAGGGGAGGCGAAGGGAAACCAAATTCGCGCAGTGTTTACGAGGCGAATGATCTGAAAGGGTCTTAGTCATAGCAGTAAGGCTAGAAACCGGACGATCTATTCCTGGACAAGATGAAGGTGGGCGAAAGCCCGCTGGAGGTCTGCAAGGGTCCTGACGTGCAAATCGGTCCCCAGATCTGGGATTAGGGGTCAAAAACCAATCTAGTCCGGTGATCGCTAGTTCCCATCGAATCGGATCGCAGTCCTACCTTAGCAGAGATTGCTTGCGCTGTAGAGCACCGATCGGACGGTAAGGGTTCGAAAGGACTCGCCGCCCATTCGAACTCCGAATGTGCAGGCGTCGTAGAAGCTAGGAGACGGGTTTATGTGGCGTAAGGCTCATAACCGAAAGGGGGACAACCCAGACTAAAGTTAAGGTCCCGAAATGTCTGCTAAGTGTCAAACAAAAGGGTGTTTTAGAGCTAAGACAGCAGGAAGGTAGGCTCAGAAGCAGCCACCCTTCAAAGAGTGCGTAACAGCTCACCTGCCGAGCTCTGGAGCCCCGAAAATGGACGGGGCTAAAGCAGACTACCGATACTTTAGACTACCAAGACAATTGGTATGTGATAGGTGGGCGTAGTGGTTGGGTAGAAGCAGGGCTGTGAAGTCCTGTGGACCGACTTACTATTGCAGATCCTGGCGGTAGTAACAGCATAGCCGGGTGAGAATCTCGGCGACCGCAAGGGCAAGGGTTTCCCGGCAATGCGTCGTCAGCCGGGAGTTAGCCGGTCCTAAGAACAACCTCAACAGAGTTGTCCGAATGGGAAACTGGTTAATATTCCAGTGCCTTGAAAGATCGTCATTATCTATCTCGTTGCTTCAGGATATGGCAAGCAGAATCGTCGTTCTGTCTAAGTTTTCGAGTTTGGGGGAGTGTCGTAATGACGAGATCCCTTACGAGAGATGAATGGCCTTCCGCAAGGAGGGTTTGCTCGAGTCCAGGAGACACTGAAAGCGAGATTAGAGAGATTCTTTCAAGACCGTACCGAGATCCGACACTGGTGCCCTGGATTAGCAGTCTAAGGTCTGTCGGGCATACCGTAAGGCGAGGGAACTCGGCAAAATAGCTCCGTATCTATGGTATAAGGAGTGCCTGCGGGTTTTGCGAGGAGCAGGATCCGCAGGTCGCAGTGACAAGGGGGTCCCGACTGTTTAATAAAAACACAGGTGGTCGCTAGTCCGAAAGGATTTGTACGGCCTCTGTATCCTGGCCAGTGGCGGTACCTAAAACCTGGGTTCAACTGGGCTAAGGGCCGCTAAACGCCGGGAGTAACTCTGACTCTCTTAAGGTAGCCAAATGCCTTGTCGGGTAAGTTCCGACGTGCATGAATGGAACAACGAGGGCCCCGCTGTCCCCGCCTACAGCCCGGTGAAGCCACATAACGTGGACGAACAGTCCACGAACCTCTGTCGGGGAGAGAAGACCCTGTGGAGCTTTACTGCAGCCTGTTGTTGCGGTATGGTTGCGGATGCAGAGAGTAGCTGGGAGCCATCGAAGTTGATCTTCCGGGATCAATGGAGGCGACGTTGTAACACCAGCCATCTGTTGCCGTATCGCTAACCCGCTAATTCGGGGACATCGGCAGGTGGGCAGTTCGGCTGGGGCGGCACCCCCTTGAAAAAGTATCGAGGGGGCCCAAAGATTGGCTCAGGCGGGACAGAACTCCGCCGGTGAGGGCAAAGCCAGAAGCCAGTCTGACTGGATTTCTAATGATACGAAATTCAGAGGCGAAAGCCGGGCTTAGCGATCCATCATGTCCCCACTATTGGGGGCTGATGGTGACAGAAAAGTTACCCTAGGGATAACAGGCTCGTCGCGGGCGAGAGCTCCTATCGACCCCGCGGTTTGGTACCTCGATGTCGGCTCTTCCCATCCTGGTTCTGCAGCAGGAGCCAAGGGTGGGGCTGCTCGCCCATTAAAGGGGAACGTGAGCTGGGTTTAGACCGTCGTGAGACAGGTCGGTCTCTGCCTGACAGGGGCGTAGTTGTCTGAGGGGAAGTTGCCCCTAGTACGAGAGGAACAGGGCAACGCAGCCTCTGGTCTATCAGCTGTCCGACAGGGCACGCTGAGCAGCTAAGCTGTGTAGGATAACTCCTGAAAGCATCTAAGGAGGAAGCCTCTCCCGAGAAAAGACATCTTTCCGTAAGGAGGAGGGCGGCTATAGAAGATGGCGTTGATGGAACGGAGGTGTACGCATCAAGCTTCGGCGAGGTGTTCAGCCTGCCGTGACCAATAGCCCAAGGCACCTGAAAAATTTCTACTGGTTAGCATGGTAGGTCGCCTTTAAGGAACGTAAAGAATAATCAGTATCGAGTCGAAGAAACTTGTTCTTGTTGCATGATGATTTTTTTATCTCAATAAACCCATGACAAAAACTGTAATATGTAAGTAAAATGAAGGCTAGATAAATCTGATTACACATGTCACTTTACGATTTTCATTCTTATGTGAACAAAACTAATTTATCCAAAGCTTGGTATGAACGGGCATGTAAAGTGTTTCCGGGCGGAGTCAGTCACAATATTAGATTCTTTCCGCCATATCCATTCTTTGTAGAACGAGCTCACGGCAAGAATCTCCAGGATGTAGATGGAAATACGTTTGTTGATTTCTGGATGGGTCATTGGGCACTAATATTGGGTCATTCGCCTCAAAACGTTGTCCAACCTCTTGAAAAGGCGTTGGGTCAGGGGACAATATTTGGAACTGTTAATGATACAAGTGTACTTCTTGGGGAGATAATTCAAAAATTCGTGCCAAGTGCCGAGCTCATGAGATTCTGTTCAACTGGGAGCGAAGCAACTATGTACGCTACAAGGATTGCTCGTGCATTTACCGGAAAAAGAATTGTTGCCAAAGTACTTGGGGGGTGGCACGGATTTAATTCTGACCTGATGCACTCAGTCAATTATCCCTTCGAAATAAATGAAGGGTTAGGACTCATTGAGGGCGAAGGAGATTTTGTTGAATCATTACCTTTTAACGATCTTGCCGGTTCTATCGCAATTTTGGATACTGTCAAAGATGACCTTGCTTGCATTATACTCGAGCCCATATTAGGAGGGGCTGGAGGCGTTGTTGGAGAAAGGGATTACCTAGTCGGCTTGCGAGAATATGCAAATAAAAAAAATGTGCTATTGATAATGGATGAGATTGTCACAGGATTTAGACTAAATTTTGGCACTTTATCTGCATCTTATGGTATAGAACCAGATTTATTGACTCTCGGAAAAATAGTTGGAGGAGGGTTTCCAATAGGCGTTGTTAGTGGCAAGGAGGAAATAATGAAAATTGCTGATACGTCTCTTAAGGAAAAGCCTGATCGATGCTACGTAGGCGGGGGGACATTTTCTTCAAACCCAATATCAATGAAGGCAGGCCTTCTTACAATGGATTATCTAAAAAGGAACAACGAAACGATCTATACAAAAATTAATCGACTTGGCAAGGAAGCTCGGTCCAAACTCCGCCAATTATTTGCTGATTTTGGTATTGATGTTGAAGTCACTGGACTTGGATCGCTTATTAATGTCCACTTTCTGAACCAGAATGTGAAGATTATAAAAAATGCAACCGATGCAGCGATGACTGACCAGGAGAAACTTCTCAAATATCATCTCTGTCTTCTAGCTGACTATGGAATTTTCTTTCTACCAAAAAAAATGGGTGCTATTTCTTTCGTACATGATAACGAAGATTTAGATCTTTTGCTTTCTGCCACCAATGACATAATTAACCGAGGGATTTTGAGCAAAGTATAGCAAAGAGAAAATAATGGCTCTTTGACTAAATGCGTTGGTACGAAATGTGAATATATAATTTAAGCCATCAAAGAGTTGATCAATAAAATTGATTTAGTACTCTTTATTTTGATCTTATTGATTTGATTCCAATTAAGCTGTGTCTACCAGGACCGAGTGAATCTAGCGTGCACCCTCTTGCGCTATCTGAAGAACAAGTGGGATTATATCAAAGCGAAACCGTTGGGAATAAGAAAAGGGTTTGGGTGGAGGCCTACGGATGTTCGGCGAGCATGGCGGACTCAGAAATGATAAAAGGAATTCTCATGAGAGGGGGCTACGATCTATCCACCGAACCAGGAATGTCTGATCTGAATCTTATTGTTACTTGTGGAGTGAAGGAATCGACAGAACACAGGATGCTGTCTCGAATAACAGCTCTTGCAAAATTAGAGAAACCCCTAGTGGTAGCGGGCTGTCTTCCGAAATCAGATAGGGCCCTCTTGGAGAGGTACTGTCCTGAAGCTTGTTTGCTGGGTCCCCACTCGCTGGATAAAACACTTGATGTCGTTAATAACTCAATCAAGAATAAAAGGATGGTCGCACTAAACGATTCTGTTACTGACAAAGTTAACCTTCCTAGGATTAGATTTAATCTTGCGGTAAGCATCATCCAGATTTCAAGCGGTTGTATGAGTGATTGCTCGTTCTGTCAAACAAAACTAGCGAAAGGACACCTTAGGAGTTACCGTCTGGGAGACATATTACGACAGATGGAGTATGATGTAGCAGACGGATGTAAGGAAATCTGGTTAACCTCTACCGACAACGGTTGCTACGGTCTTGATATAAATACCAATTTAGCCGATTTGCTAGATGCCGGTTGTAAAATCCCTGGAGAGTTTAAGGTAAGAGTAGGGATGATGAATCCAATGTACTTGCCTAGATTCATGGACAAACTCCTTGTTATTTTGTCAAAATCTGACAAACTTTTCAAATTCCTACATATCCCAGTTCAAAGCGGAAGTGAGAGAATACTAAGAAAAATGAAGAGAGGACATAGTTCAGATGTGTTCCGCCAGATAGTGGACGTGTTCAGAACTGCTATCCCTGAAATTACTATTGCTACCGACCTGATAGCTGGGTTTCCATCGGAGACCGATGAGGATTTCCAAAGGACTGTCGACTTGATAAAAGCAACCAAACCTGACGTTATAAATTCCTCAAAATTCAGCCCTCGTCCAGGGACCCTGGCATCAAAATTTACTAGGGTTGATACCTCAATAGTAAAGGCTAGAACCAAGAAACTTCATGAACTGATAAGGCAGGTCACATATAGCAGGAATATGCAATGGAAAGGATGGGAAGGAGAGATATTGGTTGATGAGGTAAATGATAAATTTATCCAAGGCAGGAATTATGCGTATAGGCCTGTTGTACTAGATGATGTCCTTCCCGAGATAAAAATTGAAAGAAATCAACTATTAGGTAAAAGATTAACTGTAAAAATTAAAGAAGTTTCAAATTTTTGCCTAAAAGGATCTATCATGACATAAGACCTTTAAATAAAA
>Ga0193694_1000076_pt1 | contig 10830 bp, 9 predicted proteins | sample L3s1metaG_FD_160567 | JGI IMG/M metagenome (GOLD analysis project Ga0193694, IMG submission 160567) | Soil microbial communities from a riparian zone of the East river system, Colorado, United States - L3s1 | ecosystem: Environmental > Terrestrial > Soil > Riparian zone | place: USA: East River... | reverse complement strand
GAAGAACTTGGCGGCCTTGAACAGTGGAATGCTCGACAGCAGCACATCGCGCAGCCGCTTGCGCGCGCCTTCGGCAGGCCGTCCGCCGGCCTGGATCTGGTCGACGTACGGCAGCCAGTCGCGCTCAATGCGCACGATCGCCAGGCGCAAGCGCGCGCGCGACAGCGGGTCGACCGGCATCAGCGGCGGATGCGGATAGCGCTCGTCGAGGTATTCGCAGATGACGCTGGTGTCGTAGAGCACGAGGTCGCGATCGACCAGCGTCGGCACCGAGTTGTACGGGTTCAGGTCGAGCAGGTCTTCCGGCGGCGAATCCGGATTGACCGGCACCAGATCGTAGACGACGCCTTTCGCAGCCAGCACCAGCCGGGCCCGATGACATTGAACGTCATCACGCGAGGAGTACAGCGTCAGAACCGTGCGCGAACGTTGAGTCAAGGCCATACGTATTCCTCACGCCCCCCACGCAGGAAACAAACGAGACGGCAAACGTCGCCAACCCATGCCCCGAATGTACACCTGCGGCGAGTTGACGCATAGCCCGTCTGATGGCGATTTGGCTGGTCCAGCCCGGGCTGTTGCCGGCCTCGAGGTTGCAGAAACGCGAAGCGGCCAGAAATGGCCGCTAACGTCCTGGGACTCATGGATAAGGATGCCCTGTTAAAAAAGGCGGCCACGGATGGCCGCCCATCTGATCCTCGCAATCAGGGATGATTGCAGCCCTTTCCAAAAGTGCGGCCATGGATGGCCGCTTCTTGATCCTGGCAATCAGGGACGATTGCAAAAACTAATGTATGTCTTTCCAATACTCGTGCTTGAGCAGCCAGGCGAGAAACGTGAAGACGACCAGGAACAGGATGACCCAGACGCCGACCGACTCGCGCTGCAACGCAGCCGGCTCACCGACATATTGCAGGAATGCCGTCAGGTCGCGCGCCGTCTCGTCGAATTGCGCGGACGACTGCTTGCCTGGGCTGGTCACTTCGAGCTTTTCGACGTGCACTTCCCCGTCCGCCCTGGCCATGTGCGCCGTCTGCACGCCCTGCAATTCCCACAGCGGGTTCGGCATCGATGCGTTGGGGAATACCGTGTTGTTCCAGCCGACCGTGCTCGTCGGATCGACATAGAACGACCGCAGGTAGTTGTAGATCCAGTCCGGACTCTTGGCGCGCGCTTCCAGCGACAGGTCCGGCGGCGTCTTGCCGAACCATTGCTGGGAACTGTCGGCCGGCATGTTCGAGATCACCTGATCGCCGATGCGCGCGCCGGTGAACGCGAAGCTCTTGAGCACTTCCGCCTCGCTCAGTTGCAAGTCAGCGGCCAGCCGCGCGTAGTTCATGTACTTGATCGAGTGGCACCCCGAGCAGTAGTTGAAGTACGTCCGCGCCCCGCGCTGCAGCGAGGTGACGTTCGACACGTTGGTCTGTGCCGACTGCATTTCGCCGCTCTCTTCCGCGCCGGCAACGCTGGTCGCAAACATCGCGGTGACTGCGAGCAAAGCGTAGGCAAAAGTCCTTGCGGCGAGCTGGTTCATCATCTTGAGTTTGATCCGGGTCGACTCAGTCATGGGTCGTCACTCGCTCGGGCACCGGTTTGGTCTTTTCGTAGCCAAAGTGGGTGTAGACCCAAAGGAACAGGAAGAAGCCGAAGTAGATGGCCAGCAGCAGCCATCCGAAGTGCATCTCGATGCCCGACACGTCGGCCGTCGGACCGAAGATTTCCGGAATCCATTCGGCCGACTTGCCGGCGCCGATCGCGCCGAACAGCACGAACGTAATCGTGAACAGGGTCAGCGCAATCTTGTAGCCGCGGCCACGGTAGCGGATCGACTTGACTGCACCGCGATCCAGCCACGGCATAAGGAACAGCAGGATGATCGAAGCAGCCATCGCGAATACACCGAGGCCCTTGCTCGGAATCACGCGCAGGATTGCGTAGAACGGCGTGAAGTACCAGACCGGCTTGATCTCGGCCGGGGTGACCAGGTTGTTCGCCGGGATGAAGTTGTCGTACTCGAGGAACCACCCGCCTACGGTCGGCTGATAGAAGATGATGAACGCGCAGATGATCAGGAAGAATCCGATGCCGACCAGGTCGTGCAGCGTGTAATACGGATGGAACGCGATGCCGTCGAGCGGAATTCCGCGCGCATCTTTCTTCTTCTTGATCTCGACGCCGTCCGGATTGTTCGAGCCGACTTCATGCAGCGCGAAGATGTGCAGCACGACCAGCAGCAGCAGGACCAGCGGCAACGCAACGACGTGCAGCGCGAAGAAGCGGTTCAGCGTCGCATCGGCCGGGTTGTAGTCGCCCATGATCCATTGCACGAGCGTGTCGCCGATCCAGGGGATCGCGCCGAACAGCGAGATGATCACCTTGGCGCCCCAGAACGACATGTTGCCCCACGGCAGAACGTAGCCGAGGAACCCTTCCGCCATCAGCGCGAGGAAGATCAGCATGCCGAGCAGCCATACCAGTTCGCGCGGCTTCTTGTACGAGCCGTACAGCAGTCCACGGAACATGTGCAGGTAGATGACCAGGAAGAACATCGACGCGCCGGTCGAGTGCATGTAGCGGATCAGCCAGCCCCACTCGACGTCGCGCATGATGTATTCGACCGAGTCGAACGCGGTGGCGGCGCCGGGCTTGTAGAACATCGTGAGGAAGATGCCGGTCACGATCTGGTTGACCAGCACGACCATCGCGAGGACGCCAAAGTAGTACCAGAAGTTGAAATTCTTCGGCGCGTAGTACTCGGTCATGTGCTTGCGGTACACCGGCATCATGGACGGCGCGCGTTCATTGACCCAGCCGGCGATGTTGGAGAAGAAGTTAGCCATTACGCTGCTCCCTCCGGACCGACACCGACGAGGATCTGGTGGTCCCCGACGAACTTGTAGGGCGGCACGACCAGATTGGCCGGCGCCGGGACGCCCTTGAACACGCGGCCGGCAATGTCATAGCGCGACTTGTGGCACGGGCAGTAGAAACCGCCCTTCCATTCCGGATCGTACGGCTCGGGCTTGATTTCAGGCACGAACTCGGGCGAGCAGCCCAGGTGCGTGCAGATGCCGATGACCACGAACCACTGCGGCTTGTCCTTGTACGAGCGCGTCTCGTTCTTGGCAAACGGCGGCTGCTGGGCGACGTCGCTGTCGGGATCCGTAAGCCGCGCGGCTTCCTGGGGCAAGGTGGCGAGCAGTTGCGGCGTGCGATTGACGATCCATACCGGCTGGCCGCGCCAGGCGATGGTCAGGCGCTGACCGGGCTCGACTTTGCTGATGTCGGCAAGCACCGGCGCTCCGGCATTGCGCGCGCGCGCGCTGGGCTGCCACGATTTTATGAAGGGTATCGCCGCAGTGATCGCTCCCGCACCGCCGACGACAACTGTCGTCGCAGTGAGGAAACGGCGACGTCCCTGGTTCACGCCTTCATTCGCCATCCGGCACTCCGAAAGTACATATAATTGTTGCCAGCGGGAAGGTTGCTGGCTGCCCCAAAAATCGTGCTAGTTTAACCAAGCGGTTGACCGCAGACAATGAAATCACTTCGGCGGCGGCATTCGGTCGCCGCGCCCGATCCGAACGGATCGCGGTTTTCCTCAAATCGCTCCCATGAAGAACTCCCTCAACGCGCTGGTATTTTTCGGTAAATTTGCAGTCCTCGGATTGGCCATCGCATTCGTCTTGAGCGAACTGGCGCCGAACTGGACCGCGCGCATCCGCGGCCAAGCCGCGGGTGCCGGCAAAACCGAAGCACCGGTCGCAACGACGCCGCCTGAGCCGGAAGCGACAGCCGAGGTCCCGGAAGCAGGCACCAGTGACCGCAAGCCGGGCCGCACGCCGCGATCGGGTGTTCGTGAGCAGTCCGAGAGTCTTTACGCATCGTTCGCCGATGCCGTGGCGCGCGCGGCGCCCGGGGTCGTCAGCATCTCGGCCAACAAGATCGTCGCGGGACGGCGCGTGCTCGTGCCGAGCGATCCGCTGCTGCGCCGCTTCGTCGCGCCAATCGACGCAGGCCCGGTTCAACGCGGCGTGCGCAGCCTCGGCTCGGGCGTGATCGTTCGCGTCGACGGCTACGTACTCACGAACAATCACGTCATCGAGGGTGCAGAAGACATCGAAGCCACGCTCAGCGACGGACGCGTGGCCAAGGCAACGCGCGTCGGCGCCGATCCGGAAACCGATCTGGCCGTGCTCAAGCTCGACATCGGCAACGTCACGAACATGACGATGTCGCACAAGCGCCTGCGCGTCGGCGACGTCGTGCTTGCGATCGGCAATCCGTTCGGCCACGGCAACACTGTCACGATGGGCATCGTCAGCGGGCTCGGACGCCAGCTCGATGTGTCCGCGTACGAGGAATTCATCCAGACCGATGCCGCGATCAACGAAGGCAATTCCGGCGGCGCGCTGATCGACTCGAACGGCGATCTCGTCGGCATCAACACGGCGTTCACGCGCGAGCAGAAAGCCGAAGGCGTCGGCTTCGCGATTCCAATCGGCACGGCCAAGAACGTGCTCAACCAGCTCGTTTCCCAGGGCAAGGTGATTCGCGGCTGGATCGGAGCCGAATACATCGACCAGACCGCGCCCAAGGCCGCTACGGCGCAGGCGGGAGTGATCGTGCAGGGCGTCTACCCGGACAGTCCCGCCGCGTCGGCCGGCCTGCGCACCGGCGACGTGATCCTGCGGCTGAACGACGAGCAAGTCGCCGGACAACTCGACTTGTACAACCGCGAAGCGAGCATTCCGCCCGGAAGCAAGGTGCAGCTGGCAGGATTGCGCGACGGCAACCCGTTCACGGTCGAGGTGAAACTCGGGGAGCGCCCGACCCTGCCGGTGGTGCAGCCAAAAAACGGTTGATCCGTCGGGTGCTACTCGGCGGCGTGGTAGCGCTGGCGCAGCGTGGCTACGCGATCGACGTAGACGCGGGTCTCATCGAACGGCGGAACGGTATTATTATACTTCTGTACATTTTGCGGCCCGGCATTGTACGCCGCCGTCGCCAGGCGCTCGTTGCCGTTGAACTGCTTGAGCAACGCGGCCAGGTAGTGCGCGCCGCCACGGATGTTCTGGCCGACGTCGAACGGATTGGCCACGCCCAGGTCCGACGCCGTGCCCGGCATCAGCTGCATCAGGCCTTCGGCCCCGGCGACCGAAATCGCATTCGGGTTGAACGCCGACTCGGCATGGATCACGGCCCTGAGCAGTGACGCATCGACGCCGAACTCGGTCGCCGCCGCGGCGACTTCCTGCTTGTAGGCCGTGAGGTTCAGCGCCGTCGCCATCCAGTTGACGGTCGAATGCAGGTTGCAGGCAAAGCAGGTGCTGATGTAGGTAAACAGCAGCTGGTAGCCACCCCGATTCGGACGGATGTTCGTGTATTCGGTCACGCCGTTCGCGCGCACGAGCTTGTAGACCGCGCCGCGGCGAACTTCAGTGGGTACCTTCGCGGCCTCGCCGCTCGTCGTCGCGCCTGTCGCAGCGGTGGCAACGGCCGGCACGGTTTCGGCAACCGCCTCCTGGCCGGCGGGCTGCGACACATATTCGCTGTGCTTGACCGATGTGTTCGCCGCCTTCGCCGCCTTGGGCGCCGGCGGGTCAGCGTAGTCCGTCATCTTCTTGCAGTTGTTGTAGGACCCCGGCTTGTTCGTAAAAGCCAGTTGGCCGTTCGCGCCGGTGCAGCGGTAAACCGCACCGGCCAGCGCCCGCGTCGGAACGACGAGCGCGCAAATGCAGGCGCCGCACAGTAGCGCGGTGCCCAGAATGAGCGATGAAGGCGATCTTGGTTTCATGGTCGGAGCAGCTTGCGGCGGCAAGTTTCTGACAGATATCGGTATTTGCCAAGTGCCTTGGGGAGCTAGGGCTGAGGGCTGAGGGCTGAGGACCGCAGAAGAGCGGGCGCGAGGACACGTCGCCTTGATCTTCAGCCCTCAGCCCTCGGCCCTCAGCCCTCATCCAAAAACCCTCGCAGTAGCGCCAACATAGCCGTAAAATACGCGGTTCCCGAAAGCGCAAGAACGTCATGTCCGGCAAGCTTTTCATAAAAACCCACGGTTGCCAGATGAACGAGTACGACTCGGCCAAGATGGCTGATGTGCTCAAGGCGGCGCACGGGCTGGATTTGACCCAGATCGAGGCCGAAGCCGACGTCATCCTGATCAACACCTGCTCGATCCGCGAAAGGGCGCAGGAAAAAGTGTTCAGCCAGCTCGGACGCTGGAAGGAACTCAAGCAGGCCCGTCCCGGACTTGTCATCGGCGTCGGCGGCTGCGTTGCCAGCCAGGAGGGCGAGGCGATCGTCAAGCGCGCCCCGTATGTCGACCTGGTGTTCGGGCCGCAGACGTTGCACCGGCTGCCGCAGTTGATCGAAAGGCGGCGCGCCACGCATCGTCCACAAGTGGATATTTCCTTCCCGGAGATCGAAAAGTTCGATCACCTGCCCGAACCGCGCAAGGACGGCGTGACTGCATTCGTTTCGATCATGGAAGGCTGCTCGAAGTACTGTTCGTACTGCGTGGTGCCGTACACGCGCGGCGAGGAAATCAGCCGCCCGTTCGACGACGTCGTTGCCGAAGTCGCCGCACTGGCCGAACAAGGCGTGCGCGAGGTCAACCTGCTGGGCCAGAACGTCAATGCGTATCGCGGCCCGATGCACGACGGCAGCGTCGCCGACCTGGCCGTGCTGATCCACGCGATCGCCGAGTTCGACGCGATCGGCCGTATCCGCTTCACGACTTCGCATCCGCTCGAGTTTTCCGACTCGCTGATCGAGGCCTACGCGAACGTGCCGAAGCTCGCGAACTACTTGCACCTGCCGGTGCAGTCGGGTTCGGATCGCATCCTCGGCGCGATGAAGCGCGGATATACGGCAATCGAGTACAAGCAAAAGATCCGCAAGCTGCGCAAGGTGCGTCCGGACATCTGCGTGTCTTCTGATTTCATCGTCGGATTCCCCGGCGAAACCGATGCCGACTTCGAGCAGACGATGAAGCTGATCGAAGACGTCGGATTCGACCAGAGTTTTTCCTTCGTCTTTTCCCGCCGCCCGGGAACGCCGGCTGCCAGCCTCCCGGACGACACGCCGGATGCGGTCAAGCATGCGCGCCTCGCGCGCTTGCAGGCCACGCTCAATGAAAACGCGAAGTCGATCGCGCGGGCGATGGTCGGCGGTGTCGAGAACGTGCTGGTCGAAGGGCCAAGCAAGAAAAACTCGAACGAACTCGCCGCGCGCACGCACAACATGCGCTACGTGAATTTCCCGGTGCCGGCCGGCGTGAGCGGAGCCACGCTGATCGGCCAGTTCGTCGATGTGCAGATCACCGAGACGAAAGCCAACTCGCTGAGAGGCCGGCTGTTCGCGATGCCGTCGCAAAGTGCGGCTTGAGGCGACGTAGGGTGGGCCTTGGCCCACCGTCTTCGCTTTTACGCCAAAAAGAAAATCGGTGGGCCAAGGCCCACCCTACGATGCGCTCGCCTGATCGAGCTGCGCGATATCTTCGACGGCAAGCTGGATACGAACAGCCGCAAGGATTTCCTGCAATTGCCTGGCGCTCGTGGCGCTCGCGATCGGCGCCGTGACGCCAGGTCGCGCGATCAGCCACGCCAGGGCGACCTGCGCCGGCGTCGCGCCGTGACGCTGTGCGACTTCGTCGAGCGCCGCGAGAATGCGCAGGCCGCGCGCGTCGAGATACTTCCTGACGCCCTGCCCGCGCGGACTCTTGGACAGGTCTGCTTCGCTGCGGTACTTGCCGGTCAGGAATCCGGACGCCAGGCCGTAGTAGCTGATGACGCCGACGTCTTCCTTGCGTATGAGCGGTTCGAGTTCGGCCTCATAGCCGGCGCGCGAGACCAGGTTGTATTCCGGCTGCAGCGATTCGTAACGCGGCAAATCATACTTTTTCGCAATCGCCAGCGACTCGCCCAGGCGCGCCGCGGAAAAATTCGACGCGCCGATCGCGCGCACCTTGCCCTGCTCGACGAGTTTGGCGTAGGCGCCCAGCGTTTCCTCGATTGGCGTCGCCGGATCGTCCTGGTGCGACTGGTACAGGTCGATCGTGTCGACCTGCAGGCGCCGCAGCGAATCCTCCACGGCCATCGCGATATTCGCCGCGCCCAGCCCCGGCCGCCGTGCAAGCTTGGCAACCTTCGTCGCGATCAGCACCTTGTCGCGCTTGCCCGAACGCGCCAGCCATTTGCCGATGATCGTTTCGGACTCGCCGCCCTGGTTGCCGGGAACCCAGGCCGAATAGCCGTCGGCCGTGTCGATGAGGTTGAAACCCGCATCGACGAACGCATCGAGCAGCGCGAACGATGCGGGCTCATCCACGGTCCAGCCGAATACGTTGCCGCCGAAGGCGATCGGCGCCGTCTCGAGGGCGGAGCGTCCAAGTCTGCGTCGGATCATCGCCGGGTCTCCATGGCCTGCGGACTTTTCAACATGGGGCCAGCCTAAAATGCTTCAATCATGGCGGCATGCTTCAATCACGGCGCCGATCGCTCTATCCTGAGCGGCCATGAGCGAACCCGAATCAGCATGACTGCCTTGACCCAGCGCGAAATCGCGCTCGACCCGGACGACAGCGAGCGCCTGGCCAATCTGTGCGGCCCGTTCGACGAGCACCTGCGCCAGATAGAACTGCGCCTCGGCGTCGAGATCGCCAGCCGCGGCAACCAGTTTCGCCTGAGCGGCGCGGAGCATTCGGTAAAGCTGGCCGAGCGCGTGCTGCACGACCTTTATGAGGCGACCGAAACCGAGACGTTGACCGGCCCGCAGATCAACCTGCGCCTGTCCGAATCCGGCATCGACGCGCTCGACGCCAAGGCCGCCGAAGGCGCGCACGAGATTGCGATCAAGGTCAAGCGCGGCACCGTGCACGGCCGCGGCGCGAACCAGAAGCGCTACCTGCATGCGATCGCCACGCATGACATCAATTTCGGCGTCGGCCCGGCCGGCACCGGCAAGACCTACCTTGCCGTGGCCATGGCAGTCGATGCGCTGAACGAAAACCGCGTGCAGCGGCTCATTCTCGTGCGGCCGGCGGTCGAGGCTGGCGAAAAGCTCGGCTTCCTGCCGGGCGACCTCACCCAGAAGGTCGATCCATACCTGCGTCCGCTCTACGACGCGCTTTACGAAATGCTCGGCATCGACAAGGTCATGCGCCTGATCGAGCGCAATGTCATCGAAATCGCGCCGCTCGCCTACATGCGCGGTCGCACGCTCAACGATTCGTTCGTGATCCTCGACGAAGCGCAGAACACGACGGTCGAGCAGATGAAGATGTTCCTGACGCGCATCGGCTTCGGTTCGGCCGCCGTCGTGACCGGCGACGTCACCCAGATCGATCTGCCACGGCACATGAAATCGGGGCTGCGCGATGCGATCGAGGTGCTGCGCGGCGTCGACGGAATCAGCTTCACGTTCTTCACGGCCAAGGATGTCGTGCGCCATCCGCTGGTACAGCGCATCGTGCGCGCGTATGAGAGCAGGGAAGCAGGAGACGTCAAGCGCGGTCCAGATGCGGACGGCACGAAGACGTGAAGCCTGCTCGGGAGTCCGGCGTCTTCGTCCAATACCCGGGCGGGCGCAGGGGCGTCCCGGCGCCGCGATCGTTCGAGCACTGGGTCCGCGAAGCATTGCGCGGACACCGTCAGGTCCGCCGCCAGGTCAACATCGTGCTGTTCGACGAACGCGCCGCGCGTGAGTTGAATCGTCAGTATCGCGGCAGGGACTACGCGACGAACGTGCTTAGTTGGCCGTACGCGCCGGCGCCCCGCGAAAAGAGCGGACTGCTTGGCGACCTGGCGATCTGTCCCGCGGTCGTGGCGCGCGAAGCGGCCGATCAGGGCAAGCCACTGCGCGATCACTATGCGCACCTGACTGTCCATGGCGTGCTGCACCTGCTCGGCTACGATCACGAAACGCCGCGCGAGGCAACCCGGATGGAGCGTATCGAGTGCCGGATCCTGGCTGAACTGGGCATATCGGACCCCTACTCGTGACCCGGATTTGTTGCGTAACTGACTGAAAGTACATGATTTATCGATACGTCACGGAAATTCGGCTAGAATAGGCTGCTCGCCCGCACGGGGCTCTGCTTCCAACGCAATGAACGAGGACCACCCTAGTACCCAGCCGGCCCGCACCTGGCTGGAGCGCATTTCCCACCTGGTTTCAGGCGAACCGCGCAACATCGACGAACTGCTGGACGAACTGCGCAGTGCGCAGGCCAATGGCCTGCTGTCGAACGACACCCTGTCGATGGTCGAGGGCGCGATCGAGGTCGCCGACCTGCGCGTCCGCGACGTGATGATTGCCCGCACCCACATGGTCTCGCTGCCGCTGTCGGCGCCGCTCGACGAAGTCGTCCGACGCGTCATCGAGTCCGGCCACTCGCGTTTCCCGGTGCACGGTGACGATCCCGATGACATCCTCGGCATCCTGCTCGCCAAGGACCTCCTCAAGTGTTTCGTCGACGCAGCCGCGCCGTGCAACATGCGCTCGCTGCTGCGGCCAACCGCGCTGATACCGGAATCGAAGAAGCTCAACATCCTGCTCAAGGAATTCCGCCTGTCTCGCAACCACATGGCGATCGTGGTCGACGAGTATGGCGGCATCAGCGGCCTGATCACGATCGAGGATGTGCTCGAGGAAATCGTCGGCGAGATCGACGACGAGCACGACGAGGAAGATCCGGCGCGCAAGAAGCTGATCCAGCCGCAGGCCGACGGCGGATTCCTGGTCAACGCGCTGACGCCGATCGCGGACTTCAACGCCCGCCTCGGCAGCGAGTTCGCCGACGACGAATTCGACACGATCGGCGGCATG
>Ga0193694_1000075_pt1 | contig 10836 bp, 10 predicted proteins | sample L3s1metaG_FD_160567 | JGI IMG/M metagenome (GOLD analysis project Ga0193694, IMG submission 160567) | Soil microbial communities from a riparian zone of the East river system, Colorado, United States - L3s1 | ecosystem: Environmental > Terrestrial > Soil > Riparian zone | place: USA: East River... | reverse complement strand
CTGCATCCGAGTCCAATGGACCTTGGGCCGGAAATGATGCTCGGCGTGGTAACCGTTGAAGAACCAGATCCAGTTGTAGAGCTTGTCGTAGCTGCTCACGCCCCAGGCGATCGGCTCGTCGGGGTTGCCCTTGAAATGCTCGTAGTAGCCGTTCAAGGACGACAGCGAATGGCCGAAGTAATAGAACGGCACGAGCGCGAGGAACGCGCGCCAGTCGTAGGCAAGACACACGAGGTAGAGGCCGACGACGATATAGATCTCGCGCCAGATCCAGCGTGCCTTGCCGGGAAATTTTTCCTTGACGCGCTTGTAGACCTCGCCGATGTCGTCGCGGAAATAACTGCAGAAAGTATACGTCCACGGATTTTCCGGCTCGCCGTCCTTGCCGTGGCGCCAGATCGAGAGAGGGTCGATTGTCGTGCCGTTCGGGCCGATCCGGTCCATGTTGCCGACGTGGTGGCGCAGGTGGACGTGGTGGTAGAACTCCTGGGAGAAACCGTCGCTGATCGACAGGATGACGCTGTAGATGCGATTGAGCAGGGGCGAGGTGAAGAACGCATTGTGGATGAAGTTGTGGCTCGTGGAATTGATGCTCCACGAAATGCTGATCGAGTAGACCAGCGCGAGCGGAATCCAAAGCGCCCACGGCATGGCATGGAAGCCGAAGAACAGCGTGGCCACGAACACGAGGTGGCACAGCCCCATGAGCGTCGGAATGAGGTCCCACGGCGTGTGGGCAAATAGCGTCTTGCGACTCGCCATGCTGGCTTTCGGGCGCAGGAAAAATCGGCGTCATTCTGCCGCCCCGCAGCGTTAAGGCAACCTCAAATTCCGCCGACGCCGGCGACCGCATCGGCCTTGAAGGAATCCTTAATGACCTGCGCCGACAATGCGCCTGCGATCGCGACAGCTGCCGCTGCAGACCGGACGTACCACTTCACGCCGGACAGATTTGGCGCTGCAGCAGCCGGCGTCCCGCGATCGAACCAAGACTTCCCGTATTTCAAAGGAAAGCCTGTGGCCGACTGGACGATACTTTGCGATTTCGATGGCACGATTGCGCTCGACGACACGACTGACACGCTGCTCGAAAAATTCGCGCGCCCCGGTTGGCAAGTGCTCGAAACCGCCTGGCGCGAGGGGCGGATCGGATCGCACGACTGCATGGCCGGGCAAGTCGCGCTGCTCGACATGGATCGAGCCGAACTCGACGCGCATCTGGCCGAATGCACCATCGATCCAGCGTTTGCGGCTTTCGTCAAAGCGGCACACGGAGCCGGTGCGCACATCGAAGTGTTGAGTGACGGCCTCGACTATGCCATTCGCTCAATCCTGGGCCGCAACGGACTGGACTGGCTGCCGATCACATCGAACCGGCTCGAATCCGCCGGCTCGCGCAAGTGGCGCCTGACGTTTCCGAATGCCAGTGCGACCTGCCGCGTCGCCAGCGGCACTTGCAAGTGCGCGCGCGCGGACTGGGCCCAGGCCGCGCGCAAGCAGGTGCTGCTGATAGGCGATGGCGGTTCGGACTTCTGCGTCGCCGGCGCGGCCGATTTCGTTTTCGCGAAAGGCAAGCTCATCGCGCATTGCCTGGCGCAGGACATTCCGCACGTGGCGATCCAGGGTTTTGCCGATGCGTTTCGCCTTCTGCCGGACCTGATTGCAGGCAAGCTGATCGCCAGCCCGGTTTTTTCAAACTTCGAGGAAGCCCCTTCCCATGCGTAACGCCCTGATGTCCGCCGACTCCATGTCCGCTGAGCCGATCCTCCACCCGCGCGCACGCGACGCCGAGTTGCTCGCCGACGAGGCCGTGTACTGCTCGTTCGGCGACACCGTGCATTATTCCGATCCGCCGAAGATATTCGATCGCTGCGAAGGCAGCTATTTGTACGACGTTGCCGGCACGCCGTTCCTCGACCTGCAGATGTGGTATTCGGCGGTCAATTTCGGTTACGCGAACAAGCGCCTCAACGATGTGCTCAAGCGCCAGGTCGACACGCTGCCGCAGGTCGCGAGCCAATATCTGCATCCGACCAAGATCGAACTGGCGAAAGTCATCGCGCAGGATGCCGAGCGCAAGTGGGGTAACGCCGGCCGTGTGCATTTCAATGTCGGCGGCGCGCAAGCGGTCGAGGACTCGCTCAAGCTCGTGCGCAATGCGAGCGGAGGCAAGAGCCTGATGTTCGCGTTCGAGGGCGGTTATCACGGACGCACGCTCGGCGCTTCGGCGATCACCTCGTCGTACCGTTACCGGCGCCGTTACGGACATTTCGATCGCGCCCAGTTCGTCGAATTCCCATACCACTTCCGCGGCCCGAAGGGCATTTCGAAAGAAGAATACGGCGAGCACTGCGTTGCCCGGTTCGAGCGCCTGTTCGAAACCGAATACAACGGCGTGTGGGACCCGAAGGTCGGCCAGTGCGAATATGCAGCCTTCTACGTAGAGCCGATCCAGGGCACCGGCGGCTACGTCATTCCGCCACCAAACTTCTTCACCGGCCTCAAGCGCGTATTGGATAAATATGGAATCCTGCTGGTTGTCGACGAGATCCAGATGGGCTTTTTCCGCACCGGCAAGCTGTGGTCGATCGAACACTTCGGCGTGAAGCCCGACGTGCTCGTGTTCGGCAAGGCGCTGACCAACGGCCTGAATCCGCTCGCCGGAATCTGGGCGCGCGAGGAACTGATCAATCCGAAAGTGTTCCCCCCCGGTTCGACGCATTCGACGTTCGCTTCGAATCCGCTCGGCACTGCGGTCGGCCTCGAGACGATGAAAATGCTGGCCGAGACCGACTACGAATCGATGGTGATGGCGAAAGGCGCGCACTTCCTCGAAGGCCTGCGCGACCTGCAGAAGCGCCATCCCGAAATCGGCGACGTCGACGGGCTTGGACTCGCGCTGCGCGCCGAGATCTGCGAAGCTGACGGCTTCACGCCGAACAAGAAGCTGCTCGACGACATGTGCGACATCGGACTGGCTGGCGAACTCGAACACCACGGCAGAAAAATCGGCCTCGTGCTCGACGTGGGCGGCTACTACAAGAACGTCATCACGCTGGCGCCATCGCTGCACATCACGAACGACGAAATCGACCTCGGCCTGAAGCTGATCGATCAGCTTCTGAGCAAAGCCAAGCGTTAGACGCATGCCGGGACCCGCGGACACTGCACGCCGGCGTTTCGCAATTGCGCTGGGCAGTGCCGCAATCGCCTGCTCGCTGCTGGCGTTGCCGGGCTGCTCGGAAAAAAATCCCGGCGCGAGCGCCAAGGCGCAGTACCGGCTGGTCGGCTACATCGCCGGTTGGGAAAAGCCGGTGCCGATTGCCGCGGAGAAACTGACCGCGATCAACTATGCGTTCGCCCACATCAGCGACGGCCGCACAGTGCTCGACCAGCCCGGCGCGGCCGAGATGCTCAAGGGCCTGCATGCGCTGCGCATGCGCAATCCGCGCTTGCAGATCCTCGTCTCGGTTGGTGGTTGGGGAGCCGATGGTTTTTCCGACGCCGCGGCGACCGGCGCGTCGCGCCTTGCGTTCGCGCAGAGCGCGGCCGAGATGATTGCGAAGCACGGGCTCGACGGTATCGATCTCGACTGGGAATACCCGGGCCTGCCCGGTCCGGGAATCGTTCATCGTGATGAAGACAAGACGAATTTCACGCTCTTGCTGCAGGTATTGCGGCAGCAACTCGACGCGCTCGGCGAACAACGTCAGCGTGGCGCCGATGCCCATTATCTGCTGACCGCTGCGCTGGCTGACGGCGAATTCACCAAGTTCATCGAACTCGATCGAATCCATGCGTACCTCGACTGGATCGATCTGATGACCTACGACTTCCACAACAGCCTGACGCCGACGACGGGTCATCATGCGGCGTTGCGGCGCTCGGCGACTTCCGCCGCGAACGAGCGCAGTGTCGAAAGCGCGGTGCAGCAGTACCTCGCGGCCGGCGTGCCTGCGCGCAAGATCGTCGTCGGCGTGCCGTTCTACGGACGCGCGTTCGCCGATGTCAAAGCCGAAAACGATGGACTCGATCAACCGTACGGCAGCTATGCGGGCGATCATCCGTGGCCGCAGCTTGTCGCCGACTTCATCGATCGCAACGGCTACGCCCGTCATTGGGATGCGACGGCAGAGGTTCCTTATCTGTGGAACGCGCAAACACGCGCGTTCGTCAGCTACGACGATCCGCAGTCACTGAAGCTCAAAGCCGGGTTCGTCAAATCGAACGGACTCGGCGGCATGATGTACTGGGAGCAGAGTCAGGATCCGGACGGCCAATTGCTCGGCGTGCTTTCAGCGGCGTTGCGTTGAGGGCTAAGGGCTGAGGGCTAAGACCTAAGACCTAGAGTGCGCCTCGTGTTTTTCGGCTCTCAGCCCTCAGCCCTCAGCCCTCAAGCGGTGGGCCAAGGCCCACTCTACGCGAGCGGCCAGCGCAGTGTTCCGTCGACGACGATATCGGATGTTCCGCCGACCCACACCGCGCGGTTATCGTCGATGCGCACGCTGATCGACGCGTCGTGGCCCATCTCGCGACCCTGGCTGACGCGATAGCCGTGTGCCAGCGCGCCGCCCGGTTCGCGTTGCGCGATCCATGCAGCGATGAGTCCATTGGCCGCGCCGGAAGCCGGGTCCTCGACGATGCCGACGCCTGCGGGGAACGCGCGCACGACGAGATCGTACGGAGCATTCGCACAGCGCCCGAAAATGCAGACGCCGAGACAATTGTCGCCTGCGGCCAGCGCCTTGATCGCAGCGTGGTCCGGTTGCCATTCGCGCACGCCTGCTTCGTCGGCGAACTCGACGACCCACCAGCGCCGTCCTCCTTCGACGAGCGCGGGCGGCAATGCTCCGAGTGCCTGCGAGGCGAGGACGGCGCGCAGCGGAGCAGCGGGATTCGAGGCTGCCTCGATCACGCGAGCGGCTGGGGATTGCACGAACAACTCGTGCTCGCCGTTTGCGTCCTGCAAGCGGATCTGCAGCAGGCCGGCGCCGCACTCTTGCACGAGCAGGCCGTCGCGCGGTTGGGCAAAACCGCTGTGCAGCGCAGCGTGCGCGCTGCCGATGGTCGGATGTCCGGCAAACGGAATCTCGTTGGTTGGAGTGAAGATGCGCAGCCGGTAGCTGGCGTCGGGATGCGAGGGCGGCAGCAGGAAGGTCGTCTCGACGAGATTCGTCCAGGCGGCAAATCCCTGCATGTCCGCGTCGGTCCACTCGCGCGCGTCGACGACGACGCCGAGCGGATTGCCGCCGCCGCGGCTGGCGGCGAACACGTCAAGCTGCAGATAGTGGAATTTCGACATGTGCGGGCCGTGAGAATCCGAAGCGGATCATACGCGAGCAGTCGTGGTCATGGTTCGGCGCGATCGCCCGCGGGTGTCATGTCGCGGTCGAAAACGGGCGCGCTATGCGCCTTGCCGCTGTGCGCTCGGGTGCGTGCCAGGCCTTTGTGGAATGAGAAGGATGCAGACGACGATGAACACCGCGAGGATTGCCGAGGCCAGCGGACGGCTGAAATCAAGGCCGCCTTCGTCGTGCGGCTTGTCGAGGAAGTCGCCGACCGTGGCGCCGAGCGGCCGCGTCAGGATGAAAGCGGCCCAGAACAGCAGAACGCGAGAAACGCCGGTCCAGTAGTAGAGTGCGACGACCACCGCCAATGCGGCAAGGAAAACCAGCGCGGCGCCGATGTAGCCGAATCCCGAATCGTCGGCCATCCAGTCACCCAGCGCCGTGCCGAGCGTCTGCGAGAATGTGATCGTTGCCCAGTAGAACGCTTCGACCTTCGGCGTGTTGACCGTGTCGACCGACACGGTGCCTTCCGACCGGTACCAGATCGCCAGCATTGCGAACACACACGCGAGCAGCAGGGCCGAACCGCCCGCGTAACCGATGCCGAGCGAGCGGTCGGCGAAGTCGGCCAGTGTCGTGCCCAGCGTGGTCGACGCAATGATCGTCGCCCAGTAGATGAAAGGATGGAACTTCTTCGCGGTGATCTGGATGCCGACGAGCACGATCAGGATCGCGAGGAAAATCGCCGTGCCGGTCAGATAGCCCAGGTCCATCGTCATCGTCACGGTGTCGCCGCCGGTTTCGCCGAGCGTCGTCGCGGCGATCTTGATGATCCAGAAACCCAGCGTGACGGCAGGCACCTTGCTCAGTGCGGAGTCGAGATCGTTTCTGGAATTCATGATTGTGCGACAGTCAGGCCGGCGGGAACTGCGAGAGAGGCTGCATGATAGCGGCTGTCGCTGAACAGTGGAAAACCCGGCCAGTGCGGAGAGGATGCCGGCGTAGTTCAGGAAGCCCGCGTGATCGCGACGACCGCGTTGAGGCCGCCGAACGCGAACGAGTTCGACAGCGCCGCGCGCACCGGCTTTTCGCGGGCGACGTTCGGCACGTAGTCGAGGTCGCACTCGGGATCGGCATCGATGAAATTGGCCGTCGGCGGAATGATTCCCTCCCGCAACGCGCCGATCGCGGCAACCAGTTCGATTGCGCCGGCGGCGCCGAGCGCGTGACCGTGCATCGACTTGGTCGACGAAACGCACAGCGCGCTGGCGTGTGCGCCGAACACGCGGCGGATCGCCTTCGATTCGGTCGGATCGTTGGCCGGCGTTCCCGTGCCATGCGCGTTGACATAGCCGATGTCGTCCTTGTTCAACCCGGCGTCGGCCAAGGCGGCGGCCAAGGCGCGCGCCGCGCCCGTTTCCGATGGCAGCACGATGTCTCCGGCATCGGCTGACATGCCGGCGCCGGCAAATTCGGCCAGGATGGTCGCGCCGCGCGCGCGTGCGTGTTCGTACTCCTCGAACACGAACACGCCGGCACCTTCGCCGAGCACCATGCCGCGGCGCTGCTTGCAGAACGGACGGCAGGTGTCGTCGGCGGTCACGCGCATGGCTTCCCAGGCCTTGATTGTCGGCACCGTGACGCAGGCTTCGGCGCCGCCAGTCACGGCAAAATCCACTTTTCCACTACGCACCATCTCGAACGCCTGCGCCATCGCATGGTTGGCCGACGCGCAGGCGCTGACCACCGCGAACGAGGGCCCGGTAAGGCCGAACTCCATGCCGACATGGCAGGCTGGCGCGTTCGCCATCACGCGCACGATCGTGAGTGGATGCAGGCGCGGATTCTTGTCGCCATAGAATCGTGAAGACTGTTCATTGTGGGAGTTCTCGCCGCCGATTCCGCTGCCGACGATGCATGCGGTGCGTTCGCCGCGCGCGCCGCTGCCGAAATCCAGGCCCGATTGAAGGACGGCCTCGCGCGCCGCGATCAGGGCGAATTGCGATACACGATCGAGCAGGATGAGGCGCTTGGAATCGAAATGCGCGAGCGGGTCGTAGTCATGCACTTCCGCGGCGACCTTGACGTTGAGCAATTCGGTCGGGATGTTTTTGATCGGCCCGATCGCAGAACGCCCCACGCGCATCGCGGCCCAGGTCGCCGCTGCGTCGTGCCCGAGCGCGCAGATCACGCCCATTCCGGTGATGGCAACACGCCGCATGTCGGAAAAGCCCGCGTCGGGTTCAGGCTTGCGCCGGCGGCGCCGCGGCTCCGCTCGGCGATTCGGCGAGAAGTCTTTCGACTGCCGCGACGAGTCCCTTGACCGACTCGGTATCGAAGTTCGGATCGCGATCGGGCAGCGTGATCTTGTAGTGGTCCTCGATCTCGAAAATGATCTGCACGGCATCCAGAGACTGGATTTCGAGGTCCTTGAGCGTCGAATCCAGACTGATCTTGCCGGGATCGATACCGGCTTCCTTCGAAATGATCGCGAAAATCGTTTCCTGCACGCTGCTCATGCTTGTCTCCGGTGGAGGTCTTGCTGGTCGGGAATGTATTTCAGGAAAATCGAACGCTGCCCATTCAGCGCATGCGCTACCGGTCGCGGCGCTTCGTCGTCGTCGGGACCGAGCAGCAGGATGCCGGCAAGGATCATGGCGCAGCCGATTGCCTTGACCCAGCCGATCGGCTCGCCAAACAGCAATCGTCCGGCGAGGATCATGCCGACAAAAAGAATCGCGAGCGTCGGGAACGCGCCTGACAGACGCGACTTGCGCAGGATTGCAATCCAGGCGAGGAATTCGCCGATGTGGCTGGCGATGGAAATCCACAGCCAGACCGAAGCAAGCGCCAGCGCAAACGCATGTGCGGAAAAGTCGAAGGCGCCGGTATCGAGCCCGGCATACTTGAGCGAAATCTGCGAGAGGCCGGCAAATCCGATCATGCCGGTCCATGCCAGCCACGATACGCCGCGGCCTGGCGCAGGCGGCGATGCCGGTGGCGGCAGCAGCGCGGCCAGCTCGGGATCGCGACGATCGAGGCGGAACAGGCGCTCGAACGCCGCAAAGATCGTGTCGAACACACGGTTGCGATGCCGATACCACAGCCAGTTCGCGCTCAGGCGGCTGCCGAGCCGCAGCTTTTCGCGATGCAGGCCCTGGCCGCTCTGGTAACGCTTGAGTCCATGCCCGATGCAGTAGTCGATGTTTTTCAGCCAGGTCAGGTAGTACAGGTTGTAGCGGCGCGCGAACGCATAGTCCATGCCGAGAAACTTGTCGAGCAGGACTTCGCCGTCGTGCAGCACGAAGTTGAATGCGACGAGCCGATCGTCGAGCCAGTAGGTCGCGCAGCGTGCGCGCGGACCCAGGTCGCGCAGTACGCCGGTGAAGAATTCGGGTGTCAGCTGCTCGAACGTCAGCGCCGCGTGCGCCAGCGTCGCTCGATACAGGCGCATGACCTCGTCGAGGATGTCGTCGATATTTTCGCGCCACTCGATGCGTATCGCCGCGGAGGCCTCGAGCTTGCGCCGCAGGTCCTTGCGCGTGGCGCGGCTGAGCGTTGCGAGGTAGGCATCGAGCGAGTCGAAGCGGATATCGAGCAGTGCCGTCGGCAGGCTGGGCTGGCGGCGCAGGCCGTGCGCCGCTGCGACAGCCGCCCACAGGTCGTCCTGGGCCATCGCCGCGTCCTTTGCCGCGAGCATCGAGATTGCGCGGCGCCGTGCGTACTTCTCCACTTTGTGAAAAAGTATGTCCAGCAAACGCGCCTGGCCGGCGCGATCCAGCCCGTCGTCGAAGCCCAGATGACAGACCTCGCCGACCGGCGAGCCGAGCGACAGCAGGCGCTGGCGCAGCAGCCGCGGGAATACCCGCGCGATCGCACCGGTCACGCGGCGCAGCGGTCCGGTCAGGGTCGTGTCGAGACGGTAGTCGGTCACGAACGCCGGCACCGCCGCGAGCAGGTTGCCGCCGTCGTCGCGCACGGCGAAATACAGCCATTCGAATCCGGCCAGCTGCGAGCGCTCGATCGCGCGGTAGTACGACCAGTTCTCGAGTTCGCCCGCAAACAGCCGGTCCCATTCACGCTGGCCAAAATCCCCGATCGAGTGCGCGACGATCGCCCGCATTATTCGGTGACGGCGACTTGCGCAGGCTCGGGCATGCGCACGAACTGCGTGCTGGCGACATGGTTGAAGAAGCGCGACGAGCGCTCGATCACGGTGCTGCGTTCCTGATCGACCGTGACCATGTGGTAGCTGTTTTCGAGCAGGACCGTCTCGACCGGACCGCGCACCCCGCGCACGATCATGCGCACGTTCTTCAGGCTGGCGACGTCGTCGTCGACGGCGTGCACGACCAGGCAGGGCGTCTGGATGCTGCGCAGCTGGCGACGCACGAGGAACGACAGCCGGTAGAACTCGGCCAGCGACGGCCACGGGTTGCCGGGCAGGCCGGCCGCGGCGCTGTCGCCGCCGAGCATGCTGCTGGCGATGCGCTGGCGAATGCGCTCGTCCTTGATGCCGTAAGGAAAGCATTCGTGGAAGCGCTGCTTCCAGCCAAAACCAAGTCCACAAACCAGCGGCAGCAAGAATGACAGGCGGCCGATCCACGGGATCGTCCAGCCGTCGTAGACGAACGACGTGCCATACAGCCCGAGTCCGTCGACCTGGTCCGGGCGATCGGCGGCGAGCTTGAGCGCCAGCAGCGCGCCCATCGACAGGCCGGCAACGAACATGTGGTCCACTTCGCCGCGCAGGCGGTCGGCAGCGTCGCACACGCTCCGGTACCAGTCGCGCCAGCCGGTCTTCAGCAGATCTTCCTCATTGCCGCAGTGTCCGGCCAGCTGCATGCCGTGCACCGTGAAGCCGTTGCGGTTCAGCCCTTTCGCGACGAAGCGCATTTCGGTCGGCGTGCCGGTAAGGCCATGGATCAGCAGTACTCCGGAACGCCCGCCGGGCAGGCGAAAGTCGGTGGATTTGATCATCGCGGACCGTTCTCCAGCGCAAGGTGGCGCATTATTCCCGGGGCATGTTACGTGTTGCTAAAGTGTCCCTCGCCGCCGTGCGCCGGGTTAAGGCCAGCAGATCAAGGCGACCCCGGCGGCGATTGCAACCGTGCCGAACCAGCGCCGCGCGGATACCCGTTCCTTCAGGATGTAGCGGCTGGCGATGACCACGCCGCAATAGGAAAGCGCGGCGAAAGGAAACGCCAGGCTTAGCGGTGCCAGGCTCAGTGCGGCGAACCAGACGACGAACTCGAGCGCGTAGATGACCACACCCGCGACGATCCAGGGCGAGCGCAGCGCGCGCAAGGCGCCGCCGATGAGACCGTGCGCCGAATCGTCGTCGTGGTGGCCGACGCCTAGCTTGAAGCAGATCTGCCCTGCGACATCGCAGATCACCGACGCCAGCAGCAGCGCGAACATCGTCATGCGGATGCCTGCCAGATCGCATGGAGCAATTCGCGGTTGACGGCTTCGTTGCGCGCGAGCCGCGCAGGGTCGGCGCTGCGTTGCGGGCGATCGATGCGCGATTCGATGCGCTTGAACGGAC
>Ga0193694_1000074_pt1 | contig 10861 bp, 10 predicted proteins | sample L3s1metaG_FD_160567 | JGI IMG/M metagenome (GOLD analysis project Ga0193694, IMG submission 160567) | Soil microbial communities from a riparian zone of the East river system, Colorado, United States - L3s1 | ecosystem: Environmental > Terrestrial > Soil > Riparian zone | place: USA: East River... | reverse complement strand
GGGCTCTTCCAGAGCGGCGAGAAGCCGATCGCGAGCTCGCCGCCGGGCTTCAGCAGCGGCGTCATCAGGTGGACGAAGGCCTCCGGGTCCGGGTAGTGCTCCATCGCGTCCTTGGAGATCACCAAGTCGAACTGGCGGCCGGCCAGCTCCTCCAGCCCCCCCGCCGTCTGGACCAGCTCGACTCGCTCGGCGACGTCGGAGTAGCGCTCGCGCAGGCGGGCCACGGCGAGGCTGGTGTCGAGCTCGACGCCGACGACCTCGACGGCCCCGGCGCGGGCGGCGGCGGCGCAGAGGGCGCCCGAACCGCAGCCGATGTCCAGCACGCTCTTGCCGGCAAAGTCGAGGCGGCCGCCGAAGCGGCCGAGGAAGCGCGCGGTCGAATCGTCGTCGCGCTGGGCGGGCGGGACGCCCGAGTCCGGCGTGTAGACGTAGTCCTTGACCGAGATCTGGTGGAAGAGCCGCTGCGAGGGCTTCATCGACACCGGCGGCAGTGTACTTGCGGCTACTGGAGCCCGAAGACGACGTGGACGGTCGCCGTCACCGTCGAGGTGCCGGGCTTGACCGGCGGCGGCGCGCCGGTGCAGCGCGGGCTCGGGCGCTTGCTCACGCCCGTCGTCCCGCAGCCCGCGATGGGCGCGTCCTTGGCCGCCGAGTCGGGCAGGAATTCGCCGCCGCTGCCTTCTTCGATCGCGATCGCCGGACCCAGCGCGGCGCCGGCCTGGGTGGCCAGCGCGGTCGCCTTGACCTTGGCCTTGTCGAAGGCCGCGGCCAGCGCTTTGGCGAAGGCCAGTTCGGTGTCGCCGACGAAGAAGTTGGGACCGCTGACCCCGGTCGCCCCGGCGGCGATCGCGGCGCTGACCAGGCTGCCGGCTTCCTCGGGCTGGTGCAGGGTGACGCCGATCCCCTCGCTGGCGCGGTAGACGGGATGCGCGCCGCGGAAGCTCTTGCTGACCGAGATGCGGCCGGTCTCGATGTCCCCGTCGCCGACCCCGGGGATCGCCTGCGCCGCGGCGATGACCCGACGCAGGGAGCCCGAGACCACCTGCAGGGCGGCGCCGCGGCTGCGCCGTTCGCGGCTGACCGAGAAGCCGAGCGAGGCGCTGTCGTTGGGCACCTTCAGGGTGGCGCTGGCGGTCACCGCGACGGTCCGTTCCTGGGCCGCGCCGGCGCTCGGCGCGAGCAGGCCAAGGCTCAGCAGGGCGATGGCGAGGGAGGTCCAGGCGGGTCGGCTCATGCCGCCAAGCTACCCGTTGCGCCCGCCGTCAACCAAAGGCGCGCACCGCCAGGACGGCGGCAACGAAGAGGCCGATCACGGCGATCGCCACCCGCAGCACGTCGCCGGAGACCCGCCGCGCCAGGTTGGCGCCGAGCCGGCCGCCGACCAGCGAGGAGACCATCAGGCAGACGGCGAAGCGCCAGTGGACCGGGGCGAGGAAGGCGTAGGCCAGCGCCGCCAGCAGGTTGGCGATCCCGGCGAGGAGGATCTTCAGCCCGTTGAGGTGCTGCATCGGGGCGGCGACGAAGAGGCCGAGCAGGCCCAGCAGCAGGATCCCGACGGCGGAGCCGAAGTAGGCGGCGTAGGCGCCGGAGAGCAGCAGGCCGACGGTCAGGAACGGCGAGTGCTCGTCGCCGGCGTGGGAGATCCGCGGCGTCAGCCGCGGCTGGAAGAGGAGCAGCAGGCAGGAGGCGGCGACGAGGGCGGGGACGATCGCCTCGAAGGTGTCGTTGGAGGTGACGAGCAGCAGCGCCGTGCCGGCGACGGCGCCGATCAGCGTCGGCACCGCCAGCCGGGCGACGCGCTGGCGCTGCTCGCTCAGCAGGTCGGCGTAGCCGATCGCGCCGCCGGCGGCGCCGGGGATCAGGCCGACGGTGCTGGTCACGTTGGCCGCCAGCGGCGGCACGCCGAGCGCGACCAGGGTCGGGAAGGTGATCAGCGAGCCGGCGCCGGCCAGCGAGTTCGAGACCCCCGCCGCGGCTCCGGCTGCCGCCACGGCGAGCAGCTCGAGCACCGTCAGCTCGGGTGCAGCTGCGGCGTCTTGGTGCCGCCGCGCAGGCGCTCGGTGCGGGTGACGACGTCGAAGAAGGCGTCGTTGCGGCCCCGGCGCATCCCCCGCGGGAAGAGGTGGCGGGCGCGGCGGTGCGCGGCGGTGGCGGAGCGGAAGGCGGTCTCGTAGCCGCGGCTCCAGGGGATCGAGAAGATCTCCCGCACCCGCGGCGGCAGGGTGCCCTTGATGATGAGGTTCTGGACGATGAGGTTGCCGCGGGCGGGGGTTGGGACCGGCTGCTCGAAGGCGACCAGCGGCGCCATCTCCAGCGCGTGCGGGGTGGCGTGCAGGTCGGGCGAGACCAGTTTCGCGTCGAACCAGGCGCGGAACTCGCGGTAGCTGCCGGGCACCTCGCTGCCGGGCAGCCCGAACAGCTCGCCGAAGCGGATGTAGTCCTGCCAGAGCGCCTCGCGCTCGCCTTCGTTCAGCGGCCCGACCATCGTCTCGTACATCGCCCGGCCGGCGTCGGCGATCACCGCCAGCGTCCACAGCATCAGCGCCGGGTCGAAGGCCGAGTAGGCGCTGCCGGCGGGGTGGACGCCGGCGTCCTCGGCGAGGGTGCCGCTGACGCGGCGATGGACCTGGTGCACGGCGGCCAGCGCCTTGTCCGCTTCCTCGCGGGTGCCGAGCAGCACTGTCTCCTGGATCTTGGCGGTGCGGGCGAGGCGCCGGAAGGGGCGGTCAGCCGCCTTCGTGCTGAGCATCGTGCCGGTGTAGGTGAGCGGTTCCAGCGCCCCGATCAGCAGCGCCCGCTGCCCGTAGAGCAGCCCAACCGAACGCTCGCCATGGACGCGCCGGGCCATCGAGCGGCCGGGCGGGAAGTAGTGGGCGTCGTCGCTTGGGGCGGAGCCGGTCACGGTGACCGGAATGCTACTTGCGGTGTTCCTTGGCGAGGGCGATCAGCGCGGCGCCGGAGCCGTGCGGCTCGACCAGCCCGCGCAGCTGGTGGGCGGCGAAGATCTCGTCGAGTTCCTCGCGGGTCAGCGTCTCCCGCTCGAGCGCGGTGGCGGCGAGGGCGTCGAGGCAGGGGCGGTTGGCGGAGAGCAGCGCCCGGGCCCGGCGGAAGGCCTCGCGGGCCAGCGTCATCGAGGCCAGGTCGACCTCGCGGCGGGTCGCGTCGGAGACCGCGTAGTCGCCGGTCGGCATCGCGATCGGCGGCGGCCCGTCGTGGTCGAGGGCTACGCCCATGCCGAATTCGGAGACCATCTGGGTGCAGACTTGGTGGACCCGGGCGAGGTCGCTGACCGCGCCCGAGAAGGTCTCGCCGAAGACCTCTTCCTCGGCGGCCCGACCGCCCAGCAGCGAGACGACTTCGTCGACCAGTTCGTCGCGCGACTGCATGTAGCTGTCCTCGTCTGGCGAGTGGGCGACGAAGCCGAGCGCGCCGCCGCGCGGGACGATGCTGAGGATCTCCGGCGGGTCGGCGCCGACCAGTTTGCGGCAGAGCGCGTGCCCGGCCTCGTGGTAGGCGACGATCTGGCGCTCCTTGGCGCTCATCCGGTGCGGCTGCTGGGAGCCGACCGACTGGCGCAGCAGCGCCTCGTCGAGGTCCTCGCGGGCCATCTCCTTGCGATCGGCGCGGCCGGCGATGATCGCGCCCTCGTTGAGCGCGTTGGCCAGCTGGGCGCCGGTCATGCCGGTGGTCTTGCGGGCGACGTCGGTGAGGTCGAGGTCGGCGGCGAGCGGCTTGCCCTTGGCATGCGAGCGCAGGATCGCCTCGCGGCCGTCGCGGTCGGGCGGGGACACCAGCACCTGACGGTCGAAGCGGCCCGGCCGCAGCAGCGCCCTGTCGAGCTTGTCGACGTAGTTGGAGGCGGCGATCACGATTACCGTGCCGGGGTCCTTCTCGAAGCCGTCGAGCTCGACCAGCAGCTGGTTCAGCGCCTGCTCGCGCTCGCTGGAGCCACCGTCGCCACCGCCGCCGCTGCGGGCGCCGCCGACGGCGTCGAGCTCGTCGATGAAGATCACCGCGCGCCCGGACTTGCGGGCCTCCTTGAAGAGACGGCGGATCCGCGCCGCGCCGCGGCCGACGAACATCTCCACGAAGCTCGATCCCGAGGCGGCGAAGAAGTCGACCCCGGCCTGGGCGGCGACCGCTCGCGCCAGCATCGTCTTGCCGGTGCCGGGGGGGCCGTAGAGGAGCACCCCGCGCGGCGGCTGGGCGCCGAGGGCGGCGAAGCGCTCCGGTTCGCGCAGCCACTCGGCGACGTCCATCAGCTCGTCCTTGGCGGCGTCGACCCCCTGGACTTCGTCCCAGAGGACCGGCTCGGTGCGGCTGGCCTTGACGGTTTCCGGCTTGGTCGTGCCGACCGTGCTGCGCATCAATTTGAGGAAGATGACGATCAGGCAACCGGAGAAGAGGACCCCGAAGACCGGATACCAGTTGAGGAAGAATTCTTGGATTTCGGTGGCGAGCATCAGCGCAGTCTCAGGGTTTGGGAGCCCAGTACCAATCGCATATACGTCCAACTGGGCCCAATTGATTAAAGCCCATGGCTCCCGCCGTGCCTAGGGGTTGCCGCCGCGGCTCCTAGGATCCAGGCATGGACAGGCCACGCCCGGCGAGCGCCCCGGAGCTGAAGGAGCAGATCGAAGCCGAACGTACCGGCCATCCCTTCTTCGTCTTCCGCGACGGCGGGGACGGCCAGCGGATCGTCGCGATCGAGCCCGGCGTCGTCGAGCTCTGGGTCGGCCGCAGCCCCTCCGCCGACATGCGGCTCGACTGGGACGAGGAGGTCTCCGCCCTGCACGCGCAGATCGAGGTGGTGCGCGACGAGTGCACGCTGGTCGACGACGGCCTCTCCCGCAACGGCTCCTTCGTCAACGGCGAGCGGGTTCACGGCCGCCGCCACCTGCGCGAGGGCGACGCGATCCGCTTCGGCCGCACCGAGGTCGCCTACCGGCGCCCCGGCGAAGGCGGCGCCGAAGCGACGGCGATCGCCAGCGAGGCGCCGGCCGCCGCCGCGGTCTCGCCGGCCCAGCGCAAGGTCCTGCTCGCCCTCTGCCGTCCTTATAAAGACGGCGGCAAGTTCGCGACGCCGGCGACCAACCAGGAGATCGGCGCCGAGCTGCACCTCAGCGTCGACGCGGTCAAGACCCACATGCGCGCCCTCTTCGAGAAGCTCGGCGTCGGCGACCTGCCGCAGAACCAGAAGCGGGTGGCGCTGGTCGAGCGCGCCCTGCAGACCGGCGCCGTCAGCAGCCGCGAGCTGTAGCGGCGGGGTGGTTGAGTCCACCCCTGGGGTCCCTGGGAGCGCGCCCGGATCCGGGCGAAGGTTGGTGCAAGGAAGTCAACGGCACCAACTGAGAGGAACACCATGACCCGCACGCACACCATCACCAGCAAGATCGCCCGCCGCGCCGGCCTCGTCATCGCCCTCGCCGGCCTGATCGCCGCGATGGCCGCCCCCGCCTCGGGCTTCGCCTCGGCTCCGGTCAAGTTCGGATCGAAGCTGAACCCGACCGTCCAGCCCTCCAACTCGCTGCCGGGGATGACCTGCGGCGGCACCACGATGCTCAGCGGCGCCTGCACGATGGTCCAGAACGAAGCCTACGGTCGCCCCGACGGCGGCGAGCTGGCCCCGAAGACGGGCACGATCAAGAAGATCCGGGTGATCGCCGGCGGGCCGGGCAGCTTCCGGCCGCAGATCGCCACGGTCAAGCCGACGAGCTCGACCCTGCTCGGCGACACCAAGGCCAAGGTCACCTACACCGGCGCCAAGCTCTCCTACACGGGCCAGACCGAAGCCAACTACGAAGACGACAGCTACAAGGTCGAGTCGTTCGACGTCAGCATCCCGGTCAAGAAGGGCCAACAGCTGGCTCTGCGCGGCAACATCAGCTCGATGATCCGCTGCTCCTCGGGCGGCCACAACACCCTGGTCTTCTCCCCGGCGCTGCGCACCGGCGCCGCCGCCCAGGGCGCCACGGACGCCAGCGGCTGCTGGATCCTCATGGAAGCCGTCATCAAGTAGCCCCCGCCCAACACTCCCTGGCATACGAGGCCCCGCTCCGGCGGGGCCTCGTTGCGTACGTGTCTGCAGTTGTGTCCGCTATGCGGACACTGGAGCAGACGCGTGGCGGTGCTCCTAGCTCCGCACCACCTGGGAGCCGCCGACGATCGCTTCTTCGTTGCTGTCGCCGAAGACGATCCAGGCCTTGTTGCCGCCGTCGTAGTCGGGGGCCCAGAGCTTCAGCGTCGCCGGCCGGTCCCAGACCGTGACCTGTTCCTCGGCGGTCGAGTCGAGGCCGCGCCAGATCCGCACGAAGGGGTTGTTCTCCTTCTCCTCGCCGATCGTCGTCGGCTCGCGGTGGCCGGGGTGCACGACGGTCTCCGGCGGCAGCTCCAGCAGCCGCATCACCGAGGCCTGCAGGTCGTCGAAGCCGCTCGCGCCCGGCGCCATCGTGCCGCCGACGGTGCCCTTGAAGAGGACGTCGGCGGTGAAGACGTCGCTGCCGTCGACGAGGAAGGCGAGGTGCCCGGCGGCGTGGCCGGGGGTGTAGATCGCCTCGATCTCGAAGCCGCCGGCCTCGATCTTGTCGCCGTCGGCGAGGATCACCGCGACCTCGTCGTCGAGCTCGGCCGCCGTCTCCGCGTGGGCGACCAGGGGCGGGTTGCCGAGCTGCTTGCGGGCCTCGGAGAGTCCGGCGACGTGGTCGCCGTGCGGGTGGGTGACGAGGATGTGGGTGATCTCGATGCCGTCGCGCTCGGCCCGCTCCAGCAGCGGCCCGAGGTCGTCGTTGCCGTCGATCAACACCCCGCTGCCAGCCTCGGGGTTGGCGACCAGGTAGGCGTTCGACAGCCACTGGGGGTTCTCGGTCCTCTCGACGATCACGCTGCTCCTCCTTGGGTGGGCGCTTGCGGGGTCTCTGACGTTACCCGCCCGATGGAGCTGCCCTCGAGGACGGTCGCGGCGACCAGCTCGGGGTCGTCCCACGTCGGCGTGTGGCCGACGCCGGGGAGGACGAGGAAACGGGCGCCGGCGGGGCGGCGCTGCGGCTTCGGCGGGCCGACCAGGCGGTCGAGCTCGGCCCAGGCGATCGTCACCGGCACGTCCGCCGGGTAGCCCGCGGGGTCGAAGAGGTGGGTGCGCATTGCCCGGTTGGCGCCGTCGTAGCCGCTCGAGTCGATCCAGCCGAGGACCAGCTCGCGGCCGGCCTCGACCGGGATCCGCTCCGGCTTGGCGGCGAAGGTCGCCAGCATCCGCTCGCGGGCGCGGCGGTTGCGCAGGGCGAGCGAGACGAGCGGGCGCAGCCGTGCCGCCAGGGGTCGCCAGTCGCGTCGGCGCGGTCCCAGCGATGCCCGCCAGAGGCCGGCGGGGGAGAGCGCGGTGACCGAGGCGGCCCAGCCGGCGCGCCCCATCTCCAGTCCGACCCAGCCGCCCAGCGAGTTGCCGGCGACGTGCGGGCGCTCGACCCCGAGCGCCAGGCAGGCCTCGTGCAGCGCCCGGGCCAGGTTCGCCGCGCTCGGCTCGACCTCGTCGGGGAGCGCCGGCGCGTCGCCGAAGCCGGGCATGTCGAGGACGATCACCTCGCGCTCGGCGGCGAGCAGGTCGACGACCGGGTCCCAGACCCCCGCCGAGCCGCCGAGCCCGTGGATCAGCAGCAGCGGCTCGCCGCTGCCCCGCCTCACGACCATTGCGGTTTCGCCATCAGCGCCTGCACGTCGCCGATCCGCCGCTCGCGGAAGCCGGCCTCCGAGGAGCAGAGGTAGAAGTCCCAGAGGCGGCGGAAGCGCTCGTCGTAGCCGCGCTCGCGCAGCTGCCCCCAGGCGGCGTGGAAGCGCCGGCGCCAGGCGGCCAGGGTCGGCGGATAGTGGCCGGTGATGTCCTCCAGCCAGACCTGGCGCATGTCGGTGACCCGGGCCAGGCAGTCGGCGATGACGCGGTTGGAGGGCAGGCAGCCGCCGGGGAAGATGTGGGCGTTGGCGAAGCTGCGGGTGCCTTTCTCGGCCTCAAACAGGCGGTCGTCGATGGTGATCGCCTGCAGCGCCATCAGCCCGTCGGGGGCGAGCAGGTCCGAGCACTGGCGGAAGAACTCGTCGAAGTGGCGCCAGCCGACCGCCTCGATCATCTCGATCGAGACCAGCCGGTCGTAGCGGCCGCGCAGGTCGCGGTAGTCCTCCAGCAGCACCGTGACGCGGTCGTCGAGGCCGGCGTCGCGGACCCGGCCGCGGGCCAGCGCGTGCTGCTCGCGGGAGATCGTCGTCGTCGTCACTCGGCAGCCGTGGTTGGCGGCGGCGTGGACCGCCATCCCGCCCCAGCCGGTGCCGATCTCCAGCAGGTGGTTGTTGGGCCCGAGCCGCAGCTGCGCGCAGATCCGCTCCAGCTTCGCCGTCTGCGCTTCCTCGAGGCTGGCGCCGGGTGCCGGGAAGTAGCCGCACGAGTACATCATCCGTTCGTCCAGGAAGGCGGCGAAAAGATCGTTGCCGAGGTCGTAGTGGGCGGAGATGTTCTCCCTGGCCCTGCCCGGGGTGCTGTCCGGGACAAGGTGCCGTAACCGGTGCAGCACCCCGCGGGGCCGGGCGACGGCGCCGCGCAGGCCGTCGAGGTCGCGCAGTTCGCGGGCGGCGATGCGGATCAGGGCGACGAGGTCGTCGCACTCCCAGGCGCCGTCGACGTAGGTCTCGCCGAGGCCGAGGCTGCCGCGCAGCGGGCCGTGCCAGGCGGCCGAGTCGTTGACCGTGACCCTCGCCCGCAGCTCGGCGCCGGGCGGGCCGTAGGCGCGGTGGCGGTCGCCGTCGACCACCTCGATGCGCCCGGCCCGCAGCCGGCGCAGGACCGTGCGCACGGCGGCGCCCGCGAGCCGGTCCCTCACGGTGAGATGAACCCTTTCGGGCGACTCCCCCGCGGGTGGGGGAAGTAGCGGGCGCCCTTCAGCTTCAGGCGCAGCGACTGGGCGTAGATCTTCGCCACCACCTGCAGCGACATCGCCGGGTAGCGGGCCAGCAGCCCGGCCAGCAGCGGGCCGCTGAGCTCGCGGCGGCGCAGCGAGAGAGTGGCGTCGAAGGACTTGCCCTGGCCGGCCCGCGGGCGCGACTCGATGTGGACGGCGAGGCGCGGGCCCGGCTCGGTGGCGCGGAAGGCGTAGGTCTGCTCCATCCCCATCAGCGGGGAGACGTGGAGCGTCTTGTCGAGCTCGTCGGTCAGCACCGGTCCCTCGTCCTCGCCGCGGGCGAGGACGTAAGCATGACGCTCCCCCCAGGGGATGTTCTCGACGTCCGCGACGACCGCCTCGACGCGCTGGCCGGAGCGGTCGAAGCAGTAGTAGAAGCTGACCGGGTTGAAGGAGTGGCCGAGGTAGCGCAGCCCGGCCAGCAGGCGTACCGGGCCGTCCGGGCGGGTGCCGGTCTCGGCCTCGACGGCGTCGCGGGCGCACTCGTCCAGCGGCCGCGCCGGGTCGCCCATGAAGTCGGCGCGGCGGAAGCGGGCCGGCGCCAGGCGGCGGGCCGACCAGAGCGGGTAGCCGTCGAGCACCTCGGGCAGCTCGGCGAGGTCCAGGTAGATCAGGAAGAAGCGGTAGCGAAAGCTGTGCTCGACCGGCTCGAAGCGCCGATGGCGGATCCAGCCCTCGTAGACGGCTGAGGCGCTCATGCCGCCAGCGCCTCCTCCGACGTGCCTGAGTTCCCGGGGTCGATAGCACCCGCTAAGTCAGACACGTCCGGGGCGGGAGCGGAGCCGGGCGTGATCGCCGCGCAGGCGCGCTGGGCGCTGAGGACGCCGTCCTCGTGGAAGCCCCAGCCCCAGTAGGCGCCGCAGTAGTGGGTGCGGCGCACGCCGCTGATCTCGCCGTGCCTGGCCTGGGCGGCTACCCCGGCGGCCGTGTAGACGGGATGGTCGTACTCGAAGCGGTGCAGCACCTTGGCCGGGTCGATTTCGGCGCCGCGGTTGAGCGTGACCAGGTACTCGCGGTCGGCGCGCAGCCGCTGCAGGTTGTTCATCCAGTAGGTGACGGTGCTGCCGGGACTGGGACCATCGGCGAGGTGGAAGTTCCAGCTCGCCCAGGCGGTCCGCCGCCGCGGCAGCAGCGCGGTGTCGGTGTGGAGGACGGCCTCGTTGCGCTGGTAGGGGATCGCGCCGAGGATCTCCCGCTCGGCCTCGCTGGGGTCGCCGAGCAGCGCCAGCGCCTGATCGGAGTGGGTGGCGATGACGACCTCGTCGAAGTCCTCGCTCTCGCAGCCGTCGGCCTCGATCCGCACCCGCTCGCGCCAGAGCGCGGAGATCGCCTCGACGTAGCTGCGCGATCCGCCGCTGATCGTCCGCCACCTGGGCCGGTCGCGGAGGCTGTACATGCCGTGGTTGTCGAAGAACTCGGCCATGAAGCTGGCCGGGAAGCTCCACATCTGCTCCGGGTCCGCCGACCAGACGGCGGAGGCCTGGGGGACGATCAGGCGGTCGATGAAGTGCTGGGAGAAGCCTTGCTCCTCGAGCCACTGGCCGAGCGAGGGAGCGGTCCCGTTCATCCCGATCAGCGCCCGCGCCTCGCGGTTGAAGCGACGCCAGTCGCGCAGCATCCCCAGGAAGGAAGGGCTGAGGAGGTGGGCGGGGCGGGCGAAGAGGCCCCAGGGGGTGCCGGAGTACTCGAACTTGCCGCCGTCGGAGACCGAGAAGCCCATGTGGGAGCGCTGGCTGGCGACCCCCAGCTCCTCCAGCAGGGCTTCGAAGGCGGGGTAGTTGCGGTCGTTGAAGACGATGAAGCCGGTGTCGATCCAGTGCGGGCCGTCGGCGGCATCGACGTGGACCGTGTTCGTGTGCCCGCCGATCCGCTCGCCTGCCTCGTAGACGACGATCTCGTGCTCGCGGTGGAGCTTGTGGGCC
>Ga0193694_1000072_pt1 | contig 11012 bp, 10 predicted proteins | sample L3s1metaG_FD_160567 | JGI IMG/M metagenome (GOLD analysis project Ga0193694, IMG submission 160567) | Soil microbial communities from a riparian zone of the East river system, Colorado, United States - L3s1 | ecosystem: Environmental > Terrestrial > Soil > Riparian zone | place: USA: East River... | reverse complement strand
CCGATCAAGGCTTCTTTAATGAAATTGGTGTCGATAGTGCGCTTGCTAGTGGTAGAAAGATAGCTGGTTACAACAGCGTTATATCTCAGGATAAAATCCAGATGGCCAGTCTCGGTGGAGATATGGCTGAGGCTAGTGGCAAGTCTGCTGAAGCTCAAGGATTAACATCTCTTGGAGGTACTGTAATGAAAGCTGGTCCTATTGTAGGACAATTCTCACAAGGCTTTGGCAAGAGTTCAAGCGCAAGTAGTGGGTTCAATCCTTTTAATATAACAGGAAGTTTGTACTAGTGGAACCCGAAGAAGTCTCTCAACCTATTTCTCTTGAGAGCGCTCCGCCTCAACCTACATTAAACATTGATACAGGAATATCTCCTCCTCAGCCTCCTAATGAAGAGGTTGCGAAGTCACGCGCCTATAAAGCTCATATGGGCTTGGGGGATATTGTCAAGCAAGACTACGATGAAATCTATCGTAATATCGCTGGTGGTAAAGAGTCTGTTCTCCGCGAGAATGCTGCTCTTAATATCACAGCTGGTGCAATGGAAGTCCGTCAGAAGGCTATCATTGATCTCGCTGCCACTAAGGGCTCTACACTTACTCTTAATGATATCGCATCTTTAACTCCTCCTGAAGTACGTCCCGGTGGAGTCATCGAACAGACATATGCTCGTGCGTACGTCAATGCAACTAAAGAAGCTGCTGCTCGTATTCCTGACAACATCCTTACGGATGCTGAAATAAATAACTCTGAAGCAGTCAAGGCGTACTTCGATAAGGGAAGTGATATTCTTTCTAATAAAGAATACGCTGTAACTAAAGCTGAGAACCTCAAGGCTGAATTAGATAAGATACCTCAATATAACTTCAAAGACTTTCTTGGTATCACACATCGTTCGCCTACTGACCTAGACTTCAAACAACTACTCAGTCTGGGTTTCTATGAAGGATATGTTCTTCGTAAGAACCTTAATACAGATAGCGTTGACTTCCTAGGTAATATCCTAGACAACAAAGCAATGGAGCTTCTTAAGCTTCCTCCTGATCAATTCCAATCAGAGATGGATAGGCTTACTAATGCTATTAGTTCTTACGATAAGGACTTAGCTTATAAGTTTGTCCAGTCTGTCGTAGGTATGAGCACCAGTGATAAGTTCCTCGATAGTGCTCTAGAAGTTCTTAATGTTGCTACACTTGGTTTAGTTGCTCCGAAAGGACAGATAAGAAACACTCGTGCTGCTCCTATAGACCGTGGTGGCTTAGCCCCCGGTCCTGATGGTGTGTATCGTCCCGGTGGTGGACCTCCTCCTCCTGCTGGACCTGCTGGCAGACCTCCTGCTCTAATAGAGTCTGACAATCTAGGTAGAGGTGCTATGTCTGTGCAGGAAGTCCTGCGCGGTAGTCCTGTTCCTCCTGAAACTCAGGTCCAACAGATGACTAAGGTTATCACAGATGTTCTTCAATCCTCTGCTTCTCCTAAGATCACGAAGGCTACGATTGCTGAGGGTGCTGGTGATACCAGAGAAGCTGCGGTACAGAAGGCTATCGTAAGTACTACTCAACCTGATCCTCTTCGTGATGCTACAGACACCCTATTCAGTCTACACCGAACACGTACCGATCTTATACGTAATGCTCCGGGAGACCTGTCAAGAGAGCAACACACAAGATTCCTGAGTGCTGCAGACGGCTACGAGAACCGTGCTGTCAATGTATTAACAGAGAGTGTACGTGTGATGCGTACGCCTGTCCTTGCAGAGCAAGGCTACCGAGATATACTTGATAACATCGGGTCATTATTCCCCGGTAAACAAAATACAATCCTTAACGCAGACGCTCGCTATGAGCCTTACTCGAATACCACAGCTATTGATGTATACATCGGTAACTACGACGGTAATCGGTTTAGTTCTTCTGAGCTTGCACGTAATCACGCTATTATCAATGGTTATCCTATTGTTGTAGGAGGTGAATCGGCTGATATTCTTTATATTCCTAAAGCTGCTGCTAAAGACTTTGAGAGTGTAAAAACTGATGAAAAAGGCACTCGTTTTTATGTAACACACGGCATTGAAGTTGACTCTTCTCCGACACCTCAGCCGGGTATGATTCCTTATAATACTAAGACTGGTAAGTTCCTTCCTGAAGTAACTGAGCAGACTGCTCGTATTGAACAGCAAGGATTAGGCTTCCACCTTGTTGTTACTATTCCTCTGAATGAAGTTCAAACTCGCATCAGAGATGCATTAGTACTTGAAGACAAAGCCAAGAGTATAAGTAATAAAGATACCGGAGGTGTTACTAAAGTAGGTAATGCTGTCATAGGTTTGGTCCGTAATCCTTATGACACCTTGTCTGTTGTAGAGAACGAGAACCGAGCTAAGACTGTCTTCGGGCAAACAAGGTTCTTAGAGTTTGTCCAGCAAGAGATAGCTCCAGTTGAAAAACTTTACCGTGATGATCTTATTACTCACCGCCCTGCTACTTACCTTAAAGGTGTTGGACGTACTCCTGCTAAAGACTTCACTCGTGCATTAGTATTTGCACAGACTGCAGAAGACCCTGTTACTAAACTTCCGGGGTACTATATGCAGACGCCCCAAGAAATACAAAACCATTGGTTGACTAACTACCAACGTCCTGCTTCTGAATTAGAACAATCTGCTTATCTCGCTATTACTAGACTTGATCACTTCGATCATGTGCTACGTTCAGTTATGTCTTATCGTAATAAGGCACGGTTGGGTGTGATGCAGATGCAGTTCTCTACCAATAAGGATGGAGAGAACACTGACTCTCCGTGGTTCGAAGCCCAGCTTCTGAATAAAGTTCCTGCCATTGGCGATGATGTGATGCTTATTGTTTCCTCGGATGGAAGCGAGAAGTATTGGCATAATATGAACCCTGATAACAAAGAAGCTTTCCGTGAGCTTGTTAAGCATGGACAGTTTACTGGCGGGCAAATATATAATCCAGAAGCTCGTCCGATCAGTCGTACAGACAGTGATGGTAATGAACTTCGTATTCGTTATATCTTTAGTAACAATATGAAGGTTAAGCCTATTACATATGACCAAGTTGGCTACCGAGGTGGTGGACACTGGGAGTATGATTATGACCATTCTGTCAAGCAATCTATCATTCGCCCTCAGAAGGTTGGTAGCAAATTCGAACATATCTATGAAGGTGATAGTACGTTTGGTTTTGTTACTAGTCGTGCACAAGGCGAAGATTTCGCTAAACATATGAATGAAATAGCACGGTTGATACGTGCTAGAGACGCTAGAGGCGCTAAAGCTTATGCTAAGAACGTCTTCGATATTGAGTGGAAGAAGCTTTATGCAGGCTTCCGCCCTAGTAAAAATCCTGTAACTGGTGAAATACAACCTCCGCGTTTCAGTTCTGATCCCCGTCAGGAATTCAGAGTTGTCCCGAAGGGTAAAACCATTGCAGACTTAGACCAGCAATTAGCTGAGAAATATACTAAGACTACCCCTGATGGTGGTATCGTAAGTACATTCGTTGATGGTACTAAACATGGATCGCTAGCACGTAACTTCCAAGTTGCTTATACGCAACCAAGAGATTCGTATGCTCTAAATGAGTTCTTCAATAAAGGTAGCGGTGCTAGACCATTCTATGAATTCCGTCCTGCAAGTTTAACTGATCCTATTACGGCTCTTACTAGAGCTATGGAACGTGCAGTGTCTTCTATCTATATGGATGACATGAAAATCACGGCAGCGGAACATTGGCTTCAAGAGAACCTCGATCTCTTCGAAGACCCGAAGGCTCTAGTTCGTTCTTCTCCTTTCTGGTATCTCAGAGAAGGTAAGCTTAAGAGCAATCCAGATACTGCACTACGTCGTATCAACGCAGAGACTAATCGTTATAAGATCAAAGATTTCCTAGGAGAGCCTAGTAAGATTGATACTGTGATGCATGGTCTGCGTCAGTCGATGTCTGATGCTATATACGCAGCAGAAGTCAGCAGACCAATCGCTGCAGTTTCTAATAAAGCCCCTACGTTAGGCAAGATCATTAAGGCTCCTCTACTGGCTCCTGAATGGTTACTTGATCGTGTCAGTGCTCCAGTAGATTTCCTACGAGGTATGACATTCCACACTACTCTGGGATTGCTTAATTGGACACAGTTGACTGCGCAGAGTATGGCGTATGCAACTATCTATGCTCTTGCAGATGTCGATCATGCTGCAGCTGGTAGCTTCGGAGCTTTGTTGCATCAATGGAGTCGTATCAATAAGAAACCAGATATAGTATCTGCAATGGATACTAAAGCTACTATGTTCGGATGGCGTCCCGGCGAGTTCACTGAAGCTATGAAGTTCTTAGATCGTAGTGGCTTCGGAGTGATTGGTAATACTATATCACTAGACAATGGTATGCATAAGAAGAACTTCTTTATCAGCGATGGTGGGCGCTTCCTTCGTAGTAGTCAGATTTTCTTCGACCTAGCTAACCAGAATGTCCGGTATGGTGCATACTATACTGCTTTCTATGAGTTCAGAAAGAAGAATCCCTTCAAGAAGATTACTCAGGTCGAAGAAGGACAGATACTCTACAGAGCTAACTACTTTAATTCACTTATGAGTCGTGATGCCAATACCATCCTTAATAAAGGATTAGTTGGTGTTCCGATGATGTTCTTTGACTACATTAAGAAGGTTGGAGACGTTTTCTGGAGTCGTAATCTTGCTCCGACATTCGCTGGACGTATGAAAGTACGTGCCAAGATGTTCCTTATTAATAGTATGTTATTCGGTGCAGTTACTTCTACAGGATTGACACTTATTCCCGGTGGAGATTTGATCCGTCAGAAGGCTCTTGAGAATGGCTATGTTCCCGGTAAGAATATGGTTTCAACACTGCTGATGGAAGGACCTCTCTCTATGTTAGGTGCTACTATCACTGGTGGAATGGATATGTCAAAGGGAACATTCTATGACTTCAATAACCGCTTCGGTCCCGGTGGTTACCAAATCCTTCGTGATCTATTAGAAGCTGATACTCCCTTCTGGAAGATATTAACTGGTGCTGTCGGTAGTAAGATTGGAGACACGTTGTCTCGTCTGTCTCCGTTTACACAAGCTATGTATAGTCAGCTTCAGTCTGATCCTAATAAGAAAGTCTTTAAGTTAACTATGGATGATTGGTATCAAGCTCCTGATGTCATCAATTCATGGAAGATGGGTAGGCGTATGATTTATGCTGAAGCCTACGGTAAGTGGCTTGATAGCCACGGACGTCCTGTTAATGACATAGGTAAGATTGATGCTATGTTCAGGACATTAAGTGGATTACGTGACGTCGTAGAAGACGATATGTATTTGCGTAATAAGATTAATAAAGAACGTCAACAGAACTATCTACGTGCTATCAATGACTTCGAACATTATGCATATCTGGGTCAGCAAGATGCTCTTAATGGTAATAGAGATCAAGCTATTAAACATATGACTAATGCATTCTTTCAACTGGAGTCAGCAATGGTCCCGTTAGAAATGCAAGCTAAAGCTATCCAACGACTGGCTACAATGAATCGTGGTACGCTGGCTAAAAACCTCGATCGTTTTTATCTGTCTTTGATCCCAACGGATAAGCGACAAATATACAATGAAGCGTATCAACAATTACATAAAAGAGAACAATAATGGCCGTATTAAACCCACAGGTCGCTCCCGGCCAAGATAAGATGCCTAGTTTCCTTAAAGGATACTCGGAACCTATATCACAGCCGAAGGCAGATGAGTCTGGGGAATATTCAGGTAAAGCTACAGGAATAGCTCTTGCCACTGCAGGCAAAGCCTTCGAAGGTATTGCAGAACTAGCAGACAGTACAGTCAAGGGTGTCATCAAGAATGACGTCTACAGTCGTGTAGACCCATTGACTGATGGATATATTGACGCGCTAAAAGAACTCAAGGCTAACCCTACAGGGCTTGGTCCTGCTGCTCCTGCAACTGGCACTACAGAAGTAGCTTCTGCAGGTCCAGTAGACATCATGGCTAATGTTAATTCTCCTGACGTACCTCCGGGGTTGGCAGCAGGATTGAAGAACGTCGAACGATTAGGTGCTGCGCAGGCTTCAGGTAAGCCTAGCAACACTGAGATTGATATGAAGCTGTATGCACAGCTGAAGGACCTCAGAGCTACATACCCCGGTTGGCGTGAGTACGTCGATGCTACAATGCAGAAGGCTACTGGTAAGGATATCGCTAACGAACTAGTCAATAGTCTTCGTACAGATATCGCCCAGCGTGCAGCTAAGGCAGACAAAGAAACCACATTCTGGCAACATCAGATTGTAAGTAATTCTGGTTTTCCCGGCTCTAAAAAGGCACTTGAGCAGTATAATGCTACTGGTGATAGTAATAAGGTTATGGAATGGTTAGCATTCAATCAAGGACAACTAAATGCTCTTGCTCTTAAGAAGGCTCAGTTTGAGTCTCAAAGTCAGGATGAAAAGACACAGATAACTAATGCTACTAATTACGCTGTTGCTGCAGCTAATCACGCAGCTACGATAGCGTTTGCTAATGATCAGATGCTGGCTGCCCAAGGAGGTGTATCAGCTGCTAAGTTGTCGGATCAGATGTATGATTTAACTGTAAATCAGGGTAAAGCAAACGATGATGTTTACCGCAATCTAAGCCAACAGTACGAAGCTATTAAGGCTAAGACTTATACACAGACGGCTATGCTTTTGAATACACGTCCTAAACTAGCAGATGGTACGTTAGGTAAATCTGTCGCAGATATCATTGGACCTGAAGAGACTAAGAAGATTATTAATTCCTCGGTAGGGGCGTTGTTTGAAAAGACATCTGAATTCATCAAGGATAAACAATTCGGTCCTGCTTATACGTTAGGTGAGGCTGCTGAAGCTACTCAGCGCAATGCTACATTTAAGGTTTTGAAAGACCCTACTGTTGGAGGTCGAGTTCAAACGGCTTCTGTCTTTAATAAATTAATACCTCAGTTAGCTCCTGATATTGTAGGGTCAATGCTTGGTGCAGGATTAAATACTGATGTCCAACCTTTAATAAAAGAAATGGGACAGCAAGCTATTGCACAGACTGGCGGTTACAAAGGAGCAGACGGCAAGACTTATACATTCTCTCAGAGTATTGATGAGATGCGTCAGGCTGGTAATATCTCTGGTACTCCGTTGCCCGGACAAGCTTATAAGAATCTAACAGGATTAACTAAAGTCATTACTGATCCTACAGCTGCTCCTGAAGCTAAGAGTAATGCAATTAAGTATTTCTACGATCCTAGTAATCGTGATGTCCTCAGTAAGTTCATGGATGATTACTATGACGATACGAAAGGCCGTGTCGTACAAGGTAGGTCGTCTGCATTTGCTACATTGACTGCTCCTGCTGTTACACAGGCTATTCGTGCTCATGCTGCTTCTGTCGAGCCTACTGCTTGGCCTAAGTATTCTAACTGGGCACAAGGAGAAGCTGTTGGATTGATTAGAAATCAAGTCGGTACTATCAACGAACTAGTTAAGAACTCTGGTGGTAGTTACGATCTATCTTGGGATAGTAAGCATACCCGATTGATGCTTCGTGATAAGAATGGTACAGATAATCCTGTAACTCAGAACCTCAATATGGTATTAGGTAATCTCGCTGAGATAGCTAAGGTTGAAGGTAGTAATGTAGATGCATTTGTCTTCAGGACTCTCAAGGCTGCTAACTTCTCTCCGACTAAAGATATCGAAGGAGTTCCTGCTCAGATTATGAGAGCTATGATCTCCAGTAAAGGATATAAGATTAACGAGAAAGGTCCTGCCAATAAGTTTGCTGCAGAACCTTCAAATGACGTCCAATCATTTATAAGGAACCCAACTGGCTCTAATGCAGAACCTTTGGAGTCCTACCAAACACGTGGCGTAATCAAAGGTAACCTGTCAGACGAACAAATCACAGGAATACAGACTGATGAAATCCCTCCGGGAATGTCAGTCAAGGACTTCTTGAGGCAGTTAAATAGTAGGAAATAATGGCCCGTAATTACGCTAAAGAAAACAAATGGGAGTCTTCTGCGATTCAGAAGAAACGACGTGCCGCTAGAGGTCGTGCACGCTATAAGGCCATGAAGAAAGGTTTGGTACACAAAGGTGACAGAAAAGAACTTGATCACGTTGGGTATCACCCTACTGGTAGTCTCGATCATGTTCCTACTAAGGTTACTTCTAGACGCGCGAACCGAAAGAGACAACCGCCGCACAAAGGATATAAAGCACGATGACAATAGGTGATTCTAAGGGTGCCTTCTATGATGATGAATTTCATCAAGTAGCATCAGACTGGATTGTACCAGAAGATGTAGATGACAGTATGGTTGTAACTCCACCTCAGCAGCAACAGAATAAACAACTCGAAGACGTGGAACTTAAAGAACTTGGTGGCATAGAGATTTAGTAACATTCTACCAATTTAGGCACAAAAAAAGCCCCTAAGGAGAAATCCCTAGGGGCTTTAGTTTTGCGCTGGTCGTTAGGGGTTTGTTCCCCTAATGTTTTTGAACCATTTTAATAGGCTAATGGTCTGAGCCTTCAGGCGTTTCCCACGGTGGGAGTCCAAGCAGCGAAAGCTTCAACCGCAGCCTTCATATCACCAGCATTGGCAGCAGCCATGATGGCGTCACGGGCAGAATCTTCTGCCTTGCTCAGTTCCTCCATTGCCTCTTCATAGCCCTTCTGGTCAGCCTTAGGGCCATCCCAGATGATGCCGTAGGTCATATTGAACCAATACTTCTTGCCATCCTCGTCATTATCATCAAGAGCTTCGAACTTCTTCACAACCTTAGGATCGAGCGTGAACTTGTCGTTCTTAATTGCGTCAATCAGGTCTTTGAAGTTCTTCGGGGTGTTGTCAACGTGGAGGTTGAACTTCTCAGCAAGGTCACCGAGGGTGGAACTCACCTCTTTCAGACGACGCATGAAGTAATCACGGCTGGTAGCCAGATCAGACTGAGGAGCGTTGACGGAAGCATGAGCGTAGTTGTCATTGTAACGCATGGGGGCTGTCCCTTCTTTTTTGCAACACACAGGTACACACTTGGGTGCTGGTTGTGCCATTGGGCAATCAACAAATTCAACAATCTTATTAAAATCAAATCCCATCTTTACTTCCTTATATTTACTGAAATTAAATTTAGCTTCTCTAGCAGATTCACCGAAATACTTCTGACGTATTGAAATATACTTCTTCTTTCCTAACATAATACCTCCATAGAAAAAGGAGCTAGGAAACGGAGATAACCTAGCTCCTTCTTCGTTACATCGGTAAATTAGTGGACGACGTGATCGGGGGTGTCTTCCGTGACCGTGGTCCCCTCGTATGGGGTTTCACCGTCACTATAGGTTGCTCCGTCCACGGGGGCAATTCGGTACTGTCCGGTGGGGTTGCCTGCTTAATTAACTACTTGTGTACAACTAGGATAGCTTCTTTACGCGGAATATGCATAAAGCTGATGGCGTACATTCCATCAGGACGGCGTTCTCCCAAAGAGACGGAAAGAACTTCGTCGTAATCCCCTACAACTTGTGTCTGGTAGAGGAAAGATGCAAGAAGGTCACAAATGTTACCTTCAGAGATGTAGACTTCGGTGTTTCGGTAGTCCCTCGGAAGCGGCATCACGTTCTTCCTTCTCTTTGAGGAGGCGATAGACCGGCGAAGCGTTACTGTGGATAGGCTTCTTCTTAGCCTTAACCTTCAAACGTTCTGCACGGTCCTTAGGGTGTTTTGTTTTAGTCATCGAACTCTAATGGTTTAATGGAAGGAAGGGAAAGATACCCTTCCTCAACTAAATAAATAAGTAAGTCTTCTGTAGTAAGATCGTTCAGTTCCAGTAGTTCCTCGATGGAGTATACATCAAGGATGGCAGCGTAGTCAGTCAACTTGAGAAATATAACCCCACCAATAAGCACAGGACGAATGTCCCGACAGACCCGGACAGCGCACCAATCCAAAACCCGACATTACGTGCATCACGCAGGTCGAATTCGTCGTAATCTTTTCCTACCATGTTTCTTTTTCCTTCTAGGTGGTACTATCCAGCCGGGGTATTCTCTTGTGAGGTACTCATAACCTCTCTTAAGAAGGTCGCATCCCTTGTCAAGTCTGTAACGTCCAATGACTCGTCGATTACAGAATGAGCATAATAGTCCCCGTATCTGTCCCGTCCAATGGTCATGATCAACGGCGAGCCGGGTTTTGAATTCCTCAGCTTTTCGTCCACAAACTCCACAGCAGCCATTCTGCTTGAGAAGTAACTCATCGTATTGTACCTCTGTTATTCCAAATTTCCTAAGAAGATATTTATTCCGCGTCGAGTTCTGCAAGCTTTGCGTTCAATTCTTCAAGTTCAATCTTCCGCGTCGAATACCTGTCGGAGTTCGGGTAACGTTCACATGCTTTAATTAATTCATCTCGACGTTGTGTCCAAATGAAACGCCAAGCATTCTTCTTCCATTTTTCTATCAAGTTTCTGGTTCTTTCACAAGTTTAACTACATAAGTTAATTCTTTAAACGGTTTAGCAAAACAATCATCAAGATGATGGATTAGCTGAGGCATATCTTTGAAAATAATAGTATTTTCAGCATCACGGTACCTTGAAGTAACAACATACCCATTGACTGCCTTTTGGATTTCAATTCGATCAACCATTAATTTCTCAATTCAATAATGTGTGGTGCGGGAGGACGTATTACCTTAGTTAGGTAGACGGGTCCTGACGCGTAAAGAAACGTCCGCAGGCCCGGATGGCATACGTGGCGGAAAGCACTATAACTAGCTTTTGTATCGAGCTTAAGATTGCCACTTTTGCCGTCAGGGACAATCCCGCATTCGCATCGAGGTGGTTGATCCGATCGAATAATCTGCTTGTAATCAGATATTCGTTTCCTAATAGATTGTTCTCTGAATCTGTGCTCATATAATACCATATGTCCGAGGGTTTTGTCTACAGCCAAGAG
>Ga0193694_1000071_pt1 | contig 11028 bp, 10 predicted proteins | sample L3s1metaG_FD_160567 | JGI IMG/M metagenome (GOLD analysis project Ga0193694, IMG submission 160567) | Soil microbial communities from a riparian zone of the East river system, Colorado, United States - L3s1 | ecosystem: Environmental > Terrestrial > Soil > Riparian zone | place: USA: East River... | reverse complement strand
GTGCAGGCGCCAGTGCGTCAAGCCGGCGATGACGGCTTCCCGCGACAGCTTGGCGCCATGCATGAAGAACAGCAGCGCAATGGCGACCTTCGTCATCCAAGCGAAAATCACTGCCGCCTCGCCGCGGCACGGAACGACGCTCGCCAGCGCCACGCTGCCGAACAGCGCGATCGTGAAGCGGTCGAACAGCAGTGCAAGTCGGTGGATCACGAAAACGCGTTCGGTCGGGCAACTATCGATGGGGGCGCGAATTTTCGGATTATGCCGCAGCCGGCGCTGGACTTTCTGCGGTAGCGTGCCTAGATTGCCCGGATCCGTTCCGATTTGTGGAAGACGACGATGAGCACGGTCTACGATTTCAAGGCAACGACGATCGACGGCGACGAGCAGTCGCTGGATGCCTACAAGGGCAAGGCGATGCTGATCGTCAATGTCGCCAGCAAGTGCGGCTTCACGCCGCAGTACAAGGGGCTGGAAGAGCTCTATGAAAAATTCCAGGACAAAGGCCTGGTGGTCCTCGGCTTTCCCTGCGACCAGTTCGGCCATCAGGAGCCCGGCGACGAGGAAGAGATCAGGAATTTCTGCTCGTTGAACTACGACGTGAAGTTCCCGCTGTTCTCGAAGATCGAGGTCAATGGCGCGAACACGCATCCGTTGTACAAGTACCTGAAGAAGGAAGCCAAGGGCCTGCTCGGCAGTGAGTCGATCAAATGGAACTTCACGAAGTTCCTGGTCGACAAGGACGGCAAAGTGCTGCGCCGCTACGCCTCGACCGATACGCCACAGAGCATCGAGAAAGATGTCGCCGCGACGCTATAGCAGCGCGCGCCCACGATGACGACGGCAACCGCGCCGGACCGGCGCACGCTGAGTCGCAGCGAGCTGCGCACGCTGGCGCTGGCCGCGCTCGGCGGCGCGCTCGAATACTACGACTTCATCATTTTCGTATTCCTGGCCGCGCCGATCGGAAAACTGTTCTTTCCACCGGACACGCCGGACTGGCTGCGCCTGCTGCAGACCTGGAGCCTGTTCGCAGCCGGCTATCTCGCGCGCCCGCTCGGCGGCGTGATCATGGCGCACTTCGGCGACCGCACCGGCCGCAAGAAGATGTTCACGCTGTCGGTGTTCCTGATGGCAGTGCCGACCTTGCTGATCGGCATGCTGCCGACCTTCGCCGACATCGGCTACGCCGCGCCGGTTGCGCTGCTGCTGATGCGTCTGCTGCAGGGCGCCGCAGTCGGTGGCGAAGTTCCCGGCGCCTGGACCTTCGTTGCCGAACACGTGCCGGAGCGGCGGATCGGCTTTGCCTGCGGCACGCTGACATCGGGCCTCACCGCCGGCATCCTGCTCGGGTCGCTGATCGCCGGCGCGGTCAACAACGCCTACAGCGCAGCCGAGGTGCAGGCATGGGCCTGGCGCATTCCGTTCCTGATCGGCGGCGTGTTCGGCTTCCTTGCCGTGTTCCTGCGCCGACTGCTGGCCGAGACACCGATCTTCGAGGAACTGCGCCGGCGCCGCGCGCTGGTCGAGGGGCTGCCGCTGAAGGTCGTGCTCGCCGGCCATGGCGGCGCCGTCGTCATGTCGATGCTGCTGACCTGGGTGCTGACTGCCGGCATCGTCGTCGTGATCCTGATGACGCCGACCTTGCTCGCGCAGCTCTATTCGATTCCACCGGCGCGCACGCTGACCGCCAATACATTCGCGACGCTCGGGCTGTGCGCCGGCTGCGTCGCGTACGGACTGCTTGCCGACCGCATCGGCGCGGCGCGCGCGCTGCTGTCCGGCTGCCTGGCCCTGCTGGCCGCGACCTACGCGCTCTACCTCGGCGTCGGCCGCGTGCCCGAGTACCTGTTTCCGCTGTATGCGCTGACCGGCTTTTGCGTCGGCGTGGTCGGCGTCATCCCGGCGTTGCTGGTCGCCGCGTTTCCGCCGGCCGTGCGCTTCTCCGGCATCGCGTTCGCCTACAACGTTGCCTACGCAATCTTCGGCGGGCTGACGCCGCTGGTGGTCGCCGGCATGATGAAAAGCGTTGCTCTTGCGCCGGCGCACTACGTCGCCGTGCTGTGTTCGGTCGGTGCCGCGGTTGCCCTTTTTAGCGGCCGTCGGCGCGCGGTGTCCGCACCATCGTCTGCATGAGGTGATCGAGCACGGCGGCGCTATCGCTGCAGCGGCCGGTGTGCACCGGCGAAGTCTGGATCAGCGTGCTGCGTGGCGCCGTCAGCCAGTCAAAACGCTCGCGTCGCGACAGCGCACCGAGCGGACCGGCACCGGCACCGCCGGCACAGATCGCAGGGAACGTCGCCAGATGCGCGCGCACGGTTGCCAGGTCGACGGCCGGATCCAGCGCAACGAGCCGCGCTTCGTCCAATTCGATGCGCGCGTCGAGCGTGCCGCTTTCCTGGCAGGCGACGATGATGCCGGCATTGACGAACTCGGCACGCTCCACGCGTGGCACGACGCGAATCACAGCGTAGTCATAGGTGGCGTGCATCGACCGCTCCCGTGACGAAGGCACGCGGCGCTTGCAGCCGGTGCGTGAGGTAATCGAAGTAGGCGACGCGCTGCGCCTGTGCATCGGCGAACGGCGCAGCGTCGTCGAGCCAGGCGTCCGGTATCGCCTCGACGATGGCGGTGAGGAGTTCTGGCGTGAGCCTTTCCGCCATCGCTGTGTCGATCTCGGCCAGCCGCGTGGCGAACGGCAGCAGCACGTGATCCTTGATACGGCCGAACGGCTCGCGGCTGCGCTCCAGATAGCGATCCCAGGCATGGTGGAAATACAACGCCGCACCATGATCGATCAGCTGCAGTTGCCGATGCCAGATCAGCATGTTGCTGTTGCGCACGGTGCGGTCGACGTTGCTGACGTACGCATCGAACCAGACGATGCGCGAGGCCAGGTCGGCCTCGGGGCGGTCGACCAGCGGATCGAACGTTACCGAGCCGGGCAGGTAGTCGAGCGCCAGGTTGAGGCCGGCGCTGGCGCGGATCAGGTGCTGGATTTCCGCATCGGGTTCGGTCCGGGCCAGGTCGGCGTCGACATCGACGAACACGATCTCGGGCACCGGCAGTAGCAGTGCGCGGCCAATCTCTCCGGCAACGAGTTCGGCGATCAGCGCGCGCGGACCCTGGCCGGCGCCGCGGAACTTGAGTACGTACATGCCTTGGTCGTCGGCCTCGATGATCGCCGGCAACGAGCCGCCTTCGCGCAGCGGCGTGACATAGCGGGTGGCGCTGACAGTGCGAAGACGCATTGCGCAATGATCGGCGATTCGATCGGTTCACGTCCAATCGAACGGCTGCCGCGTGCGCAAATCACGCCAAGCCGGCCGCAGCGGATAGCGCCACCGGCGTCGCCTCGCCATAATCCGCGCCAGGCAGACTGGGGAATTCCGCATGGTCGCAAGCAGCGAAGGCAGCCCGACGCACGACGCGTCGACGAGACCGACCGTGACCGGAGTGACGGCGTCGACGCGTCACATCCTGTTCGCCAGCCTGATCGGCACGACGATCGAATTCTTCGATTTCTACATCTACGCGACCGCGTCGGTGCTGGTGTTTCCGAAACTGTTCTTCCCGGCCGGCGATCCGGCATCGGCACTGCTGCAGTCGCTGGCGACGTTCGCGCTGGCGTTCTTCGCGCGGCCGGTCGGCTCGGCACTGTTCGGCCATTTCGGCGATCGCATCGGGCGCAAGACGACGCTCGTGGCGGCGCTGCTGACGATGGGATTTTCGACCGTCGCGATCGGCCTGCTGCCGACCTACGCGTCGATCGGCATTGCCTCGCCGCTGTTGCTGATGCTGTGCCGCATCGGGCAGGGCATCGGCCTGGGTGGCGAGTGGGGCGGTGCCGTGCTGCTGGCGACCGAAAACGCGCCGCCCGGCAAGCGCGCCTGGTATGGCATGTTTCCGCAGCTCGGCGCACCGCTCGGATTCTTTTGCTCCACCGGCGTCTTCCTGTGGCTCAGCAGCGGGCTGAGCGACGCGCAGTTTTTCGCCTTCGGCTGGCGCATTCCGTTCCTGGCCAGCGCGGTGCTGGTCGGCGTCGGGTTGTATGTGCGCCTGAAATTGAGCGAGACACCGGCATTCCTGCGCACGCTGCAGCACAACGAACGTGTGCGCGTGCCGCTGCTGATGGTGTTTTCACGGCACGGGCGCGAGCTCGTTCTCGGCATGTTCGCCTCCGTGTCGACGTTCGTGCTGTTCTACCTCATGACCGTGTTCGCGCTGAGCTGGGCGACGAGCGCCCTGGGTTATGCGCGCAAGGATTTCCTCGAACTGCAGATGATCAGCGTCGGGCTGTTTGCGATCGGCATTCCGCTGTCGGCCTTGTTCGCCGACCGGCGCGGACGGCGCACGATGCTGCTCGCCGCCAGCGTCCTGATCTTCGCATTTGGCCTGGTGTTCGCGCCGCTGTTTGCCTCGCAAGCCGCTGGCGGGTCGTTCGTGTTCCTGGCGATCGGCATGTTCCTTATGGGCCTGACCTACGGTCCGCTCGGCACCGCGCTGGCCGAACTGTTTCCCACGGCGGTGCGCTATACCGGGGCGTCGGTCGCGTTCAATCTTGCCGGTATCGTCGGCGCCTCGCTGGCGCCGTACATCGCGACCTGGCTGGCCGGAAAGTACGGGCTGCAGTACGTGGGTTATTACCTCGCGCTGGCCTGCGCGCTGACGATTGGCGCATTACTGCTGATCGAGCACGACCGGCCCGATCACCGCAGTTCCGATCGCGCCGAACGCTGAAGCGATCGGCCACGATTTTCATGCCCAGGATTGCCGGCGAAAAACGGCGGCGCAATGCAATGCGCCGCCGAAGTCGGCCACTTAGGTGCCGTACACGCGTACCACGTCAAAAGAAGATGATGCCGCCCAGTACGTAGGTCTGCTCGTCGGCGGAATTGCCATCCCATGCCTTCGATTTGGTATCGACATACTCGCCGACCAGCGTGATGCTCTTGGTCAGGCTGTAGTAGACACCGAACACGCCGGACTTGTTCTGCTTGACCAGGTTGCTGGCGTACTTGTTGTTGAGCGGGTTGATCACGAGTTTTTCGTCGTCAGCCAGATCCAGTTTCGACTCGCCATAACTCGCGCCCAGCTTGAGCTTGTCGAACTTGTAGGTCAGCTGCCCATAGCCGCCGCTCGAATCGCGCTTCTCTCCGGACGCCGAGGTCGGCAGGATCAGCAGGCCCGTCGTTCCGATGCCGCTGCCGGTATAACCGTACAACACGGCTTCGAAACCCGCGATGCCGAACTTGATGCCGCCATCCCAGGAATCGCCGCTGAAGCTGGTATCAGCTCCCAGTGCATTGGCGGCCTGATCTGCCGCAGATGCCTTGGCTTTCTGGCTGACGACGTCGAGCCAGATCTTGCCGGTCATGCCATGCTCCGGCGTGTCGCCCCAAGCGTAGCTCACGCCGGCCTGGAACTGCGGCGAATCGTGCTGGGTGTAGCTGGCGTAACCGACTGCATTGAGCGGCTGGAAGATGCCGGCGCTGAAGTTGAAGCCGCCGAAATTCGGCGTCGAGTAGGTGATCTGCGGTATCCAGTCGGTGTAGATGTAGCCGATGCCGATGCGGCCCAGGCTGGTATTGCCCGGCGCGGCATTGTTGCCGACCGAGCCGACGCCGAGCAGGGTCATGTCGTCGAGGATCGCATCCTTGGCGTAGATGCCGATATCGCGGCCCATCTTCACCGAGCCCCAGCTGGCGTCGCCGAACGTGAAGAACGCCTGGCGCGCATCGATGCCGGGTGTCTGCAATGCCGCCGGAAGGCCGGCTCCGTTGACGCCGGCCGCGGCCGAACTGTTGATGCCCGGATACAGGCCGATCGTCACGCCGACGTCGAGATCGCCCTGGCGCGAGGTTGCGCTGAACACCAGCGCGGCGGGGAGCAGGCCGTTGCGGATGGCCGCGCTGTCGCTGCCGGTGCAGGCAAGTCCACCGGTCACGAGAGTCGATGATGGGGGCCCGTCGTCGCAACCGGCACCGACATAGAACGCATTGACATTGCCCGAGATGTCGACCTTCCAATCGCCGGCGGTGAAATCGATGCCGGCCAGGGCCTGCGCTGCGGGAAGCAAGCACAGTGCCGCACCCATTGCGGTGACGAGTCTGGTACGCGTTTTCATACTCCCTCCACTCTGTGATGGTTTTGATGAGTTTTTTGGCCGCTCCATCGCCTTGCGATCCTGCGATTCGAATACGCAGGATCGAAAAGCCATGGGCAACCCGTGTTCGCTCGGTTGGAAAGTTTCCGGTGCAGCAGCGGCGCGTTATTCGGGGCGGACTCCAACGCAAAGTGACAGGCACGCCGTGCAGCATCGCGGGACTTTTCCAGCCGCCGGATGAGCAACGCATCCGGCTGAGCAGCGGGCTGAAACGCAAGACCTGTACCAAGCGCCGAATGCGGCAGCGCAGCGAAAAATCCCACGGGCACGGCGGCGCTGCCCTCGGAGCTGCAATTCGTCGAGGAAAGAATTTCCAAACAAGGTGTTGGCGCGATCAGGCGCTGCTGCGCCGAGGCCAGAATTAATATTGAAAACGCGTTGCCGGGCTCGGCTTACTGTTGCGGGTGCGCCACGGCAATCCCTGTTAATGATCCGTTAATGACACACGCATCGGAACTGTGACATTCCGAACTTGTAGCACATTGCGCAAATGCAACAATCTGCCAATTGCAGCGCTACAGAGGTTCAGCGGGCGCCTGGTTGCGTCCAGACAGCAGGCGGCGCAGCTCGTCCTTCTCGCCGGCGTCGAGTCCGGGCTGTTCGCCGCTCTTGGCCAGCAGGTCGTCGATACGTTGCTGCAGCGTCTGCCGATCCAGCTGTGCAAGCGCGGCGAGAAATTCCGCGCGCCATTCATCTTCACCGCCGGGAAATTCCATGACCGCGAGTTTCTGCAGTGCGCGTGCCTCGTCGCGCTCGGCGAAATGTTCGAGCACGGCGGCGGTGGAGATTTCGCGGCGCTCGCGGCACAGAGCGATCAACTCGCCGAGCAATGGAATTCCGGGCTGGCGCAACGTCGAAAACAGGTGCGGCGGCTCGATCGCGGCGGCGAAGCCGGGGTTCTGCAACAGCAACGCGACGGCGGTGCGAACGAGCGTGCGCTCCTGCGGCTTGGCCGGCCGGCGCGGTTTGCTGTCGGCGGCCGCCGCGTCGAGACGCAGGCGGACGTTGGCCAGCTTGTCGAGTTCGCCGAGCATCAGGTCGCGGAACGCGCCGTCCGGAATTTGCGTCAGCAACGGCCGCGCGCGTTCGGCCAGGCGCGCCTTGCCGTCGAGCGTGGCCAGGTTGACGTCCTTGCCGAGTTCGGCGAAAAAGAATTCGCCCAGCGATGTCGCCGCCTTGAGGCGTTGCTCGAATCCCGACTGGCCTTCCTGGCGCACCAGCGAATCCGGATCTTCGCCGTCGGGCAGGAACAGGAAGAAGGCCTGGCGTCCGTCGCGCATGCGCGGCAACACCGACTCGACTGCGCGCCATGCGGCCTGGCGGCCGGCGCGGTCGCCGTCGAAGCAAAAGTATACATCGGCGCAATTGCGGAACAGCAGCTCGGCGTGATCGCGCGTCGTCGCCGTGCCGAGCGTCGCGACGGCCTGGGTCACGCCATGCTGGAACAGCGCGATGACGTCCATGTAGCCTTCGACGACGATCAGGCGCGGAATCTTGCTGTGCGCCTGGCGCACCTGCCACAGCGCGAACAGCTGCTGGCCCTTGTGGAACAGCGGCGTTTCCGGCGAATTGAGGTACTTGGGTCCGTCACCCTTGCGTGCGTCCGGCCCGCCGGGTTCGTTCGCGCCGGAATCGGCAACCGGCGAGCCGTCGCCGGACTGTTTGGAAAGGATCCTTCCGCCGAACGCGATCACGCGGCCGCGCCGGTCCTGGATCGGAAACATCACGCGGTCGCGGAAGCGGTCGTACTTCGTGCCGCGCTCGCCGCTGGTCAGCATGCCGGATTTTTCCAGCAGCGCGATGCGCTGCGGGTTGGTGCCGAGCGCGTTTTTCAGCGCGTCCCACTGGTCCGGCGCGAAGCCGAGGCCGAAACGCTCGATCGTCTGCGCGTCGAGGCCGCGCGACTCGAAGTACTCGCGCGCCTTGCCGCTGCTGCCGAACTGACGCTGGTAGAACTTCGCCGCCGCGTCGAGCAGCGCGTACATGTCGGTCGAGTCTTCCTGCGGCGCGCGCTTGGCGCCGCCGCCTTCGTACGGCACCTTGAGGCCGGTGCGCGCGGCCAGTTCCTCGACGGCGTCGACGAATTCGAGCCGGTCGTAGTTCATCAGGAACGTGATCGCGCTGCCGTGCGCGCCGCAGCCGAAGCAGTGGTAGAACTGCTTGGCCGGACTGACTGTGAACGATGGCGAGCGCTCGTCGTGGAACGGGCAGCGCGCGCTCCAGTCACGCCCGGCCTTGCGCAGCGGCACGCGCTGCTCGATCACCTCGACGATGTCGACCCGAGCGAGAAGCTCGTCGATGAATTGCTCGGGAATGCGGCCGGCCATGCCCGCTAGTTTAGTCGTCGAGAGAACGCAGGGACGAAATAACCGAGAGGCAATATGAGCTGCGCTGTCCTTCGCGCGCACTCACCCCTCACCCCAACCCTCTCCCCGCTGGCGGGGAGAGGGGGCAGGAGCGGTGCTGCGCCGAGCGTGGCCAGCCAGGGATGAAGGCGAGTCACTTTTCCTTCTCCCCGCTTGCGGGGAGAAGGTGCCGCAGGCGGATGAGGGGCGCTCTTCGCGCCAACAAGGGCTGCAGTGAGCGAGGCGCAATAGGCGATGTGGAACACCAGGCGGCGCAATGCGGCAATGCGCCCGAATTTCGCCGCAAATCTCGCTAGCCGAGCGCGGCGAGCTTGCCCTTGATGATCTCCGACAGCTTGCCCATGTCGGTCTTGCCGGCGACCTTCGGCCGTACCAGTCCCATGACCTTGCCCATGTCCTTCGGACCGGTCGCGCCGGCTTCGGCGATCGTTGCGGCGATGATCGCGTCGACTTCGGCCGCGCTCAATTGCGCCGGCATGTACGACTGGACCACGCCGATTTCGAAGGTTTCCTTGTCGGCCAGATCGGTGCGGCCCGCGGCCTGGAATTGCGATACGGAATCGCGGCGCTGCTTGAGCATCTTTTCCAGAACGCTCAGGACCTGCGCGTCGTCGAGCTGGATACGTTCGTCGACCTCGCGCTGCTTGATCGCGGCGTTGATCAGCCGGATCACGCCCAGGCGCTCCTTGTCGCCGCTCTTCATCGCGGTCTTCATGTCGTCGGTGAGTTGGGCTTTGAGGGACATGTGGGCTCCAGAGATCAGGGCTGAGGGCTGAGGGCTGAGGGCTGAAGATCAGGAGCGCGTCGCTCTTGCTTGTCGGCCCTCAGCCCTCAGCCCTCAGCCCTCATAGAAATACAAACGGCCAGCGTTGCTTGCGCTACGCCGGCCGAAGAATTTGAAGAGAGGCGGTCAGCTTGCGCCGACCGGCGCGCGGATCAATACAGCCGCTGGCGCTTGGTCACGTCGCGGGAGACGCGGCGCAGGTGGCGCTTCACCGCGGCGGCGGCCTTGCGCTTGCGTTCCTGCGTCGGCTTCTCATAGAACTCGCGCTTGCGCGTTTCGGCCAGGATTCCGGCCTTCTCGCAGGTGCGTTTGAAGCGGCGCAGAGCGAACTCGAAAGGCTCGTTCTCGCGAACTTTGACGTTGGGCATTGGTGCTCCACTGGTAAACTGTTAAAGGTTCGAACTTTCCGGACAGCGAGATTCCGTTCTGGCAAGGCATCTCCAAAACCCCGTCAAACCCCTGCTCGGCAAGGCTTTGACGCCCCCTGACCCAAGGGGCTGGAGGGCTTGGATTTCGCCCGTACGTTGTTCAAAACCGAACTGATACCCATATCCCTTGGGCGAGCCGCATATTTTACCGTGCAAAACCAGTCGATTGCAAAGCCCGGACCGGTTCTGGGCATAGAAACCTCCTGTGACGAAACCGGCGTGGCCGTGTTTTCGGTCGATCGGGGGCTGCTGGCGCATGCCCTTTACAGCCAGATCGACATGCACGCCGAGTACGGCGGGGTGGTGCCGGAACTGGCCTCGCGCGACCACGTCCGCAAGCTGCTGCCGCTGATCCGGTCCACCTTGGCCCAGGGCGGCATGACCACGCGCGACCTCGGCGGCGTGGCCTACACGGCCGGCCCCGGACTGGTCGGTGCCTTGCTGGTCGGCGCCTCGTGCGCGCGCGCGCTGGCCTGGGCATTGGATGTGCCGGCAGTCGGGGTGCATCACATGGAAGGCCACCTGCTGGCGCCGCTGCTCGAACCCGATCCGCCGCAGCCGCCGTTTGTCGCGCTGCTGGTCTCGGGCGGGCATTCGATGCTGGTCGAGGTCGCCGCGATCGGCCGCTACCGGCTGCTCGGCGACACGCTCGACGACGCAGCCGGGGAAGCCTTCGACAAGACCGCCAAGCTCATGGACTTGGGCTACCCGGGCGGTCCGGCGCTGGCAAAGCTGGCCGAATCCGGCACACCAGGCCGGTTCAGGTTCTCCCGGCCGATGACCGACCGGCCAGGTTTGGACTTCAGCTTCAGCGGATTGAAGACCCAGGTGCTGCTGGCTTACCAGAAGCACGCGGCGGATCCGGCCGCGAAAGCCGACGTCGCGCGCGCGTTCGAGGACGCGATCGTCGACACGCTTGTGATCAAGTGCCGTCGCGCGCTCGAGCAGACCGGCAGCCGGCGCCTGGTCATCGCCGGCGGCGTCGGCGCGAATCGCACGCTGCGCAAGCGCCTCGCGGAGGCCGCGCAACACGACGGCTTCAAGGTTTATTTTCCGCGCCTGGAATTCTGCACCGACAACGGCGCCATGATCGCGCTGGCCGGCGCGCTGCGGTTGGAGGCCGGATTGCATGACGGGTTGTCGATCAAGGTCGCTCCGCGCTGGGATCTGGAGAGTCTGGAAGGGCTGAGGGCTGAGGGCTGAGGGCTGAGGCTGGAGAAGCGCTCACAGCCGCGCCACGGCGCAACTTGCGTTTTTGCTTTGTATACACTTTGCAATCGATTA